>JAABUN010008602.1_pt1 | contig 10351 bp, 9 predicted proteins | sample 5559311 | NCBI WGS metagenome assembly JAABUN01 (sample SAMN10711877, study PRJNA513370) | rock metagenome | isolation source: Antarctica rocks | place: Antarctica: Victoria Land, Siegfried Peak sud
CTGGGACCGGCGGCTCTGGGACCGGCGGCTCTGGGACCGGCGGCTCTGGGACCGGCGGCTCTGGGACCGGCGGCCCCGGAGTCACCCCCGGCCGCCGAGCGGTCGGCCCGGGTGGACCGTCCGCCGGCATTCCAACTGGGACGGGTGTCCGCCCAGGCCCGCGGCCTTGCCCGGTCGGTGCTGGAGATGGATGGCCCGACGATCACCGAGATCGTCGCCGACAGCGTCGAACGCCAGGGCGTCGTGACCACCTGGGACGACACGGTCGCGCCGGTGCTGGTCGCCGTCGGTCGGCGGTGGCAGCGGTCCGGAGGCGGCATCGAGATGGAGCACCTGTTGTCCGAGGCCGTGCTCGGCGTCCTCGCCACCCGGGCGGCGGCGATGGCCGGTCGCTCGACCAACACCCGCCCGCTGCTGCTCGCTGCCACCGCGGACGAGATGCACGTGCTGGCGATGCACGCCCTCGCCGCCGCGCTGGCCGAGCGGCGGATCGACGCCCGGCTGCTCGGCGCCCGCGTCCCCGGTCCCGCACTGTCCGCCGCGGTCCGGCGGCTGACGCCGAGCGCGGTCTTCCTGTGGTCGCACGGGCCGGCCACCGCGAAGGTGGACACCAGCCGCCTGCTCACCGCCGAACCACCGCCCGCACTCGTCCTCGGCGGGCCGGGCTGGGACCCGGCGGCGCTGCCGCCCGGTGCGCTGCTGGCCACGAACCTCGCCCGGGCGGTCGACCTGCTCGCCACGCTGGCCGCCTGAGCCGCCGCGCCTAGGATCGAAGCTCGCGCAGCCAGACCCTCGGAGGACCGATGAGTACGCCGGACCTGATCGACGACCACGTCTCCCCGGAGGTCGACGGGTACCCGAGGGCCGAGGGCGGCACCGCAGGGGCGCGCATTCCGTGGGGCCTGACCTTCGACGACGTCCTGTTGATGCCCGAGGAGTCCGACGAGATCCCGTCCAGCGTCGACACCACGACCCACGCGACCCGGCGGCTGCGGATCCGGATCCCGCTGATGAGCGCGGCCATGGACACCGTTACCGAGGCGCGGCTGGCCATCGCGATCGCCCGCCAGGGCGGTCTCGGGGTCCTGCACCGCAACCTGTCGGTGGAGGACCAGGCCACCCAGGTCGACCTGGTCAAGCGGTCCGAGGCCGGGATGGTGACCAACCCGGTCACCTGCTCACCGACCGACACCCTCGCCGACGTCGACCGGCTCTGCGCGCACTACCGGATCTCCGGGGTGCCGGTCACCGACTCCACGGGCGTGCTCGTCGGGCTGGTCACCAACCGGGACATGCGCTACGTCACCGACCACTCCCGGCCGGTCAGCGAGGTCATGACCCCCATGCCACTGGTCACCGCCCCGGCCGGGGTCAGCCCCGAGGCCGCCCTCGGCCTGCTCCGGTCCCACAAGGTCGAGAAGCTGCCGCTGGTCAATCCCGACGGCCGGCTGTGCGGGCTGATCACCGTCAAGGACTTCACCAAGCGTGAGCAGTACCCGGAGGCGAGCAAGGCGGCTGACGGCCGGCTGCTGGTCGCGGCCGCGGTGGGTGTCGGCGAGGACGGGTACAAGCGGTCCGGGCTGCTGCTCGACGCCGGGGTCGACGTGCTCATGGTCGACACCGCGCACGGACACTCCCGGGCGGTGCTGGACATGGTCCGGCGGTTGCGGGCGGACTCGGCGTTCGACGGCATCGACGTCGTCGGCGGCAACGTCGCCACCCGGGCAGGTGCCGCGGCCCTGATCGACGCGGGCGCGGATGCGGTCAAGGTCGGCGTCGGGCCCGGGTCGATCTGCACCACCCGCGTGGTCGCCGGCGTCGGGGTTCCGCAGATCTCGGCGATCGCGGCGGCCGCGTCGGTGTGCGGGCCGGCCGGTGTGCCGGTGATCGGCGACGGCGGTCTGCAGCACAGCGGCGACATCGCGAAAGCCCTGGTGGCGGGCGCGGACTCGGTGATGGTCGGGTCGCTGCTGGCCGGCGTCGAGGAGAGCCCGGGCGAGCTGGTGTTCATCGGCGGCAAGCAGTACAAGGCCTACCGCGGCATGGGCTCGCTCGGCGCGATGCAGTCGCGGCTGTCCGGGTCCGGCCAGCCGTCGAAGTCGTACTCCAAGGACCGCTACTTCCAGGACGACGTGCTCTCCGACGACAAGCTGGTGCCGCAGGGCGTCGAGGCGCAGGTGCCCTACCGCGGTCCACTGGCCGCGGTCGCCCACCAGCTGGTCGGTGGGCTGCGCGCGTCGATGGGGTTCGTCGGCGCCCCCGACGTGCCGGCCCTGAAGCAGCGCGGCCGGTTCGTCCGGATCACCGCCGCCGGGCTGAAGGAGAGCCACCCGCACGACATCACCGTCACCAGTGAGGCGCCCAACTACACCGTCCGGTAGGCGCCGCCGCACCGTCGGGTAGGTGCCGCCGCACCGTCGGGTAGGTGCCCCGGGCGGTCTCGGTAGGGTCCGGTCGGTGACCGAGGTCGAGATCGGGCGGGCCAAGCGGGCGCGGCGCGCTTACTCCTTCGACGACATCGCGGTGGTGCCGTCGCGGCGGACGCGGGACCCGGGCGAGGTGTCGACCGCCTGGCAGATCGACGCGTACCGGTTCGAGATGCCGGTGATGGCGGCGCCGATGGACTCGGTGATGAGCCCGGCGACCGCGATCGCGTTCGGCCGGGCGGGCGGCCTCGGGGTCCTCAACCTCGAGGGCCTGTGGACCCGCTATGCCGACCCCGAGCCGATGCTGGCCGAGATCGCCGGGCTGGACGAGGCCGCGGCGACCCGGCGGCTTCAGGAGCTCTACGAGGCGCCGATCCACGCCGACCTGATCGCGGCGCGGCTGAAGGAGATCCGCGACGCCGGCGTCACGGTCGCCGGATCCCTGTCCCCGCAGCGCACCCAGCAGTTCGCCGGCACCGTCGTCGGCGCCGGGGTCGACCTGTTCGTGATCCGGGGGACCACCGTCAGCGCCGAGCACGTGTCCGGCCAGGCCGAGCCGCTGAACCTCAAGCAGTTCATCTACGAGCTCGATGTCCCGGTGATCGTCGGTGGGTGCGCGACCTACCAGGCGGGTCTGCACCTGATGCGCACCGGGGCGGCCGGGGTTCTCGTCGGCTTCGGCGGTGGGGCGTCCCACACCACCCGGCAGGTGCTCGGCCTGGCCGTGCCGATGGCCTCCGCGGTCGCCGACGTGGCCGCCGCCCGGCGGGACTACCTCGACGAGTCCGGCGGCCGGTACGTGCACGTGATCGCCGACGGCTCGGTCGGGCGCTCCGGCGACATCGCCAAGGCCATCGCGTGCGGTGCGGACGCGGTGATGATCGGCTCACCGCTGGCCAGGGCCGCGGAGGCGCCCGGCCGGGGCTGGCACTGGGGCACCGAGGCCCACCACAGCGAGCTGCCCCGTGGATCGCGGGTGCACTTCGGTACCGCGGGCACGCTGGAGCAGATCCTGTTCGGGCCGTCCACCGTGGCCGACGGGACGATGAACCTCGTCGGAGCCCTCCGGCGGGCGATGGCGACCACCGGTTACACCGAGGTCAAGGACTTCCAGCGGGTCGAGGTCGTCGTCAGCTGAGGCCTCGTTGCCGCCGGGCCGGGCCGGGCCGCGCCGGGCCGGGCCGCGCGCGGTGCGGGAGCCGGGACCGTTCTTGGCGGACACCGCCGGCTCTGCGTACGCTCGCGCCAGTCCCCGGGCCGCCGGGTGGACGGTGACACAAGCCTTACCTGGCGCGAGTACCGGAGGACGGTGTGGACGAACACGTGCAGCGATGGCTGGCCGGCCGGACGTCGGACGGGCGCAGGTGGGACCGGGCCGAGCTGGTGGGCGCCAAGGGGCTGCTCCGGGTCGACGTGGTGCTGCCGGCGCGTGACGAGGAGGCCACCGTCGGGCCCATCGTCGAACGCATCCGGCGCGAGTTGGTCACCGAGGTGCCGCTCGTCGACGACGTGGTGGTCATCGACTCCGGTTCGGTCGACGCGACGGCCGCGGTGGCCGCCGCCGCCGGCGCCCGGGTCGTCCGCCAGGACCGGGTTCTGCCCCGGCTCGGGGACGTTCCCGGCAAGGGTGAGGCGCTATGGAAGTCGCTGTTCGCGACCACCGGTGACGTCCTGGTGTTCGTCGACGCCGACCTGCGCGACTTCGACCCCCAGTTCGTCGTCGGGCTGCTGGGGCCGCTGCTCACCGACCCCGGCGTGGACTTCGTCAAGGGCCTCTACGACCGCCCCGTGTCGACCCTGGACCAGGTGCTGCCCGCCGGTGGCGGACGGGTGACCGAACTGGTCGCGCGGCCGCTGCTCGGCCTGCACTGGCCCGATCTCGCCGGCTTCGTCCAGCCGCTGGCTGGGGAGTACGCGGCACGGCGTCGGGTGTTGGAGCAGATGCCGTTCGTGTCCGGCTACGGCGTGGAGATCGGGCTGCTCATCGACCTGCTGGAGCTGGTCGGGCTGGATGCGATGGCCCAGGTCGACCTCGGCGCCCGGCTGCACCGCAACCAGGACGACTTCGCCCTCGGGCGGATGGCGGCACAGATCGTGCACACCGTCCTGCTGCGGCTGGAGACCCACAACCGGGCGGTGCTCACCGGTCGGCCCGGGTCCACCCTGACCCAGTTCCGCCGGGTCGGCGGGCACTACCAGCCCTACAGCACCGAGGTGTCGGTGACCGAGCGGCCGCCGATGAGCAGTGTCCCGGAGTACCGCGACCGCTTCGCCGCCCTGGGCGGATGACGCTCACCGTCCTCGTCAACGCCGGACCCTGGTTGCCGGTCCCACCACCCGGGTACGGCGGCATCGAGACGGTGATCGCCACGCTGGTGCCGGAGCTGCGCCGCCTCGGCGTCCGGGTCGTCCTCGCCACGGTCGGGACCAGTTCGCTGGCCGCGGACGGGTACGTCCGGACGCTGCCGGACGGGCATCTGCCCCGGGTCGCGGCGCCGTACAACCAGAGCTCCGGCCTGCCACACGCGCACATGGCCGCGGTGGTCCGCGCGCTGCGGGCCGACCGGCCGGGCGACGGGCCCGTCGACCCACCGGTCGACATCGTGCACGACCACCTGGAGGTCGTCGGACCGGCCGTTCTCGCCGCGATGGGGACGCAGGCGCCGCCGGTGCTGCAGACGCTGCACTGGGACCTGCGTAAGCACCCCGAGTTCTACGGCAGCTTCGACGGTGGTGGGCGGGTCTTCTTCGCCGGCGTGTCCGAGGACCAGGTCGCGCGCGCGCCGGCCGCGCTGCGGGCGCAGGTGCTCGGCGCGGTGCCGCTGGCCGTTCCGGCACCCGTGCCGCAGCCCGTGACGCGGGCCACGGGGCAGGACGGCGGGTACGCGCTGGTGCTCGCGAGGATCACCCGGGACAAGGGTCAGGACGTCGCGGCGCGGGTGTGCCGGACGGCCGGGCACCGGCTGGTGCTGGCCGGGCCGGTGGCGGGGATCGACGACCCGGCGGAGCTCGCCGCCCGGCTGGCCGACCCCGGGGACCCCGTGCAGTCGCACCCGGATGCCGCCTACTGGCGCGAAGAGGTCGCCCCGCTGGTCGACGGCGCACTCGTCCGCTGGGTGGGCGGTGTCGGGGGGGTGGAGAAGGAGCGGTTGCTGCAGGGTGCCCGCGTGCTGCTGGCCCCGAACAGGTGGGCCGAGCCCGGTGCGACCGGGGTGGTCGAGGCGCTCGGCCGGGGCGTGCCGGTCGTCGCGACACCGCTGGGGGTGCTGCCGTCGTTGCTCACCGACGGGGTGACCGGCCTGCTGGCCGCGGATGAGGCCGGGTTGGTCGCCGCGCTGGCCCGGGTCGGGCAGCTGGACCCGGATGCCTGCCGGGCCTCGGTCGCCGACTGGACGCCGGCCGCGATGGCCCGCCGCTATGTCGAGCTGTACCGCGAGGTCCTCGCCCGCGCCGCAACCGGCTGATGCCCTCGGCAGCGCACCGTCGCACCGCCGGGACGCCGACAACCTGATCACGGCGCCGGAGGCAGTCGGCGAACTCCACGACGGCCGGCGTGACCATCCCCGGAGCCCGTGCGAGCAGCACGCGGCGCGACACGGGGGCGCCGTCCCGGACGCGGACGAGCCGTACCCCGCCCGGGTCAGCTCCGTGCAGGACCTGTGCGGCCCGGTCGACCTCGTCCAGAGCCGCCAGGCGTGCCGCAGCAGGGTCAGGCCCGACGCGATCACCGCCGCGCCACCCGACGCGCCAGTGGTGCACTGCGCCACGGCACGGCCCATTCCTCGAAGACACCGCCGACTTCGTCAACCACCTCAACGCCTTCTTCGACACGCTTCAGTAGTCGTCCGGGACGCGAGGCGGCAGCCTGGTCGGTGGGCAACGTCGCGCGCGGATATCCGGCGCCGATGAAGGCGCAGTCGCTCTCGACCACGAAGGCGGTCAGGACCGGGGGCTGGGCCCATCGGCAGACGAACGGGTCGAATCCGAGCTAATCAACGAGTTCCTGCGTGCCGAGGACGACCGCCAAGGCAAGGCTCTCGGCATCCTCGGTTCCGGGTTCGGCGGTGTAGACCATGACGCGCAGGTCGTCGGCAGCGACGATGAGCACGTCGCAATCGAGTGTGATGCGCCCGACCGCGGGGTGGTCGATGGTCTTTCGTCTTGACGTGTCCTGGCGCGGATCGGGGCCATGGGACTCCCACAGCTCGACGAAGCGTGGGCTCTGCGCGGCGATCTCGCTGACGAGCCGCCTGAGCCTGCGGTCGACCGGATACCGGGCAGCGGTCAACCGCAGGTCGGCAACCTGTCGCGCCACGAGGTCTGCTTGCTCCTCTGCGGAGTGGACTACGCGGGTGCCGGGTCCGATCAGGTTGCGCCAGACCGCGTTGCGTTCGATCTCACGCCAGGTCGACGTGTCGCCCATCAGCGCGTCATACGGTGCGTTGGCGACGATGAGCGTCCAGGTCGCGTCGTACACGGCGACCGGCGTGTTCGCCAATCGGTCGAGCAGGCGTTGCACGCTCGCCGTGACGCGCGATGGGACGACATCGAGGCCGGGAGCGGCGTGCCCGGCCAGGCGGTAGAGCAGGTCACGCTCCGCGTCGGGCAGCCGTAGTGCCCGGCCGAGGGCCTCTACGACCTGCGGCGAGGGTGAGGTCGCCTGCCCCTGTTCGAGCCGTGTCAGGTAGTCGGCCGAGATTCCTGCCAACGCCGCCAGCTCTTCGCGGCGTATCCCAGTCGCCCGGCGGTGTCCACCCAGCGGCACACCGACCGCCAGGCGCGAGATGGTCACGCCAGCGGCGCACCATCCGCCCGAACTCCCACGACTGCACGCTCCCAGTGTGCGCGACGGTGCGGCCGCTGTCCTGGACCTGGCAGTCCTAGGACAACCGGACGACTGCCTAACGGCCCATCGGTGTCGGAAGCTCGAACCATGACAATCACACTCGTCACCGGGGCGACCAGAGGCCTCGGCAAGGAGACAGCCCGCCAACTCATCGCCGCCGGCCACACCGTCTACATCGGCGCCCGAGACGAAGCCCGCGGCCGCGAGACCGCCGAAGAACTCGGTGCCCGTGCCGTCCACCTCGACGTCACGGACGACGTCTCAGTCACCGCAGCCTTCAGCCGACTACAGGCCGACGGCGGACTCGACGTGCTGGTCAACAACGCCGGTATCGCCATGCTCGCGCTCAACGGCCCCGACGCGCTTCGTGTCTTCGACACCAATGCGGTCGGGATCATTCGCGCCACCGAAGCGGCGCTTCCGCTCCTGCGGCAGTCGGCGAACCCGGTCGTCGTCAACATCTCCAGCGCACTCGGCTCCTTTTGGGCCAACCACCAGCCCGACCGCCCCGCGTCACAGGTCTCCGCGATCGTCTACGGCGCGAGCAAGGCCGCCGTGTCCATGCTCACGGTCCAGTACGCGAGAGCGGTGCCAGAGATCAGGTTCAACGCCGTCGAACCGGGCTACACCGCGACCGAGCTCGGCGGCCAGGCAAACCCCCACGGCCGCCCCGTCGAGATCAGCGCACGCGCCATCGTCCGGATGGCCGTCCTCGGCAGCGACGGCCCCACCGGCACCTTCCAGGAAGACAACGGCGAGCTCGGCTGGTAACCACCGAATGTCATCGCGGCATTTACAATGGGGGCCCTCGTCGGGCCCTCGTAACGGCCGTTGCGCCACGGGCCCGTCAGCCAGTTGAGGCTGCGGCGCCCCGGACCGAAGGGGGTGTCGGGCGCCGCGCCCCGATGGCTGGTGTAGAGGATGCGCCCGACTCCTGCGATGACGGCCGTCGCCATGGTATCCACGGAAACACAGCGTTAGCGAGATTGCGTTACCGTTGGAAGGTGATCGATGCGACCAGCCGCCGGAGCGACACACGGTCGAAGATCGTCGATGTCGCTGCACGACTGCTCCGGGAGCACGGGCCGGTGGCGGTCACCACCCGCGGGGTTGCCGAGGCAGCCGGTGTGCAGGCGCCGACGATCTACCGTCTGTTCGGCGACAAGGACGGCCTGCTGGAAGCCGTGGCCGAGCACGTGATGGCCACCTATGTGTCGGCCAAAGCGGCGATCGTGGCGGCGGCGTCGGCGGGTGACGTCGATCCGCTGGAGGATCTGCGCGCCGGGTGGCAGACGCAGATCGAGTTCGGCGTCGCCAATCCGGCCCTCTTCCGCTTCTTGAGCGATCCGGGCCGAGTGCTGCACTCGCCGGCGGCGCAATCGGGAAGGCACGTTCTGCAGTCGCGGGTCCACCGGGTCGCGCTGACCGGGCGGCTCCGCGTCAGTGAGCAGCGCGCCGTCGACCTGATCCAGGCCGCCGGAATCGGTGCGATCCAGACGCTGCTGTCGACGTCGCCTGAGCACCGCGATCCCGGTCTCGCCGACGCCATGTTCGAAGCCGTCTCCCGGCAGGTGCTCACCGATGCCCCCGACCGCGGACACAGCGGGTCAATGGCGACGGCGGTCGCCTTCCGGGCCATCGCACCGGAACTCGACATGCTCAGCCACGCCGAACGGCAGCTCCTGACCGAATGGGCCGACCGCGCCATCGACGCCCTGTAGGTCGAGTTGAAGCGGTCATCGCCGACCAGGTCGACCTACCGGCGCGGCTGACCGCGGCAGGACTCGTGGCCGAAGCTCCGGAGACGGTGCTAGTCGCCGACATCAGCCGCCTCGATCTGACCACCGGCGCCCCCGCCGGAGTCGAGCTGGTCCGGGTGGCCGACCCCGCCGGCGCCGCGGCGATGGTGCAGGTTCACGACCAGGTCTTCGGTGGGGACCACGCCGCAATCGGACGAACCGTGCTCGCCCGGCTCGCCCAAGATCCACCGACGGTCGCGGCCGTCCTGGCGCTGGCCGGTGGAGTCCCGGTGTCCTCCGGGCGGCTGGAATTCGCACGCGGCACCGACTTCGCCAGCATCTGGGGCGGCGGGACCGTGCCGACGTGGCGTCGACAGGGCATCTTCCGGGCACTGGTCGCCTTCCGGGCCCGACTCGCCGCCGAAGCTGGCTTTCGGTTCCTGCAGGTCGACGCAACCCCCGACAGCCGACCGATCCTGCGACGCCTGGGCTTCATCGAGCTCGCCACCACCACACCGTTCACCCATCAATGACCACCCCGACGATCAACCGCCCCACCGGACTGAATGGCGCGGCCTCCGCGGGGCGCCGACACAACGGGTGTGGTCAGCGTTGTTGATCGCCGCCTCCAGCCGTTCAGCCCTGGCGTGAGCCCGCGGCGAGCGCGTCGAGGTCGCGCACGGCGTAGCGATGGTGCTCCCACTCCTCGCGCAGGATGACGTGCACGCAGCCGAGCACGGTCTTCTCGTGGTCGGGGTTCCAAGGGTTCGGGCGGGCTCCGGACAGGTCGGATGGTGTGACGGTGGCGAGGAAGTCCCCGACCTGCGCGACCCGATCCGCGCGAGCCTGCAGCACCTCGCCGTACGGCGAGGTTCCCGTGGCGAAGACGGACATGTCGTGGCCGTCGGTCTGGTAGCCGGCGTACGGCTGGCCGAGCGGGTGGTACGGCTCTGCCAGCCGCAGGACCGTCCGCCGGAGCCAGATGTCGGTGGCCATCACCAGGTGCCGCAGCGTCTGCGCGAACGACCACTCCCCGTTCACCGACACGTCGACGGTGCCCGCCGGCATCGCCGCGACCCGCTCGAGCGTGGCCGCCCAGGTGCCCCCGACCGCGGCCCAGGCCGCCCGCAGGCCCGCCGGGTCGGACGCGCGCCGCCGGGCACGCCCCGGGTACCGGCGGTCGAGCTCGGCTTCCACGAGCGGGACCACGTCGACGCCGTTGACGACCAGGGAACCACCCTGCTCGGACAGCCACGGCCCGTCGATGTCGGCTCCCTGCACGTCCACGCCGCGCATCACTACGCCTGACAGGTCGGCCCCGACGAACCGGGCTCCGCGGA
>JAABUN010008603.1_pt1 | contig 10351 bp, 11 predicted proteins | sample 5559311 | NCBI WGS metagenome assembly JAABUN01 (sample SAMN10711877, study PRJNA513370) | rock metagenome | isolation source: Antarctica rocks | place: Antarctica: Victoria Land, Siegfried Peak sud
GCGGTATCCACCACCATTGCAGTAAGGAGCATTTGCAAGGGTATTTGGACGAGTATCACTTTAGATTCAATAGACGAAATAACATGAACACAATTTTTGATGTACTTATAAGAAGAATGATGCAGTCGGAGCCCGTACGTTTAGAAAATAATCAAAAACAAAGTGAGACCTAAGTGCTAATTCCTATAAAACAAATCCCTTTGGCGGAGAACATTTGATTGACAGACCTGCCGCTGACGTGGATACACAGGTCAGTTATTTGGCCGTTAAGGATTTGGAGGATAACTAGATGAGCCTTTTGGCTAACTATTCCTTACACTATGTAGGCGATTGGGAAAATGGAACGATCAGCGCTGATTACTTTGGTGTTTTCTCATTCGAACTTCAAAAGAAAATAGGAGCAGGTGAAAATTTTATAGGGATTATGAGTAACGGAACCAGCGGTGATGCTAATATCTGGGATTTTCAGAATCCTGATCGTTATCCCAAAGGCTTCTTCGAAAAAAGTAAATTGATTGGAACTGATATTGCCGAAAAAGTAGCTAACTCAATTCAAAATATAAACTGGCAGACTGAACCGGATTTAGCAGTTGAATATGTTGAGTTTACAATTGGCACACGCAAACCATCTTCAGAAGAATTGGAAGCTGCGAAAGAGATGGTTATGCAAACTGATTATTCCACTTTTAAGATTACAGATGATAGGGCTTTAGATAAGTTATATGCACGTGAGCAAATACTTTTAAATGAATATCCCGACAAAGTGAAACTTCCGTTGCAGGTAATAAAAATTGGCAATGGAATGATAGGGGGAATGGGAGCAGAGTTCTTTGCTGAAACCGGGTTAAGACTAAAAGAGAAAAGTCCGGCTCAAAATTGTTTTACCATCACAATGGCAAACGGATTTCTTGGCTATGTACCGCCGGCCCATGAAATTGAAAAAGGCGGTTATGAGAGTTGGCGCAGCAGAAACAGCTTTCTTGAAAACAATGCTGAAGAAGCTATAAGGGATAAAATGCTAAGCTTAATGAATGATTTGAATTAAATAATACGGTTATGATTAAAGGGGTAAGATGAAAACTGAAATTGTAGCAATACCTGCTACCAATATTTTGGAAAGCCCTCCTTTTCTGTATCGTCATGAACCTCACATTAGTAACGGTGAACTGCCCGAAGAATGGGCTGGGCGCATGAAGCTCGGCAAGGTTTCTTTTCCACACTACAACCATGCCTGGGAGAAAACGATACCTGTCTCGTTATATGACGAACATCCTCCTGGTTTGCACAAATTGATGGCAAACATTTACCACCTGGCGAACGATACAAACTGGAGACTACAAACCCGGAACTCGTACAAGCTTATGCTAATGTAATTATTAAAGAATTTCGTAAGGATACCAGTTTAAGATGGTATTCACTTTCACCATCGGATGGTATAAACGGCGAAGTAGGATGGAGCAATAGCAAAGAAGCGCTTGCCCTGATAGAGAAGCGGGCAAACGGCAAAAATTCCCGTACAAGCCTGATTCTTAAATTTTATAATAATGTGGCAAAAATTGGTTCGTAAAGAATTTCCTGATAATAAGTTGGGCGGTTATATCTATGCCGATTACTTCTATCCCTCCGGTAGTGGTATTCCTAAGATGGAACCGAACCTTGCATTCATGATTGCAACACATGTAAGATATGGTTACCAGCTATATCGCAAAGCAACACAGGTGGAGTGGGAATCAGTAGTTAGTGCATGGGCTAAAAGTGCAAAAGAAAATGGCTTTGATATTTATTATAATGACTGCCTACAGCCATTATGCAGCATAATGGTATCGTAATGCCACCGGCTCCTGAAATTCTCAATTTCATTTATCCAAGACTATTGAAGTATGGCTTTAAAGGCGCCTACATTTACGGCAGGCCGGTTTGGCCGGTATTTGGACCAAGTAATTACACTATTGCAAAGATGAAATGGAATCCAAAGCTTGATGCCAATAACGTTTTAAGAGAGTATTACCAGAAAGCGTATGGTAATTCAGCCGCAGTGCATGTGGAGAAACTTTATAATAAATTGGATTCCGGATACAAAGTCTTTTATAACAATCATCTGAAGCAAATTACAATTTAGCGCCTGCTCTTTTGAAAGAGATCTATGGTGTAATTTATCCTCAGCCTGAAATTGAGATGACACGGGCATTAAATGCAAAGTCTACCGACGAAAGCCAGGCAAAGCGGTTAGAGCAATTAGGCAAGGTGTTTTATGTGATGCATTGGAACGTCTAAAAGTACTTTTTCATCATTGCCCCTAAAGCAAGTATTGTTTTATGGTGCAAATAAAAATATCCTTTATGCTAATTAATGGCCTGGTAACAAACAATTAAGTTGGTTTTGTATTAAGTACAAAGATAGTGGAGATACCATATAGGGGCATCACCTATACTGCAACAATGTTCAAAAACGGCTTGAATTGAGAGCAGTTGGATGCTAAAAGTATGAACGCAGTTGTAACGATGACGTATAGCGCTCGCTATAAAAGTATCGATAAGAATCAAGCTTTCACACGAATAGGAAAACATTTACTGACCTAAATAAAATTGCATTAACTAAAAGAGAGAAGTAGTAAGCGTGTGTGATTAGTTTGCAAGAAATGCCTTGGTTGCTTTGGCCATCTAACAATTATTTTTGGAATACCGGTAAAGCTATAAAGCATGAATACACCTTTTCCCATTAGTTCGTAAACACAAAAAGGGAACCCTTTACAGGATTCCTTCATCTCCGAATGAGTAATAAGCTTTAGGAGTAACTACCTTTCTCACTCTCGTAGGTAGAAAATTGCCACAGTAGTTTAGCTTGTGTTTCAGGAGGTTAATTTTTAGGTTCGAGCCCGATTTGCAAATTTAATTTACCTGTCTATTCAACCACATATTTATATAACACGTAAGAGTTCTTCTCTGGTAAGGCAACCTCTATTTTTCCGTCTGTTGTAATCTTACAACTTCCTTTCTTTCCATTGCTTAATACACTTGTAAAAGTTATGATCCTGTCTTTTGGAAGATATGTATTCAATTGTTGTTTGGCATTTTCATTGTTCTCTCTAAAAATCAAGAAGTATCCGCGTCGGTCTTTTATAGATTGGAATCCTGTCCACGATCTGCCGTTTGGCATATCACCTATTGGAAGTGTAACTCCTGAATGAATATCGGCCATAACAGATTGATACTTCATGACATTTGGCGCAATTGCCATTGCTTCCGCAGGCAAATGTGAAGCTTCTAACCATGCTAAAGGCTGAGCTATTAAAGTGGTTGCAAAAATGTAATTAAAACTATAGTTTGATGGAGCAAAGATGTCTGTAGCGAGGTATTTATCTTTGTTTCTCCATTTATTTAAGAACTCAATTTGCAGCAGTTCCGGGGGAAAATATTTAGAAAGCATCCATAAGTTTCTCAAAGTGTGCGAAGGAAAATAAACTCCTGCATCTGTATAGCGATTTTCAAGGAAAAGATTGCCGGCATTTCTAAACATAAAATACCCACTTCTTACATTTGCTGTTACATCAAGATTAAAGAATACTTCGTTGTTGCTTGCTCTTTTTACTTCTTCTAAAAATTTAGTGAAGTTTATTTCGGCTTTTTTAGTCTCGATTTTTACACCGTCAATTTTATAATAACGGATACCATGCGTTTTATACAGGCTCATTAAAATATCAGCATCCGTTTTCCAGGTTTCATATTCGTTTTCGTTGCTTGGATGAAACCATAATCCCAACTGAATATTTTTTTGCTTTGCCGACGCTATGATAGATGTAATACCATTAGGAAAACGCTCTTTATTTGGCTCCCAGTTTTCAGGTTTCCATACATCCCATAACTTGCCCGCCGTTGAAGCTGAATTAGAAGATAAACCTTGCTGCCACCCATCATCAATTTGAAAATGTGTGATACCTAATTTAGCGCCTGCTTCAAGTTCTCTTAAAATAAATTTCTCGTTAATCTTACCATCCTGCCCACGGTCGCCCCAAGTATTCATCATGATCATTTCATGATTTTTTGCGTCGTAATTTATACTGCCTTTTAAGTATTCTCTTAATGCAAACAAGCTTTGTTCTTTATCCTTAGAAACACCAATTGTTACGGTATAACCTTTCAACCAATCGTTAGAGAAGCTTTTATTTTCAAATCCTGAAAAGGGAATATTTATGTACTTATTAGAAGCTATGTAATCAAAGCCGGGATAATTAATCTGGCTGGTAGTATTTGGGGCTTCTTTCAAAACAAAAAAACTGTTTTCAGTAACTAAATCATAAGCCAAAAGCAGGTTTCCCAAATAATTTGCTTTGCTTCTGAAAGGAATAGCTTCAGTTTCAGAAACAAGGGTATTTTGATCATCCGTTCTATCTGTAAATTTTACAACCTTCAATTCCCAATGTTTTGAACTTAATGCCAACCGATCATGATAAGACTGTTCCGGCTCTACTCTTGTTCGCGGTTTTTCTACTCCGGTACTGGTTGCTGCAGCTATTACCGGTGTCGTATTTAATGTGGCATATTTTAAATGCATATCCATTGATATGGTGGGAAGATGGGGATAGATTTTAAACACTCTTTTTAAATCTACACCATCATAATTGCTGATAAAGCTTACTGCTAAATGTGCAGCTCCATATATACTTTTATCAACCGGCTCAATTTTAAAATCTGTGCTTTTTAAAAACTTCTTACTAACAAGATTAAAACCCGGAAGCTTATCCTCAAAATGAAGAACTTTTCCTGTGCTCATGTTTTTTAATAATACAGGCACAATGTTTCCTCTATTCCAATGCCATCTTCTTTCTATTTTACTATTGCTGATTATTAAAGTATCATTCAGCAACGAAGCTTCGCAGTCCTGCAACTTAGATTGACTAAAGGATGAATGATTTATAAAAACCAGGAGCGCTATCAAGAACATAAAAACGGAAGTAAACTTCATGGTGGGCTTATTGATTAACATTGATACTATACATAGGATTTTAAGCAACACATTAAGACAGAGCTAAAATAATAAAGAAAAATCAAGATGTATGCTGGCAGAACCAAATGTGTATGTTATAATATAATTTATATAAGATAGTACTATCAATTCATTTTTCTACTCAATAGCTTTGTTTAAAACCCCAATGCCTAACCCAATTAAAATATGAATAGAAGAGTTTTGTAAAAAGTGCAGGCGCATTTGCAGCAGTAACTGCTCTTGATTTTAATAGGCCAGGGCGATCGTTCTACAGGTAATGGCTTTAAACTTGAAAATACAGCAGGCCTTGGAGGAATGTATATTTTTAATAATACACTGCTTGGTTCCGGTAATCATGTTAAGCCAAGAGGTGGCATATCAAAGGGCCCTCAATACAATCTCATTGCCTTAAATAATATTTTTGATATTGATAAGGATAGTATCCATCAGAACTTAGTTAGAACGGGGAGCTTGTTTAATTACAATGGATACGCAGGATCAAATAAGCTTTTCGGTAAAACGAAGCATGAAACAAATGGAGTTTTCAACTACTCTTTTAAATATGATCATGCAGGAGGCTGGAATTATTATTTAACAGCCGGTAGTAAAGGAATAGATGCCGGCATTTCAATCAACAATTTTGCTGATCAATTTAATGGTAAAGCGCCCCATTTAGGCGCGACCGAAAAAGGTGTTTGGGAAATGCGTGTAGGGCCGCACACGATAAAAAATAAAATCCTTGTGAATTCAACAATTTGTAATAGTATTATTATACTTTGCTTGTGACATTTAATAAATTAAAAGAGAACTGAGAAAGTAATTGTCTTTATACTAAACTGTGATGGCCCTGTCCCTGGCAATGACCTTCCATTTTTTTGTATAAGTTTTATTCTCTACTACATGCGCAACGCTGTGCACAGCAACAGTTGGGCAAATATGGTAAGGAACCCCATACCACACATCTCCAATTGTATGTTTACTTGTGTCCGGTACATTTACTACGAGGTGTTCCTCGCTATATCCAACTTCATTTACCCCTTCTACATTTAAAAATTTGATACGAGGCAGCGGGTTTTCTGATGAAATTGCCTTATGCCCTAAATCAAGGCATAATTTAGTTTCATCTATAATAGAAATAACTCTTACAAGCAGAACGGCAGCTAAATGAAATTTCAGATCTGGTAAGATGGAACGGTAACCTTCATCCCAAAAAACAAAAGTGCCCGGACTTGTTTCAATAGTATCTTTTCCCGAATACAGGTAGAAAGTTGGTGTGCCGCCTAATATCAATTTCATTTGCTTTCCTGATGCTTTTTTAATAGCCTCTTTAACTTCATTGGTAACTTTTAAAACTTCATCACATCGCTTTTGGCGAGCAGATACATCAGTGTCGTGTATATGACCATCGTAAGCATGTAAACCTATTATTTCCAAATTAGATAAACTTTCACAATACTGAAATAGGGGTGAAACAATCTGTGGTTTTACACCTGTTCTATTCATGCCAATATTTAAATCAATATAGGCTACTATTTTTTGGCTTTCAAAAACCTGCGACAAGACTCCTGCAGAATGTTCATTATCTACCAGGCAGGAAAAAACTGTTTCAGGAAACTTTTTAACCAATTCCAGTAATCGCCTTGCTTTTGCTTTTGCAGGCTGGTAGGCTAATAAAACATCTTTTGCGCCAGCCATTGCCAGCATCTCTGTTTCAGCAATTGTAGCACATTTAAATCTGTTAATTCCTTCTTCAATAAACATCTGTGCCACTTCAATCATTTTATGTGTTTTTACATGTGGACGTAAAACGGAATGATCTAATGCAAGGCCTTTAGCTATTAATATGTTCTGTTTAATTAGTTGCGGGAAGATTAATAATGCCGGGGAGTCTACTTCTTCTGCATTTTTAATTGAATACCACTCAGTCATATAAATCAACGGTTACTAATAAAATAAATGCTGCTGCAATTTAAATCACCAGCTTTTTACGGTATTCGGTTGGGGTTAAATTCTTCAACTTCTTAAACTGCCTGTTGAAATTAGCCAGGTTATTATAACCCGATTTGTAGGCAACTTCTACTATATTCACATCCTTTTCAGAGAGTAATTTGCAGGCATGTCCAATCTTTACTGTATTCAGGTAATCCACAAAAGTTACCTTGTAATGCTCTTTAAAAAAGTTACAAAATGTAGTTACAGCCATGTTAGCTACACCTGCAATTTCATGTAGTGAAATATCTTCATGAAAATTCCTTAAAATATACTCATTGATTTTGTTGAAACGATTAGAAACTTTAAGATTAGAGTTTTCTATTGAACGTGGACTGGCTAAAACTTCATAATCCGCACTATTAATGTGAGACAAAATATCGAATATAATTAATAGGTATGAAAGTCTTCGAAGGCCGTTGCCTGAAAGCATTTTAACCATAATTGAATTAATCTCATCTCTTACTTTTCCTTTGATAGCTAACCCACGGTTTGATAATTTAAGAAATTGATTAAACCCTTCCATTTCCGGGATATTTAAGAATTTCTCCCCCAAAAAATCTTCTACAAACTGAACTACAATGCCGTCAGCAAGGTAATCAACTTTTCCATTTTCAAAATCCGGATCATTAACCCAAACATGCGGTAACAGAGGGCCCATAAAAACCAAATCACCCTCTTCAAAATTTCCAATATGGTCACCAACCATTCTGCGGCCGGTGCTTTTTCTAATCATTACTAATTCGTATTCCGGATGATAATGCCAGGGATAGGGGAAGAACTGACCTACTTCATTAAATACAATAAATGATTTGTCAATTTCCTGAGGTAAACGTCTCTCTACAGATTTCATTGTAATAGGGGTTATAATAAAAAGTAAAACCGATGGCAAATTGTAAGATAGTATTATAAGGACAATCAAAAAATTAAAAACGACGCATAATAGCCTATTTCTTTACTGATTATAATACGATTTTAATTTCTGTAAATTTTCTTTTGTTAAAACTGAAGGTGTAGCAGATGCAATTATTTAAAAGTGCACACGAAAATGAGAAGAACAAGTAGTTAGTCTAACTATATCTGTAAAGCTTAAAGGTGCAATGTTAATTTTCTATTTGTGACAGATGCTGAAATTATCCTTGAGCTACCTGCTACTAATATATGAGGAAATGAGTTTTGGATTTTGGTAAAAATTAAAACTCAAACCCGGATGTAGATTGAAAGGGGTTAAAAAGTAATGATCACGTTTAAATGATTGCTTTCGGTATGAGAAGGTCTTCTTTTATTTAATATTAACAGAGTACCAGGGAGCGGTATCCTGTTAAGTAAGCACAAAAACTACTGTTGCGGCTTTTAGTCCCGAGTTTTTAATTGAGTTTTTATACTAATATCTCTAAGTTCGTTAAATGCCAGATTATGCTTCTGGTTAACCAATACTAAGGCCGATTTGCTCGATTGCGTAATCTGTTTGTACTCCTCGATGAATGATTGCTGAGGATTAACAACAATAATCTCAGTACCAGACACTCCCGGTGTACTCCATTTAATTTTCTCCTGGTTTGTTACAACAAACAAGTCTTCTGATCTTATTGGTTCTTCATTAAGCGGTACACTTGCCATACGAGGTTTCACCCCATTTATAGTAAACGTCTGATTTGTACTGGTGTTAAATACCGGCTGGGAACCAATGGAGGAAATCTCTTTATTATTTCTTGGAAGTTGAACCATCAGGTCTTCAATTATTTTACCCAATGCTTCATCAGGTATCTTTTGCCCAATTCTTACATGCAAAGGTTCTCCAGGCCTGGCATCGCACCATTCATATTTGCCATCACGCCACTCATTAACACCCTTTTCAGCCGTAACATCTAACCTTCGGCCAGGTGGTTCTTCGAAAATATCACCGGCACCTCTTATGGCATAGTAAACTGCTATTTGATCCCAGTTGGCCGGTTTTTATGTTTCGCCGGCTTTAAAAAAAGTTCATAAGCTGCACGAACAGGATTAAAATCAGGGGTTTCCGCAGATAGGCGGGCTCCGGTAGCCACTTTGCCTCCCATGGGCGAAAGGTATATAGCAGTAGGCCATTCTCTTGAAATACGTACAGCATCTCCTTTGCCTTCAAATCCCCAGTTAAAAGAAGCCCGGCCAGGTGCAGGTTGATTACCGCCAGCCATACATACAAGTTCTTTTACTTTAAGCCTTATCAATTCCTTATCAGTAAGTTTACTGTATTTGTCCGGCTTACTATACATCAGATCTTCGAGTATTGTAAGTAATCTAACAGCAGCAATAGTAACACTGTGATCAGCAGATTCAGATAATAGCTTTCTGTATAATTGAACGCCATTCCACACATCTTTACGGCTTTTAATATTGTTTTCAAAACGTCGGAAAATTGGCAGGTTAAAGTTTCCGTAGGGAGTACTTATTGCATAATTACGATACCATCTGTCGAAGCTATAATCGTACACGTATTCTTCTACCGGCATATCGCCAACAGGAATATCCGGACGGCCATAATACCTGTTTATGGCAGAAACGGTTGTAGCACCATAAGGAGTAGGTGCATTTACGATAACGCCTAAAATCTCTGCTTCTCCTTTATCAGCTAATGCATGTAATACCGCCAATGCTCCCACATCATCTACATCAAGATCAATATCGGTATCATAAATAATTTTCACAGGCTTTGTACCTGTACCGGGCTGTGCTATTGCTGGTGTATGCAACAGGATAAATAAAATACCGAAGATTATGGAAGGGCATATTCTTTCACACATTTTCTATCTAAAGGAAATTATGATTCAAAATATTTATGGCAGCAGGTAAAGCCAATGGTTCAGGAATTAAGCAGCAGCAAAGAAGAGATTGTTTTGAGCTTTGATGATTCGATAGAGGAAAAATATTACAGCGATGCAAGTGAATTGATATGCTGGCATTACGACCATGTATTTAATCGTTCGGTAAAAGGCGTTAATTTTTTAACGGCATTGATAAGTGTAGCAGGTGTGCGGCTTCCATGTGCTGTAGAGTTTGTAAAGAAAGATAAATGGGTAACAGATGAAAAAACCGGAAAGCAGAAGCGACAAAGCACTAAAACAAAGAATGAAATATACCGGGAAATGCTTCTTAGGTGCGATACAAACTCCGGTTTGATTAGGTGGTAAACGACAGTTGGTATTCATCGATGGAAAACATGAAGTTGATAAAGGAAGAACTGCATGTTAATTTTGTGATGGCATTTAAAAGCAATCGTAAGGTAGCGTTGAGTTTAGAAGATAAAAAAGCAAATAAATTATATAAGCATCGAATCGCTGCAGCCGGGGCAGCAAACCGTGGAGGTTTGGCTCGAAGAGCTGGATTTTCCGCTGTTGCG
>JAABUN010008604.1_pt1 | contig 10350 bp, 6 predicted proteins | sample 5559311 | NCBI WGS metagenome assembly JAABUN01 (sample SAMN10711877, study PRJNA513370) | rock metagenome | isolation source: Antarctica rocks | place: Antarctica: Victoria Land, Siegfried Peak sud
TGGTCACCCGACGCTCATCTGACACACCGCCAGGCGTCGCCCCCCCGGCATCGACGCGGATCAGTCTGGACCACGTGCGGGTAGCCATCGTGACCGAGTCCTTCCTCCCCGCTCTCAACGGTGTCACCACGAGCGTCTGCAAGGTCCTGGAGTGCCTGCAGGCCGACGGTCACGACGCCGTCGTCATCGCCCCCGGGACGAGTCCGTGGAGCACGCAGTCCACCCCCGAGCGCTATGCCGGCTTCCCGGTGCACTCGGTCACGAGTGTGCCGGTGCGCCAGTTCCGGGTGGGCCTGCCCTCCTACGAGATCGAGACCGTGCTGCACCGCTTCGTCCCCGATGTCGTGCACGTCTCCTCGCCGTTCGTGCTCGGGGTCCGTGGGCTCACCGCGGCTCGCGCCCTGGGGTTGCCCAGCGTGGCGATCTACCAGACCGACATGCCCAGCTACATCCGCCAGCACTCCGGGCGGGCCGGTGACCTGACCGCCCGTGCGGCGTGGGCCTGGATCCGCCGGATCCACGCGCAGGCCGACCTCACCCTGGCCCCCTCGACACCCGCGCTGGAGGACCTGCAGGCGCACGACATACCTCGCACGTCGCTGTGGGGGCGGGGGGTCGACGCCGAGCTGTTCCACCCCGACCGCAGGGCAGACCCGCAGACCGAGTCGCTGCGTCGCTCGCTGGCCCCGCACGGCGAGACGTTGCTGGGGTATGTCGGTCGGCTGGCCCCAGAGAAGGAGCTGCACCGACTCGGCGAGCTCGCCCGGAGCCCCGGCACCCGGCTGGTCCTGGTCGGGGAGGGGCCGAGCCGGGACGACTTGGCCGCGCTGCTACCCGGTGCGGCGTTCGTGGGGCGCCGCGAGGGGCTGGACCTGGCCCGCCACTACGCGGCGTTCGACGCGTTCGTGCACACCGGCACCCGGGAGACGTTCGGGCAGACCCTGCAGGAGGCGGCTGCCTCCGGCCTGCCCGTCGTCGCGCCCGCTCGCGGCGGGCCGATCGACCTGGTCGACCACGATCGCACCGGGCTGCTCTACGACCCGGACCGGCCGGGGTCGCTGGCTCAGGCGGTGGAGTCGCTGCTGAGCGGGCCCGACGCGCCGGCCCGTCGCCGGGAGATGGGCATCCGGGGACGGGAGCGGGTGGCAGAGCGCTCCTGGCCGGCACTGACCCAGCAGCTGCTGGAGCACTATGCGCGAGCCGTGGCGACGACCCGCCGCTTCGTGGCCTAAGGCTCGCTGCGCCTGCCTGCGGGCTGAGGCGCGCTCACCCAAGGCGTACCGGCACCGTTGAGTGCAAAGTCTGCGTCACGGCGCCACTGGTGGTCGCCGTTGTGGACGTACAACCGCACGAGCTCTGCCTCGAACGCACACCTGAACCCGGCCAGGTCGACGAACGCCTGGTCCAGCCCCGCGCGGTCGATGTCGTGCGCCACCGTGACGTGCGGGTGGTAGGGGAAGGCCAGCTCCCCGCCCACGGGGCCGCCGCGCACCCGGGCCTCGAGCACCTCGCAGCTGGCGACCCCCTGGGCGACCTGGATGAAGACCACGTCGGAGACCGGCCGGAAGGTGCCCGTGCCACGCAGCACGACCGGGAATGCCGGATGGTCGCAGACGACGTCACGCAGGTGCTCTCGCAGGTCCGGCAGGGTCTGCGCGGGCAGCGCCGTGGGCGGCAGCAGGGTGATGTGGGTGGGGATCTGCGCGGCCCGAGTGTCACCGAAGCGGATCCGTGCCTGCTGCAGCTGAGCCCCCCAGGGCTCCGGCACGGGCACGGCCACTCCCGCGGTGACCATGGCCGGCTCCGGGTTGTCCACGACCAACGACCATACTCCCGGCTCGATCCGCATACAGTCGGGGCATGGCGACCGATGGCACGAGCGAGCACGAAAAGGCCCCGACCGACACGCAGACACCGACGTCAGCGGACACCTCGACCACCGAGCACGACACCACCCCCACCGACGACCTGGTCAGTACGACCCACACGCTGGATGCGGGCGGGCGGCAGCTGCACTACACCGCGACCGCGGGGCGGATCGTGCTGCGCGAGGAGGTCTACGACGACGGGGTCTTCACCGGGGTCAAGCCGAAGGCGGAGGTGTTCCTGACCTCCTACGTTCTGGACGGCGGTGACCGCTCCCGTCCAGTCACCTTCGCCTTCAACGGCGGCCCGGGGTCGTCCTCGGTGTGGCTGCACCTGGGGCTGCTCGGGCCGCGCCGGGTGGTGATGGGCGATGTCGGTCAGCTGCTGCCCCCGCCCTACGACCTGGTCGACAACGCTGAGTCGCTGCTGGCCGTCTCCGACCTGGTCTTCATCGACCCGGTGTCCACCGGCTTCTCCCGGGCGGTCGAGGGTGGCAAGCCCAAGGGCTACCACGGCCTGTCCGGCGACATCGAGTCGATCGGCGAGATCATCCGGCTGTGGACGACCCGCAACCAGCGCTGGATGTCACCGAAGTTCCTGGCCGGTGAGTCCTACGGCACGCTGCGTGCCGCCGCTCTGGCCGACCACCTGCAGAGCCGCTACAGCATGTTCGTCAACGGGCTGATGCTGATCTCCTCGGTGCTCGATCTGGGCTCCATCGGGCTGGATGACCCGGACACCGACCGGGCCTACGTCAACTTCCTGCCCACCTACGCGGCGGTCGCCCACGTCCACGGCAAGCACGGTGAGACCCCGTTGAAGGAGGTCGTGCGCGAGGCTCGGGACTACTGCGAGCGCGACTATCCTTGGGCCCTGTCGCGGGGCCACCGGTTGGTCGGGAAGGAGCGGAGGCAGCACGTCGCGACGGTTGCCCGGCTGACCGGGCTGTCGCAGGGATGGGTGGACCGGGCCGACCTGCGGATCGAGCACATCCGCTTCTTCACCGAGCTGCTGCGCGACCAGGGCCTGGTCGTGGGCCGGCTGGACTCCCGGTTCACCGGCCCGGTGCGCGCCGGCAACGCCGAGACCTTTGACGCCGACCCCTCGCATGACGCGATCGCCGGCCCCTACGGGGCAGCGTTCAACCATCACGTGCGCGCCGACCTGGGGTATGAGTCCGACCTGCACTACGAGCAGATCTCGTCCCGGGTGCAGCCGTGGTCCTATGCCGACTTCGAGGGCCGCTCGGTCGATGTCACCCCGCGGCTGTCCCGGGCGATGCGGGCCAACCCGCACCTGCGGGTGCACGTCGCCTACGGCTGGTATGACGGTGCGACACCGTTCTATGCCGCGGAGGAGGTGCTGCACGGCCTCGACATACCGGCTCGGGAGGCGCAGGAGCGCATCGAGCACCACTACTACCCGGCGGGGCACATGATGTATGTCCACCAACCCTCCCGGCTGCAGCAGTCCGCCGACCTGGCCGACTTCGTGCGCCGCAGCTCAGGGAGCAGAGCGCCGGACTGACGGCGCGCCTCAGCCGCCCCGACTGCTGATCAGTTCACGGGTGTTCGGTCAAACCTGCACAATCGCTCCAGCCGGCACATCGCGCCTGGTCGGTGTCGATTGTGCAGGTTTGACGAAGCGCGCTAGCGGGCGCTGAGGTCGGCCAGGATCCGGTTGAAGGTCTGCGAGGGCCGCATCACCGCGGTGACCATGTCGTGGTCGGGTCGGTAGTAGCCGCCGATCTCAACCGGGGCGCCCTGAACCTCCAGCAGCTCGCCCACGATCTGCTCCTCCTGCCCGGCCAGGCCCGCGGCCACCCGCTCGAAGGCCGTGGCCAGCTCGGAGTCCTGCGACTGCGCCGCCAGCTCTTGCGCCCAGTAGAGCGCGAGGTAGAAGTGGCTGCCCCGGTTGTCGATCTCGCCCACCTTGCGGCTGGGCGAGCGGTCCTGCTCCAGCAGGGTCCCAGTAGCCCGGTCCAGGGTGTCGGCCAGGATCTGCGCCCGCTGGTTGCCGGTGACCTGCGCGAGGTGCTCGAAGCTCACCGCGAGCGCGAGGAACTCGCCCAGGCTGTCCCAGCGCAGGTGGTTCTCCTTGAGCAGTTGCTGCACGTGCTTGGGCGCGGAGCCGCCCGCCCCGGTCTCGAACAGCCCGCCACCGCTGATCAGCGGCACCACGGACAGCATCTTGGCGCTGGTGCCCAGCTCGAGGATCGGAAAGAGGTCGGTGAGGTAGTCGCGCAGCACGTTGCCGGTCACCGAGATGGTGTCCTCGCCCTTGCGGATGCGCTCCAGCGAGTATGCCGTGGCCTCGGTCGGGCTCATCACCTCGATCTGCAGGCCGTCGATGTCCTCGTCGGCGAGATACTTCGCCACCTTGGCGATGAGGTGGGCGTCGTGCGCGCGGGTCGGGTCCAGCCAGAAGACCGCAGGGGTCTGCGCAGCCCGGGCCCGGGTGACCGCCAGCGAGACCCAGTCGCGGATCGCGACGTCCTTGGTCTGGCAGGCCCGCCAGATGTCACCCTCGGCGACGTCGTGCTCGATCAGCACCGACCCGGCGCCGTCGAGGACCTGCACGGTGCCGGCGGTCTCGATCTCGAAGGTCTTGTCGTGGCTGCCGTACTCCTGCGCAGCCTGAGCCATCAGGCCGACGTTGGGCACCGAGCCCATCGTGGTCGGGTCGAAGGCGCCGTGCGCCCGGCAGTCGTCCAGCACGGCCTGGTAGACCCCGGCGTAGCTGCTGTCGGGAATGACGGCCAGGGTGTCGGCGGGCTCGCCGTCCGGACCCCACATCTGGCCTGAGGTGCGGATCATGGCCGGCATCGACGCGTCAACGATGACGTCGCTGGGCACATGCAGGTTGGTGATGCCCGTATCGGAGTCGACCATCGCCAGCTCTGGTCCCTGTGCCAGACCCTGCGCGATGGCCTGGCGCACCTCGTCCCCCAGGTCGCCGGGGAGCTGGTCGAGGCCGGCGAGGATGCCGCCCAGCCCGTTGTTAGGGCTCAGCCCCGCCTCGGCGAGCTGGTCGCCATACCTGGCGAAGACGTCGGGCAAGAAGGCCGTGACCGCGTGCCCGAAGATGATCGGGTCGGAGACCTTCATCATGGTGGCCTTGAGGTGCAGGGACAACAGCACCCCGTCGCCCTTGGCTCGGGCGATCTGCTCGGTCAGGAAGTCCTCGAGTGCGGCGACGCGCATGACCGTGCCGTCGACGACCTCACCCGCCGTCACCGACACCGACTCCTTGAGGACGCTGATGCTGCCGTCGGCGCCGGCGAACCGGATCGCGAGGGTGTCGTCGGCCTCGACCACCACCGACTGCTCGTTGTGCCGGAAGTCGTCGGCCGCCATGGTCGCGACGTTGGTGCGGGAGTCCGGCGACCACTCGCCCATCGAGTGCGGGTGCGAGCGCGCGAAGCTCTTGACCGATGCCGGCGCCCGACGGTCGGAGTTGCCCTGCCGCAACACCGGGTTGACCGCGCTGCCCTTGACCGAGTCGTAGCGAGCGCGGATGTCATGCTCCTCGTCGCTGCTCGGCGAGTCCGGGTGGTCGGGTAGGTCCACACCTTGGTCCTGCAGCTCCGCGATGGCCGCCTTGAGCTGCGGCAGGGAGGCGCTGATGTTGGGCAGCTTGACGATGTTGGCCTCCGCCGACGTGGCCAGCTCGCCCAGCTCAGCGAGAGCGTCGGGCACCTGCTGGTCCTGCGGCAGCCGGTCGGCGAAGGCCGCGAGGATGCGGGCAGCCAGGGAGATGTCGCGGGTCTCAACCTCGATCCCGGCGGTCGCGGCGAAGGCCTGGACGACCGGCTGTAGCGAGTGCGTGGCCAGCATCGGGGCCTCGTCGGTCAGGGTGTAGATGATCGTCGACATGAGTGTGAGGCTATCGCGGGGGTTGCCGGTCCCTGTGCCGGCCGGCTGCGCCGTCGGACCATGCGCTGCTACCGTCGCAGGTGTTCCCAATCCCGCACCGGAAGGGTCGACATACCGTGGACCGCACGCCCGTCAAGGTCGCTGTCACCGGCGCCGCTGGCCAGATCTGCTACAACCTGCTGTTCCGCATCGCCGCAGGCGAGATGCTTGGTAAGGACACTCCCGTCCAGCTGCGGCTGCTGGAGATCACGCCAGCACTCAAGACGCTCGAGGGCGTCGTGATGGAGCTCGACGACTGCGCTTTTCCCCTGCTGGCAGGGGTCGACATCGGTGACGACCCCGAGGTCGTCTTCGATGGAGTCAACGTCGCGCTGCTGGTCGGGGCCCGGCCGCGCAGCAAGGGTATGGAGCGTGGCGACCTGCTGGAGGCCAACGGGGGCATCTTCACCGGCCAAGGCAAGGCACTCAACGACCGGGCTGCCGACGACATACGCGTCACGGTGACCGGCAACCCGGCCAACACCAACGCGCTGATCGCCATGCACAGTGCCCCCGACATCCCGACGCAGCGGTTCTCCGCGCTGACCCGGCTGGACCACAACCGGGCCCTGGCGCAGCTGGCGCACCGCACCGGCAGCTCGGTCACCGACATCGCCAAGATGACGATCTGGGGCAACCACTCCGCGACGCAGTACCCCGACCTTTTTCACTGTGAGGTCGGCGGTCGCAATGCCGCGCAGGTCGTCGACGACCAGTCCTGGATCGAGGAGACCTTCATCCCGACGGTGGGCAAGCGCGGGGCCGCCATCATCGAGGCCAGGGGCTCCTCCTCGGCCGCGTCTGCAGCCTCAGCCACCATCGACCACACCCGCGACTGGCTGGCGGGGACGGCCGACGGTGACTGGGTGTCCATGGCGGTGCGTTCCGACGGCTCCTACGACGTGCCCGAGGGACTGATCTCCTCGTTCCCCGTGACCACGTCGGGCGGTGACTGGTCGATCGTGCCGGACCTGGAGATCGACGACTTCTCGCGCGCCCAGATCGATGCCTCGGTCGCCGAGCTGAAGCAGGAGCGCGACGCCGTCACCGAGCTGGGACTCATCGAAGCGACTTAGGACCGGGTGGGGACGGGTCAGGACCGCAGCGCCAGTCGGCGCAGATAATCTCGGCGATCGAGCGGATTGTCATCAGTCCTTGGCCGAGTCGGGACCGTGCCGTGCACCTGACGGTAGGTCTCGAGCTCACTGCTGAGCACGCCCTCGCCCCTGGTCAGCCGGGGTAGCTGCCGCTGCATCCCATGGACTCTGCCCGCCGGGATCTCACCAGTGATCAGGTAGGTTGCGCCGTGCCGCAGGACCTCGTGCGCCACCCCCCGCACCTGCGACAGGACGGCCAGGGTGGGTCCGAGTGTGTCCGCGGGGACCTCGATCTCGCACCGGTGAATCGGCTCGTGGACAGCAGTGCCCGCCGCTCGCAGTGCGTCCACAAGGACCAGCGGCGTCAGGTCGCGGAAGTCACCAGCCGTGCTGTGCGGGGACGAGTAGCCGGCGTGCGTCATGACGACCAAGCAGTCGATGACCTCCCAGCCGTGCAGCCCCTGGCGCAGCGTCTCGCGCACCGTGTGCTCGACGGCGGCGAAGAAGGCTCGGGGCAGACAACCCCGCTCGACCTCGAACGCGAAGTGCACGCCACTTCTATCCGCTGCGCGCTCGATTCGCAGCCCCACGGTGGCCAGGAACGGGTTGCCCTTGCCCATGGTCTGCACGGCCGACCCCGAGCCGACCGGACGCTCCACGCAGAGCGTCCTGGTCTCCCGGAAGGTGACGGCTACGGCATACTCCTGCGCCAGGGTTGCCTGGATGACCTCCTTCTGCACCTCGCCGTAGAGGGAGACGACGATCTCGCGGCGCAGGTCGTCCAGGCGCACGTCGATCAGTGGATCCTGCTCGGCCAGCTGGGTGAGCGCGGCCAGGAGCCTGCCCCGGTCGGACGTCCGGCACGGGTCGATGACGGTCTCCAGCGACGGTGCCGCGAACTGCTGCTGTCTGGCGTATGCCGTGGGCGCCCGACCCATCACATCGCCGACCTGCACTGCCGACAGACCCCATACCCGGGCGATCCGACCCGGCCCGACCCTGTCTGCCGGTTGCTCCACGCCCCCATCGAAGACACTGATCGCGGTGACCTTGCCCTGCTGCCCGGACCGCAGCGTCACCGTGTCACGGACGTAGACCGCGCCAGAGAACATGCGGACGTAGGCAACCTTCTCGCCGGCCTGGCCTCGCTCGACCTTGAAGACCACACCCGAGAGGTCGCGTTCGTCCGCAGCCTCCGGATCGAGCGCCGGCAGCAGCTCGGCTATCCCGGCCAGCAGCGCATCGACGCCCGCGCCGGTGATCGCCGAGCCGAAGAAGACCGGATGGGCTAGGGCCTGCCCCGTCTGAGTGACCAGCGCCTGCCGCAACCGGGGGTAGGTGTCGGTGGCGCTCCCGTCGACGCAGGCGGCGAGGAGGGCCTCGTCGTGGTCGATGAGCACACCGGCCAGTCGATCCGCGAAGGCTTCGTCGTCGCCGGTCGAGGACGTGAAGGCGGCCCCGCGACCTCCCTCACCTTGGACCGACCCCATGGCGACCACGTCGGGGCTCAGCCGGTCCGCGACGTCCTGCAGCACCCGCTGCGGTGCCGCGCCGGCCCGGTCGATCTTGTTGACGAAGATCAGCGTCGGGATGCCGAGGCGCTGCAGGACTCGCATCAGCACCCGGGTCTGCGCCTGCACCCCCTCCACAGCCGAGACCACGAGCACGGCACCGTCGAGCACGCTCAGCACCCGATCGACCTCGGCGATGAAGTCGGGGTGGCCCGGTGTGTCGATCAGGTTGACCGTGGCATCCCCGATGACGAAGGAGACGACGGCAGAGCGGATCGTGATGCCCCGCTGCCGCTCCAGTGCCAGGGTGTCGGTGTGGGTGCTGCCCCGGTCGACACTGCCGACCTCGTCGATGACTCCAGCGGCCTGCAGCAGCCGCTCGGTCAGGCTGGTCTTACCGGCATCGACATGCGCCAGGATCCCCAGGTTGAGCATCGTCATACCACGTCATGTCCTCCGCGTCGGTGGTCACTGCCTGCCGGGGCGTGAGGACGTCGCGCATGATGGGCTCCTTGACGGTGCGTCTGGGTCGGGTGGTGTGGGCAGTAGAGCAGTGCCAGCCTGCAGCGGCAACCGATTTATGGGACCCCTGGATCAGTCGACGACGAGGCAGGTGATGCCGGGGAGGCTCCCGAAGTCTGCGCGGCGATCCGTGGTGAGCAGGGTGCGTCCGGTGGCCAGGGCGGTTGCCGCGATACAACCGCACTCCCCGTACGGAGCTCGGCCACTGTGAGGCAGCAATCACGAGGTCGTCGTCTTCGACCACCTGTGCGACCTGCGTCCTGCGCGTTCTGAGGCCACCACCAGTCCGGTGTCGAGGATCAGCCGTCGGGCCACGCCGGTCCTCGGGGCAGGACGGTCTGGCGGGCCGCGAGCACGTCCGAGGCAAAGTCGGCGTCGACCGCATCGAAGGTCAGCAGTGCCTTCAGATCCGCCCCGTTGCTTACCGCCACCGGGCCGATGGTGGCGATGCGTCAGGCCCCCGCGGGTGACCACGACAGTCTTGCCTCGCTCGACCTCATCCAGCACGGCCGCGAAGGACCGACTGGCTTTGGTCGTCGTCATCGTTGGCCTACAGATCAGACTTTCTGATGCCTCCGGTCGCGTTGAGGTGGGTATGCAGAATCCCTCGCACGTAGGGCGGGGGCGCGCAAGATCCCTCGCACGTAGGGCGGGGGACGCGCAAACTCCCTAGCAAATCGGGAGGGGGACGCGCAAACTCCCTAGCAAATCAACGGATGACGAGGTTAGCGGTCAGCACGGCGGCTGCGGCACTCAGGACCAGCAGGGAGGCGACATCCCAGGCTCGTGAACGCACGACCAGCCCCCCGCTGTGCTCCTTGGGCAGCAGCAACCGCACCAGCGCCGCGGCGGCCAGAGTGGCCGCAAGGGCATAGCCGTAGCTGCGCAGTCCGCCGGTCAGCAGCACCCACAGGGCCACCGCGAGCCCGACCGGCAGCAGCCACCAGACGCCGAGGCTCTGCCCGGTGCGCCAGCCACCGGGACCGGTCACGAGTCGGTGGCGCGCTCGGCTGCGGCGACGACGTTGCGCAGCAGCATCGCCCGGGTCATCGGTCCCACGCCGCCCGGGTTCGGGGACACCCACGCAGCGACCTCGGCGACGTCGGCGGCGACGTCGCCGGCGATCTTGCCCGCGCGCCGGGCGACCCCCACGTCGAGCACGGCGGCCCCGGGATTGACCATCTCGGCGGTCACCAAGTCGGGCACACCGGCCGCAGCGACCACGACGTCGGCCCGGCGGGTGTGCGCAGCCAGGTCGCGGGTCCCCGTGTGGCACAGCGTCACCGTGGCGTTCTCGGAGCGCCGGGTCAAGATCAGTCCGAGCGGACGGCCGACCGTGAGACCCCGCCCGATGACCACCACGTCGGCGCCGGCCAGCTCGACGTCGTGGCGCCGGAGCAGCTCGACGATCCCGATGGGGGTGCAGGGCAGCGGCCCCGG
>JAABUN010008605.1_pt1 | contig 10350 bp, 9 predicted proteins | sample 5559311 | NCBI WGS metagenome assembly JAABUN01 (sample SAMN10711877, study PRJNA513370) | rock metagenome | isolation source: Antarctica rocks | place: Antarctica: Victoria Land, Siegfried Peak sud
GGCTCTCGAATTTCGACAGGTTTTTGCCCAGCAGCAAAACCATCGGTTCCGAGCGGGTTGTTTTGTCGGTCGAGTCGGGCTGGTACGTAAGTCGGTAGGTGACCACCAGCACGGCCGGCTCAGTGGCCGGGAGGGCAGGATTCTGCGCCGCAGCAGCAAAGCCAGTCAGGCAAGCCAGCACTGCAACGAGGTAGTTATGAAGCATGGGCAGCTGGGTTGATTAGCGGGCAATATAGCCGTAAATCAAAAAATACCAACTGGTTAGCTTACGGCTGGCTCACAGCCGCTGCACGGCCAGCACCCGCGCCGTCTCCTCGCTCACCTTGAACCGCTCATCGACGCGCCAGCCCACCACCCAGCAGATTTTGCCATCGGCCGAGGCCAGCACGCGCACGTCGTCCTTCAGGTTCAGGGGCACCTTCTGGTCGATGAGGAAATTGCTCAGGTGCTTCTTGCCCTGCATCCCCAGGGGCATGAACCAGTCGCCTTCCTGCCAGCGGCGCAGCGTGAGCGGGAATTTCAGCTTGTCGGCGTCGAGCGCGGCGGTGCTGCGCGAGCGCGGAATGGCAAAGCCGGCCGCCGCGTGGGCCGTGGCGCGCAGGCGCATTCCGTCGACCAATAAATCTTCCTGGCCTTCGGCGAGCTGGAAAGTGCCGTACCGCGCCAGCCGGCGCGGGGTGATGACGAGCTGGTCGCGGTCCTTCACCAAGCGGTGGGTGGGCGAGTCGAACTGCTTGCCCGACAGGCCGGTGAAGGCTGCCACAATCTCCTTCGTCACGGCCCACGAGAAGCCGAAGGGCCGCAGCAGCTCGTGCAGCACCAGGGCCGTGGCGGCCGTGTTTTGCAGCAGGGCGATGCTGAAGTAGGTGGCTTCGGGCGCGTCGCGGCGGGCCTGGGCGGCGGTGTCGGCCACGTAGCGGCGCACGATTTCCTCGGCCCCGCCCACGCGCTCGGCGGTGGCGGCCATCGTCTGGTCGAGGCCGGGGTTGATTTCGCGCAGCACCGGCAGCACCTCGTGGCGCAGCAGGTTGCGCTGGTACACGGGGCTGTCGTTGGAATCGTCTTCGCGCCAGCGCAGGTTGTTTTCCACCAGGTAGTCGTGCAAATCGTCGCGCCCCACGCCCAGCAGCGGGCGCACCACGTGGCCGTTTTTGGCCTGGATGCCGTGCAGGCCGGCCAGGCCGGTGCCGTGGGTGAGGTTGAGCAGCATGGTTTCGGCCTGGTCGCGCTGGTGGTGGCCGGTGGCGACGGCGGCCAGCCCCTCGCGCTGCCGCACCTGCTCGAACCACTGGTAGCGCAGCAGCCGGGCGGCCATCTGGGTCGAGATGCCTTCCTGCTCCGCAAAGGCTTTGGTCTGAAAAAATTCGGCGAAGTAGGGCACATCGTACTGCTTGGCCAGCTTGCGCACGAACTGCTCGTCGGCGTCGGCATCTTCCTCGCGCAGGCCGAAATGGCAGTGCGCCACCGCCACCTGGGCCCCCAGCCGGTGCAGCACGTCGAGCAGCACCACCGAGTCGAGGCCGCCGCTGACGGCTACCAGCACGGGGTCGGCTTCGAGGGAAAACAGGTGGTTGGTTTCGATGAATTGGCGGATTTTATCGAGCATGGCACTGATTTGACGTGGGCGGGGCACTGCGCCGCAAAGATGGCCGTTAGCGCGGGGCCGTTCCTACCTTTGACCGTTAAATGCCCCGCTTCCGCTTTTTCGTTTTGTTTCTACTGTTGCTGCCCGCTCTGGCTTGGGCGCAACGGCCGGGCGCCGCGGCGCGTGCGGGGGCCCGGCCGGCCAAGCCCGCCGCCAAGGGCACGCCCGTGGAGCTGCTCAAAGGGGCCGGCGCGCTGGTGGGCGTCACGGTGAACGGCGTGAAAATCCGCAAGGTGCTCGGCAACGTGGGCTTCAAGCAAGGCGACACGTTTCTGTACTGCGACTCGGCCTACCAATACCTCGACCGCAACGAGATCGAAGCCTTCAGCAATGTACGCGTGGTGCAGAACGACACCGTGACCATCACCGGCGACAAGGGCTACTACGACGGCAACCGCCGCACGGCCCGCATGGTGGGCAACGTGGTGATGCGCGACCCGCGCATGACCCTGACCGCGCCCGCCCTCAACTACGACCTGAACCGCAAAACCGCCGCCTACCTCGAAACCGGCCACCTCGTCGACCCGCAAAATACCCTCGACAGCCAGCAGGGCTTCTACGACACGAACAGCAAGGTTTTCGTCTTCAAGCGCGACGTGCATCTGGTTTCGGTAGACCCCAAGAACGGCCCTACTGACATTACCAACGACACGCTGATCTATAACACCAGCAGCAAGATAGCCTACTTCGACGGGCCCACCCGCATCAAGGGCCAGCAGGGCAATCTGTACGCCGAAAAAGGAACCTACAACACCATCACGCGGGTGTCGGATTTCCAGAAAAATGCCAAAATCGACACGCCCAATTACCTGCTGGGCGGCGACAAGCTGGTGTACGACGAGGCCCAGCTCTACGGCGTGGCCGCCGGGCACGTCACGCTCATTGCTAAGAAAGACAACATCACCCTGCGCGGCGACCGGGGCCGCTACTGGCGGGCCCTGGGCCGCACCAAGCTCTACGGCGGCCGGCCGGTGGTGCGCAGCATCTCCGACAAAGACACCTTGTACATGGCCGCCGATACGCTGCTGAGCGTGGAAGCGCGCCCCGGCACGGCCAACGTGCGCCCGGTGCTGTACGCCTTCCCCAAGGTGCAGATTTTCAAGACCAACCTGCAAGGGCGCTGCGACTCGCTGACCTACGACCGGCAGGACAGCATCATCTACCTGAACCGCGACCCGGTGCTGTGGCAGGCCCACACCCAGATGCAAGCCGACTCGATGGAAATCCGGCAGAAGCGCGGCAAAATCGATCAGATGCGGCTGTACGCCAACTCGTTCGTGATAAACCAGGACACGCTGCTGAATTTTAACCAGATAAAAGGACGCAACATTCTGGCGTATTTCCACGGGGGCCAGATTGGGCGCATTGACGTGCTCGGCAACGCCGAAAGCATCGCCTACGCCCTCGACGGCGACACCGCCGTGACGGGCATGAACAAAGGCGTGTCGGCTACCATGAGGCTGCGGTTTGCCAAGAATAAGCTACAGAAAATCACGATGTTGGCCAACCCAGATGCCAATTTCATCCCGCCGCACGAAATCAAAGAGGCGGATACGCGGCTGAAGGGCTTCAACTGGCGGCCCAAGGAGCGGCCCACCCGCCGCCAGGTGCTGGGCAAGCAGTTCGACGACCGGGCCCCCCGTCGCAAGGCCACCCGCAAGAAAAGCTCGGCCAAGCCCGGACGTAAAACGAAAAAGCCGGCGCGCACGCCCCGCAAAGCCGCGCCGCCCAAAGTGCCCAGGGCCCCCAACGCCGCGCCCAAGCCCGTCGTCGCGCGGCCCTGAGTGCAACCTTTGGGGCCCTGGCGGTTGTCTGCTGGGGGCCCTCGGGCCGTTCCCGGTTTGTGTTTGCCGTCGTACCTTTGCTGTCCTTATGCCATTTTCCCGCTTAACGCTCGTTTTCTTTTGCCTGGCCGCGTTGCTGCTGGGGGCCTGCAACCCCGGCTACCAGAAGCTGCTCAAGAGCGGCGACGTGAACAAGAAATACGAAGCAGCCGTCCGCTACTACGATGGCGGCGATTACTTCCGCGCCGGCACCCTGCTCGAAGACCTCATTCCGCTGCTGAAAGGCCGGCCCGAGGCCGAAAAGGCCCAGTTCTACTTCGCCAACACCAACTACAAGCAGCGCAACTACGTGCTCGGCGCGTACTACTTCAAGCAGTTTACCGACACGTACCCTAACTCGACTTATACCGAGGAGGCCTCGTTTCTGCACGCCAAGTCGCTGTTCCGCGATTCGCCGGGCTTCGAGCTGGACCAAACCAATACCACGTCGGCGCTGGAATCCATCCAGGATTTCATCAATCGCTACCCCGAGAGCAAATTCCGGCCGGAAGTAGAAATTATGTCGCAGGAGTTGCAGAAGAAGCTGGAAAGCAAGGCCTTCGAAAGCGCCCGGCTTTATTACCTGTTGCGCTACAACCAAGCGGCCGTGACGGCCCTGGGCACGTTCGAGCAGAATTATCCGGCCTCGGCTTTTGTTGAGCAGGCCGATTTCCTGCGCTTAAGCGCCCAATACGCCTGGGCCAAGGAAAGCGTTGAGTCGAAACAGCGCGAACGGTTTCTGGACGCCGTGGCGTTTTACCAGCACTACCTCGACACTTTCCCGCAGAGCAAGAACCTGAAGCTGGCCGAAGTAATGTACGACGACAGCCGCGCCGAGCTGGAAAAATTAAAAGCTGTACCTGCCGCCGCAGTGGCTAATTAATTGCCGGGCAATTAATTATTAAATCATAACTGATGTTACGCAGCACCTGCGTCTATCTGCTGGAAAGGGTGTTTGTATTGACTGCAAAAGCCTGTTTCCAGTAAGCTGACGAAAGGACCGCGTAACATCAGATCATAAAACAATCAAACAATTACTGCCCATGAAACCTGCTCCCAACATTGTGTCCAGTTCCATCGTGACGCGCAACATGGCCGATTTCAGCATCGAAAGCGGCAACGTGTACGAGTCCATCGCCGTGATTTCAAAGCGCGCCAACCAGTTGTCCATCAAGTTGAAAGAGGAGTTGAACGACCGCCTGGCCGAGTTTGCCTCGACCGTTGACAACCTGGAAGAAGTGTTTGAGAACCGCGAGCAAATCGAGGTTTCCAAGCACTACGAGCGCATGCCCAAGCCCACCAGCCTCGCCATTGAGGAGTTTCTGGAAGGCAAGCTGCACTACACCACCCCAGAGCCCGTCGAGGTGCCCCTGCCCCGCGAGCTGTTCTAAGCCGCGCTGGTGGTGCCGCACGCTTCGTCGTCGCTATCGGGCCGCCGCCTGCTGCTGGGCGTGAGCGGCAGCATCGCGGCCTACAAAGCCGCCGCCCTCACGCGGCTGCTGGTGCAGGCCGGGGCCGAAGTGCAGGTTATTCTCACCGAAGCCGCCGCCGCGTTCGTCACGCCCCTCGCCCTGGGTACCCTCTCCAAAAAGCCCGTCCTGACGGGCTTTTTGCGTGACGCGGTGGCCGGACAATGGCACAACCACGTCGAGCTGGGGCTGTGGGCCGACGCGCTGCTCATCGCTCCGGCCAGCGCCAACACCCTCGGGCAGCTAGCCAATGGCTTGTGCCCCAATCTGCTGAGTGCCGTGTACTTATCGGCCCGTTGCCCGGTGTTTCTGGCCCCGGCCATGGATTTGGACATGTACGCCCACCCAGCAGTAGCTCAGAACCTGCAACGCCTGCGTAGCTTCGGCAACCACGTGTTCGATTCGCCGAGCGGCGAGCTAGCGAGCGGTCTCGTGGGCCCCGGCCGGATGCTGGAGCCGGCGGATATCGTGCGGGAACTGGAGCGGTACTTCGGAAATGTTGAGGGTTAAATGTTGAGTTTTGAGTAGCGGTTGTGACCGTGAGCAAACGTTTAACCATTCAAAACCTAAACCTCAACATTCAAAATTTCCATGATGCGCGTTCTGCTCACGGCGGGCCCCACCTACGAGCCGCTGGACCCGGTGCGGTTTCTAGGCAACCGCTCGACGGGCAAGATGGGCTACGCGCTGGCGGCGGCCTTTGCGGCGGCGGGGGCGGAGGTGAGCCTCATCAGCGGCCCCAGCGCCTTGCCCGCGCCGGCGCACCCGGCAGTGCGCCTGACGCGCGTGGAAACGGCCGCCGAGATGTACGCCGCCGCCGCCGCCGGGGCCCCAACGGCCGACGTATGGGTGTTTGCCGCCGCCGTGGCCGACTACCGGCCCGCGCACGTGGCCCCCGAAAAAATCAAGAAAGCGGGCAATACGCTGACGCTGGAGCTGGTGAAAAACGTGGACATTGCCGCCATCCTCGGCCAAACCAAGCGCGCTGAACAATTTGCCGTTGGTTTTGCGTTGGAAACAACAAACGAGCTGGCCCACGCCCAGGACAAGCTGCACCGCAAGAACTTTGACCTGGTGGTGCTGAACTCGCTGCGCGATGCCGGGGCCGGCTTCGGCCACGACACCAACAAGGTGAGCGTGCTGGACCGGGCCGGCCGGGTACTTACTTTTGATTTAATGACGAAAGCTGACCTAGCCACCGCGTTGGTACGCCTGGTGCTGGCCCGCCGCATGGCTTCTCCAACGACTTGATAACCGTGATGATGCGAAAAATTTGGGCGGTTTTGCCGCTGTTGCTGCTGCTGGCCGGACGCCCCGCCAGGGCCCAGGAACTGAACTGCACCGTGGAGGTGTCGTTGGCGCCGAGCGTGGTCGTGACTGACCAAAGCATTCAGGCCAACATCCAGCGCGACATCACGGCGTTCCTCAATACACGCAACTGGACGGCCCTGACCTACCGGCCGGAGGAGCGCATCAAGTGCCGGATGTTCGTGGTCATCACCGGGGCCACCTCGCCGGCTTACCAGGCCACCATGCGGCTGATTTCGACGCGCCCGATTTACGGCACGGGCTACGAAACCAACGTCATCAGCATTGTTGACAAGAGTTTTAACTTCAACTACCCGCCACCCAACTCGCTCGATTTCTCACCCAACAGCTTCGTGTCCAATCTATCGTCGCTGCTGGGCTTCTACGCCAACATCGTCATTGGGCTCGACCGCGACACGTTTGGCCGCCTCGGGGGGAGCCCTTATTACGAGCAGGCCCGCATCATCACGGCTTACTCGGCCTCGCAAAGCACCACCGAAGCACAAGACGAAAGCTGGAAGGATACCGGCGGCTCCCGCAGCCGCTACCAGTTGCTCAATAACCTGACGGACCCGCAGCTTGAGCCCTTTCGCACGGGCCTTTACGCTTACTACCGGCAGGGTATGGATGTGTTCATCGAAAAGCCCGACGAGGCCCGCACCGCCGTGCTGGGGGCCCTCACGGGCATTCAGAAAGTGGCCACCATGCGCTCGAGCGAACCCATTTTCCGGTATTTCTTCGATGCCAAAGCCGACGAAATCGCCAATATTTTCCGCACCAGCCAGGATGCTAACCAGAAGCAACAATTGGTGAATATGCTGGTCAATATTGACGCGACAAACTCGGCAAAATACCAGGCCATCCTCGCTCGCTGAATCGCAGATTATGCAGATTAAATGTGATTTCGAATCATTGACTTTAACTGACTAACCGTGATTTCGCTGATTTTTTGTTGTTGCTTTTGTTTGATTTAAATACTTTTAAATCCGTTAGCCGTGCCGTTATAATCAGCGAAATCACGGTTAATCAGTTAAAGTCAGTGATTGATGTTAGTCGATTTACGTATTCAGAACTACGCCCTGATTGAGTCGCTAGAGCTGCGGCCGTCGCCGCGGCTCAACATTATTACCGGCGAGACGGGGGCGGGCAAATCCATTATGCTGGGGGCCATCGGGCTGCTGCTCGGCAACCGGGCCGACGGCAAAATGCTGTTCGACACGGCGCGTAAGTGTGTGATTGAAGGGCAGTTTGATATCGCCAGCTACCAATTGCAGGACATTTTCGAGGCCGAAGATTTGGACTACGACGCGCAGTGCATTCTGCGGCGCGAAATCAGCCCCACGGGCAAGTCGCGGGCCTTTGTGAACGACACGCCGGTGACCTTGGAGGCACTGCGGAAAATCGGGGCCAACCTGATGGACATCCACTCGCAGCACGACACGCTGCTGCTCGGCGACACCGTGTTTCAGCTCAACCTGCTCGACCTCTACGCCGGGCTGGTGCCGCAGCGCACGCACTACAGCAACGCCTTCCGCCAGTACCGCAAACTCGAAGCCGAGCTGAAAACCCTGGAAGACCAGGCCACTCAGGCCAACGCCCTGCTCGACTACAACAGCTTCCTGCTGAACGAGCTGGAAGAAGCCGGCCTCGACAACGAGGACCAGGAAGCCCTGGAGCAGGAAGTGAAGCAGCTCGAGCACGCCGAGGAAATCAAGTACAAGCTGAGCCAGGCCCTGCACGGGCTACGCGACAGCGAAAGCTGCGCCACCGGCACCATGAAGGACGCCTCGACGCTGCTGGGCCAGGTGGCGGCCTACGCCGACAACTTCCGCGAGCTGCGCCAGCGGCTGGAAAGCTGCCTGATTGAGCTGCACGACATCGCCGACGAGGTGGAAACCGCCGAGCGCCGCACCGAGGGCGACCCCGCCCGCGCCGAAGAATTGCAGGAACGCCTGAACGTGCTCTACACCTTGCAGCGCAAGCACTCCGTGCGCGACCTGGGGGCCCTGCTGGCCGTGCGCGACGAGCTGCGCCAGAAAGTGGGCAACGTGCTGAACCTCGACAAGCAAATCAGCAAGGTGCGCAAGGACGTGGAAGCGGCCCTGACGTCGGTGACGAAGCAGGCGGCCAAGCTCTCGGAAAGCCGCCGCAAGTCGTTCCCGCGCTTCGAACAGGAGCTGCGCGACCTGGTGGCCGAGCTGGGGATGCCCAACGCGCGCATCGTGGTGGACCACCGCGCCGGGGCCCCCAGCGCCAGCGGCACCGACGTGGTGAACATCCTCTTCACGGCCAACAAAGGGGCCCAGCCGCAAACGCTGAGCAAGGCTGCGTCGGGCGGCGAATTTTCGCGCCTGATGCTGTGCATCAAGTATATGCTGGCCGACAAGACGTCCCTGCCCACGATAGTGTTCGACGAAATCGACACCGGCATCAGCGGGGAGATTGCCGTGAAAGTGGGCCGCATGATGCAGCAGATGGCCCGCAAGCACCAGCTGGTGGCCATTTCGCACCTGCCGCAGATGGCCGCGGCCGGCGACGCCCACTACTTCGTGTACAAGGAAGACCGCGCCGACCGCACCGTGAGCCGCATCCGCCAGCTCGGCGAGGCCGACCGCGTCAAGGAAATCGCCCACATGATTGCCGGGGCCAAGCCCAGCGAAAATGCCCTGCAAAGCGCCCGCGAGCTGCTGGCGCTGCGCGGCGAGGCAATGGCAGGGTAGGGCCCCTGGCCGGAGTGAGGGGGTGAACGGCTAACTTGCGCCTGCATATAGGCCGGGCCCCTGTGGCTTCGTTCCTTCACCCCGTCCATCCACCCCGTTATTCAACATGGCCAACAACCTGCTCGCCGGCAAAGTCGGCATCATCTCCGGTGCGCTCAACGAGAAATCCATCGCCTGGAAAGTAGCCCAGCGCGCCCACGCCGAAGGGGCTCGTTTTGTGCTCACTAACGCGCCGCTGGCCATGCGCATGGGCGAAATCAACAAGCTGAGCGAAGAGTGCGACGCCCCGATTATCCCGGCCGATGCCACCTCGGTGGAAGAGTTGGAAAAGCTCTTCAGCGGCGCGCAGGAGCGGCTGGGCGGCAAGCTCGATTTCGTGCTGCACTCCATCGGCATGAGCCCCAACATCCGCAAGGGCAAGCACTACGGCGAACTGAACTACCAGTGGTTCCAGCAGACGATTGACATATCGGCCCTCTCGTTTCACAAGATGCTGGCCGTGGGCGAAAAGCTCGACGCCTTCAACGAGTGGGGCAGCGTGGTGGCCCTGAGCTACATCGCCTCGCAGCGCGCCTTCCTCGACTACACGGACATGACACAGGCCAAGGCCATGCTCGAAAGCATCGCCCGCAGCTACGGCCAGCGCCTGGGCAAGCTCAAGAAGGTGCGCGTCAACACCATCTCGCAGTCGCCCACCAAGACCACGGCGGGCGCCGGCATCAGCGGCTTCGACGCCTTTTACGATTTTGCCGACAAGATGTCGCCGCTGGGCAACGCCCCCGCCGAGGCCTGCGCCGACTACTGCATCTCGCTGTTTTCGGACCTGACGCGCTACGTGACCATGCAAAACCTGATGCACGACGGCGGCTTCAGCACCACCGGCATCTCGCAGGAAATGGCCGATTTGATGGTGAAGGCCAATTCCTAATCGTTGATTTGAGAACGAAAAAAGCCCGGCCGCACTAGCGGCTGGGTTTTTTTGCCAGGTCCGTGTACGTGCTGGCGAAGCCTGTACACGGACTGGAAAACCGCTCTAACGTTCCAGGATACGGCGGGGCCCGTGGGGCCGGTGGCCCTGTGGGTGGCCGGCGATAAGGCGCGGTTTCTGAACTGTCGGCTCCTGGGGCATCCAAGTAATTGGTTATAGCATCCCATCTTTCAGTTCTTTTCCACCTAAAACGCTTGCTGCCCGTGCTGTTCCCCGTCCTTGCTTCTGCTATTGCGCTGCGCCTACTGGGGGCCCCGGCGGCTACGCTGCCACCGGCCGTTATCAGCGGCCACCTCGACCACGCCCCGGCCGGCGATTCGGTGCGGCTGTACTACGGCGGCCATTACCAAAGCGGCGGGGTGAAAACGCCGCTCAGCCCTACCGGCGATTTTAAGCT
>JAABUN010008606.1_pt1 | contig 10349 bp, 6 predicted proteins | sample 5559311 | NCBI WGS metagenome assembly JAABUN01 (sample SAMN10711877, study PRJNA513370) | rock metagenome | isolation source: Antarctica rocks | place: Antarctica: Victoria Land, Siegfried Peak sud
ACCGCCTGCCGCCCAGGCCGCGCCAGATCGGGCCGCGCTCGCCGAGCCGGATGCGGCCCCGCCAGCGACTGCGTGCCGCCTGCAGATTGAATGAGTCGACGTAGGCGCGCAGCGCGGCGCCGAGTTCGTGGCTCAGTTCGACCTCGCGCGGTTCGGCCTTGCCCTTCTCGTGCAGGAGAAGGCGCACACGCCCCGACGGAAGCACGACAGCATCCGCACCGTCCAATTCCCGCAGCGCGTTGACGCGCGCGCCCGTGGCGGCGAGGATCCGGAAGAAGACCGCGTTCCGTCGCCCGGCGTAGCCGGCCTCCGCGCCGGCCGCGGCCACGATCGCCGCGATATCCGCCGCCGCCGGCACGTCGCCCCCCCGACGCCGGGGGGCGCCCCCGGTCAGCCGGTAGCCCGTGCCCACGCGGTCCGCCACCCCGCGGAGCGCCCGGTCGACCGCCGCACCCGGTTCCTCCGCGAGCAGCGCGAGCAATTCGGGCCGCATCACCGTCGCGAACGAGCGGATCGCGCTGCGTCGCTGGGCCAGGGTCCACCGCGAGAGCTGCGTGCCGCGCGCGGGCGCCGTGTCGTCGACGAGCGCGCGACCGAGGAGGTCGGGATCGCGGAATAGCTCGATGCACGTGACCGCCCGCCCGGCGATTCGCGCGGCGATCAGGCGTATCGCGCGCAACTGGTAGCAATACGCGGCGAGGCTTGCCCGCGCGACACCCTGCGCCTGCAACCGCGATGGATAGGCGGCCATGAGCGGGTCGGGGGGCACCCGAGAGGCACCGCGAGGGGCCGACGAGCGAGGGATCTGCGGAGCATGGCCGCGGTGCCCGTCGAATCCAGGCAGCGGCAGCTGTCGCGACCGCGGGCAGTCCGTGATGGGTAGGGGAAGTATCGACAGCGCCACATCCATGCGATTCACCTCGCCGTTGGGGGGTTGCTCGGCCCATCGGCCAATGCCCACCTGCGGTGCCGCGGTGGGAACCCATGCGCCCCAGGCGCATCGCCGCGAGCCTCTCAGTAGGCTAGGCGCGACAATCCGTGTCCGTCGCGGGACAAGTGGTATCCCGCCCGGGACATCACTTGTCCCGGGCGGGGCGGACTAGGTGTGCCAGGTGATCGGGGGATCGGGCATGTACGAGCAGCGGAAACCGATCTCGAGGGCGCTGTGCAGGTGGCGACCGAGTGGCGGGTGATAGGTCTCGATCGTCCGCAGGCCCCGGTAAATCGCTTTGGAGACTGCTTCGCGCGCCCTGTCGTCCGGGCCGCGGAAGGTGCGCGTGCGGCCGCCGAGACCGGTGGCGGCGTGCAACACATCCTGGATGACGGCCATCTCCTTCTCGATTCGTGCCGCCCGCGCCGAATCGCCGGCGATTTCCGCCTCGCGCAGATCCGCCCGCAGTTCATCGACGCGGCGTCGATATTCGGTCGTAGCCTGCGGATCAAGCACCTCGTCGGCCTCGCCGGCACCGGGCCAGTGTAGGCCCGCATCGGTCAGCTCCGCCGTGCTTATGCCGCTTGGCGCGGACAGGCCAGCGGCGAGTTCGGCGGCGTGGAACTCCTGGCCGGGGTGGCCGAGCAGGCGGGCGATGTAGACAAGCCCCGTCGCGTGCCGGATGTGCGCGACCTGCCCGCGGAACGCGACCTCCCACGCCTGTCCGACGCGGCGAAAGGTGTTCGCCTGCTCCGTGCCTGCCGCGGGCTCCCGCGTCGCGCCGCCGATCGCCAGCCGGATCAGGCTCCCCTCCGGCAGCGTGGCGCTCGCGAGTCGCTCGCTGTGCCGGGCCACCATCATCGCCACGACGGCGAGCACGCCGCGCGCGTGCCGCTTCAGGAGCGCCGTCAGTTGGCGCGCGGTATCATCGAGGGCGGGGTCGCGCGGATCGAGGCAGTCGTAGAGTTGCGGGTAGGCGGCGAAGAGTTGCTCGTCCGCGGTCGCGTGCAACTGGCGGGCGAAGCGGACGTAGGACTCGGCGACCGTGCGGGCTTCCCCCTCCGGCAGGGGCTGCGTGAAGATGTCGAGGCCGTAGCGCTCGGCCAGGTCGTGCTCCTCCAGGCCGGCCGCGATCGCGCCGAAGCGGCGGTCGACGCACTGCGAGCAGTACCCGCAATGCGGGGTCGAGGCGGGGCGTGCCCGGCCGCGGCTGCAGGAGTTCGTCGCCTGCAGCAAGTCGGGACACCCCGCCTCGGCGAGGATCGCCAACACCTCGGCGCGCGTCCGGAAGAGCAGGGGGTTCTCGACCTGCGCCGGCTGCGGCAGCACCGCCGCGACGAAGTGGTTGAAGAGGCGGAGGAAGTTGGGGTGGGTCGAGCGGCTGGCCAGTGCGCCGACCAGTTGGCCGTTGAACGGCAGATTCAGGCTCACGATGCCATTATCCCCGAGCAGGACGCGCCCGATGCCCAGTTCCGCGGCCACCGCCGCCCCCAGGCTGGCGAAGAGGAACGCGCGCGAACGCTGGCTCGTCTCAGCCGGATCGGCGCCGCGATGATGCACCCAGAAGCTGAGCTGCGGGAAGGCCCACTGCGGGAACCGGTCGCGGAGCGCACCCGTCAGTGCCCGCTGCCGCGCGTCGAGGTGCGGCGCGGGCCGGTGGCTGACCAGCACCGGCCGCTCTCCGCGCCCGATGATCGCTTCTACCGCGGTGCAGAGGCTGTCCGCGCCACCCGAGAGGAGGACAACGCTGTCCGGCGCGCGCAGGAGTGCCGGCTCGTCCACATCGAGGTTGATCTGGCGAATTTCCGGTGCAGCGAGGCTGAAGTGGAACTCCCAACGGTCCTCGGTGAGGAAGGACAGCACGGACGCGAGTGCCTCGCGGACGTGCCCCTGCTGCCAGAAGTCGGGATCGCCGACCGGCATGCAGAGCGCGATGTCCCGCCGCCATGCGCGCCCATAGACGTCCACCGGCCCGCCACGCGACAGGTCCTGGTCGGCGGCGTAGATGTAGGCGGCGATCCGCACGAGATCGGCGGCGTGCGATCCGACCGCCGTCAGCACCGTGCCGGCCAAGTTCTGGGCGCGCAGATTGAGCGAAGGGGTCGGTCCATGCGCGAGGATCTGCTTGCGGACAGTCCAATGCGCGGCGGCGACAGCGGCGGGCACCGATGCCCCATCGCAGCGGACCAGCGCACGGACACCCGTCATCGGTCCGCCCGGGTCAGCTCCATCCGGAGCTTGCGGAGCGCGACCGCCACGAATCCCTGCGCCTCCTCCCGGCTGATCGCGCCGCGCGTTTCCCAATTGTGCTTGCCGTACCAGCCCGCGGCGAACTGCTCCATGATCTGCGCCGACTGGCGGGTGTAGACGTCCAGCGCGTCGCTGAAGTCGCGGCTCGCCTCGATGTCGGCGAGTGCGTGCCCCGGCCCGACGCGGTTCGACAACTCCTTGTCGACGAAGGAGCGCAGCGTGCGCGCGAGGAAATCGCCGAAGAACCGTTTGGCGAGATCGCCGAACCGCGTGGCGGACGCATGGCCGCGGAAGGCCTGCTGCACGTCGTCGAGGGAGCTGCCGAACAGGGACCGGCCGTGCTGGCCGACCGTCTCGGACAGCGCGTTCCTCAGGGCGAGGGAGGCGAGCTCGGAGAAGGGCCCGGACTCGGGATACTCCCGCAGCTCGGCGCGGACCCGTTCGTTGACGCGGGCGATGAAGGTGAGCGCCGAGTCGCCATCCGAGGGGGGGAAGCCGAGCGCCGCCGTCGCGTCGGCGAAGTGCGGCTCGCGCGCCGCCGCCGTCAGGCGCACGAGGACCCAGAAGCAGTACACGAGCGACGGGTCGCGCGACAGCTCGCGCAGGCGCACCTCGGCCGCGATCACCGTCGCGCGGGCAACGCCGGCGACATCGTCGGGCGATTGGTCGAGCAGTCCGACGACGCCCTGCCAGTGCAACGTCTTGGGCAACCGGCCCAGGCGGACGTGACCCATAGCGATGCCCCCGCGAACCGAGTGCCCTTTACCGCCCATGATGGAGATATGCGAAACGATGTCCGGATTACCGGGTGACCTGTCGAATGTGCGGGGTCACTATGCCAGATGATCGGCAGCGCGTAAACACGTTCGGTCCGGATCGGGCAAGATGCGTGGTTCGGGACCAGTCGGCGACCCAGTGCGACGCCCGCGATGCCCCGTCATCCATCCTGGAAAATGCGCCCCAACATTTTCGCTCTGAGCTGGGACCGTTCCCGATCGATTCGTCCCAACTGCAGATCACGACACTAAACTGCAGATCACGGCTTAGTATAAGCCCAGTAGTTGGCGATAAGTGTTGCCATGTCAACTCCTAGCAGTACTCACCATTGCACAGGTGCCATGAGAGAACAGTACCATAATGTCCAGCCTTGACTACCTGCTTTGCTTCCGGAGCGCGTGAGAGTAATCTCGTTCCGATAAGGGTGTATCGGCCCCGCCCTTCTCGATTTGGTTGCCATGACAGGTGTTCTGTTGTCTTTGCATGTGAAGCATATTCCTCTATGCTATAATCTATGCCATGCACGAAAAGGAACTCTATGACTACCTCATCTCTGAATACCAGCAGCCCTTCTCCGGCTGGGATTTCTCCTATCTGGCAGGCAGACGCGAGACGATCAGGCCTCAGGTAACGTGGGAGTACACCGGTCTCGTGCGCGATGCCATACGCGATGTAGACAGTCTGCTCGACATGGATACCGGAGGGGGCGAGTTTCTATTATCTCTCCAACCGCTTCCCCCGCGCACCGCTGCAACCGAGTCCTATCTCCCCAATGTTCCGGTTGCGAAGCAGAACCTCGAACCGCTCGGTGTCCGCGTGGTCGCTCCGGAGAGCGATGACCATCTCCCCTTCCCGGACGCATATTTCGACCTCATCATCAACCGGCATGGCGCATTCTCGGCATCAGAGATTGCCCGGACGCTCAGAGCAGGACGAAGATTCATCACGCAGCAGGTTGGGGGACAGACCAATGCCCGACTCCACGAACTACTTGAAGGGAAACCCAAACAAAGCGATTGGGATCTCGCAACGGCTGTTAGTCAGTTAGCGGATGCAGGAATGCACGTCCTTGAGCAGCACGAGGCATTCCCGATCACACGCTACCGGGATATTGGCGCGATTGTGTACTACCTCAAGGCGGTGGCGTGGGAGATACCTGACTTCTCGGTTGAGCAGTATTTTGACCGCCTCGTGGCAATCCATCGCATGATGGAGCGGGACGGGCACGTCGATATCCCGTTCCACCATTTCCTCATTGTGGCAGAGAAGCCGAGCGCATAAGCGATCATCAATCACTTCGTTGCCATAACCGGTGAGCCTGGTGAAAATCGGCGGCGCGAAGGCGTCGCTATGTCCGCCCCCGCCCTTCCGTCACCGGCGTTCGATGGTATCGCTAATAGCGTCCGTGCTAAACCTGCCACGTGTGCTATCATACGTCGGTTGCCCGTTCGGTACGGCGAGCGCGGAGGGATGCATGGGACGGCGATACCGACACTGCCACGCGCGGCTGTCCGCCTGGGCGATCCTCGCCCTCGTGTGTATCCCCCTCGCGGCACCGCCACCGGTGGCGGCCCAAGGGGGCCCGCCCGCGGCCGCCTTCACCAACCCGCTCGCCCTGCGCACGCCCGCCGGCGCGGCGGTGGAGAGCTGCGCCGACCCGGCGATCATCCACTCCCAGCGGCCGGGCGATGCGTCCTGGTACCTCTACTGCACCACCGACCCCCTCAATACCCGCGACCGGCTGCCCGACGGCTCCCTCAATTATCACCTCATCCCGACGCTGCGCTCCGCCGACCTCGTCCACTGGACGTACGCGGGCGACGCCTTCCCCGCCCGACCGCCCTGGGTCGCCCCCGCCGCATATCTCTGGGCGCCCGACATCCAATACTTCAACGACCGGTATTACCTCTACTACACCGCCACCGAGACTACCCTCCCCGGTGGCGGCAGCGCGATCGGCGTGGCGACCAGCGCCAGCCCCGCCGGCCCGTGGGCGGACAGCGGGGCGCCGGTCGTCGCGCCCACGCCCGCCCCGTGCTGCGCCGACTCGCGCCGCTGGCTCTTCGACCCCGCCGTGGTCGCCGACACCGACGGGCGGCGGTACCTCTTCTTCGGCTCCTTCTTCGGCGGCATCGCCGCCCGCCGCCTCTCCGCGGACGGCCTGCGCACCGACCCGGCGAGCGAGCGACCGATCACCGTCGCCAACCGCTACGAGGGAACCTCCATCGTCCGTCGCGGCCAGTACTGGTACCTCTTCGCCTCGGCGACGAGCTGCTGCAACGGCCCGCTCACCGGCTATGCCGTCTTCGTCGGCCGGTCGGCGAGCCTGCTCGGGCCGTACGCCGACCGCGAGGGCGTTTCGCTGCTCGACGGCCGGGCGGGCGGGACGCCGGTGCTGACCGCGAGCGGGAACCGCTGGGTGGGGCCGGGGCACAATGCCGTCTTCACGGACTCCGCCGGGCGGGACTGGTTCCTCTACCACGCGATCGCCCGGGATGATCCGTACTTCGCGGGGACGGACGTCACGAAGCGGCCGCCGCTCATGGACCCGCTCGATTGGGCGGACGGCTGGCCCATGGTGCGCGGCGGCCTGGGGCCGTCCGACACACCGCAGCCCGCGCCCGTAGCACAGCCCGGTCAGTCGCCCCCCCGCGCCACGGAGCGGCGACCGGACGACGCGCTCGGGACGATCGACGCGACGGCGACGGACGAGTTCTCTGGTGGCCTCGGCCCGCGCTGGTCGTGGGTGCGCCCGCCGCCCCCGGGGAGCTACGGCGTCGCCGGCGGCGCGCTGCGGATGGAGACGCAGGCGGGCGACCTGTTCGAGGGCGGCAACACCGCCCCCGTGCTGAGCGAGCCCGCCCCGCTGGCGGACTACACCGTCGAGGTGCGGGTGCGCCTGGACGTGCCCGCGCAGGGGTGCTGCGACACCTTCGTGCAGGCGGGGCTGGTGATCTACCGCGACGACGACAACTACCTCAAGCTGGTGCACACCGCGCGCTTCGAGACGCGGCAGACCGAGTTCGCCAAGGAGGTCTACCCGGTGCCGCCCGGCTACCCGCGCTACGGCAACACGGTGGTCGGCCCGCCCGCGGAGTGGACCTACCTGCGCATCGTCAAGCGCACCCGCCAGAACGACGAGACCTACACGGCCTACACCAGCCGCGACGGGGAGCGCTGGGTGCGCGGCGGGACGTGGACGCACGCGCTGGGGCGGGAGGCGCGGATCGGGCTGGTGGCGATGGGCGGGGCGGGGTACCGGGCGCAGTTCGACTACGTACATGTCTACACGATACCGGCACCCTACACCAACCCCCGCCTCGGCTCCGGATAGGTGTGCCGCGCGGCGGGGATAGGAAACTCTGGGCAAATCGCGCAGGCCGTAATAAACGGCGAGCGATCTACGTTATATCGAGTAAAGGATCACGTAGCGGGGCCGCATTCGCCGCCTGCCCACCTTCCATCCCTGCGGCGAACGATGGCGACGACGTTTCCGATTGCGCGCCACGGCGGGCGCGGCGGGTCAGCAGCGAGGGGTTCTTCCTCACGAATACGGTGGAATATGGTCGGCTCAACGATACGAGCCGCGATTATCGGCAGGAAGAAGTCCGGGCGATCTACAAAGGCATCGCGGCCTATCTCGGCCCCGCATAGTAGCCCGACGCAACAGGTGAGATCAACGGCAAAGAGGAGGAACGCGCAGATGGCACAGCGGCGATGGTTCGTTCGGGGAGCGGCGGTGCCTTTGGCCCTCTGCCTGCTCGTGATGCTCGCGCCCGGCGCGGCGGCGGACGGTATCTACACGAGCGGCTGGTCCGGCAACGACATCTCTTGGCCGCAGTGCGGCGGCGCCTACCCCGTCGGCAGCTTCTATCGCTACGGCGTCGTCGACGTCACCAGCGGGCACGCCTTCCGCAACAACCCCTGCTTCGCCGGCCAGTACGCCTGGGCGGCCGGCATGGCGCCCGAGGCGGTCTACCTCAACCTCAACGAGGACCTCGGCACCACCTCCCTCTACGGCGACACCGGCCCGTACGGCATCTGCCGCGAGGGCGAACGATGCCACGCGCTGAACTACGGCTACAACGCCGCGTCAAGCGCCTACACCTACGCGGCGCGCGAGCGGCCGAACTTCGTCGCGCAGCTGTGGTGGCTGGACATCGAGACGGAGAATAGCTGGGCGGAGGAGGACCTCGGGCGCAACCGGGCGGTGATCGAGGGGGCGGTGCGCTATCTCAAGGAGGAGCGCCATTTCATCGTGGGCATCTACTCGACGCCGGCAATGTGGGAGGAAATCACCGGGAAGTGGCAAAACGGGCTGCCGGCGTGGATCGGCGAGGGGACGAAGGCGAACGCGCCGACGCAGTGCGGGGTGGGCTTCACGGGCGGGCCGGTATGGCTGGTGCAGTACCTGGACGGCGACTACGACGGCAACTACGCCTGCTGAGCCCGTACTGGTTCACTGCGGACGCGCGATCCGCGTCCCGGTGGGCCGGTGAGCACATATCGTCCCAAAAAGGAGAGTTATTGTTACAACCGGCGGACGGGTTATTCCCCCGCCGGTTCCGCCTTGCATTGCCGTTCGTTTAGCCGTCCCGGAATCATCGTCCCACACAATGCTTCATCGGCTGTCTTTTGAGATGCGGTGGGTCACGTAACGGGCATTATGTTGAGTTGTTTATTCAGGTACCTGAGACCCCTCATCGGCCGTCTTACCGCTGTTCAGCCCCAGCCACACCGCGAGCGGGCGGATCGTCAGTCCCTGCGCGAGCACGGTAAAGATCACGACGCCAAACGTCATGAGCAGGACTACTGGCCGCTCCGGTATGCTTGCCGGGATACTTAACGCGGCGGCGAGCGCGACCGCGCCGCGCAGCCCTCCCCAGATCATGATGTGCTGGTACGAGAGCGGAACGCGCCGTGCGCGTTTCCTGCCCCTGTGTGTGATGCGGGAGACCCCATCAACCAAGGAGATCAGTCCATAGATCGCGAGCGCGCGGCTCACGAGTACCCCGGCGATGCCCCAGAGGATGAGCGGCAGATCGTGCGCGCGCGGCGTATGCGCGTGGATTTGCAGGCCGATCAGCAGGAAGATGAGCGAGTTTGCCACGTAGCCGATGAACTCCCAGGTGCCGTGCATCGCGACGCGCGTCTCGTGGGACATGCTCCGATGCGCGGCGTAGTTGCCCATCACCAGCCCGAGCACCACGACCGCGATCACCGGCGACGCACCGAGGGTCGCGCCACCGACCGTGGTGTGTGCGTGTTCCGCGACGATGAACGTGCCGTAGGCAAGCACGAGCGTCGCGGAGATCTCCACCAGGTAGTCGTCGATGTGCCGCAGGATCTGCGCGGCGATGTAGCCGGCCGCAAGCCCGAACATGACGCCGCCCGCCACCGACGCGACAAAGGCGATGCCCGCCCCAAACGCGGAGACACCGCCGGTAAGGACGACGCCGAGGATCAGGCGGAAGACGACCAATGCGGTGCCATCGTTGAACAGACTCTCTCCCTCGACAATGATCGAGAGACGCTGCGGAGTGCCCAACTGGCTGAAGGTAGCAAGAACGGAGATCGGATCGGTGGCGGAGATCAGCGCACCGAAGAGGAGCGCGACGTGCCAGGGCAGGCCAGCGAGATGCGCGACCGCCCCGACGACGAGCGTGCTGATGATGACGCCGGGGATGGCGAGCGCACCGATGTAGGGCAACTCGGCGCGCAGTTGCAGCCATGGCAGGTTGTAGGCAGCCTCGAAGAGCAACGCTGGCAGGAAGACGCTGAGGATGAGGCCTTCAGAGAGTGGGACTGCAAAGACCCCGCCGGTGATCCCGAGCACGAGACCGGCCACGACGAGGGCGATGGTGTAGGGAACGCGGATGAAGTGGGTGACGATGGCGACGAGAAGGACGGTGCCGAGCAGCCAGGTCAGTGTGGTGGCGATCCCGGTCGCCGAGGCGGCAGCGGCGAAGAGCGGCGTGCGGCAAGCGATAATCGACATCGCGGCGTCCTCCCCCGCCAACCGCGGGTATGGATATCGCCGGGTGCCCCTGCTGCGCGAAATGACGCGCTCCGCCCTCCCGTATGCATGAATCGAGTATAGCGCCCACGCTACGTCCGCGCGAGGCGCCCCTGCTCCCAGACGAAGAAGCGTTTGAGGAGCGTCCGCAGCGCTAGGATCGCCGCGAACATCAGGATCTGCCGCCATGAGAGCAGCAGCAGCGTCCGCAGCAGCGTCCCCGCCAGTTTGTAGCCGAGCCCCGCGATCGCCCCCTCCGCGACCAGCAACCGTGCGGCGGTGATACCCCGCCGGCGAACCAGCGCCAGCACGGCGGCGACGCAGTATCCGACGATGATCAGCGAGCCGACCGCCTCCGCCGCGACGATCCACACA
>JAABUN010008608.1_pt1 | contig 10345 bp, 20 predicted proteins | sample 5559311 | NCBI WGS metagenome assembly JAABUN01 (sample SAMN10711877, study PRJNA513370) | rock metagenome | isolation source: Antarctica rocks | place: Antarctica: Victoria Land, Siegfried Peak sud
CATGTCAACCACGTCCGGTGGCCGCTGAACAACGTCGCCGACCTAGTCGGCAAGGCGATCTACGATCCGCTTTACCAGTCCGTGACGGATTACATCGAATACGCCGTGGACGCCATTGCAACGGAGTGGGCGAAGACGTTGCCGCTGCCGGTCACGGCGAAGACGCGAAAGAAGGTGAAGGCATGAGTTTCATCAACATCATCCATCCACTCTGCATCTTCGGGCACGATTTCGTCACGAACCGGCGTGGCGTGACGTACTGCCGGACATGTGGAAAGGTTGTGAGGTAGCCATGAAACCCACCGCGATCGTCTGCGGGACGGCGATGCTGATCTGTTACGCGATCCTCGGCACGGTGTATCAGGTCTCCTGGTATCTCACGCCCTTGATCGTGTTTGGATCACTGACGTTGGGGATGGGGCTGGGCGATGGGAAGGGGAAAGCATGAGCGAACGCACACTGGCAGCCGAACTTTTGACGAAGCGGCGCATCCTCGACGCGATCGACCGTCAAGAGGCAAGTCGCATTCCCACCGGACCTCCGTACATCAGCTCGCTCGAACGCCGGGTCGTTGCGCTGGAGGCGGCGGTGAGGCAACTGCTGGAACTGCCCGTCGTCCGGCATTCGGGCGTCGTCACCGCGACGCTGGAGCGTGAGTGATGGGTGATCCGAATCGTGATGTGCGTTGTCTGTTCCCCGGCAGGTTGGAGGAAATGGAGGCCTATGACCAGAATGGTGATATTGACGCATATGCGGAAGTTCTGCGAGGAACGATGATCTACGCGTGTTGGCGACTCCGGAGAGCGTTGAAGATCCTTTGCCTGACGGCCTTCCCATTCTTGCAACGGTTCTTTCCCGGCGTGTCCCTCGATAAGGACTGGAGAGACTGATGGTCGCACGCACGACGCCGACGGTGGTGATGAAGCCGGGGCCGCCCAAGCCGGAGGATGACACCGAGCGATTGCGGCAATTACTGGAGACGCTGCGAAGAAACGTGACGGCAATCAGCAAGGCAGCCGAAGAGATCGTCGAGATCGCGGAACGCAAGCGCGCGGCATGAAAGCCTGAACGGAGGTGCGATGTGAGACTGTACGATCAGGTTGCGTCGATGCATGATGCATTTTCTGAATATGCCCATGAATTACTTCGAGAGTCTGTGTACTTCAATGTCTCCAATGTAAGCAAATACCTCGAACACCACACCATGCAGGTCGCTGATATTCCTAGCGCGAAACCTCCATTCGTCCATTCATGGTGGGAAACATCTGTGCCGACAGGTCTCGCGAACAGACACGGGGCAGCTGTGGAGGTGACAGAGTGGGGGAATGGTCATAGGTACAATATATCAACAGAGGATTACAGCGATTCGGTCCAAGGTGAAATGACTGATGAGATGTATTGGACGGTGTGGCCTGACGGAAAAATAGTAAAAGTGCGTCAAGAATGGACTAAGGGAGGACTATTTCACACGCCCATGTTTCGCATCGGCATACCACTGGACCACCTGGGACGATTATTTCTAGAAGATGGCAAGATTGTCGGACGCGATCTGTTTAGCAATCCTCTTCTTATTGATCGCCAGTCCGAACCCCGGTCCTATGCATCGATCCTGGAAACATCGCGTGGCATTGAGGGTTTTTCTATACAGCATTACCGCAAAGGAAGAGTCAACCATGCAATGAAATACATCTGGCCGTTTCTCGTGGCGATTGGGTTCAGTCATTGCCGGAATGTAGAGATGGCTGATGCGCCAGAGATACCGTACAAGGTGAGGCGCAAGCAGGAGCTCAAGCTAGGCGCCCCGCTAGTGAGCTTCAAGGAGCTCATCATTGACCCCAACGCGGTCCAGAAGCGTGTCGTGAACAACGTGCATGACGAGGATGGAGAGAAGCGGGCAAAGGCACTGCACATCGCACGAGGTAACTTCGCCCACTACACCGAAGACCGAAAATTGTTTGGCAGGTACACCGGCACGTTCTGGAGACCCGCCCACGTTCGTGGCTCTGCCCAGAGCGGCACGATCTACAAGGATTACAAAGTGAATCCGTGACGTTCACCACGTCCATGTCAGCGTATTCTCTGGTATGATGCTTTATGTAACTGAATAGGCCAGCCCGGCAGCATTGCCGGCCCGCCCCCTGTAGCACTGAGACAGCGGCTTTCGAGCCCCCTCCCAGCGCGGCAGGGGGTTCTTTGCGTTCACCCCGCTGGCGCGATGCCAGCCCAAGGAGTCAGTCGCGATGACCGACACAACCACGATCGAAACCGTCGAAGAGAAGACCGTCGCAACTGAGACCGATGGGCTTGGCGACGCGGGCAAGCGGGCGTTGGAGCAAGAGCGCGAGGCTCGCAAAGCCGCCGAAAAGACTGCACGCGAGACCGCAAAGGAACTCGACACCCTGAAGGCCGCGAAGGCTAAGGAAGACGAGGACAAGCAGGCGGAACAGGGAGAGTGGCAAAAACTGGCAGAGAAGCGCGAAGCCTCCCTGAACGAAACCACCACGAATCTCGAATCCGCCACGACCGAACTGGAAACCCTGAGGGCGTACGTCAGTACCGATGTCGAGACCGTGACCAAGCAGGTCAAGGAGCTCAAGGACGACCCAGCGGCCAAGGTGCTGTTGAAGTTCCACCCCGGCGATGACGCCAGCGTACCTGCGTTGCTCGCATGGGCAAAAGAGGCCAAAGCCGGGCTGGCAGATATCACGACCAAACAACGACCGCGCGGCTCGGGGTTCGACCCGACGCCCAGTGACAAGACACCGGATGCGAAGAGTCCACACACTGGACGTTCGCTCTTGAATTGAGGAATGACACATGGCTGATCTGACCGTCACTCCAGCGCGAGTACGGATTCTCGAGGTAATCGAATCCCGGTTGCTTCCGATGATTGCCGATGAAGCGATCCTGAAGGGACAACCGGTCTATCGCAAAACCAACGGACGTGCTGGCGTGGCTCGCGCCAACGCCGTGGCCACGGCCAAGGTGATCGGCATTGCGTCGCGTGACTGCGCTCCAAGTGAGGCGTTTGAGGCGCAGCACTATGGCGGCGTGACCGGTTACGACCTGTCAGCCGTAAACCCCGGTACCACGGTGTATCTGTCCACTGCGGCGGGCGGCAAGCTTGCCGACGCGGCGGCAACGGGGACGGGTGCGGGCGTCGTGCCGATCGGCTCCGTGCAGGTGCTGACCGATTCCGGTCAGACGCGCTACATCTTTGTCGACATTTCGTTGAGCGCACCAACGCCAACCGCACTCTAGAAGGAGGAGACTCATGAGTAGCGCATTTGCTGGCCTCCTTCGCACGTCTGAAGCGACGCCGCTGACATCTATCCCCCAAACCGATGCGACATCGGCCATCAACGCCGTGCTTGCGGCGTACCTGCAAGAACGAAACGACGCCCAAGGACTGTTCGTGGACAGTGAGACCACGAACTATACCGAACGGATCGCACTCGGCGGCTATGACGAGGGCCAGGAAATCGGACCCGATGGCCGACCGCGAGAGACCTACGTGTCCGGCAACGTCGATGTGGCGTTTCCGATCAAGCGGATCGGATGGGCGCTCGGTTACAACATCGAGACCTTCGCCCGGCTGACGGTCGCCGATCTGGATCGCCAGGTCGCCGCCAAGACCGCTGGCAATGCCAAGCGGCACATGCGCGAAATCTTCAAGCCCATCCTCGACAACATGAACGCTCTGTTCGTGGACGAGGATTACGGGACGTTGACGATTCGTCGTCTCGCCAATGGTGATGGCACGATGTTTCCCCCGGTTTCTAGTGCCGACACCGAAGCTGACGACAACCATTATCTCGTGTCCAACTACCTGAGTTCCGCGATGTCGGCAACGAACAACCCGTTCGTGACGCTGGCGGCTGAAGTTCGCGAGCACTTCGACGCGACCTCCACGGTGGTGGCGTTCATCAACAGCGCCGACCGCGCCAATGTGATCACGAAGATTCCGAACTTCGTCGATACCCAGCCGCAGGGCATTACTGCTGCCCCCGCAGACGCGCAGGCGTTTGACGCTGGCGTGGTCGTACCAGGCGAGTTCATCGGAACCGATGGCGACTCGGGTGTGCGCGTGCACGTCTACAACCGTGTTCCGGCAACCTACATCATGGCTGGCGTCGTGGGCGCTCCTGCCCCGCTGAAGCGACGTGTCCCGGCAATCGAGAGTCTTCGCGGCTTTGCATTGATCGGCGAGGAAGATCACCTGCCGTTCCACAAGCGGACATGGATCGAACGGTTCGGCTATGGCGTCGCCAATCGCCTGAGCTTCGCGGTAATGCAGCTCAAGGCGTCTGGTTCGTACGATGTCCCGGCAATTTAAGGGGGCAAATGAATGGCGTCCAAGATCGGTATGACGTATCGCAATGAGACGGCACAGGCGCGGATTGACGCCACACTGGAGGGTCTGTCCGCAGGACTCACCCTTGACGTGGGGCCAGTACCAACCAACCGGCGCGATCCGGTGTTGCAGGAAACGCTTCGACTGGAGTGGATGGCTGACCTGTTGGAGGCGCTTGCAGCCGCACCGGAGCCGTCCAAGCCTGTCACGAAAGCGAAGGGCAACTAGCGATGGCGATCGACGGCGCGGCACTGACCGGATACCTGGCGATCGAGTACGACACGCTCCTCGCGGAAGCCGGGATCGCGGCGACCGATACGTCCGAAAATCTCGGGCCGGTGCTGGATGCGGTCGAACAGCTCGATGCCCTGAACCCGGACCTCTCGCCGCTGTGGATCTATCCGCTGGCCCGGTACTTCACGCTCAAGCGGATCGTGAACCGGCTGGCGGTCAACATGGATGTCTCGATCTCCGGTGATTCCTATCGCCTGAACCAGATCTTCGCCAACGCGAAATCGTTGCTGAGTGAGGCGAAGGCACAGGTCGCATGGATCGTTGATCCGGTGCAGCCGGGCACGAGTGGTTATGGCGACGTGACAATCGTCGAGCTGCCTTTCTTGACGGGAACGATCGCATCGGAATACGGGTCGTGGTGAATCGACCTTTCCTCTCCGAGGCGACCGCAACCCGGATCAAGAACGACCTGCGGGCTCGTGGCTTTGCGACCCGCCTTCAGGTGGCCGATCCGCCGCGTTCGATCGCGTTCGACAGGAACGGCACGGTGGTCCCTGCTCAGGAGGTCGTGGTCGTGTGGGCGAACCTGCAACCGCGTGGCGATGGGGTCGATACCGTCAACGTGATCTCGACCTCGGGCGAACTGCAACGCTGGCAAACGCTCGATGCGCAACTCGGCGACCTCTTCACCCTCGATGGGCAGACCGGGGAGATCACCGATCCGGTCCGTGTCGTCGATGGTGTGGCACGGGCCGGGTTCCGGCTAACGGGAGGTTCATAGTGCCAGGCGCAAACGTGACGTGGCAGGCGTCGCCGGCCAGCATGGCGGACAGGGTGGAGTCGTACAAGAAACGGCTTCTCGTGGCCGTCTACGCGCTGGCGACGGAGTGGGCGACACGGATCGAAGCGCAGATGAAATCCGGAGCCAGGTGGAAGGATCAGACCGGAAATGCACGCCGTGGTCTCTTTGGCCGGGCGATGAGGTTGGCAGTTGGCGCGGTCATCGTCTGTGGTGGATCGGTGTTTTACCAGATCTACCTCGAACGAAAGAACGCGGGACGGTTCGCGATCGTCATGCCCACGATGCAGGCGAATTATGCCGGGATCTTCGCATCACTTCGGGCACTCGTGCGATGAGCATCGTGACGCAAATGCTCGCTATTCTGCGGGCCGATAGCGCACTGGTGATGTTGCTGCCGGGTGGCATTTTCGATCAACCGCTCTCGCCAACCGATCCGGTGACGGGCGCGGCGTGGCAACCGAATCCGGTGACGGGCGTCAAGCGGCTCAAACCCAGCCTCGTGATGCTGGAGCCGCAGGAGGTGGATTCGCCGGTGGGACGCAATCCCGAACGGCGTCTCGATTCCGACCTGTGGCCGGAATGCTATTTCTACGCGGAACGTCCGCAGATGGCCGCGACGTTCGACCCCGCCGATCAGCGGGTGATGGAGTTGCTGCACGAGATTCGGATCGGCAACGCGGACATCGAGGCGACCGGCTACCGGGCCCGGCCGCTGAGAGCGGATGAACTGCCCGGTGACGTCTGGAATACCTTTCGCCGCTACCACGTCCAGATGGTGCGGCATATCGCAGGAGGCCAATGACATGGCGAAGCTCAGTGACGCAGTGAAGAAGCAGGTCGAGGAAGCGCTGAAGAACGGCACGCCGTTGCCGGAGGGCGTGCAGGTCAACTTCGGCGATCCGGAACCGTACCAGACCGCTGACGATGCTCCGAAGGCCGCTCCGAAGAGCACGGACAAGTAACGTGGATGCCGTCGCTACAAGCATCCGACGTGTTGAGTTTCTCGGATTGCTCTCACCATACGCCTATCCCGACGTGCAGAAGATGCTCGCCACGACGATACGGTTATCTGGTGAGCAACGCAAGCAGGAGTTGCACGAACGGGCACTGTTGCGACGGGAGCTGAGAAAGCAAGAAAGCAAACGGCAGATGCAGGGCTTTGCGCGAGTGCAGGGACACTCCCAACTCACGCTGGGACCGGAGCACGGTCTTTCTCGAACCTACGTTTGGGGACCCCGGACATGGACTGTGGAGATGGAATCGCACGACATCGAGGTGCTGATGCGGATGCATCCGGCACACCCACAGGCGTTCCGAGTTTATGACGACATCCTCGTGGTGCGGGCGTGAGCGATCGTCGCTACAAGCCGCTCCGCTGTCCCAGCAATACGTGGGGGCGGGCGGTCGAGGCGACGGGCATGCTCGAGGTGCGGTGTGCGGATCGTTTCTGCCGCACCGCCGAAGGAGAGGCGGTGATCCATATCTTCGACCTGGCGACGGGCTCGTTCGTGACCCGCGCCGCACAGGAATCCGTAACAGCACAGGCCACACGGCCGGAGGAACACGCACATGCCAGGAACACAACCCTTTAGCTTGCAGGACGCGGCGGCCTATCCCTATGTCGCAGGCGTCGCCGGGACACTCGTGGACATCGTCGCCGTCAAGTCGATCGAGCAGAGCGCGAATGTCGAGACCGTCGAGAACCGGGGCGACGGCGCGGTGATCGGGGCTGCGGCCGATTTCAGTTCGCTCGATCTCACGATCACGCTGGGTGCCTACACCCCGGCATCGATTGCCGCGATTGCCGGTGGCACCGTCTCCACCGCGGGGACCGGCACGACCGCGATCACCAAGCTGGTGCGCAAGAGTGATGACGTCCTCGCCTACTTCAAGCTCGCCGGCCAGACCCGCACGAAAGACAGCGACGGCGGCGCGGCCCGGATCACGTATCCGAAGGTGTCATGGCAGGGTGGACCGGACTTCGCCTTGACCGACAACGAGTTCTCCGAGTTCAGCGTCAGCGCGAAGGCGATCCCGGCCGACACGACCAAGGAGCTCTACACCTACGAGGCGTACACCACCTGGACCGCGCTCGTCTAACGTTTGATCGACCGTTCGCGTTTACTCCATAGCGCATTGCGCGCGCAGAGGGGATATCTCTACCATGCCAGCCAAGACCCAGGAACCGCGACAGATCAGCACCGCCAGCGCCTACCGCCAACGCCGCAACGCGGGAACGGAGTGGGAAGCGCCGAGCGGTGCGGTCGTGCGTGTTCGCGAACTCGACATTACCGACCATGCGATCATCGGCACATTCCCGTCCGAACTGCAGCAGATGATTTACAAGTCGATTGCAGCCAGCGCCACGTTGCGCGGCAAGCCGTCGGAAGAGCTGGACGATGAGGCCAACCCGTTCGCCGGACTGCCCGGTGACGAGGTCCTGAACCGCGAATACGAGATCGGGATCGCGCTGGTCAAGCTCGGCTGGATCGAGCCGCAGGTCGTGGACGTGGTCACCGATCCGGACACCCAGATCAGCGTCGATGAGGTCGACTCGCGGGATCGCCGGGAATACATGCTGCGCAGCTTCGGCACGAGCGGTGCGGAGGCGAAGCAGTTCGCCACGTTTCCTGAGCAACCGGCTGGAAGTGTGGGACCTGGATCAGCTCTGCCAACGCTACGGACAGATGCCGTCCGACCGGATGCGACTTGAGGCGAACGGGTATTCTCCCACGACGGCATACGATTTCGACCGGGCCGTGATGTCACTGGCACGGGTGATCGAGAACCGGCGCGACGAGATGGTCGACAAGGTCGTCTCCGCACCGAAGGCGCCGCCGAAGGGCAGCACGATCATTCAGGTGCCGAAATACACGATGGTTGAGTTGCTGTTCGACCACGATGATGATGCGCTTGGTGATGTGACGTTGCCACCGTCCGAGGCGTTGTCGCACCTGCCGACGGCGCTGTTGTGATGATTACGGGGCAGGGGTGTACACGTCACATCAACAGGAGCGCCACAAGCAACACTATGACAACGATGGCGAAAAAGGGGAGGCATCCGCGCATGCACCCCTTTTTCTTTTGCGTACTGGCATCATTGGGTAGTGATGCGGGAATTGCTTGTTGGGACTGACGGTTGTTCCCTGATGAGGATGTGTACCGCGTGCCTGTGATCGGATTTCGAGTTGTTGTACGGACACCTCTGCCACTGGCGTTGACACGAAAACCCCTGCCTCCAATGCTCACACTTGTAGGGATTCCACCCTTGGTATTGAGCCGAAGGCCTTTGCCAAACGATTTGCGTTTTGGCCCGAAACTCCGTCTACGTGGCATGTTCATGCATCTCCCTAGGTGGTGTCTAAAAATATGGTCATTTGCTACAGTACTCTTGTTGGACTATGTCGCATAGCCTAAGAGGGGGTACTCGTGAAGAAATCTCTATATCCGGTTCTGGTACTTTTGCTGACACTAACCGTTGGACTGTTTTCCACTTCAGCGTTGGGGCAGTCCCTAGCGTCGACACAAGCCGGCGGATCTCCTATTGCCTCACCTGACGCTGGAGAAAGCGCGACGCCGACCAATTTGACGATCATGGATGCACAATCGACGATCTCGGCTCAAGCCACGCAAATAACACAGCTCAAGAAACGGGTGGAGGATCTTTCGAGAGGGGATGCCAGTAGCGCTGTGAACATTGCAAGCCCAACGGCAATAGCCGTGTCCGATACAGACTACGCACTAGGCGAGACGATAACTGGAGGTGACTTCGATTTCACTGTGACATCTGCCAAGCTGGCATCGTCCTTAGACTTGTCCTATGAGCAGTTGACCGCTCGTGGAGTTTACGTGGTTGTTTACATGACAGTCGAGAACACCTCAAACGATCCATTTGTTTTTCCGTATAGCGAGCTTCGCATTAAAACAGGCGATAATCGTCATTACGGAATCGACTCAGATGGCACCATCGGTGTTGCTATCGGCTGGTTTAACGGCAGTATGTACGATCAGCTTCAGCCGGGCCTGGTTTACGAGACAGCAGTTGTATTTGATGTCTCAGCCGATGCTACTGGGTTGACTCTAACAACATCAAATGATTTCTTCACAGTTGATCTTGGACTCTAAAATTCCTGGTCGCCGGATTACTTGAGTCAACGGGGATTGGGCGTTCCGCCGCCGCCTGGGTTCTTTAGGCGGCGCTTTTTGCTTCCCAGACCTCAAAATTAATGTCGTCATTAATGAAGAGCAGTGAACATCTCGCGATTCTGATACACTAGAGGCAGATCAGTGTAAGTCCTCCGTAGCGCGAGATGCGCAGGCGAGGCTCCATCATCGGGGCTTTTGTATGCACATCTCGCGCTTTCTGGCGTCCCCCCCAACTGAATCGCGAGCCGTCCGATGACCGACGGCGGTGGACTGGGTTCTGCCTCAGGCTCCATCAATCTCGACGCTGCTGGCGCTCTTTCCGCGCTGAATCAGGTCGGGGCGGGTCTGCGCAACCTCGATGCCACGTCCGGCAGCGCTACCGGCCTCCAGGGCTGGGCGACGCGCAACCAGCAGTCGATCCGGGCGGTCGGGCTGGGCATGGTCGGCTTCGGCACGGCGGTCGTGGGCGGCTTCGGCTTTGCCGTCAAGAGCGCCGCCTCGTTCGAGCAGCAAATGAGCGCGGTCGGCTCCGTCACTGGCGCCACCGGCAAGGACCTGGAAGGACTGCGTGCCGAGGCGTTACGCCTCGGCAAGGACACCTCGTTCAGCGCCACCGAATCCGCGCAGGCGATGGAGATCATGGCCAAGGCTGGTGTCTCGGTCGGTGACATCTCCAACGGGGCAACTGAAGACATCCTCAACCTCGCCAATGCGGCCGGGGTCGAAGTTCCGATGGCGGCGGAAGTCGCCGCCACGGCCATGAACGTCTTCGGCGTCAGCTCCAAAGATGCGGCCGATATCATTTCCCG
>JAABUN010008609.1_pt1 | contig 10344 bp, 6 predicted proteins | sample 5559311 | NCBI WGS metagenome assembly JAABUN01 (sample SAMN10711877, study PRJNA513370) | rock metagenome | isolation source: Antarctica rocks | place: Antarctica: Victoria Land, Siegfried Peak sud
CGCCGCCCGTAGGTACCCGGAAACAGCAGCCCGCCGCCCAGAATAAACCCCGCCCCGCCGGCCAGCACGATGCTCGGGATTTCGAGCGTGCCGTGAATCCAGATGGTGAGCAGCGAGGGCAGCAGCACGTGCTGCTGATAAAAAAAATACTGAAACGCGCCCAGCATCAGGCCGTTAAAAAAGAGCGAGTACAGCGTGCCTACCCCCAGCGTGAGGCCCCAGGCGAAGGTGCGCAGGGCCACGTACAGGTTGTTGCCCGCGATGCCCAGAAACATCACCGCCGAGCCGCCCGACTTGTAAATGGCCATCGGGTCGCCGCGCCGGATGTTGGCCAGCGTCTGGTTCACGTAGTCGTCGCCGAGCACTACCCGTAAAAAATCAGCATCGTAGGCCGCCGAGAGCGCGCCCAGTGCCGTGAACAGCACGAACAGGCCCAGCGCCCAGGCCAGCGCTGCCTGGTGCCGGGCCACCACCAGCGGCACTTCCACGGCCCAGAAGTGGCCCAGGCGGCGCGGCTGCTCGGCCTTGTTGCGGTAGAGCGACTGGTGCAACTTGCCGGCCAACGTGTTGAGGTAAGCCGTGGTGGGCGAGGCGGGGTAGAAGGTCTGGGCGTAGGCCAGGTCGTCGGTGAGGGCCACGAAGCGGGCGGCCAGCTCGTCGGGATTGGTGGCCGGGCGCGCCTCGTACTGCTGCCAGCGGGCCTGGTTTTGACGCAGAAAAGCGGCTTCGCGCATAAGTTGGCGGGGATGGGGCCTTAAAGATAGGCCGCCACCGCATAGCTACTTAGCCGGGTCGATGTATTTTTCGGCCCGATATTCTCTGCCCCGGCCCTATGGCGACTATTCGCATCCATACTACCCAAAACGTGACGCTCGAATACGAGGTGGCCAGCCTCGGCGACCGCATCGTGGCCACGCTCATCGACTACCTCGTTCTCATCGCCTGGGGCGTGCTATGGGCGGTGCTGTTCAGCACGCTGGCCTCGGGCAACCACGAGAGCCGCACCACCGACTGGAGCAGCGCCGTCGGCATAGCCGCCATCAGCATTATGGTTATTATCGCCGCGCCCTACGTGTTCTATTTTCTGCTCTGCGAAATCTTCTTTAACGGCCAGACCGTAGGCAAAAAGGCCCGCGACCTGCGCGTGGTGCGCCTCGACGGCACCGCGCCGCGCGTGGGCGACTACCTGCTGCGCTGGCTGCTGCGGCTGGTCGATTTTGGGTTTGGGGGCGGCATCGTGGCCGTGGTGGCCATCGCCGTCAGCGGCAAGGGCCAGCGCCTCGGCGACCTGGCCGCTGGCACCAGCGTTATCAGCCTGCGGCCCCGGCCCGAGCGGCTGGCCGACCTGCCCAGCCCGGCCGCGCTGGCCGGCTACCAGCCCGTTTTCCCGCAGGCGGCCGACCTCAGCGACCACGACGTGGCCCTGCTGCGCCAGCTGCTGAGCCGCTCCGTTAAGCAGGGTAATTATTTGCTGCTCAATGAAACGGCCACTAAAATAAAGCAGCTGCTCGGCGTGCACACCGACCTGCCCGACGAGGCTTTTCTGCAAACTATTCTGCGCGACCACGCCTACCTCGTGGCGCGGGGGTAGGGCGGCTGAACCACGCGGCACCCGGAACTTATCGCACAAAAAAAGAGGCTTGCTCAGTAGTGGGCAAGCCTCTTTGGGTTGGCTAGGCGGGGTAGGGCCTAGTTGCGGGTCATGAGCTGGTTGGTGGCCAGTTCGGTAGCAGGGATGGGCCACACGTAGAGCGTGTTGGTAGGGTCTACCGCGCCCACCGAGCCTTTGCCGGGAATAGTGGCGTCGAGGCGCATGAGGTCGTTATCGCGCAGGCCCTCACCCAGAAACTCGATGCGGCGCTCCAGCAGGATGGCGTCGGTCATAGCACTTACCGAGGTGAAGGTGGGGTAGGCACCCGTGGGTAGCGAGCGGGTGCGCACGGCGTTGAGCAGCGCCAGACCCTGGGCATCGACCGAGTTGGTTGAGCGCACGCGGGCTTCGGCCAGGTTCAGCAGCACTTCGGCGTAGCGGATAACCGGCGCTTTGTCGGTGTAGGGCGTGCCGGTGGGGTATTTCTTTAAAAACGACTCGGTGCCCACTTTCACTACGAAGTTGGTGCGGCGGGCATCGGCGGCATCCCAGCCGGAATTGGCTACGATGCTGCCGGCGCCCGTGTTCAGACCATATTCGCCGTTGCCACCCAGCGAGGAGGGTAGGTAGTAATAGGCCAGCTGGTTCTGAGTACCAGGGGTATCCTGGGCCGTGAAGGGGAAAGACAGAATGCTCTCGGTGGTTTCCTGCGGGGCGGCAAACACGGCCGCTACCGACGACACAAGGGCATTAGGTACCCCGTTTGGGGCCACGTAGGGGGCGGTTGTTGGCACTAGTTTGTTGGCTTCCCGAATTACGTCGTCGTAGCGGCCCATGCTCAGATACACCCGCGTTTTGAGGGCGATGGCCGTGTTGCGGTGAGCGCGCGTCACGTTCAGGGTGCTGGTACTCACCCCGTTCTGGCTGGCCGTGTACGTGAGCGGCAGGTTTTGCTCAGCGAAGTTGAGGTCAAGAATAATCTGGTCGTATACCTGGGCTACCGTGCTGCGGGCCAGGTCATTGTTGCTGCTCAGCTGCGTTTCGGCCGTTAGGCGCAGGGGCAGGCCGGGCCGCGAGCCCGCACCCTCGATATAGGGCCGGGCGTAGAGTTGAAGCAGCGAGTAGTAGCACAGGGCGCGCAGCAGCCGGGCCTCAGCGCGGTAGTTGGTAGCCGTGGCGGCGTAGCCGGTCGGGAAGGGCGCAGCGTTCAGCTTGTCGGCATTCGCATCGAGGCTAGCCAGGAAAATATTTACCTGGTTGATAGCCGCGTAGCCAAAGCCCCAGGTGTTAATCACGTCGTTCTGCGAGGTTTCCGACTCGGTGTGGTTCCAGACGCTGAGGCCCGTCACGCCGTTGGAGGTGCGGTTGATGAAGTCATTGGCCCGGATGTCCCCATAAATCTGGTAGCGCCCGCCCAGAAAACTACCAGTTTTCACATAGCTATACAGGCCATTGACCTGGGCTAGCACCCGTGAGGGGGTGTCGAAAGCCTGCGCGGGTAGCAGATAGGTTACGGGTACGGGCTCAAGCAAATCCTTCTGGCAGGAGAAAGCCCCCAGCGCCAGCGCGACCGTGCACACGGCCGTCGAGAAACGGTTCTTTAATACTAATTCATAACTAACAGATGCTTAGAAAGTAACATTGAGGCCAGCCGTGTAGGTGCGGGCCTGGCCCACCGAGTTGCGGTCAACTCCGGGGGCCGTGTTGTTGGCACCATTGGTCGAAACCTCGGGGTCGATGCCCGAGTAACGGGTCACAAGGGCCGCGTTCTGCACTTGCACATACACGCGGGCGTTGCTGAGCTTCGCGTGGGTCAGCAGCTCCGAGGCGAAGGTGTAGCCTAGCGACACGTTGCGCAGGCGGGCAAAGTCGCCCTTCTCCACGTTTTGCGACATCACGATGGTCGAGCCATTCGATACGTTGTCGCCGTACACCACGCGTGGGAACTTGGCGCTGGGCGTTTCGGTGGGCGAGGTCCAGCGCCCCAGGATATCGGTCTGGTTGTTCCAGAAACGCTGGTCGTGCAGACCTGATTTGGTACCGTTGTAGATGTAGTTGCCGCCCGAATACTGGATGAAGATGCCTAGGTCGAAGTTTTTGAAGCGGAACGTGTTGTCGAGGCCGCCGTACCAGGTAGGCAGGGTAGGGCCATAGTAGAGGCCGTCGGTGAGCTGCGTGGGGCCGGTGGCATTTTTGCCATCCAGGGTGGTCCAGCCCGGTGTGCCGCCGGCGCCGGTGGTGCCCTGGTGATTGTACTGCACCACGGTGCCGTCGGCCTTGCGAATCATGCGCTGACCATTGAGCGGGTTCACCCCCAGGTCCTGCACGGCCAGAATCGAGCCGATAGAGCGGCCCACGGTGGTATAGTTCGAGGTTTCGAGGCCCGAGGTGGCCGTGCCAATGCGCTGGTCATCGGTCAGTAGTGACAGCACCCGGTTTTTGAGCGTCGTTAGGTTGCCGGTTACCGTCCAGGAGAAAGCCTTGTTCTGAATAGCATTAAAGCGCAGGTTCACTTCGACACCTTCGTTGCGCATTGAGCCCACGTTGGCGGGAATAGAGTTGCCAAGCGTGCCCGCGCCGTTGATGTTGGGAATGCCGCGCGAAGGAGCCTGCGGCACGTCCAGAATCAGGCCATCGATGGTGCTGCGGTAGTAGCCTACGTCACCCGTCAGGCGGCTTTGCAGCAGGCCAAACGACATGGTGACGTCGGTCTTCTTGCTGGTTTCCCACGATAGGTTGGGGTTGCCGACCGAGGTTAGGTAGAACGTGCCGCTGTTGCCATATAAAGCCGAGCCATAGAGCTGCTGCGAGGCATAATCGAAGATGCCCTGGTTGTTGCCCACGCTGCCGTAGCTGCCCGTAAATTTCAGGAAATCAAAGATGTTAGCAAAAGAAGCATTCTTCCAGAAGTCTTCTTCCGACACTACGTAGCCTAGCGAAGCCCCGTAAAAGTTGCCCCACTTCTGAGCCCAGGCCGAGTAGCCATCGCGGCGCACGTTGAGCGTGGCCAGATACTTGTGGGCGTAGCTGTAGTTGAAGCGACCAAAGAACGAAGCCAGGTAGTTGGCACCCTGCGAGTTGCCCGAGGCCGCAATATTGATGTAATTGCCTTGGAAGGTAGTGAAGAAGGGGTCGGCCACGGCTGTGCGGGTTGCGCCCCAGCGCTGGGTTTCGGTATACTGCTGCTCATTGCCGAGTAGCAGCGAGAGGCTGTGGTTTTCGCCCAGCGTGCGGTCGTACTGGATGGTATTTTGCCAGTCCCAGCGCTTATTGGTGCGGTAGTAGTCGCTTGCCGAACCCTGGGTAGAGAAGCCGTCGCCGGCGAGAGAGGTGTAGTAGGATTTGTCCTCAAAATTGAGGTTGTCAATGCCGTAGGTGGTGCGCAGGTGCAGGCCCTTGGCAATTTCCAGGTCCGCGTATAAGCTACCCTGCACCTGGTTGCTTTCGGAGGTAAACGAGTTGTTGTCCAGGTCCACTACCGGGTTGTAGTAGCCAGGCAGCAGGGGCGAGCCGGTAGTCGGGTTAATGTTGGGGCCCGCGCCAATGCCCGCACCGCTGGTATTATAGGTGCCATCAGCATTGTAGGGCGAGATATTGGGCGGCAGCACCAGCGGCAGGCGGCCCAGGCCACCCGTACCAAACGCGCCGTCGGCCACCGAGCCCGAGTTGGGCGCCGAGTTATAGGAGTTGGAATAGTTGACGCGCACACCCACCGAGAGGCGGTCAAATACCTTCTGGTCCACGTTGAGACGAGCCGAATAGCGGCGGAAGTCGTTGCGCACGAGCATCCCCTTCTGGTTGGTATAACCCACCGAAGCGTAATAGGTGGTTTTATCGGTGCCGCCTGAGAAATTCAGGTTGTGGTTGCTCGACACACCGGTGCGGTAGATGTAGTCGTACCAGCGCGTATCGATAGTATTGCCATTGGCATCGGTGGCGAGCTTAAAACCCTCCACGTTGGTAGCAGCGGCCCCAATAGCCGCGCGGTTGGCATTTAGGTTACGCACCGCCTCGTTCTTGATGTTTACGTAGTCCTGCGCTCCCAGGATGCTATACAGGCGCACTGGGCGGGTTGCGCCTACCCAGGCATCGTACGAAAGATGCGACTGGCCTTTGCGGCCCTTCTTGGTCGTAATCAGAATAACACCACCATTGGCCCGAGAGCCGTAAATGGCGGTAGATGAGGCATCTTTCAATACCTCCACGTTCTCAATATCCTCGGGGTTGATGTTAGCTAGCGGGTTATTCGGCACGCTGCCTACGGCCGAGCTATTGCCGCTGTAGGTAGGAATACCATCGATAACTACCAGTGGGCCCGAACTAAGCGCGATGGAGTTGGCGCCGCGAATGCGGATAACCGGTGGGTTATTAAGCACCCCGTTGGGGGTAGTAATGTTGACCCCTGCCGCCCGGCCCTGCAAGGCCTGGTCGAAGCTCTGCACCGGGACCGTGGCAATCTCCTTGCCCGCGATGGTCGCCACCGAGCCCGTGAGGTCGCGGCGCGACTGCGTGCCGTAGCCCACCACCACTACCTCATCGAGGCCCGCGGCGGCCGAGGCCAGCGTCACGTTCACCGTCGATTGGCTGCCGATAGCCACCTGTTGGCTCTCGTAGCCCACAAACGAGAAAAGGAGGGTAGTAGCCGAGGTCGGCACGGCCAGCTCATATTTGCCCTGCACGTTGGTCGAAGCGCCGAGTGAGGTGCCCTTCACCAGCACCGTCACGCCCGGAATTTCCTGGCCATCGGCACTGGTCACCGTCCCCGATACCGTGCGATTCTGAGCTTTCAGGTCAGGTGCCAGCAGCACCAAAACCAGCGAAAAAAACAGCAGTAAGAGTTTTCTCATGAGTATGATTTTGTTGAAAAAAAGTTGGGTATTTTGGCGAAATATACTGGCCCGTTTCACATCACCCATTTTTTTCCACGATAAATTCATTTTATGAAAAGTAAAATGTTGAAGGTTAGAATTTTAAGTAATTTATCCAGCGAGCTTATTTTGCTTTCCGGAGTCGCTTTCCGTAAAAAAACTCAATTCTGAAATGTAGAGTAAATACCTGTTAGTAAGTCAGTAAAAGACTGCGTTTTCGCCACCTTTTGCCAGATGCTTGATTGTCCGATTATTACGGATGAGTTACCCCCTGCTCATTGATAGCTAAGGGAATGCAAAAGAAGCCGGCCCCTATTAGGACCAGCCTCTTCCAAAGTGATAAAGGGGGGTAGGGCCTGGCGCCCCAGCAACACGGCCTGGCGCGTACCGGCCGGCTGGCCATCCATTATTAGGCGGCAGCTGGGTATTGAGGGTGTTCAGCAGCTCGTCATAGTCGTAGAGCGTAGTATCCGAGGTGGTGCTGGCCCCCATGAAGCTATTCGTATAAGCCGCCGCCCCGATGCTGGGCGTGCTGGTGCCGGTAGCGTAGGTCAGCGTGCCATCGGTGGGGTTGAGGCGGTAGTTGGCGCGGTTGCCGGCCACCACCCGAATGCGGTCCACGGTGGGGTTGAAGTCAAAGCCGATGCTGCCCGTATCCAGCTCCAGGCGCACGGCCGGGCCGGCGACCGTGGCCCCGCCCGTCAGCGAGTTGAGGGCGTAAATCCGGGCATTAGCTACCCCCGCCGCGGCAGTCGCATTGTAGCCCATTGCATACAGCGTGTTGGTAGCGGGCCGCACGTCGAAGCCGGCCAGCGCCTGGGCCGCGTCGAACTAACAGACCAACATAAAAAGAGCCGCTCCTTACGAAGCGGCTCCCTATCCTCATAAAAATAACTGGGCGCCCGTGCCCCTACCCCGCCGCGATGGCCTTGCGGCGGCTGGGCTTGGTGGTGGGCTGGCGCTCCTCGCCCTGCGAGAGCAGCTCTTCGTCGCGCTCGGTCTTCTTCGGAATCCAGCTCACGCTGTAGAGGTCCTTGCGGCGGTCGCGCAGGTTGCGCACGGCGCCGCTGGTATTCAGGTCCTTGAGTAAGTCCAGGTCGAGGTCGGCGATGAGGGTCATCTCCGTATTGGGGGTAGCCTCGGCCACGATGGCATCGTGCGGAAACGCGAAGTCGCTGGGGCTGAATACCGCCGACTGCGAGTATTGAATGTCCATGTTCTCGACGCGCGGCAGGTTGCCCACCGAGCCCGTAATGGCCACGTAGCACTCGTTTTCGATGGCGCGGGCCTGGGCGCAGATGCGCACGCGCTGGTAGGCGTTCTTAGTGTCGGTCCAGAAAGGCACGAACAGGATTTTCATGCCCTCGTCGCTCAGAATGCGCGACAACTCCGGAAATTCCACGTCGTAGCACACCAGGATGCCGATTTTGCCAAAGTCCGTGTCGAAGCACTTTACCTTGTCGCCGCCGCGCATGCCCCAGTAGCTGGCCTCGTCGGGCGTCACGTGCAGCTTGTACTGCTCGTCCACGGTGCCGTCGCGCCGGCACAAGTAGCTGACGTTGTAGAGCATCCCGTCCTCGTACACCGGCATCGAGCCCGCGATTACGTTGATGTTGTAGCTCACGGCCAGCTCCATCATGCGCGTTTTGATGGGCTCCGTAAACGCCGCCATGCCCCGAATGGCCGCCGAGGCTGCCGACTCGTTGGTGAGCGCCATCATGGGCGCGTTGAAAAACTCCGGAAACAGCACGCAGTCAGCCTTGTAGCCGCTCACGGTATCCACGAAGAACTCAATTTGCTGGAAAAAGTCTTCCAGGCTGGCCGTGGCGCGCATCTGCCACTGCACGATGCCGATGCGCACGTTTGACTTCTGGTTGCCGATGAGCTTGTCACTTTCCTCGTCGTAATACACGTTAATCCACTCCAGCAGGGTAGCGTAAGCTTTTGATTCTGAGTCGTAAGGCAGGTAGCCGCGGATGATTTTGCGCACATGGAACTCGTTCGAGAGCTGGAAGGTCAGAATCGGGTCCACCAGCTCCTTGTTGCGCACCAGCTCCACGTACTTGGCGGGCGTCATCTCATCAGCATAGGCCGCGTAGCCGGGAATGCGGCCGCCGGCCACCATCGCGCGCAGGTTCAGGTTCTCGCACAGCTCCTTGCGGGCGTCGTAGAGACGGCGGCCCAGGCGCAGGCTGCGGTACTCGGGGTCCACGAATACGTCCACGCCGTAGAGCGTATCGCCGTCGCCGTCGTGGGTGTCAAACTTGCCGTTGCCGGTGATTTTGGCGTAGGTGTGCTTGTCACCGAACTTATTGTAGTCCACGATGATAGCCAGCGCCGCCGCCACCAGCCGGCCGTTGTCCTCAATGCCAATCTGGCCCTCGGGAAACTTCCGGATGAGCGCCGCGAACTCGTCGGCCGCCCAGGCGCCCTCCATGTTGGAGTACACCTTATCCATTATCACCTCAATGGCTTTGAAGTCGGAGCGGCGCAGCGTGCGCAAAACGAGCTTGTGGGCCGGCACGGCGGTGGGCGTCAGGCGCTCATCGAGGGTCTTGAGGGTAGGACCCATTTTACCGTTTTTCTTGGGATGATGCGCGCCGCCGGACGCGGCTTTGGTGCTAGCAGAAGTAGCCATAAATTAAGAGAGAATCAAGTAAATAGGACTTACGCAAACCATCTGTCATTACGAGCAGAGCGAAGCAATCGCACTGGAACATCATCGTGCGGGTGTTGTGCTGGTGCGATTGCTTCGCTCTGCTCGTAATGACAGACGGTTTGCGTAAGTCCTGGCAAAAATAAAGGGCCGGCCACGGGGCCAGCCTCTTATATAAACCGCAGTTAGGGTAAAAAAGATGCGTCGGCGGCGGGCGGGTAGCCTTGCAACGCGCCCGCCCGGAGTGCGTGGTATAAGGTGGGGGTCAGTACTTATTTAAAGATAAAAAAAGTGCTCAATTTATTATAAAGCTGCTTTTTCTTAAGAAGAATAAAATTTAACAACTTGATAACATTGAAAGTATTGCGAAATTAAGGTGTCATCTACGTATTTGCAACGTAGTTCATCACTTTTTCACTTTTCACTCATTATATCCACATTTTCAACCTCAATACAATGAAACAGAAATTCTACGTTTTCGGGCTTGCTGCTAGCTTAGGGTTAGCTCTCGCAAGCTGCAATAAGGAGCAGATAGAGCCAAATATCAACGCTACGCCACCGCAAATACTAAACCCCAGCTTGGTTTATCATAAGCCAACTACCGCCCAGGAAATCAACTTGGTTGAAAATCTAGAGAAGATAACCACCATATTCAAGGGCCTTTACCAGGTTAAGGCCAATTTAGATGTGGTTAACGCCTCTATTAAGTCCCGTGCATACACTGATGAATCAGTTCTTCTTAAGGACCTTATTTATCCTGATGGGAGCCTGCTGGCAAAGAATGCTCGTTTCGTTTCTTATGCTCAGAAGTATAATCTGAGTCTCCATGCATTTGCGGCTAACTTTTGGTCAGCAACAGGCAAACTTAACGACCCGAGTTTTGCCGCCTTTCTCGCCAAAATGAAACCAGCAAGTGGAACGACTCCCGCTTTGCGATTAGCGGATGACCAGGTTTCCGTTTACTTTCCTTACGACGACCGGTTTTTACCTGAATTGGGGGGTGATATTTCGTATGGGTCAGTAACCAGTCTCGTAACTGCTACTGCTGATGCAGATGTTGGTTGGGGAACCCAGCCTTACACGGATGCTAATGGTATGGTTCAGTAGAGTTACTATGAGCTGGTTATCAGAGCATTACAGGTATTAAGTAATTCCAGATTATTGCGCCTATTTTACATTTCCGCTATTTCAGTACGGCTGAGCCTTTTCTGAGCACTTTTTAGCGTCTT
>JAABUN010008610.1_pt1 | contig 10342 bp, 12 predicted proteins | sample 5559311 | NCBI WGS metagenome assembly JAABUN01 (sample SAMN10711877, study PRJNA513370) | rock metagenome | isolation source: Antarctica rocks | place: Antarctica: Victoria Land, Siegfried Peak sud
GACGAGCCGCAGCGCCCGCCGCGCCGACGAGGGCACGACGTTCGAGGCCTCCTGCTACACCGACCCGCTGGCGCTCGAGCACCTCACCGGCTCGTGGGAGCAGACGGTGCGCTTCTTCGGCGGCTGGCAGGCCCCGGTGCAGCTTCGCTGGACCACGAAGTACGCCGACGTCGGCCGCTTCGTCGGCCTGCCCCACGCCGGTCGCACCCGCGTGCGGTTCAGCATCAACTGCCTGCCGATCACCACCCGGTACGAGGGCGGCACGGCCCGGCTGGAGGACCGCCTCGCCGCCCTGCGCACGCTGGCCCTCGACGGCTACCCGGTCGGGCTGACGCTCGCGCCGCTCATGCCGGTGCCTGACTGGCGCGACCACTACGCTCACCTGCTCGAGCTGGTGGCCGCCGCGGTGGACGGCGTCCCGGGCCTCGACCTCACCGCCGAGCTCATCACCCACCGGTTCACGCCGGGGAGCAAGCAGGTGCTGCTCGGGTGGTACCCCCGCACTCAGCTCGAGATGGACGAGGCGCGGCGGACCACGAAGCGGGGCAAGTTCGGCGGCGTCAAGCACGTCTACCCCAAGGACGTCATGAAGGAGCTTCGCACGTGGTTCGAGGGGGAGCTCCCCGCCCGGCTGCCGCAGTGCCGGGTCCTCTACTGGACGTGAGCCCAGGATGCTGCGGCCGACATAGCGGCGGGCTGCTCGTCGGTCAGCGGCGGCTCACCGCGGACCGGGAAGGCCGCCACCGACTCGAAGTGACCCGACGCAAGGCGTACATGTCCGCCCGGCTGCCGCGGCATGGGGTCCTCGGTGGGAGGAAGCCCGGAACGTCCGCGTCGAGGCCGCTACTGTCGCGGCGCCGCGCGAGGCGGTACGGACGTGGAGGGGGACCGTGGGGGCGGGGTCTCGGCGACGACGCAGCGCGCGGCGCCGGGCCGAGCGGGCCGCGGCCCAGGCGGCCGAGGAGAGCTACGTCGGGTGGGCGATGCGCGCCTGGGGCTGCTTCGCCGCCTTCTTCGGCTACCTGATCCTCGTGAGCGAGGTGCTGGACGAGCCTGGAGCCGGCCGCACGCTGGCGCACGCCCTCGGCGCCGGCATCGTCGGGCTCGGTCTCTACAGCGCCTTCCGGAGCATGCGCAGCGGCCGGGTCATGGAGTCCACCTCGGCCCGCGAGGCGAGCGAGGACCTGGCACGGTGGCGCACGGCCGGCGGGACGGTGCTGCCCTGGCCCGATGGAGCCACGCTGCCTCTGACGGTCGCTGCCCGTCCCGAGCTCGTCAACGCCCGCGCCCGTACCAGCCCCCTGCCGTGGCTGGTCGGTGCGGTGGCGTGCCTCGGCCTCAGCTGGAGGATGAGCGACGATCTCGGGTACCCCTTCCCGCTGACCGTCGCGGGCGTCGTCGGGTTCGTCGCCGGGCTCATCGGGCTGTCCTACGTCACGAACCGCCGTGGTCGCATCGTCGTGGACGAGCAGCGGCTGAGGGTGCGGACGGCCATCCGGACGCGGACCCTGGAACGCGCCGCCCTCCAGGACGCGGTGGACATCACGCTGCACATCGTCCTTCCGCGGGGACCGGACCAGTACGTCACCTCGGTGCACGTCGTCGGCCGGGACGGGCGCCGCGCCTTCTCGCTGGGCCGCCACGTGTACGACGAACCCGGCGTCGCCACCGTGCTCGGCGTCCTCCAGCTGCCGCTGCACCTGGTGCCGGGCCACCACGACCCCGCCACCGTCGAGGCGTTCGTGCCGGGCAGCACCAGCCTGCTGGTGCGCCGTCCGTTCCTGACGGGGATCGGGCTGGCCGCGGCGCTGACTGTGGCGCTTGCCGTCGGCATCGTTGCCTGGGTTGCCTACTACGGGTGAGGACGTACCGGCGCGGTCGCACTCGTACCTCCGGGACCAGGGCCGCCGGTCTAGCGGTGAGAGGAGCTGCTGCTCTTGCTCCCCACCGACCTCGAGAGCAGCAGACCTGCTCCCACGACCACGAGCACGGTCAGCACGACCGCCCACAGGGCGAGTTCCAGCAGCGTGCCGAGCACGCCCGCGGCGAGAGCGACGAGGACGATGAGCGCGATCAAGAGCATGAGATCTCCTAGGGGTGTGATCCGGTCCACATGACCGGGAGGTCGGGCAGGGGTCGAGCGAGCGGGGTCAGGCGAGCTGGGGGCAGCCACGCACGTGGTCGCCGGTGGTTGTGCGCACGGAGCCGTCGGAGGTCTCGTCGCGTGGTTCTCTCCCTGCCCGGAGCCGACCGTGCCTGACGGGCAAGTCCGGGACGCCTTCGTCGCGCGCTCGTTGCCGGAAGTAGGCAGTCATCGGGCAGACTCTGGACCTGTGAGGACCAGCGCAGCGGTGTCGACGGCGCTCGACCGGGTCGGCCGCGAGTCGGCGACGGAGCACGGGTGCGACCCGGACCTGCTCCAGGGCTACCTGCCGGCCCTGCTCGGGACGGCCAGCACGCTGCGCCGCCTGAGCGAGCAGGAGAAGGAGGACTGCCGGCGCACGGGTGCCGACGCCGCGCAGGCAGGGCTCGCGCTGCCCGCGCTGGTCGACCTCTACATGACGGCCTCTCGGCGGCTGTGGCCGCAGCTGACCGACCTCGTCGGTGCGCTCCGGGACCAGCCCGTTCGCCCGACGGAGCTGGTCGGTCTCGGCGAAGCCGTGTGGCGCGCCGCCGACGACGCGCTCGCGGCGCTCGCTGCCGGCTACGTGGACGCTCAGCGGCTCGTCCTGCGCAGCGAGGAGGCGGCACGGCTGCGCTTCGTCGAGGACCTGCTGAGGGGCCATGCTGATATCGGGTCGCTGGTGGACCGCGCCGACACCTACGGGCTCAACCTCGCGGCGGGGCACGTCGTAGCCGTGGCCGACGCCGAGACGCCGGTGGCGCCGGCGGGACGGCTCACCACATGGGTGGAGCAGGCGGCCCGGAGCCGGTTCCCGGACCGGGGTGTCCTGGTGATTGCCGACGCCGGGCGACTGGTGTGCGCCGTCTCGACGGCGGCGGAGGACGGGGTCGGGCAGGACGCCGACGGGGGTGTGCTGGCCGAGCTGGCCGCTTCCGCCGCTGCGGAGCTGACGCGCGGCAAGGCCTGGCGGGTGGCCGTCAGCCGCCGGCACTCCGGTCCGCTGGGGATCTCCCGCGGCTACGCCGACGCTCTCGATGCCCTGGACGTCGCGGACCGGCTGGGTCTCGTGGACCGGGTGGTGCACGCACGTCAGCTGCTGGTGTACCGGGTGCTCCTGCGCGACGAGAGCGCCATGACCGATCTCGTGGAGGCGGTGCTCGGGCCGCTGGCTGGGACCGCGGAAGGACCCGACCGGCTGCTGCGGACCCTCGAGGCCTACTTCGCCGCTGGGAGCAACACGAGCGCTGCCGCCCGCACGCTGCACCTGAGCGTGCGTGCCCTGAGCTACCGGTTGCAGCGGGTCCAGGAGCTCACCGGCTACCGCGCGGGCGACCCGGCACAGCAGCTGACCCTGCACGTCGCCGTGACCGGCGCGCGGCTGCTCGACTGGCCTCGCCGCCCTGCGACCCGCGACGGGGGGCACCGACTCCGGGTACGTCCGTGACAGCAGTGTCCTGCCTCGCGGGCCACGCGGGTCAGTCGGGCGCAGGTGGTCGCTGACACCACGCCGACCACGGACACCGGGTCGGACCGCTCGCCGAGCGGATCGCGGCGTTGCCGTGTTCCGGCAGGCCGGCGATCGACGGAACGTCCTAGTGCAGGTCTGCCGCGGCGCCGTCTTCTTGCCTAGCGTCCGCGACATGCCACAGCACATCAGGTCTCCGCACGCCCGAAGCGCATCTCCTCGGCGGTCCCTCACCCGCCCGGTGACGCGCCGCCCACGATGGGACGACGCAGCGGGCACCGGCGGCGTCGCGATCCCGGAGCCGCCGTCGCCGGAGCTGGCCGTGCGGGTGCGTCAAGACCTGCCGCGGCCGTTGGTCAGTGTCAGCGGCGAACTGGACCTGGCCAGCGCAGGCCTGCTGACGGCCATGCTCGACCACGTCCGCCGAGGGCAGGGCCGACACGCGGAGCGGGAGTCGGGACTGCGCTGCGCGGACATCGATGTCGACCTGACCCAGGTGACGTTCGCCGACAGCCACGGTCTGGCGCCGGTCCTCGACGGACAGACCACGATCCTGGCCGCCTCTGGTCCGGTACGGCGCGTCCTTCGGCTGCTGCAGGCGCTGCCGTGCGTCGACGACGTGCCAGCTGCCCCCGAGCCGACAGGGCGTCCGTCGCTGCCCTGGGGCTAGCCGGAGCGGGCGGAGCCGCGCCTACCGACCACCGGGTTCAGCAGGCTGTCCGCAAGGCCGCCGGGCTCGACGCCGGGAAGGAAGTCCCGCCAGGCGCCGCTGACCATGGTCGGCCGGTCGATCACGCGAACGCCGTCGGCGAAGTACGTGGTGGCGAGCGCCCGCCGTGGCTGCGTCGTCCGGTTCGGGCCGGCGGTGTGGAAGCACAGCGCGGAGTGGAACGAGGCGTCACCGACGTCGTAGGGCCCGTCCTCGACCGGCACGGCCGCAGCCGCGAACCGGCGCGCGACCGCCGCGTCGTACGACGTTCCGACCTTGTCGAAGCCCAGGTCACCGACAAGGGCGCGCAGGTCTCGGCCGCGGGCGAACGACAGCGGGCCCATCGGTGCCGGCACGGCCGACACCGGCATCCAGGCGGTGACCACCTGCGTGCTGGCCAAGGGGAAGTGCTCAGCGTCGTGGTGCCACGGGGTGCGGCCGCAGCCGGGCTCCTTCGACAGCGCGTTGTCGTGGTAGACCCGCACCCTGTCCTCGTCGAGCAGGTCGGCCGCGATCCCGCCGAGGCGCGGTGACATGGCGACCTCGCGCATCACCGGATCGTGCAGCCACATCTGCTCCAACGCGATGAAGCGCCCGGCGGTGTCGGAGCCGTGCTCGGCGACGAGCAGCTCTTCGAGTCGCAGAGCGAGCCGGTGCACCACCGCCGGCGGCAGGACGCCGGGCAGCTTCACGTGCGACTGGCCGGCGAAGGCGCGTCGCTGCTCCTCCGTCAGGGCGTACGGCTCGGCCAGCGCCTCGCGGACCTGCTCGTCCGAGGCCGGTTCCACGTCGGGCAGACCTGGTCCGTCGACCAGCGGCCCAGTGAGGGAGGATTCTCGGCGAGCGTGACATACCAGTCCCACCACTGCTGGTCGTCACCCGCCCACTGGGTCTCGATGCCGCCGGCCGCGTTGGCCTCGGGCAGTAGCGGGTTGGGCTCTACAGTCACAGCAGTGCCACCTCGTGCTCGAAGGTCCAGCGGTCGCCGTGGCGGCAGCCCGCCAGGTAGTCGCCCAGGACCGGCGCGGATTCCATCTGCTCGAGTGTGACGGCGTCGTCGAAGGCGCACCGCTGCAGGAAGCCCTCGGCGATCGCGCGGTCGCTCGTGCCGGTGGTGTAGTGGATGCGCTGCTCGCGCACGTCAGCGCCCGCGTGGACCAGGGCATCGCGCACCTGCTCGGCGCAGGTGTAGGGCGTCACCGGCGCGATGCCAGCACGGTAGGCATCGTAGAAGGCCAGGTAGTGAGATGTCGACGTCGCCTGCGCCACGACGCCGAGCCCGCCGGGAGCGAGCGCAGCGACGAACCGCTCGGCCGCGACCGGCAGCTCGCCGACCGGCAGCGCGTACAGAGCGTGCGTCGCCCAGACCACGTCGTACGGCGGCAGGTCCGCCGGCAGGTCCTGCAGCGTGACCACCAGCTCGCGGCCGGCGACGAAAGGCGGGGCGAGGACGCCCTTGGCCTCGGCGACGGAGAAGGCCGACGGGTCCAGCAGATCGACGAGCAGGGGCGGCAACCCAGCCACGTCGGCGTCGCGCAGCAGGGCGGCGGGGAACTTGCCGCTGCCACAGGCGACGTCGAGCAGGCGCCAGTCGTCGTGCGCGTGGGAGCGGAGCAGCGCAGGCCAGTCGGCGGCCTGCACGAGCTGCCGGTAGTCCTCGACAGCCAGCGCGTAGAAGGCCTCCATCTCTGCGCGGCCGGCCTCGCTCCAGTGCTCCAGGCTTCGCTGAGCGGTGTCTGGGCGCGTCATGAAACTCCCCGCAGGTGCGAACTGTTCGCAAGTGGTGTTGTCTCGCCACCCTAGGCCGCGATCTTCGTGGCCGCGACTGGAGCCCCGTGCCTGCCCAGACCGCACCCGCCCTGCCGGTGGCGCTGCTCGACCTGCCGGACCACTCACCCCTGGCTGCCTTGACGCCCGAGCGGTACGCCCTCGCGCACGCCGCCTTCGAGGACCGATCCACCCAGCGGGCGGTCATCGCCGACTGGTTGACTGCGCGACTACAGGGCCGCCTCCGCCGCAACGCGGTGCTGTCGGTCGGCTGCGGGGATGGCCGGCTCGATGCCGAGGTCGCCTCCCGCGTCTCAGCCGGGCGCACCGCGCCGCTGCAGCTCGACGGGCTCGACCCCCACGAGCCGAGCGCGTCGCAGTTCCTGTCGCGGGTAGGCGCCGTGGCCGGCGTCGACGCCGACGCCTGGACCGGGACGGCCGACACCTTCGTGGCCCGCAGGAGCTACGACGTCATCCTTGCCGTCCACTCGCTCTACTACGCGGTCGATCTCCCGTCGGTGCTCGTCCGCCTCCGCGCGGCGCTGCGCCCGGCTGGGGAGCTGGTGGTGCTGCTCGCCCCCCTCGGCGACCTCAACATGGTCGCCGGCGCGCTGGCTCCCGACACCGGCGGCCATCGCCAGTGGTGGTCGAACGACCTGGCTGACGCGCTGGCCGAGGTCGGCATGAGCGCCGAGCGGACAACGCTGCGCGGTGTGCTGCGGCTCGACGACTGCCTCGACCAGGCGAACCAGACCGGCCGCGCCATCCTCGACTTCACAGCGCAGGCCGTCCTCCCTGAGGCGCTGCGCGTACCGGTGCTCGACTACCTGATCTCGGTTCGACTGCCCGGCCAGGGTCTGGCGCTGGACCACCCGGTCGACGCATGGGTGGTGACCGCGTGAGCGCCGCTCACGACGCCGCGACCGGGATGGCCGACGGAGCTCACCGTGGCAGCCGGCGCTGGTCCGTCGAGGTCCGCCGGACGCCTACCGGCGCACCCGGTGTGACCGCCGCCGAACGTCCCGCAGCCGACCTGCGCGTCTGCCTTGCGCAGGACCCGCCGTCGATCCCGCCCACGTGGTCCTACGACGACAAGGGCAGCCTGCTGCTCGACGCCATCACCCGGCTGGAGGAGTACGACGCGAGCGCCACAGGCCATCCCGGGCCGGCTCCTGGTGGTGTTCCGAGCTTATTGCAGATTGTGTGCAAGTGCGTATAGGTTGCAGTCATGACCGTCACCCGTCGTGGCCGCGCCGCACTCGTCCTCGCCCCACTCCTGCTGTCTTCGGCGTGTGGGGCCTCCGGCAACGAAGGCGCCAGCGCCGAAGGGGCATCCGAGGTGCCGTTGCGGATCGTGTCGACGGTCGCTCCGATCACCTCGATCGTGGCGAACATCGTCGGCGACCGGGCCCGCATCACCGGCGTCGTGCCGGAGGGCACCAACAGCCACACCTTCGAGCCGCCGCCGCAGATCTCCGCTGTGATGGAGCAGGCCGACCTGGTGTTCGTCAATGGCCTGCAGCTCGAGGAGCCCACCTTCGAACTGGCCGAGCAGAACGCCCCCGACGATGCCGAGCTGGTCAAGCTGGGCGACGAGGTGCTGCCGGAGGAGGACTACCTCTACGACTTCTCCTTCCCGGAGGAGGACGGCAAGCCCAACCCGCACCTGTGGACCGACCCGACGTACGCCATCGCCTACGCCGACGTCGTCCTCGCCACACTGGTGGAGCGCGACCCTGACGGCGCCTCGACCTACGAGGCCAACCACGGGGCCTTCGTCGCCAACGCGCAGGAGCTGTCCGACGCTCTGGAGGCCGACCAGGCGACGATCCCGGCCGGTAAGAAGCAGCTGTTGACCTACCACGACGCCTACGCGTACTTCGCCAAGACCTACGGCTGGGAGGTCGTCGGGGCGGTGCAGCCGTCGAACTTCGAGGACCCGCAGCCGCGCGAGATCGCCCGGATCATCGACCAGGTGCGTGAGCGCCAGGTACCCGTCGTCTTCGGCTCCGAGGTCTTCCCGTCAGCGGTGCTGGAGCAGATCGCGAACGAGACCGGCGCGCGGTACGAGGACAGCCTGCGCGACGACGACCTGCCCGGCGGCCCGGGCGACGCGGAGCACTCCTGGATGGGCTTGATGCGCTTCAACTACGTGACGATGATCGAGGGCCTGGGCGGCACCGCCGAGCAGCTGCGGGCGCTGGACGTCTCCGACGTCGTACCGGACACCGCCGACTACCCCCAGTAGTGCCGTGCCTGCCACCGCCGGCGACTGGGGCCCACCGCTGTGGCTGTCGGCGCTCGCAGCCGTCGCCCTCATCGCTCTGGCCGTTCACCACGTCCACCGGACCAGACCCCCGACGGACCGGGACCTGGGCTGGCCAGTCACCATCGAGGTGGTGCTCCTCAGCCTCGCCGCGGACGGCACGCTGGCCTACCGCGTCCTGACCAGCCACCTGCTAGCAGGGAGCGACCCCGATGCCGCCGCGCTCGCCGTCAGCGGCCTCGACCATCACCCTTCGACGGTCGGAGCCGTGAGCCACGCGACCTCCTGGCGCGCGACACCCGACCAACGAGTCGTCCTCACCTACACGGCCGTGCCCGACCCGGAGCCGATCGGCGCCGTGCGGCTGAACGAGCCGAGCATCGTCTGCTCAGCCGATCCGCTCCGACCGGCGCCCGCCGGCCTGCACGCCCACCACGTAGCCGCCCACGGAGCACGCCACCTCGCCTACCTCGCCCATACCGACCCCACCGTCCGGCGCAGCGCCACCGCCGCGCCGGAGATCTGGGCGCTCCTCGCCAAGACCGCTCATGCTCCCGTCGCCCCACACGACCAGGCACACGACCTAGCCGAAAGACGGCCGTCGACGTCACCATCGGCCCACTGAGTCTCGGCCGCCACACCTGTTCGGCACTCGCGCGGAGTCACGGGGCGGAGCCCACTACCGCACCACCACCTGGGACCACCGCTCCCCGCGCCTGTGGCGCCAGACCTCGTATGCGCTCACCACCAGGAGCAGACCCAGCAGCGGAACCAGCAGGCGGTCATCGACCACGCCGAGCAGCAGCCCGCCGAGGAGCGTTCCGACGACGAGCCTCCGGTCATCCTGACGACGAAGGGCATGTTGTCGCGCAGGACCACCAACGACCCGTCGCGGCTGCAGCGAGCGAACGCAACCGACCGCCGCCACCACGCCGATCAGGAACCCGGTGAGGAGAGCGGCCATCAGGATGACCATGACGGCCAGGACCCGGTAGAGGGTCGCCGTGGCCACTGCTCGCCAAGACCGATGAGCAACGGAAGGCGGAGCTCCGCCCCGCCAAGACCGTCAGCCCACCCAGCAGCCCGACTGCTGCCCCAGCGATCAGCGGGCTCAACGTGCGGCCAGAAGGGTCGCGTCGGGTCAAGGACACAGGTGGACGCTCAGGCCGACGAGCACGCCCGGCCCAGGCGCAAGTAGCGCGATCACGCCAGCTGGTGCTGTCTGACGACGGCGCCAGCTGGCTGCCGGCGCGAGCGTCCTCCCGCAGCTCGGACACCTGGCGCCGGAGGAGGTCACCCCCGACCGTCGTGCCGGCCTGGCATGCGACGTCGCCCGGGCACTTCTCTCCCGCACCGACGAGCCCAGGCCTACGCCTTGCTCCGCGCGATGCTCAACACCGCCGCTGCCGACGCGACGAGCTGCTCGACGCGCGGGGCCGAGCAGAGGCTCGCCCGAAGGGCCGAGCACCGGCGACCCGGTCGGCAACACGTAGTCGCCGAGCCTCGTTCACTAAGCCGGGTAGTAGCAACTGCCCGATGGTCTGAGGAGAGCGACGTACCTGTGGAAGCCGCGTACCTCGTGTTCACCCTGCTGTGTCCGCTGAGCATGGTGGCGCTTGCCGCCTGGTGGGCGTGGTCGGTGCGGCGCTCGAGCAAGGGTGCGGCCGCCACGGGCGAGTCGACACGGTCGGTGACCGACGAGGCGGAGATGGCGCGCATGCGCGCCCGCCTCCAGGAGCTGCAGGGGGTCGAGCGCGCAGGAGCGCAGCAGCGCCTGTGACCTGCCGGGCGTAAAGCCCCGGACGTCGGCAGGTCGAGCCGCGACAGTCCAACTATCCTTGCTAGTAGTCGTGGCAGCGCTCGCTGCCTGAGATGAGGAGGGTCGTGGTGGCTCTGCACGCCTGGTGCGACCACGTGGTGCACGTCCATCTGTTCAGCCACGACGACGAGCTGAGTCGGACGTGCGCGGCGCTGCTGAACGCGCACTTCGCCGACCGCGACGCGGACGCC
>JAABUN010008611.1_pt1 | contig 10342 bp, 10 predicted proteins | sample 5559311 | NCBI WGS metagenome assembly JAABUN01 (sample SAMN10711877, study PRJNA513370) | rock metagenome | isolation source: Antarctica rocks | place: Antarctica: Victoria Land, Siegfried Peak sud
GCGGCGAAAAATTTCCCGGCGACTCGATGCTGCGCCGGGCGTTGGTGGCTTAATGAGATATGAGTGGCGCCGATGACAAAAAGCGCCGCGCGAGGCAATCGCGCGGCGCTTTTTCCGTGTCGCCGACTTAGTCGAAGCCCAAAACGCCGACGTGCCGCTTCACGCTTTCCACGTCGTCGCCCAACAGCGAGTCGAGCCAGACGAAGTGTTCCGGCCCCCACTGGCCGCGCTCGCGCCGCGCCGCAACTTCGGCTTGATAGACCCGAAAGCGCGCCTCCTTTTGCCCCACTGCGCGACGCGCCTCGCGCACGTTGGCAACGGCTCGCCGCACCTGGGCGCGCACTTCAGCCAAAGCATCGGGCGCCTTTTCGCCGCGCGCGACTTCGGCCTGGGTGATGCGGTAGATGACGCCCGCGCCTTCGAGTTCAAACTCGCAGGCGTCGAGAACGTTTTCCTCATGCGTTTTGGTTTGCCCCAAGACCACGATTCGCGCGCCCGCAAACGAACAAATCACCCGCACCCCCATCGCGTTGGTTGTCTCCCATGATCCGCGCGCCCGCCAACGAACATTTAAAGGTGCAGGAGCGAGCAACTTGCGGTTCAACCCGACAGCGCCGCCACATGGGTCTCGAACTCGCGCAAAAAGCTGTGGAGCGAGTGCGGCCTGTCGCCGCCGAACCACTCTTTGAGCACGTCGAAGCCGCCGTAAGCGTAGCGGTTGAACTCGCGCGTGCCTTCCTCGCTCAGTTGGCTGGGCGAGTTGGGATGAATCAGCTTGCCGATGGTGGCGTGAACCTCCTCTTTGTTCCCCATATCCACGCTCAGACGCTTCAGTTCGGCGGTCAACAGCGTGGCCACCAAAAGCTGCTTGCGCTCGATGTAGCGCGCGGGAAAGTAGTCGATGAGTTCCGCTGTTTCGGCGCTCGGCGCTTCGGGTGCGCGGCGGCCCGTCAGGATAGCGGCCATAAAGCAGAAGTAGAGCGCGTCGAAGTCCACGGTAAAATCCTTGGATTGGTAAAGGTCAACAAACCACTCTTTGGCGTCTCGGCGCAGGCGAAAGGCGATCATGACTTCACCTCTTCGTCCTGAAATTCGTTGAAGAACGCCTCGTCTTGCACGCAGAACCCGTTGGCCGACTCCTGAGCGCCCAAAGCCCGCGCCCGCTCGATGAGCGGGGGCGAAACGTCGCGGAATATCGTCAGGTATTGGATGGGCGACTGGCAGGCCTCTTTGAGCGCGGGCACGAAGCCCTCGCGCTCGGATGAAATCGTGAAAGCGATGAACTGGTCGCTGAGCCGGGGCACCAGAGCGCCGATTTTGGCGCGCACGGCCAAATCCGTCGCGCCGACGGGACTGTCCACTACAAACGGCAGTTTGTGATCGGCGCGGCCAAACAGGGTCGCCAGAAAGCCGTAGGCGACCGAGAGTTGCTCGCCGACGCTGCCGCCGCCTTTGCCCTGCAAGTGCAGGCTTTTGTCGATGCGCTCGATGCGGATGTCGTTGTAGGGCATCAGCTCGGCGATGCGCGCGTTGGACTGCGCGCAAATCTCCGCCGTGATGCCGCGCCGCGCCTGCTGATAAGCGTTCTCCAAAACCTCGCACAAGATGTCGCGCCGGTGCTTGAGATCCAAAGTCCGCGTGATCTTGGAAACCTCTTCCTCGGCCCCCGCGACTTGGCGTGTAATCGAGGCAATGCAAAACGTCGTGTCGTCGTTTTGCCCGTCGTCGCTCGCCTCGAAGCGGGCCAACTCGCGCTCGGTCTGCTGGATTGCGCCTTCGAGCCGGTGCAACTCTTCGCGCGCCGCCTCGACCGCCGGATTGCCTTTGCCCGCCTGCTGCTCGATCTCTTCCAGGTCGTTTTTGCTGCTCTGCTTGTGTTCCACGGCCCGGCTCAACTGCTCGATTTGGAGTTGCAACTCGTCGTGCGGCGCGGTGCGCGAGGCGCCGACCGCCGTTTCGATGGCGGTCTTCATCACGTTGAGCGCCGCCACGTCTTCGGCGCCCAGGTAGCGCGCCGACCGCTCGCGGATGGCAACGCGAACCGCCTCGTCAATCGGGCGGCCACACACGCACTCGGCTTCGGCGGCGAGTTCGTCGAAGAACTCGCGCGCCGCGCTCGCGGGCAACTTCACGCGGTCAAGCCCGACTTTGAGATCGTAAATCGCCCCGGCCAAAATCGGCGAGAGCGCCTGGGGCCGCGTCATCCAATCCAGCGTCGCCTGCGAGTGGTCGCGCAAAGCGGTCTCGGCCCTTTGCAAGTCGAGGCGCGCCTCGGCGTGGCTCTGGCGCACGTTCTCTTCGCGGGCGATGCTTTCGGCGAAAGCCTCGGACTGTTCTTTGTGGCTCTGGCGCAGCGTCCGCGCTTTGCTGGCGAGGGCGTCGCGGTCGATGTCGAGTTCGCCCAAACGCACTTTGAGCCGGCGCAGCAGATTGCTGTAACGGCTCAGGCCGCGCTCTTCGCGCGCGCCCGCGCGTTCGGTCTGCTGTTCCCAATACTCCATCACCTTGCCCTTGAAGGTTTGCAGCATCTTGAGTTGAAACAGCAGTTCCACGACCTCATCGGCGTCGGTTTTGGCGGGGTTGAGCAGGCCGTGAGCCAGTTCCCCATCGAAAACGTAGAACGGCACCATCTTCTCGTTGAGGAAGCGCGCGAAGTCGGGCGGTCGAAAGAACCGCTCCTGGCGCCCCTGAATGTAGGTGGTGGCGTATTGGACGGAGCCGAGGTCGAAATCGAAAAGCATTTCGATGGTGGTGCGCTTGCCGTTGAGCAGCAGGCCGACCTCGAAGCGCCCGCTACCCCCTGCGCCGGGCGGCCCGAACCCGCGAACGCGCTCACGCGTCCAGGCGCCTTTGTTTTCCGCCGAACCCGAAAGCGCGGCGCGCAGCAGTTCGAGCGTGGTGGTTTTGCCGGTGCCGTTGGGCATCTGCACCAGGGAGACGCGGTGCGGATGCTCGGACGCATCGCGCAAGTCCACCGCGTGGTCGGGACAGCGCAGGCCGTTGGCCTTCCAACCCAGAATCCGCAGCACAGCCGCCATTAAAGTTCACCTCGCTTGAGCGAGTCGTTGGGCAGCGTCACCGAGTTGAAGAGCATCTCCAAACGGTTTTGCGAGGTCTGGTCGTCTTGCACGTTCTCGTTGCCTGCGGTCACTTCGCTCATCCAGGCAATGATCTTGTCGCCCAGGTCGCCCAACGCAGCGGGGATTTCAGCATCCAAAACCTAACTCCGGGCGCAGGATATTGCGTTGCATCGCCTGAAAAGCGCCAATTGATGCGACATTGCCTAAAACGCCCAGACGCCGTTTTGTCTCGGCTTCGATGGCGCCCTTCTGTTCGTCGCCGAGTTCGGAGAAGTAAGCGTCTATCTGGCGATTTTCCTCGGTCAACAGTTCTTCCTGATGGCGCGAAGCGGCGGTTTCCGCGTTTTTGCGCGCGATAGCGGCTAAATCCGCTATTTCGCGTTTAGCCTTGGCGTCGCGTTCGCGCTCCCGTTGCTGAATGGTTTCGGGCGCGGCCCACTCTTCCCGAATCGCCGTCACCAGCGCCGCCGCCGGGTTTTTGATCTCGCTGCGAAATTGCATCCACTCCGTTTGCTGTTGGCACGCTTCCGGTTTCTCGGTCAGCAGCGCGCGCGCAACCGCTTCGCTTACGCCGATAGCGCGCATTTCAACAAGAAGATTTTCATCAACAACAACAGCGTTTGTTGTTGTGTTCTTTGAAGTAGTCTTTGTTGTGTTCTTTGTTTCCTTAATAGCCTGCGCGCTTGCGCCATGCTGGTCTGGCGTTTGGCGCCTTTCTAGATTGGCGGATTGCGCCATTCTGGGTTGGCGTTTGGGAGCGCCCTGTTTGGCGGATTGCGCCATTCTTGTTTGTGGCTTTTCGTCGCCGTTGTCGTCGCCGGATCTGCCATCCAAAAACGCGCGGATGAGTTCGGCCAGACGCTGCAAATCCAAACGGAAGTAGAGTTGAGCCGGGATGCCACGCCGCACTTCCTTCAAAATGCCGAGCGCGACTAATTTTTTGCGCGCGGTTTCTTGGTGGCGGCGGGTCAGGCCGGTTTCATCGAACCATTGGGCCTGAGTTTTGTAAAACCAACCTTCCTCGTCTTTGGTGCGCGGCGACCAGAAAAACGCCTGGGACAGAAAAATGGCCGCAACCGGATCGCCGCAGACATGGGCGAAAATGCGGTGGTAAGCGATGGGACGGTCGAGAAGTTGGGGCAAGTCGGCGCCAGAAAATGCGCGCGACCCTTCCGCTATTGCGGGATTTTGGGTATTCTTCATGATGGTAGATTAAAGAGCCGTTCACCCATGATTCGCCAAAACCTGGGGTGGGCGGCTTTTTTCTTAAATCCATTTTAACCGCTTCGCCTTGCGCCCGGTCGTGGCCAGAGCGAGCTTGATTTTCCCGTTCATTCGATTCTTATGGCCGCTCTGGAAGATTATCAAGCCAAATTCCGCCGCTTAAATCGTGACAGGCTCAATCCTTGGCCCGCTTCAACTTTGGGCCGCGCACCTCACAAAGCCTTTCTACTGCTCGCCGTTTTCGATTTGATCGAAGAAGGCACGCTCACCGAGAACTTCGTGGAAATCACGCCCGATCTGGGAGATGTGTTCGGCATCTATTGGTCGAAGCTGATGCCGCTCGACCAACCGGGCAATCTGGCGATGCCGTTCTTTCACCTCAAATCCGAGGGCTTCTGGCACTTGCAAGCGCGCCCCGACAAAGAGGCGATTTTGGAAAGCTCACGCGCCGTGACTTCGTTGCCCGCGCTGCGAGATTTGATCTTGGGCGCGCGTTTGGACGACGAACTTTTCGCCTTGCTTTGCGACCCGGCCACCCGTCAAATTTTGCGAATCACGCTTATTGAGGCGTGTTTTGCGCCCCAGGTTCACGCGTTGTTGTTGGAACAATCGGCGGTCAACGTCGAGGCTTTCCAGTATTCGGCGGCGCTTTTAGAGCAAGCCAAAGATCGCCGCATCGAAGAAAACATCCAAATCGAATCGGCCAAAAGCGCCGTGCGCGATCAGGGTTTTCGGCGCGCGGTTGTGACGGCTTACAACCATCGCTGCGCCATGTGCGGCGTGCGGATTCTCACGTCGGACGGCCACACCGCCGTTGATGCCGCGCACATCAAGCCGTGGAGCGTCAGCAAAAACGACGATCCGCGCAACGGCTTCGCGCTGTGCAAACTCTGCCACTGGACTTTCGACGAAGGTTTAACCGGCGTCTCACCGCAATTTACGGTCGTTGTATCGCAGCAGATGGCGACCAACGACAATTTGCCGGGCTACTTGGTAACGCTGGCACAAAGGCCGATTTTCAAGCCCGATGACAAAGGATTGTGGCCCGATGTCAACATGGTGAAGTGGCACTACGAAAAGATTTTCCGCAAGCGGTAGCGCCGATTTCAAGGCGCTCTACCCCAAGATCGTCGCTGAAATGAGGTCAAAAGCGGGGCGCGTTGGGCGCAATCGCCGTTTTATTGGCGATGCTAATCGCTGTCAGCAACTCCACGCCCTCCGTTTTTGAGACGCGTTCTATCGAAGAGATTTACACCGAAATCTGCGATCTCTACGAGCGTTACCCCCAGCCCTGGGTTTTGGGCTATTCGGGCGGCAAAGACTCGACTTCGGTTTTGCAGTTGGTGTGGAAGGCCTTGGCCACGCTGCCCCCAGAGCGGCGCACCAAGCCGGTGTTTGTGATCGCCACCGATACCAAAGTCGAGACGCCGGTCATCGTCGAGACCATTGACAACACTCTGAGCCAGATTGACGAGGCCGCGCGCGCGCAGGGGATGCCGTTCGAGACGCACCGGCTCTCGCCCACGCTCAACGATTCGTTCTGGGTCAACCTCATCAGGCGCGGCTATCCGGCGCCCACCACCAAGTTTCGCTGGTGCACCGAGCGCCTCAAGATCAATCCGTCCAACCGCTTCATCCAGGAGAAAGTCGGCGAGTATGGCGAAGTAATCATGCTGCTCGGCATCCGCTCCGATGAAAGCAGCACGCGCGGGCAGTTGATGAACTCTTATCGCGTTCACGACCATTTTTTGCTGCGTCACTCCTATCTGCCGGGCGCCTACGTTTATGCGCCCATCGCGCAGTGGACGACCGACGATGTGTGGGCGTATCTGCTTCAGGTCGGCTCACCCTGGGGCGGCAATAACCGCGATTTGGCCGCGCTCTACCGCAGCGCCTCGCAGGGCGAATGCCCGCTCGTCATTGACACCTCGACGCCCTCTTGTGGCAGCGGACGCTTCGGCTGTTGGGTCTGCACCGTCGCCACGCGCGACTCTTCGATGGAGGCGATTGTGGATGGCGGCGAGGAGTGGTTGGAGCCGCTGTTGGAGTTCCGCGACTGGCTGATGACGACAACCGAACCGGCGCGCAAGCGCGAGTTCCGCGACATCCAGGGCCGCGACGGGCGTCTGGTGTTGTCCAAGGACGGCTCCAAGGCCGTCGAGCGCACTTACAAACTCGAAGTCTCGCGCCAGATGCTGCAACGGGTTTTGCAGGCGCAACAGGACGTGAAAGCCGCCAATCCCGATTTCAGCAGCAACCTGATTGACCCCGAAGAGTTGCTGGAAATCCGCCGCATCTGGCGCACCGAGCGCGGCGACTGGGAGGACACCGTGCCGCAAATCTACCGATCCGTTGTGGGCGAAGACGCCGCGCATGGCTTCGAGTGGCCGCGCGATGATAACGACGCTTTCGACGGCGCGCAACAGGCGATTCTGGGCAACGTGTGCGCCGAATACGACGTGCCGCTACCGCTTTTGACGCGGCTTTTAGAGGTCGAACGCGAGTGCATCGGCATGGCGCGGCGCGCCGGGGTTCACAAGGGCATCGCCAAAGTTTTGGGGCGCAACTGGAGCAGCGAGGCCGATTTCATCGAGCAGGCGCGCATCGAGCGCGAGGAAGGGCCGGGCGGCCTATTCGACTACCTTCAGGAACAGCGCGGCGACGAAGAGGAAACTTTGGAGACCTTAGATCAGATGGAAGCCGCCTCATTGGAGGGCAGCCGATGAAGTTTTTGTCGTTGGAAATCGAGAACTTCGGCGTTTACGAAGGCGCACACCGCTTCGACTTTTCGGCGCCCGAAGCATTGGAGCAGGAGGCGGATGTCATGGGGGCCGCGCGCAACGTGGTGTTGGTGCGCGGTCACAACGGCGCGGGCAAAAGCACGCTTTTTGGGGCGTTCGCGCTGGCGCTGCACGGCGCGGGCGCATTGGGCGAGCGCGTCTCGCGGGCTGAGGGCAACGAGTTTCTGCTGGGGCGCTTTCACCGCAAAAGCCGGGGCGAGATCGCGGCAACGGCGCGCGTGGCGCTGGCCTTTGAATACGTCGAATCGGGTCGGCCCGCTCGCCTGGAGGTCGAGCGCCGCTGGAACCGCAACGGGCGCGTGGTGACCGAAGAAATCGCGGTGCGCTGCGACGGAGCCAAACCCGACGGCATCAAGAGCGCCGATTACAATGGTTATCTGGCCGACCTGTTTCCGCCCAACCTATCGCCGGTTTGCTTTTTCGACGCCGAACGGTTGGACGCCCTCGCCTCGGTTGAACACGGCGAGGGTTTGCTGGGAGCGACGATGCGGCGCCTGCTGGGGATTGATGTCGTCGAGCGGTTGCGCGAGGATTTGGACATCTATACCTTTCGCCAGGGCGGGCGCGATTTGGAGCCGCTACGCGCCGCCGTGTTCGAGAGCGGGCAACTCAAAGCGCAAGCCGAGGAACGGTGGAAAACCGCGCAGGCCGAACTGGAAACGCTCGAAGCCCAAATCGCGCAAACGCGCGCTCAGATCGCCGACACCGAAGCGCAGCTCTCGTCATCGGGCGGCACCTACGCGCAGCGACGCCCGCAACTCATCGAGCGGCGCCAGGCCATCGCCGAAGAAATCGAGGCTTTAGAGCGTGAACTGCGCGAACTCTGCGAAGGACTGTTGCCCTTCGCGCTGGCGCCCGCACTGTGCCGCCAGTTGGAAACGCGGCTCTCCTTTGAAGCCGACAACGCCCAAAATCGCTTGCTGCACGGCTTCTGGGCCGCACAACTCGCGCGCGTAGAGGGCGTAATTGCGGGCCAAACGTTCGCCGATTCGGAGTTGGCCGGACAAATCGTGGCGGCATTGCGGGCCGACGAGCCGACTGTCAGCGCCAGTCCGCAAATTCACGTCATCTCCGATTTGGAGCGCGACAAATTGCGTGGTTGGCTGGGACAAATCGCCGACGAGGTGCCGCGCACATCCGGCGCGGTGACGCAGGAGTTGCGCGCGCTGCGCGCCGAACTGGGCGAGGTGACGAGCGATTTGGCGCGCGCGCCCGAAGACGATGCGCTCGCGTCGCTCCACCAGACTATTGCCGCCTTGGAAGAACAACTCAGCGCCACCACGCGCGCGCACGGCGCCCTGAGCGTTGAGATCGGCGCGCTGCAATACGCCTACACCGAGCGCGAGCGGCATTACAACAAAGCGGTCGAAGAGTTTTTGACGGCTCAAAAGACGGGGCAAAAACTGGCGCTGGCCGAGCGTTCCAAGCGCGCGTTGCGCGTCTACAAGGACACGCTGACGCGCAACCAACTGGCGCGCCTGGAAAAGAGCGTGGCGCAATTCTTCAACCGGCTGTGCCAGAAAGAGCGGCTGTTGGCCAGCGTAGTAATTGATCCCGACACCTGGGCTTTGAGCGCGCAAGACGGCGCGGGCCGCAAGGTCGGGTTGGGCGATTTTTCGGCGGGCGAGCGGCAGATTTACTCGCTGTCGCTGTTGTGGGCGTTGCGCGAAATCAGCGGGCGGCAGATGCCCCTACTGATTGACACACCGCTGGGCCGCCTGGACGAGCATCACCGCGCGGCTCTATTGACCGAGTTCTTCCCTCACGTCGCGCGCCAGGTCTTTCTGTTCACCACTACCGCCGAAGTGGACGCCTCGATTCTGGAGCAATTGGAGCCGATGCTTAGTCGCCACTACGCCCTGAAATTTGATGCCCATAGCGAGGGTAGCCACGTCGAGTCGGTGCCGGTTTCGCCACAATTTGCTGGCGGGCGCGCGTCGGGTGCGCTGCAAAGCGCGGGAGCGGCGCGATGAGCCTAAATCGTATTCTTGTTCCGCCCGAAGTGGATTTGCGCCTCAAGAACATCAAGTCCAATACCGGCCTGACGCCCAATCTGTCCTGCCGCCTGGGGTTTGTGCTGTCGCTGGCCGAACCGGGCATTCCCGACACCTTGCTCTACGGTGAGGGCGCCGGGCGCGAGTTCAACCGCTATACCTTGACCGGGCCTTGGGACGCGCTGTTTTTCGCCCTCTTGCGCGAGCGTATGACCGCCGATGGCTTCGATGTCGAGACCGAACTGGAAACCCAGTTCAAAGCTCATCTTTCGCGCGGCGTGGTGCTGCTCTACCAACGGCTCAAAAGCATCGACAACATCCAAACCTTGCTCGAAGAAGCCGAGAAAAAAGCGGTGCTGCGTGCGGCAACGGTGGATTAGCGGGTTGTGTTGGCGTCGGTGAATGGCACCAAAAAACGCCGCGCGGAGTTCGCGCGGCGCTTTCACCGTCTTTCAAGCCTCGCCCTTCGGCTCTTCCTCAATTTTGCCCGCCGAATTTCTGCCGCTACGCGTCACGCGCTTAGCCTCGGCCCGCGCGCCGGTCTCGCAGGTAAAGGCCGCGCCGCGCGGTTTGGCTTTGCCCTGGGGCGCCGGTTTGCCCGCGCGCTGATAAACGCGCGGCTTGTCCCACGCCACCGAGCGGCAGTGCGGACACTTGGCTGGGTGTGCCGCGCGCGGAAACCACTGGTAGCCGCAGCGCAGGCACTTGGCCAGGGCGCGCGGAATCGGCGGCGCCGCATCGGGCGGCGCGGCGGGATCGCGCACGGTCAGTTCCATCATCGCGGGTTGCTCGGCGTCGGGCACGACACGGGTTTCAGTTGCGGGCGCATCGGGCGCCCCTTCATTGGAATCGGGAGTCATTTCTGCCTTAATCATACCAAAACGTGGCGGGTTTCGCGCGATGGATAACCCTAACTCTCCGCGCACGAAAAGAGCGCCGCGCCGCTACTCATCGGCCCGCCACGCTTGCCCGCTCAAGGCTTCGACTCGCGCGCGCGTCATCGGTGCCCAACGCGGCCCGTGAAAACGCCAGCCTCCGGCGCGCGCTTCGATGCTGTTAAAGTTGACCGCCGCAAAACGCTCCTCGGCGCTGGCGTCGCGTTCGCCCTGTGCGCGCGCGTCGGGATAATGCTCGACCCAAACCACGTCGGCCCCGTCTAACTCGTAGCACTCGCAGAATTGCGCCGCCAGACTCTCGACCGCATTTGTCACGCTGGTGCCGGGATTGTCGGCCAACTCGGTCA
>JAABUN010008612.1_pt1 | contig 10342 bp, 10 predicted proteins | sample 5559311 | NCBI WGS metagenome assembly JAABUN01 (sample SAMN10711877, study PRJNA513370) | rock metagenome | isolation source: Antarctica rocks | place: Antarctica: Victoria Land, Siegfried Peak sud
GGCATCATCGGCGCGGGGCCTGCGGGGCTCCTCATGTCCTATCTCCTACATCGCGCCGGGATCGACAACGTGGTGCTCGAGCAGCGCGACCGCCAGTACACCCTGGACCGCGTCCGGGCAGGCGTTCTCGAACAGGGAACGGTCGAGTTCCTGACGGAGGCCGGCCTCGGCGAGCGCCTCCACCGCGAGGGGTTCAAGCATCACGGCATCTACCTGCAGTACGGGGAGGAGCGCCACCGCGTCCCCTTCACCGACCTGATCGACCGCAGCGTCTGGGTCTACAGCCAGCAGGAAGTGGTCAGGGACCTCGTAGCCACGCTGGAGGCCTCCGGCACCCCCGCGCTCTACGAGGCCACCGACGTCGCCCTACACGACCTCACCGGCGAGCGGTCCACCGTCAGCTACCGGCACGACGGCGGGGAGCACCGCCTCGAGTGCGATCTGATCGTCGGCGCGGACGGCTTCCACGGTGTCTCCCGGCCCAGCATCCCGCTCACCCATCTCACTACCTACCAGCGCGACTACCCCTTCGCCTGGCTGGGGATCCTCGCGGACGTGGCGCCCTCGACCGACGAACTCGTCTATGCCCTGCACTGGAAGGGGTTCGCCATGCACAGCATGCGCTCGAACAGCGTGAGCCGCCTGTACCTGCAAGTGGACCCGACAGACTCGATCGACAACTGGTCCGACGAGCGCATCTGGTCCGAACTGGATGAGCGCCTCGCCACCCCGGGCTGGGCCCTCGGCCACGGCGAGATCTTCGACAAGGGCATCACGCCCATGCGCAGCTTCGTCAGCTCCTCCATGCGCTACGGTCACCTCTTCCTCGTCGGCGACGCCGCGCACATCGTCCCGCCCACGGGCGCCAAGGGCCTGAACCTCGCCGTGTCCGACGTAGCCCTGCTCAGCACCGCGATCCAGGAGCACATCCTGCGGAAATCACCGGACAAGCTCGATGCCTACTCGGACACCGCCGTGCAGCGCGTATGGCAGATCCAGCACTTCTCCATCTGGATGACGCGCATGCTCCACCGCTTCCACGAGGAGCCGGGCACCACGAGCGAGGCGGACGAGTTCGACTACCAGGTGCAGCTCGGGCAGCTCAGCCACCTCGTGCGCTCCCCGTCGGGGATGGCCCATCTCTCCGAGTACTACACCGGCCTCGACATGGGCCTCGCCAGCACTCTCGGAGACCGGTGATGACGGACTCCTTCCTGTTCGACGCCGTCCGCACGCCCTTCGGCAGGCTCGGCGGAGCGCTGGCGGGCACGCGCCCGGACGATCTCGCGGCCCTCGTGATCGGGGCACTGCTCGAGCGGAACCCGGGTGTCGATCCCGCCGCGGTGGACGACGTCGTGCTCGGCAATGCCAACGGCGCCGGTGAGGAGAACCGCAACGTGGCGCGCATGGCCGCCCTCCTGGCCGGACTCCCAGTCTCCGTGCCGGGCACCACCGTCAACCGGCTCTGCGGTTCCAGTCTCGACGCCGCCATGATCGCGTCGCGGCAGGTGGACGCGGGCGATGCCGACCTCATAATCGTGGGCGGCGTGGAGTCGATGAGCCGCGCTCCCTGGGTGGTGCCGAAGCCCGAGCGTGCCTACCCCACCCAGAACGCGGCCATGGTGTCCACCACGCTCGGCTGGCGGCTCGTGAACCCCGCCATGCCCGAGGCCTGGACGGCCTCCCTCGGCGAAGCCACCGAGCAGCTGCGCCAGCGCCACGGCATCTCCCGCGAGCGGCAGGACGCCTTCGCCGCCGATTCCCACCGCCGGGCGGACGCCGCGTGGGACGGCGGCCTCTACGATCCCCTCGTGGTCGGGGTGCCCGGCGTGGATCTGGCGCGCGACGAGAGCATCCGGCCCGGCTCCACGGTGGAGAAGCTCGCCGGATTGACCCCGGTGTTCCGGCCTGCCACGGACACGGAGGATGGCGGCACCATCACCGCCGGGAACGCCTCACCCCTGAACGACGGCGCCAGCGCGGCCCTGATCGGCTCCGCCGCAGGTGGACAGCGATCCGGGCTCACGCCGCGGGCGCGCATCGCCGGCCGCGGTGCCCATGCGCTCGATCCACGATACTTCGGCTTCGCCCCCGTCGAGGCAGCGAACCAGGCCATCGACCGCGCAGGCATCGGCTGGACCGAGATAGGCGCCGTCGAGCTGAACGAAGCCTTCGCTGCGCAGTCGATCGCCTGCACCGATGCCTGGGGTGTGGACCCCGCGATCGTCAACGCCTGGGGCGGCGCCGTTGCGATCGGCCATCCCCTGGGCGCCTCCGGCGTGAGGATCCTCGGGACGCTCGCCGAGCGCATGCGGACCGACGGGGTCCAGTGGGGAATCGCGGCCATCTGCATCGGCGTGGGCCAGGGCCTCGCCGTCGTGCTCGAGAACACGGGACGGTAGCCCATGGTGACACTTGCCTCCACAGCCGCGGACGCCGTCGCAGGCACGGCCGACGGTTCCACCGTGATGATCGGTGGTTTCGGCAACGCGGGCCAGCCCATGGACCTGATCGACGCCCTGCTGGAGTGCGGGGCACGGGAGCTCACCCTCGTGAACAACAATGCTGGGCAGGGTGATGCAGGGCTTGCACTCCTCATCCGCGAGGGACGCGTGCGCAAGATCATCTGCTCCTTCCCCCGGCAGAGCGACTCCTGGCACTTCGACCGGGCGTACCGCGACGGCTCGCTGGAGCTGGAACTGGTGCCGCAGGGAAACCTCGCAGAACGGATACGCGCTGCGGGCGCAGGGATCGGCGGCTTCCTGACGCCGACGGGTTACGGCACGCTGCTCGCGGACGGCAAGGAGACCCGCGTGATCGACGGGCGTGGCTACGTCCTGGAGTTCCCCCTGCACGCTGATCTCGCGCTCATCAAGGCGTACCGGGCCGACCGCGCGGGCAACCTCGTGTATCGAAAGACCGCGCGGAACTTCGGTCCGGTCATGGCGACCGCCGCGCGCCGCACCGTGGTGCAGGTGGACGAGGTGGTGGACACGGGGGTGCTCGATCCGGAGACCGTGGTCACGCCGGGCATCTTCGTGGATACCGTGGTCCGGATACCGGCGACAGTGGAGGGCGGCTCGGGACCTGCGCCCGCGGCACGCCGCGGCGAGCGCCAGAAGGAGGGCGCATGGACGGCGCACTGACGCGGGAGGAACTGGCCCGCCTCGTTGCCGCGGACATCGCGACCGGGAGCTACGTCAACCTCGGCATCGGGCAGCCGACGCTCGTGGCGAACTACCTGACGCCCGAGCAGCAGGTCACCCTGCACACCGAGAACGGCATGCTCGGCATGGGGCCAGAGGCTCACGGCGCGGAGATCGACGAGGACCTCGTCAATGCGGGCAAGGTCCCCGTGACCGAACTCCCGGGAGCGTCCTACTTCCACCACGCGGACTCCTTCGCGATGATGCGCGGCGGGCACCTTGACGTCTGCGTCCTCGGTGCCTTCCAGGTGTCCGCGCGGGGGGACCTCGCGAACTGGCATACCGGGGCGGATGACGCCATTCCCGCCGTGGGCGGAGCAATGGATCTCGCCACCGGGGCGCGCGAGGTGTATGTGATAATGGGGCTCTTCGACCGCAGAGGCGGCGCGAAACTGGTGCCCGAGTGCTCGTATCCCCTGACCGGCATCCAGTGCGTCACCCGCATCTACACGAGCCAGGCGGTGTTCATGGTGACACCGGACGGTGTTCGGGTGCGCGACTTATTCGGCTCCACGACCTTCGAGGATCTCGAAGCCTCACTCGAGGTGCCGCTGCTGCGCTGACCGTGTCGACGGTACCGACCGGACGCAGGCCTGAAACGACAGCGATTGCTTCGGGGCCAACGCCCGGCATGTTCCAGCCGCTGACAATCCCCGGATCATCCGCAACGGAGCCGGGCCCGCAATCTCACGACGCGCCGGTGTGCTCCGCAATGATCGGTTGCGCTACCTTGAAGGCCGAGTTCGCCGCCGGGACGCCGCAGTAGACCGCGCACTGCAGCAGGATCTCCTTGAGCTCGTCCGCCGTCACGCCGTTGCGGAGGGCCGCCCGGACGTGCATCGCGAACTCCTCCCAGTGCCCGTGCGCCACGAGCGCCGTGAGCGTCACGGCACTGCGCATGCGCCGGTCGAGGCCCGGCCGCGTCCAGATCTCACCCCACGCCGCCCGCGTGATCATGTCCTGGAAGTCCGCGGTGAACGGATCGAGCGCGGCGTTCGCCCTGTCCACGTGCTCGGCACCGAGGACCTGGCGGCGCACGGCCATCCCCGCGTCGAAGCGGCTGGAGTCCCCTTGGGTCGCGTCTGCGCCGTCCTTGCTCATGAAACCCTCCCGTGGAAAGCATTCAGTGCGGATGCGACTGCCTCAGGCTTCTCGGCAGGAGCCAGATGGCCCGCACCGTGCACGACGTCGAAGGCGGCACCGGGGATCAGGTCCGCGGTCGCGCGAGCGTCCTCGGGAGTCACCACAGCGTCGTGCTCACCGGCGAGCACCAGGACGGGAAGAGCGATGCTGCTGAGCCGATCGATGACGTCGAAGCCGGCGAGCGCCTCGCACAGCAACGCGTAGGACTCGTCATCGGCATCGGACAGGTCATGGAGGAGTTCGGACGCGGTGACAGGATGGGATGCGATGAACCCTGGAGCGAACCATCTCGTCGCCGACGGTTCCACGAGGACCGGAGTCCCCTGCGCCCTCACCTGCGCCGCCCTGTCCTTCCAGGCGTCGGACGTGCTGATCCTACCAGCCGAACATATAACCGATACAGAATACAAACGGCCCGGATATGCCAGGGCGAGCGCCAGCCCCACGGCGCCTCCGAGGGAGATCCCGGCATAGTGGAACCGCTCCACCCCCGCCTCATCGGCCATCGCGATCACACCGTCGGCGAGTTTTGCCATGCTGGTGGGCTGGCTTCCCCGCGGTGCTGCGCCATGGCCGGGGAAGTCGACAGCGATGATCCGTCGCTCGGTCGCGAGCAGGGGTTCTGCCGCCCGCCAGACGCGGGAACTGGTACCCAGGGATGGACCCAGGATGACGGGGATGCATGCGGTACCGGTCATGAGATCACCTTGCTGTCCAACGTGCCAGCGAAGTATGCAGCGAGCGCGCGGTCGATGAAGTGCCCGGCACATCCCAGGTAGCCGGACGGATCGAGCAACCGCCCCACCTCGGCCTCGTCGAGCCGACCGCCCGGCAGTGCACTGTGCCGGAGCCCGAGCAGTTCATTCCGCAGGCCGCTCCCACCAGCGGCCGCCGTCACGAGGGCGCGGAGCGAATCGGCTCCGAGGAGGGGCCCCAGTTCCACGGCCAGCCGCTCGGCCAGCACCAATCCATGGGTGGCCTCGAGATTCGCCGCCATGCGCTCGGCGTCGACCGTCAGTCCCTCCAGCAGGGTGGCCGCGAGCGATGCAGCGCCCCCCACCTCACGCAGGAGGTCACGCAGGATCGCCCACTCACTGTGCCAGGCACCGGGTGGTCGCTCGTCGAGCGAGATCGCGGCTCTGTGAAGTTCGGCGGCCCGGCCCGCTGCCGGAGCACAGGCCGCTGAGAGGAGCACGCTCGTCACCGGATTGCGCTTCTGCGGCATCGCCGAGGAGCCGCCCTTGCCCTGGCCGCCGGACTCGGACACCTCCCCGATCTCGTACCGCGACAGGAGGGAGACGTCCGCCGCGATGGTGCCGAGGGCGGACGCACAACCCGCCAGTGCGTCGCCGGTGCGCGTCACGGGCAGCCGCTGCGTGTGCCACGGGAGCACCGGAGCGGCGAGCCCCAGTCTGGCTGCGACGCCGTCGACCAGGGCCAGTGCAGCCTCAGGACCGGCACGGAGGGCCGAGGCTGCGAGCGTCCCGGCCGCCCCGCCGAGCTGCACAGGCATGCGGCGCCGTGCTGCCCGGAGGTCTTCCGCCACCTGTGTCAGGCCGTCGAGCCACCGCGCGGCCTTGAGGCCGAAGGTGATCGGCGTGGCGTGCTGGGTGAGGGTCCTCCCGGCCATGACGGTCCCCCGATGCGTCCGCGCCAGGGTCGCCGCGGCTTCGGACGCGCGGGCGAGATCGGCTAGGACCACGCCTATGGAGCGGTGCGCCAGCACCATGAGGGCTGAGTCGATCACGTCCTGGCTCGTGGCGCCGAGGTGGACAGATGCTCCGGCGCCCTCCTCCAGCCCTTGCACAACCCGGCGTAGGTCCGCGACGAAAGGAATGACCGGATTCCCGCCCTCAAGCGCCCTGTCGGCGAGGTCCTCAATCGGGAAACGGGACGCGACGGCGCAGGAGCGGACGGTCACGGCGTGGGACTCCGGGATATGGCCGAGCGCGGACAGCTCCTCGGCAAGTGCTGCCTCGACGTCGAGCATGGCCTGCAGGAAGGCTTCATCGGTGGTTCCGCGCGCCACGGTACTTCCCGACCACGCGGGTGAGAACAGGGAACGCCCGTCAGTCGAAGGCAAGGAACACCGTTTCCCCCTCGCCCTGCAGGCGGATGTCATGCCTCAACGAGCCGTCCGGCTCCTGTGTCGCCGTCACGGACGCCCGCTCACCGGCGGTGAGGCCCGCGAGGAAAGGGGAAGCATCGTTGAGCGCTGCGTACTGCGGCAGGTACATGCGGGTGTGCAGCTTGTTCATCAGCCCGCGGGCGAACAGCACGACGGCGATGAACGGTGCCGCGCCGTCGGGCGCCTCACCGGGCACGAGCGTCGTGAAACCGTAGCTGCCGTCGTCGCGCGTGGCACATCGGCCGAAGCCCGTGAAACTGCGGCCGTCACGATGCAGGGACCCGGGGGCGGAGGGAACCCGGCCGTCGGGACCGGGCTGCCAGATTTCCAGGACGGCGTCCGGCACGGGCGCACCGGCGCCGTCGTACACCACGCCGTGCAGCTGGACGGCCCCGGTCACGTGCGGGGGGATCAGGCCTGGGCCGTCGTCGTAGGGGAGGGCACAGCCGAAGAAGGGGCCGACGGTCTGGCCTGGGGTGGGAGGGAGGGTGCTCATTCATCTCCGCCTTCGGGCTCGGTCCAGGTGGCACGGGCACCCGTGAGGACGATGTCCCAACGGTAACCCAGTGCCCAGGCGGGGGATGTAAGCGAGTGGTCGTAGGTGGCCACCAGCCGGTCCCGCGCGTCCTGGTCAACGATCGAGGTGTAAATGGGGTCCAGCAGGAAGAGCGGATCCCCCGGGAAGTACATCTGCGTGACGACCCGCTGCGTGAAGGAACTGCCGAACACCGAGAAGTGGATGTGCGCCGGCCGCCAGGCGTTGCGGTGGTTCTTCCAGGGGTACGCGCCGGGCTTGACCGTCTGGAAGCGGTACCAGCCGTCGTCGTCCGTGATGCATCGGCCCGTACCGGTGAAGTTGGCGTCCAGCGGCGCGGGATGCTGATCCCGCTTATGGATGTACCGGCCGGCGGCGTTGGCCTGCCAGACCTCGACGAGCTGCTGGCGCACGGGCCGTCCCTCGCCGTCGAGCACCCGGCCCTGGACGGTGATGCGTTCACCGAGCGGCTCACCCGAGTGGGCGATGGTCAGGTCCGCCTCAAGTGCGGAGACGTCGGAGTGGCCGAAGGCGGGTGAGAGCAGCTCGATCGTCTCGGGGTCCACATGGCGCGGGTCCTTGGTGGGGTGCCGGAGGAGGCTGCTGCGATACGGGGGGAAATCGAGCTGCGGCTGCAGCTCCGGTGCGGAGCCCGCGGCGCGGCGAGCAGCGTAGGCCTCGTGCTGCGCAGTAATCTCGGCGGAGAGTTCCTCCTGCGTCCCGATTTCCGCATCGGCGACCTGCTGTCCGGGTCCCATGGCAACTCCTTCGGTGTCTGGTCTGTCTACTGCTACCACTGCCGACGGCCTGAACCCAGTCCCCGCCACTCCCGTATACCGGGCGGGTCCTATCCCTTGACCTCCTGCACTAGCCATCGTAGTTTATATGGAGAACATTTGTTCATCATACGAACTCAATGAAGCGTCCGCCCATTGTATGAACAAGAGGCATCCCATGCGCACTACCGCTGCACTGGCAGTGACAACCATTCTTCTCCTCGTGACCGGCTGCGGCAGTGGCTCGCCGAGCGGTGGAACCGAAACCGCTGTCGAGGGCGGCGGTGATTCCTCCCTCGATGCCGTGACGGTCGGCGTGATCCCCATCGTGGACACCGCTCCCATCTGGCTCGGCCAGGAGCAGGGGTTCTTCGAGGAGGAAGGCATAGACCTCGAGCTGCAGACCACCTCCGGGGGCGCGGCCGCCGTCCCGGGCGTAGTCAGCGGGGACTTCGATTTCGCCTTCGGCAACGTTATGTCGGTCATGGTGGCAGCAGGGCAGGGCCTGGATATCCGCTTCGTGGCCAATGGTGCCTCCACCACCGGGGACACGGCCTCCGACTTCGGCGCCGTCGTGGTCCCGGCGGATTCCGACATCCAGACCGCCGCCGACCTCGCCGGGAAACGTGTCTCGGTGAACAACCTCTCCAACATCGGTGACACCACCATCCGGTACGTCGTGGAGCAGGACGGCGGGGACCAGTCTGGCATCGAGTTCGTGGAGGTGGGCTTCCCCGATGCTCCGGCAGCCCTCGCCAACGGCCAGGTAGATGCCGCCTGGATCCTCGAACCGTTCCTGACGCAGGCCCTGGCCGATGGCGCCCGTGTCGTCTCCTACAACTACGCGGAGGTGAGTCCCGATCTGGACATCGCGGGGTACTTCACCACCGGCGAGACCATCGACGGCAACGCGGATCTCGTGGAACGCTTCACCACTGCGATGAACAGGTCTCTCGAGTACGCGCAGGAGAACCCGGACGCCGTCCGGGACATCGTGGGCACCTACACCCAGATCAGCCCCGAACTGCGATCCGAGATGGTACTCCCCTCCTTCCGCAGCGAGTTCGACCGCGACGCCGCGACCACCCTCGGCGATGCAGCGACCGAGTACGGGACACTCTCCGAGGCTCCTGATCTCGACATCATCCTGCCGTGACACTCCACCAGCAGGCGACGACGACGGACGCCGTCGCGGCCGCCCCTCGCGCGCCGGTCAGGCGGAAGAGAGTTGCGCCCTCCTCGCCGGTGCTCGGCGCTCTGGGAATCCTGCTCTTCCTAGCCGTCTGGGAGATGGCGTCCCGCTCGGGAATCGTGAATTCCCGTTACCTGCCACCTGCCACCGAGGTCATCGCGGCCCTGGTCCGTAACGCTGGCCTCACCGCCTTCTGGGTGGCCGTCGGCGAGACCGTGTTCGCGTGGGCGCTGGGCCTGGTCATCGCCGTCGTCCTCGCCTTGATCGCTGGATTCGTCATCGGATCCTCGGCGGTCCTGCGGCGCTTCACGCACTCGACCATCGAGTTCCTAAGGCCCATCCCCTCCGTGGCACTGATCCCCCTCGCCGTGCTCCTATTCGGCGTGCGAATCGAGTCCACCCTGATGCTCGTGGTCTACGCCTCCTTCTGGCAGGTCCTGATCCAGGTGCTCTACGGCGTCGCAGACGTGGACAACGTGGCCCTGCAGACCGCCAAGTCCTATGGCCTCGGTCCGGTGGCGCGGGTGCGGTACATCGTCTTCCCGACCACCCTGCCGTTCCTCCTGACGGGCGTCCGGCTGGCCGCCGCCGTCGCCCTGATCCTCGCCGTCACGGCGGAGCTGATCATCGGATCCCCCGGTCTGGGTAGCGAGATAGCCCTCGCGCAGTCCGGCGGTGCCGTGTCCGCGTTGTACGCGCTCGTCGTCGCCACCGGCCTGATCGGCGTCGCGATCAACCTGTTCATGCGCTGGGCGGAGCGGAAGATGCTTTCCTGGCACTCGTCCGTGCGATCCGAGGTCCCGGCATGAGGACCGTCCGCACCCTCGCCTACGCCCTTGCCCTTCCCGCCCTCCTCGTGATCCTCTGGTGGGCGTCCACGCTCGGCGAGCCCAACTTCTACGTGCCCACCCCCGCCGTTCTCGTCACGACCTTCGTAGAGACCTGGTTCGGGCCGAGGATCCTCTCGGACGTGCTTCCCAGCATCGGGCGGCTCCTTATCGGGGTATCCCTCGCGATCGTCCTCGGCGTCGCCGGCGGGCTCCTCATCGGCTCCGTCCGGTGGCTGCGCTCGCTCACTGAGCCCGTCCTCGAGTTCTTCCGGGCCATTCCGCCACCCGTCCTGATTCCCGTGCTCATGCTGCTGCTCGGCATCACGGACACCATGAAGGTGGTGGTGATCGTCTCCGGCTGCATCTGGCCGGTGCTGCTCAACACCATTGAGGGCGTGCGGGCCGTGGATCCCGTGCTCTCGGACAGCGCTCGCACGTATGGCATCTCGGGGTGGGAGCGCACGCGCCACCTCGTCCTGCCGAGCGCCGGCCCTCAGATCATGACCGGCATCCGCCAGTGTCTGTCCATCGG
>JAABUN010008614.1_pt1 | contig 10340 bp, 12 predicted proteins | sample 5559311 | NCBI WGS metagenome assembly JAABUN01 (sample SAMN10711877, study PRJNA513370) | rock metagenome | isolation source: Antarctica rocks | place: Antarctica: Victoria Land, Siegfried Peak sud
ACCGTGAACCGGCCGAAGTCCTCACCGACCAGGCACCGGCGCTCAGGCGCGCCATCGACGAACTCGCACCCGCCGGCGTTTCACAACACCGACCAGTACGCCAACAACCGGGTCGAAGCCGACCACGGCCGATTGAAGGCGCGACTCCGCCCGATGCGTGGGCTCAAAGGCGACCGCACGGCCACAGCGATCATCCGCGGACAGGCCTTCATCCAGCTGTTCTGTTGTGTTTGTCAAGGGGTTGATCGGCGCGGCGGGTCGTCCGCTGGTTGTGGCAGCGGTTCGGGTGCTGATGGGGCTGCGGTGGCGACCTTGGGTCCCGGGCGGTGCTGACTCATGTAGGCGCGCTCGGAGCGCTGGCTGTCGTGTTCGCTCTCGCTGGTCAGGATCGGGTCCGGCGTCTTGCTGGATACGCAGTCCGATGGCTGCTTGAACTTGGCGACGTTGATCGGGCCCGTCCTCGGTGCCGGGGCAGCGGGGAGTTGTGGTGACGCAGGCGGTGGGGCCAGCGTGTGCTCGGCGGAGGGCCGGTTACGTCGTTGCGGTCACCTCCTTGGCGGCCGGGACGGACCGGCCCTTCGCCACTGACCGGTCCCACTGGTCGGGGTCGAACGGGGTCTGGTCACGGATCATGGCGAACGCCAGGCGGTGAGCGCGGTGGGCGACGGCGATCGCTGCGATCATGGGTTTCTTGCCGTTGCCCACGAGGCGACGCTTGTAGGCGATGAAGTCGGGGTGGTGCAGGGCCATCCCGGTCCCCAAGGTGATCATCGCTCGTCGAAGCTCGACGGATCCTTCGCGACTGATCCACACTCGTGGGCTCTTTCGTCCCGATGACTCGTAGCTGGTCGGTGCCAAGCCCGAGTAGCGGTAGGCAGCGCCGGCGTTGGCGAATCGCCACGGGTCACCGAGGGCTGCGCCGTAGTAGGACGCGGCGACCACTCCGACGCCGGGGATCGATGTGAGCACACCGGCGGGTGTCGAGCCCAGCAGCGTGTCGAGCGCGTCGTCACAGAAGCTGATCTCGCGCTGCATCGTCTCGAGAGCGGCGACCTCCCTTGCCAGTAGTTGTTGGGCCACTCGTTGCTGGGTTTCGGGCAGGGTCAAGGCGTCGGTCGCCGCGTCGATCACTTCGATTGCCTTCGGTCGCAACATCCGCCGGCCGTGCATTCGGGCGTGCCCGACGAGCTCGGTGGGGCTCATCGCCGCGAGCTGACAGGGATGCTCGATCGTGGTCAGCAGCATCCGCAACGTCATCGAATCGAGACCGGTCTTGAACGCTCCGATGATCCCCGGCAGTGCGGTGTCGGCCAGCGCGTGGACCTGACTATTCAACACCTGGACGGCGTCGAGTTTCCGGCGGCGTTGCGCGACCCACATCGCTTGCTGAGCGATCTGGTCGCGGTGTCGATGGAACGGCCAGCCCGAACCACGGACCAGCAGCTCAACCATGGCCAGGCAATCACGTTCGTCGGTCTTCAACAGTGCTTGGCCGAGCTGGGCGCGGGCGACCTTCACAGCTCGCGGGTTCAGCTCGACGACGTCGAGCCCTCTGGAGTGCAACGTCGAAGCAAGAGCCCGGTGATAATGACCCGCAGCCTCGATCCCGAACCGGACGTTCGCCGCCTCCGCCGAGGTGGCAGCCTGCGAAACAACGGACACGAAGGTTTCGGTGCCCGTGGCGGTCAATGCGAACTCGAACGGTTCGGTGACGACACGGCCGTGATGATCGGCCACCAGCGACATAGCCGCTCGCTTGCCGACGTCGACCGGCACCACCAGACACTTCCGTGGCGGCAGACCTTGCACCTTGTCCATGTACGCGCTCTGGGCGCGTCCACCAGCGAATCTCGTCAACGTGGCCTCCTCTGAAGAAACGGGAAAGCAGCCTCAGCGGCCTCCGCTTCCAACCGGTGGACCCACTATGAGAACTTGGCGCCTTCGCCGCCGCTGGGCCCGACCCAGGCGCCCAACACGTCGCGTTCATCATCGAGGTTGATCCCCATGGCCACGTAGATGGGCCGGTTGGCGACCTGGCCGTCGCGGATCTTCACCACGATGGCGTCGATCAGGATCACCGGGTAGACCCGGTCTAACGGCCGGTTCTGCCAGGCGACCATGTCCTCGACGATGGCGTCGGTGATCCTCGAGATCGTGTCCCGGGAGATGTCGGTGCCGTAAATCTCAGCGAGGTGCGCCTGGATGTCACCGGTGGTCATCCCCTTGGCGTAGAGCGAGACGACATTGCCGGTCAGCTCATCGAGACGGCGTTGGCCCTTGCGCACCGTGACCGGCTCGAAGGTGGCGTTGCGGTCCCGCGGCACCCGCAGCTCGACCTTGCCGATCTCGGTGGTCACCGTCTTGGGATACGAGCCATTCCGGCTATTGCCCGACCCGCGGCCGACCACCGCGTGGGGTTCGTAGCCGACATGATCGGTCATCTCGACCTCGAGACCGGTCTGCAGCACCTGGCGCACCAGCGCCGTCAACAGACCGTCATCGCCGGTCAGCTCGACCCCGTCGTTGCGGGCACGATCGACTAGTTCCGCCGCCCAGTCCCGCATCGCCGGCTCGTCACTCACCAACGGCAGGATACGAGGCGGTCCGTTCGGGGTTCCCTCGTCCGTCGCCGTCTTGTTCGTTGTTGTAGATGTCATCAGAAGTGATCCTCTCCAGCCCACGACGGTCAGTCGCGGACCCTCAGATCACCTCCGGTTACACACGCCGTCGGACAGTCCCCCCGGGCTCGGAACGCCAACGCCTTCGCCGGAGCGCGGGGTCGGCACCGCCCAACGCCAGTGTCTCGATCACCTGCTGATCGTCAGACCACGGCACCTCGGCCCCGTCCTCTCCAAGTTCGTCGAGCACTACAACAGCCATCGACCTCATCGGGCCCTGGGGCTGGTGGCGCCGGAGCCACGGTGTTCGCAAACCCGGCCGGCTGGCCTCGCACAGATCGTCCGTCGTGATGTACCCGCCGGACTCACCCACAAATACGACCTGGTCGCGTGACGTGATCGACTTCTGGAACCCCACGGGCTAGACCGGCCCCCGACAGCCGATCGAGGAGCGAGACATGATTACGAGCTACACCGTGACCGGCATGACGTGCGGGCACTGTGTGGAAGCCGTCACCCGCGAGTTGACCAAGATCGGCGGCGTGACCGGCGTCGACGTCGCCCTGGACGCCGGGACCGTCGCGGTCACGAGTGAGGCACCGGTCGAGGAGGCTGCGGTGCGGGCTGCGGTCGACGAGGCCGGCTACGAGCTGGTCGGGTAGCGGCCTGTCAGCCCGGATCGGGCGCCGTCTCGACGAAGCGGGCCGGGTCGGCGGCGAAGCGGGCCGCGCAGGCGAGGCTGCAGAACCAGTGGTCGGTGTCGGCGTGGCGCAGCCGGCCGGCCGCGTTGGCCCGTTGAACGACCATGCGACACACCGGATCGACGGCGGAGCCGGCAGCCTGGGGGCACAGGTCGAGCTGGTAGAGCTCGACCCTTTCGCCGATGTTGCGTATGTCGAAGCAGCCGAGTCCGACGACCTGCACTCCCCGAGCGCGGGCAGCCACGGCGACGGTGGCGGTGCCGAGGACCTGCCCGCCGTGGGCCTGGCCAGCCACGCGCGCCGCCAGGTTCACCGAGTTGCCGATGACGTCGCCGCCCCGGGCGATGGCGGGGCCGTGGTGGAGTCCTGAGCGGGGCAACGGGAAACCCGGTTCGGCGGTGGCGGCCTCGAGCAGACGGGTGAGCCCACCGACGGCACGGTCGGGGTCGTCGAACATCAGGAAGACGGCGTCGCCGATGGTCTTGATCAGCCGGTCTCCCGGTACGAGCGAGCCACGGGTCAGGGTCTCGAACCGGTCCGCCAGATCCACCGCCTCCTCGTCGCCGTGGGCCTCGTTGAGGGCGGTGAACCCGGCGAGGTCCACGAACGCGAAGGTCGCCTCCAATGGCCCGTCGGCCGGACTGTTCGTCACCTCTCGCCGGCCCCGGCGCTGATCGCCCTCGGTACGCGCTGCCCGGGCGGTGGCAGGTTGCGCGGCCAACGGCGCTGACCACTCACCCGAGCCGACGCCCGGCGGACGGGAGCGAGCGCTGGGCACCCTGAGCCGCGCGTCCGGTAGTTGCCGGTGCCGTCGACCAGGCCGACGGCGTCGAACATGGCGAGCTGGAAGAGCCGACAGTTCATGGTCGGCCTCGTGGACCAGCGCCACCCGCCGGCGAAGGTCCGGGCGAAGCGTCGGATGTCCTCGCGGAGATCGTCGTCGCTTCGTGGTTCGACGAGGACGGGGTGGAACTCGTGGTCGCCCGGCAGGCCGTGGTTGGGGTCACGGGTCGGGCTGGCGTCAGGGTCGACGCCGATGCTGTTGAGCACGCCGGGGACGCCCCGCAGGATCTGGCGCAGACCGAGGGCGTGACCCCCAGGCCACCAGCCGTAGCTCTCGTGGGCGTCGAGCTCGACCCACCAGTGCCCGTAGGACCGGCCGACCAGCGCACTGTTGCGCTTCACCGTCACGAACTCCACGACCCGCGGCGTGACCGGCGTCCTGACCGTGACTCCTCCTTCCGTTCGGGCCTCGATGTCGCTCACCTGTTCTTCTTCCGGTCTTTGCCCTTGGAGCGCTTCTTGTTGTCCTTGGACCGCTTCATCGCCAGCCGGCGTCGCTGGCGACGCACGGTTCGCAGTCGGCGCCGTTCGGCCACCCGCTCGACGCGGGTCAGCTCGGGTTCTGGCTGCTCAGGGTCGCCCGTCATCGTGGCTCAGCCGGAGCGGCGGAAGCGGTAGAGGCGCAGGCTGTTGGTCACGACCGATACCGACGAGAACGCCATGGCGGCGCCGGCGAAGATGGGGTTGAGGAGCCCGGCGACGGCGACGGGGATGAGGATCACGTTGTAGGCGAAGGCCCAACCCAGGTTCTGCAGGATGGTGCGGAACGTGCGGCGGGACAGGCGGATGGCGGTGCCGACGCCGTCAAGGTCGGAGGACAGCAGCGTGATGTCGCTCGACTCGATGGCGACGTCGGTACCGGTGCCGATAGCCATCCCCAGGTCGGCCTGCACCAGTGCCGGCGCGTCGTTGACGCCGTCGCCGACCATGGCCACGACCCGGCCGTCGGCCTGGAGGCGACGGACCTCGTTCACCTTGTCCTCGGGCAGCACCTCGGCCAGGACGCGGCCGATCCCGACCTGGGCGGCGATGGCCTCGGCGGTGCGACGGTTGTCGCCGGTGATCATGACCACCTCGATGCCCATGGCCCGCAGGTCGGCCACGGCGCCCGGGGCGTCCTCCTTCTGGGTGTCGGCCACCGCCAGGACACCTCTGACCTGGCCTTCCCACCCGGCGAAGATCGCCGTCTTGCCCTCGCCCTCGAGCCGCTCGGCCGTGGCCTGGAGGCCGGCGCCGAGCTTGAGTCCGGCCTCGGCCATGAGCTTGCGCCGGCCCACGTTCACGACGAGCCCGTCGATCCTGCCCCGCACGCCGTGGCCGGCGACGGAGGCGAATTCCTCGGCGGTCCCCCCTCCCGCTCCTCGCTCGGTCGCGCCGTCGACGACGGCCCGCCCAACGGGGTGCTCTGAGCCCTGCTCGACCGCCGCCGCTCGAGACAAGAGCTCGTCGGCATCGCCGCCTTCGAGGGGAACGACGTCGGTCAGAGCCATCTGACCCTTCGTGAGGGTGCCGGTCTTGTCGAACACGACTGTGTCGATCTGCTTGGACCGTTCGAGGACCTCGCCGCCCTTGATGAGCACGCCCATGGCCGCGCCCCGACCGGTTCCGACCATGATCGCAGTGGGTGTGGCCAGGCCGAGGGCGCACGGGCAGGCGATGATCAGCACGGCCACCGCCGCGACCAGGCCCTTGGTGGCGTCGCCGCCGACCACCCACCACCCGGCCAGGGTGGCGGCGGCCAGCACGAGGACGATCGGTACGAAGATCCCCGATATCTGGTCGGCCAGGCGCTGCACCGGGGCCTTGGTGCCCTGAGCCTCCTCCACCAGTCGCACGATCTGGGCCAGCGCGGTGTCGGAGCCGACGGCCGTCGCCCGGACCGTGAGCACACCCTGGGCGTTGATGGTCGCCCCGGCCACCTTGTCTCCGGGGTGCTTGTCGACGGGCACCGACTCTCCGGTGAGCATCGACTCGTCGACCGCCGAGGCGCCGTCGACCACCTCACCGTCGACAGGGAGCTTCTCCCCCGGGCGAACCCGCAGGTGGTCGCCCACCCGTACCTGCTCGACCGGGACCATCCGCTCCTAGCCGTCGATGACGACCCGGGCTTCCTTGGCGCCCAGCTCCAGCAGCGTGCGGATCGTGCTCGACGCCCGCCCCTTGGCCCGTGCCTCGAAGTACCGACCGAGGAGCAGGAAGGCGATGACCAACGCGGCGGTGTCGAAGTAGTGATCCGAGTGGGCCGGACCGAACACGACCTGGTAGGTCGAGAAGGTGAACGCGGCCAGCGTGCCCATGGCGATGAGGGTGTCCATGTTCGCCTGGCCGGCCCGGGCCCGGACGGCCGCCTGGTGCAGGAACGGCCAGCCCGCCCAGAACTGCACCGGCACGGTGAGGAGGAGCGCCGACCAACGGGCCCACGGCTCGTGCATGAAGGCCAGCGACAGGATCAGGACGACGACACCGAGCGGCCAGGCGACGAGGACCCGTCGTAGCCACATGCGCTGCACGACCGCCTCGGCGTCGGCCGAGTCGGCTTCGTCCGAGGGATCAACTGGGGCGAGGCCGTAACCGATCTTGCCGACGGCCAGCACCAGATCGTCGGCCGTCAACTCATCGGGGTCGAAGGCCACGGTGGCCTTCTCCAAGGCGAGGTTCACCCCGGCGTAGGCCACCCCGGACTGCCGGGTCAGCGCCTTCTCCACGCGGGCCGCGCACGAACCGCAGGTCATGCCCGAAACCGTGAACTCGACCTCTGTCGTCTCGTTCGCCGGCGCGGCCGCTACGTCAGTCATCGGTTCTCCTCCACAGTCAGGGCAAGCTCAGGGCCCGGAGCTGTAGCGATCCGGTCGAAGCGCAGCGCCTCCATCAGCTCATCGACGATCTGATCCGTCCGGCCGGCCACCATGGCGGCGGCGACGCAGGTCTCGAGGTGGTTGCGCAGCACGATCCGGTTGGCCCGCTCGACCGAACCTTGCACCGCCGAGAGCTGCTTCATGACCTCGGGGCAGTAGGTGTCGTCCTCGACCATGCGGATCACCGCGTCGAGATGGCCGCGGGCGGTCTTGAGCCGGTTCAGCACGGATCGCTGGTGCGCTTCCTTCATGGCCGCCACCCTACCCCACCCGGGGTGGGTTCCCTCGCGTGACGCGTGAGTCCCGACCTGCTCGAACGTCAACTATCTCCTCAGTACGTAGGAGCGAGGCTGGCCTACAAACGGGAGGACCCGTGAAGAGACAGAAGCGAAAGGTCGCCCCCACCAAGCCCCCGTCGGTTGGAGGTGCGAGAAGAGGTCGTCCCACCGAGCAGCCGCTACACCCCACCTCGTCGGTTCACCTACATCTTCCGGCCGGCCTGGCACAAGATGGTCGGCGCTGTGGTCCTCGCGGCGGGTTTCACGCTCTTCTTCGCGTGCGAGACGAGCTTGGGCAACATCCACGACTTCGGCGGACACATCTGGTTCGCCGTCGGCCTCGCCATCGCTGCATCGAGCACTTGGTGGTTCGGACTGTTCGATCCGGCATCCTCAGCGGGCTACGCCAGCCACCGGGCCCCTCCGGCGTGGGTAGCCGGGGCAAGGAGTCCGCCGACCGATGACCGGGTCCGAGACGTGAGCGCCGCCCGGGCCGTCCTCGTCTCCGCGTCGCTTGCCGGTGCCGCTGCGTGCGCCGTGCAGGCCTCCCGTGCCCGGGCCGTCCGGCGCCGCATCTCCTGGGCGCCGGGTACCGGCACCGCTCACGAGGCCGCGCTGCACGCCCGCACGATCGGGCACGGCCCTGCCGGCGTGGTGCTGCTCCACGGCTTGGGCGGCTCCAACGCTTACTGGGGCGCGGCCTACGACACCCTTGCCGGCACGGGGCGGCTGGTCGTGCCCGACCTCCTCGGGTTCGGCGCCTCCCCCCGCCCACCGGTGGGTTACACCACCGACGACCACGTCCGGGCACTGACCGCCGTCCTCGATGAGCTCGATGTCGCTGGCCCCGTCGTCGTCGGCGCCCACTCCGTCGGGTGCCTGATCGCTTTGGCCCTCGCCGACCGTCACCCGGACCTCGTGGCCGGCGTCGTCGCCTTCTGCCCACCCCTCTATCCCGACGAGCCCAACGCCCGGGACCGCATCGCCCGGCTCGGGTGGCTCGAAGACCAGGTGGCCACCGACGGCCCCTGGGCCGAGGCGGCGTGCGGGTGGATGTGCAGACATCGCAAGGCGGCCGCCCGCGTCGCCGCCGTCGTGCGGCCAGGTCTCCCGGCCCCCATCCGCAAAGACGGCGTCGAGCACACCTGGGTGTCGTACTCCCAGACGTTCCGCCACCTGCTCGCCGCCGCGGAGGGCGGCCGATGGCTCGCCCACGTGGACGTCCCCGTCGAGCTCGTCGCCGGAACCGACGACCGCGTCACCGACCTCGGCTACCTGCGGCGGCTGGCCGCCGACCTGCCCCACGTCACCCTCACCGTCCATGCTGGCGCCGACCACGACCTGCCCCTGACCGACCCCATCGGCGCCGTCGCCGCGCTGACCCGCGCCGCCCGGCTCCTGCCCCCCGCTCATGCGAGCCACCAGGCGTGAGCGACGAGCTCTCCGTCGCCGGCCTCGACCTCCTCCTGCACCTGTGCGCCGCCGCCCCGATCCAGGTCGAGGTCACGGACACCCGGCGCTCGCTGGCCGCCGGTGAGGCGTATGAGTCCCCCATCGCCGCTCCGGTCAGGGGTGCTCAGCCGTGACCGGAGCGGCCATCGCACTCGCCGGCTTCGTCGTGATCGTGTTCGTCCTCCGCACCGACTCATCGGGCACTGTTGCATTGGCTGATCTCGTGACCGGCGGCGACGGTGTCGGGTTGAAGGGTCGCCGATCCGGTGTGCAAGTCAAGACCGAAGCATCGTCGTTGGCGGGGTTGCGGGTTCCCGTCTGCGGTGATCGTGTTGGCGGTGCGATGGTACCTGCGGTTTGGGTTGTCGTACCGGGATCTCGAGGAGCTGCTGGCCGAGCGGGGGGTCGAGGTCGACCAGGTCACGCTGTTCGGCTGGGTGCAACGGTTCAGGTCGCTGCTGATCGACGCGGCGCAGCCGTGCCGGCAGGCGGTCGGGGCCGCTGGTTGGTCGATGAGACCTATGTCAAGGTCGCTGGCCGTTGGCGGTAGGTGTACCGGGCGGTCGACCACAACGGCCAGGTCATCGACGTCTTGGTGTCACCACGACCCGACACCGCCGCGGCACGACGGTTCTTCGGGCGGGCGCTCAGCGACCACCGTGAACCGGCCGAGGTCCTCAGCGACCAGGCACCGGCGCTCAGGCGCGCCATCGACGAACTCGCACCCGCAGCGTTTCACAACACCGACCAGTACGCCAACCACCGGGTCGAAGCCGACCACGGCCGATTGAAGGCGCCACTCCGCCCGATGGGTGGGCTCAAACGCCACCGCACTGCCACAGTGATCATCCGCGGACAGGCCTTCATCCACAACCTGGGACGGCATCACTACGAACTCGGTTCCCAAGCCCGGCCCGGGCTCCACCTTGCAGCAGCGTTCGATGAGCTCACATCGGCGCCCTAATCAGATCTCCCTCGCCCGCGCTGCGATCGGACGCGGCTCAGTCCAGACCAATGCAACAGAGCCGTTCCATCACACGGCAGATGCCGAGGTAGACGAAGGACCAAATCACCACATTCTCCCCGCCGACGGACAAGGACCGGCTCCGTTGCGTTGAGCGTGCGCGTCGGGCGCGGCGAGGCTGTTGGGATGAAGCGCCGCCGGTCCTGCCCACCGATCAAGACCGGGTCGGGGTCGTTCACAGGGTTCCGGTTCCCGCCGGAGGTGATCCTGCTCGCGGTGCGCTGGTACCTCCGGTACGGGCTCTCCTGGTGAAGCGCTGCACCCACCGGTACAAGGTGACATGGTCGACCTCTATCCCACGTTCGGCCAGCAGCTCCTCGAGATCGCGGTCCACCGCTGATCGTGGATGCGGCCCGACCGTGCCGCCACGCGGTCGGTGGCCGGTGGTTCGTCGACGAGACCTACGTGAAGGTCGCCGGGACCTGGCGGTACGTCTACCGCGCGGTTGAACAGCACGGGCAGGTCATCGACGTGTACGTCTCGACCAAGCGCGACGTGAAGGCCGCGACCCGGTTCTTCTCGACGGCGATCAGGGCCCACGGCGAACCCGTCGAGGTGACCACGGATCG
>JAABUN010008615.1_pt1 | contig 10340 bp, 10 predicted proteins | sample 5559311 | NCBI WGS metagenome assembly JAABUN01 (sample SAMN10711877, study PRJNA513370) | rock metagenome | isolation source: Antarctica rocks | place: Antarctica: Victoria Land, Siegfried Peak sud
CGAGCGCCCGGCGGTGACCGAGACGACCGCACTCGGCGCGGCCATGCTGGCGGCGGTCGGGATCGGGCGCTTCGACACGTTGGCGGAGGCGGCGACAGCGATGAACGGCGAGCGCGACCATTTCACCCCCGATGGCGACGCCGGTCGCCGAGCTGAGCGGGTCGAACGCTGGCGCGCGGCGGTCGAGCGGGTCTTGGCCGAGGCAGCCGACTGAGATGTGGCGCGCGGCCGTTCTCCTGTGCCTGGCGTCCGTCGCGGCCGCCCATTCCGCGCCCGACCCGATGGCGGGCGAGCGGGCGATGGACCGGCGGCTGGCCTCGCTGACCGACCGACTGGCGCGCGCAGCGGTGGCGCGCTGCGCCGACCGGCAGGGCAGCACCGGCCTCGTGCTTCACACCGCCGACGAGTATCAGCCGGCGGCCCGTGTGCGCATGGCGGCCGACTTTCGCCTGGGCGATCACCCCGGCGTGCTCGCGCTCGTGCCCGGCTCGCCGGCGGAGCAAGCCGGGGTGCGGCTGGACGACGAGGTGCTGGCCGCCGACGGCTCGGTCATGCCGGTGGCGGCGCGGGGCAGCGCCTCTTACGACACCGTAGCGGCCGTCCTTGACACACTCGACAAAGCGACCGCCGACGGTCGGGTCACCCTTTCGCTGCGTGGCCGCGATGGCGGCGAGCGAACGGTGAGCTTCGACGCGCCGCCGGCCTGTCGCGTGCGACCCGTGCTGCTGGGCGATCGGGACGCCGGGGCCAGCACCGACGGCGTCAACTTAAAGGTCACGACCGGGCTGTTGGCCGAAGTGCCCGACGACGACGAGCTGTCCGCCGCCATCGCGCACGAGCTCGCCCACATCGTGCTTCGTCATCCGCAGGCGATCCGCGCGGCCGGCGGGCGCGGCGGCCTGGTCAGTGCCTCATCAGCAAAGGGCGCGCGCGTTCGCCGGACGGAGGAGGAGGCCGACCGGCTGAGCGTGGCGCTCCTCACCGACGCCGGCATCGACCCGCGCGCCGCCGTGACACTGTGGAGGGAGTGGGGCCGGCGCTCTGACGGCCTGTTCGGCGATCCGGTGCACGGCGGCTGGGATGAGCGGGTGAGGACGATCGAGGCGGCCATCGCCGCCTTGCCGACGCCACGCGCGGCACCCACCTTGGCCGCGAAGGAGACACCAAGTGGCGAGTGAGCAGGCGATCATGGCGGGCGGGTGCTTCTGGTGCACGGAGGCGGTGTTCAAGTCGCTGTCCGGCGTGAGTGCCGTGGAGAGCGGTTATATCGGCGGCACGGTCGAGCACCCGACCTACAAGGCGGTGTGCGGCGGCCGCACCGGCCATGCGGAGGCGATCCGCGTGACCTACGATCCCGACGTGATCACCTACGCCGACCTGCTCGACGTGCACTTCGCGACCCACGACGGCACTCAGCTCAACCGACAGGGCAACGATGTGGGTACCCAATACCGCTCGGCGCTGTTCCCGCTGTCGCCCGAGCAGGAGGCGGAGGCCCGCACGGGCATCGCGCGCGCCGCAGGCGGGCAGTCGAAGCCGATCGTCACGACGATCGAGGCGGCATCGACCTGGTATCCTGCCGAGGACTACCATCAGGACTATTGGGAGACGGAAGGACGGTCCAATCCCTACTGCCTGGCGATCATCCCGCCCAAGTTGGCGAAACTGCGCACCCGTTTCGCGGAGCGAGTCGCCGACTGAAGCGCCCGTGCTGATGACTGGCTGGCGATGGAACCACTGCCGCGCCGTTCTGTTAGCCTATTAGTTTTCCAGGAGAGCAATCATGAAGATCATTCTCGCTTGCGGTGCCATGGCACTCGCGACCGCCGCCGGTGCCCAGACGACGCCGCCCACCACCGGCTCGCCGATGAACTCGGGCACGACCATGCCCCATGATTCGACGATGCCTCACGACATGACCATGCCGGCGGACAAGACCATGCCGCGCAGCACGACCACGACTACGCCGCGCACCCCCGCTACCACCCGGCGTATTCCTGCGCCGCGATCGAATACGCCGGTCACGACGCCGAGCCAGCAGACTCCGCGCCCGATGCAGGTCGACAACATGGGCAATCCGCGCACCGCGCCGCAGCCAAATCCGGTCAACAACCCGCAGCCGGGTCGCAACATCGGGGCCACGCAGCCCGCGCCGAGGGCCGGTCCGGATTCCACCGGCATCGGCGAGTACCCTATCTGCACGCCACAGCTCACTGATCGCTGCGTCAATCCGAATGACATCCGCCGCGGGATCGCCAAGCGTCCGTCGCGTCGTTGAATTCGTCAGCGCCATTGGTGATCCGATGGCGCTGGCCTCCCAATCCGGCTAACGGTCGCGTCGACGTGTAACGAGGGGGCGACGAGCCGGTGAAGCCAATCCGTAAAGCCGTGTTCCCCGTGGCCGGGCTCGGCACTCGGTTCCTGCCCGCCACCAAGACGATTCCCAAGGAATTGCTGCCGGTCGTCGACCGTCCCCTGATTCAGTGGGCGGTCGATGAGGCGCTCGAAGCTGGTATCGAACAGCTGATCTTCGTGACCGGGCGCGGCAAGGGCGCGATTGAAGACTATTTCGATTCCGCCTATGAATTAGAGAACACGATGACGGCGCGCGGCAAGTCGCTGGCGGCGCTTGACGGCAGCCGGCTCGCCCCGGGCAACGCCATTTTCGTACGCCAGCAGGAGCCGCTCGGTCTGGGCCACGCCATCTGGTGCGCGCGCCACGTCGTCGGCGACGAGCCGTTTGCGATCTTTCTGCCTGACGAGATGATGGTGGGCTCGCCCGGCTGCATGGCGCAGCTGGTCGAACAGTATGAGGAGGTCGGCGGCAACGTCATCTGCGCGCTTGAGGTGCCACGCGAACAGGTGGCATCCTATGGCATCATCGACCCCGGCGAGAAGACGGGTGCGCGCGTGGAGGTTCGGGGGCTGGTCGAGAAGCCGTCGGTGGCCGACGCGCCTTCGAACCTCATTATCCCGGGCCGCTACATCCTTCAGCCCGATGTCATGCGCGTGCTGGAGGACCAGGAGGCGGGCGCTGGTGGCGAGATCCAGCTGACCGACGCCATGGCCAAGATGATCGGGCAGCAGCCGTTCAACGCCGTCACATTCGACGGACGCCGCTTTGATTGCGGCTCAAAGGTTGGTTTCGCGCTGGCGAACTTTGCGTTGGCGATGGAGCGGGACGAAATCGCGCCGGAACTCGGTCCGCTCGCGCGCGCGGTGTTGGGATGATCGTTCAGCGTCCGTTCGGGACCGCTCATGTGTCTGGCCTCGCATGAGACGGATCCTTCTCCTCGCCCCGGCCCTCGTTCTCTCGCTCGATGGTTGCATCGCAAGCACGCTCGTTGACCTCGCGACCCTGCCGGTGCGGGTTGGCTCCAAGGCGGTCGACCTCGCCACCACCAGCCAGTCGGAGGCGGACGGAAAACGCGGTCGCCGGCTGCGTGAGAAGGAGGAGGCGCTCGGCCGCCTTTCACGCGAACGCGACCGCTTGGCGAAGCGGTGCAACGGAGGTCGGGATGCGAGCGCGTGCGCCGGGCTGGAGCGCGTCGAGGACGAGATCGCCGAGGTGGAGCGGCGGCCGGCCTGACTGGATCAGGCGGCCGCGCGCCCAAGCCGGTCGTTGATCGCCACTCCGAGCCCTTCGGCTGGCACCGGGGCCACGGCGATGCGCTCGGAAGGGCTGGCGTCCGCCCGGTGGAGGCAGTCGAACAGCCGCGCGGCGGCTTCGACCGGATCGCCGCTCGCCGACAGCGTGTCGTCGCCCGCGACTTCGCCAAAGCCGATCAGCCACTCGCCGGGCTGCCGGTCGGTTGCGTTGAGCCGCAGGGGTTTGGCGGGCGCGTAGTGGCCGGCAAGCTGGCCGGGGCTCTCGATCGCGCCTGAGACGGCGGCGGGGAGGTCGAGCACCACCGGGCCGGGCCGCAGCAGCCTCAGCGCGCCGCCGATCGCCGCCACGACAGTCGACTCCAGCCCGTGCCGCGTCGCTCCCCCGTCCAGCACCAGTGGGATCCGGCCGCCAAGGCTGGCCATCACATGTTCCGCCCGCGTCGGACTGATTGCGCCGCTGACGTTGGCGGACGGTGCGGCGAGCGGTCGGCCGCTCCGCTCGATCAGCACCCGTATGGCCTCGCCCGCCGGCACACGAATGGCGACGCTGGGCAGGCCGGCGGTGACGAGCGACGCCAGCCTGCTGTCCGCGCGCCGCTCCACCACCAGCGTCAGCGGCCCGGGCCAGTGCGCGTCGGCCAGCGCGCGCGCCGCGTCGTTGAACACGCCCAGTCGCTCGGCCGCCGCGAGGTCGGCGACGTGGACGATGAGCGGGTTGAAGCGCGGCCGCCCCTTCGCCTCGTAAACCCGCGCCACCGCCGCCGGTTTGGTCGCGTCGGCGGCCAGTCCGTACACCGTCTCGGTGGGCACCGCGACCGGCTGGCCGTCGCGGATCAGCCGCGCCGCAACGGCGAGCGAGGCCTCGTCGACGCCGCGCAGTTCGGTGGAAACAGGGGCCATGCCGCCCTATAGTCGGCCACGACCGATCGCTCCAACGAAAGCCTCTCGCCCATGACCTATACGCCCCCTGTCGCCGAGCAGCGGTTCGCTCTCGACACCTGCGCCGGGCTGGGCGATCTGGTGGACGGCGACCTCGTCGAGGCGATCCTGGAGGGCGCGGGCACGTTCGCGGCTGGCGAGTGGGCGCCGCTCAACCGGGTGGGCGATACGGTGGGCGCGAAGCTGACGGACACCGGCGTCGTGCTCCCCGACGGCTTTCACGCGGCCTACCAAGCCTATGTCGACGGCGGCTGGGGCACGGTCGGAGGGCCTGAGCAGTATGGCGGTCAGGCGCTGCCCTTCACATTGCAGACCGTGGTGCAGGAGGATCTGGGCACCGCCAACATGGCGTTCGGGTTGGTGACCATGCTGTCCTATGGTGCCATCGAGGCGCTCGACGCGCACGGGTCGGATGAGCTCAAGCGGCGCTACCTGCCCAAGCTGGTGTCGGGCGAGTGGACCGGCACCATGAACCTGACCGAGCCGCAGGCGGGCAGCGACGTGGGCGCGCTGCGCACCTCCGCCACCCCGGCGGGCGACGGCAGCTGGCGGATCAAGGGCCAGAAGATCTACATCACCTTCGGCGACCACGACCTGACCGACAACATCGTCCATCTGGTGCTCGCCCGCACGCCCGACGCGCCGCTGGGCACGCGTGGCATCAGCCTGTTCCTGGTGCCCAAGTTCCGGCTCACCGCAGACGGCGCGCCGGGCGAGCCGAATGATGCCAAGGCGGTGTCGATCGAACACAAGCTGGGCATCCACGCGTCGCCCACCTGCACCATGGTCTATGGCGACGAGGACGATTGCCACGGCTGGCTGATCGGGCTGGAGCATGGCGGTCTGCGCGCCATGTTCACGATGATGAACAACGCGCGCATCAACGTGGGCGGACAGGGGGTGCAGATCGGCGAGCGGGCGACCCAGGCCGCCGTCGACTACGCGACCAACCGCATCCAGTCGGCCCGCGCCGGCGGCGCGTCCCGCGACTCCGTCGCGATCATCGACCATCCCGACGTGCGCCGGATGCTGCTTCGCATGAAGGCGCTCACCGAAGCGGCGCGCGCGCTGCTCTATCAGGCGTGCGGCGCGGTGGATCGGGGGGCGGCGGGCGATGCGGACGCGCGCTCGCTCGCCGACCTCTTGACCCCGCTCATCAAGGCCTATGGCACCGACCTGGGTGAGGAGGTCGCCTCGATCGGCATTCAGGTCCATGGTGGCATGGGCTATGTCGAGGAAACGGGCGCGGCCCAGCACCTGCGCGACGCGCGGATCGCCGCGATCTACGAGGGGACCAACGGCATTCAGGCGGCTGATCTGGTCGGGCGCAAGCTGGGGCTGGAGAGTGGCCAGGTGTTCGACCGGCACCTCGCCGCCTGCCGCGCGGAAGCCGGCGACCACCCGGCGCTCGGCGAGTTGCTCGACGCCTGCGCGCGGGTGGCCGAGGGCTATCGCTCGGCGTCGGTCGACGACCGGCTGGCGGGCTCCGTGCCGTTCCTCGAGATGGTGGCGACGGCGAGTTGCGGCGCGTTGATGGCCCGGCAGGGCCGCGCGGCCAACGCGCGGGTGGCCGGCGGCGAGGAGGCCGGCTGGCTGAGGATGAAGGGGCTGACGACGGGCTTCTACCTCGACCACATCGTCCCGGCCGCCACCGGGCTGGAGCGAGCGGCGGCCGCCGGCAGCCACGGCTTCTACTCGCTCCCGGCGGAGGCGTTCCTGGCGGCGTGAGTTTCGGAATGGCCTCCACACACCGCTCGCCCTGAGCCTCTCGAAGGGCCGTCCTTCTGCGCATCCGATGGTGAAGGAGAAAGGGCGGGGCTTCGACAAGCTCAGCCCGAACGGGAGGGGGAGGACTCAGTGCCTCTCCGTTGCGTCCTTCTCCCACGTCTCCCCGCGGCAACAATCCCCTTCACATCCGGCTCGCACCCGCTAGGGTCGTGCGCCAAGGGGCCGCTCGAACGAAGCGGCGAGCGGGAGCGACGGCATGGGGTTCAAGGGCGTCAGTCTGTGGAACGAAGGCGAGTGGATCACCGCCATCGCCGTCGCCGTGCTGATCGGCTTCCTGGCGATCGGCGGCGTGGTCGCCGGCCGCAAGACGCCTGAGTTCGCGGGCCATCCCAAGGGCCTCTACATGCTGTTCTTCGCCGAGATGTGGGAGCGCTTCTCCTTCTACGGCATGCGCGCGCTGCTCGTCTTCTACCTGACCAAGCACTGGCTGTTCGACGACGGCAAGGCGCAGCTGATCTACGGCTCCTACCTCAGCCTCGTGTACATCACGCCGGTGCTGGGCGGCTATCTGGCGGACCGCTATCTGGGGCAGCGCAAGGCGGTGCTGTTCGGCGGCGTCCTGCTGGCGATCGGCCATCTGTTCATGGCCGTCGAGGGGCCGTCGGCGGTCGGCCACACGGGCAACTCCGCCATCTACGTCTTCTGGCTGGCGCTGGCGCTGATCATCGTGGGGTCGGGGTTCCTGAAAGCGAACATCTCGGTGATGGTGGGGCAGCTCTATCCGCTGACCGACGTGCGCCGCGATCCGGCCTACACGATCTTTTACATGGGCATCAACGTGGGCGCGGCGTTGGGCACGATCCTGGTCGGCTATCTGGGCGAGACGCTCGGGTGGGGATGGGGGTTCGGCCTCGCCGGGATCGGCATGGTCGCGGGGCTGATCGTGTTCGTGCTGGGCAAGGGCGCGCTGCGGGGTGCGGGCGAGCCGCCAAAGGTGCTGGCGAAGGGCACCGAGTGGGCGCTGTATGGCGCGGGCTTGGCGGCGGTCGTGGTCATGTGGGGGCTGATCCAATATCAGGATGTCATCCAGACGCTGCTGATCGTGTCCGGTTTGGCCTTGCTCGGCTATGTTCTCTACGAGGCCTTCAAGCTGCCCAAGGAGCCGCGCGAGCGGATGTTCGCCATCCTGTTCCTGATCGCGCTGAACCCGCTCTTCTGGGGGCTGTTCGAGCAGGCGGGCGGGTCGCTCAACCTCTACACCGACCGCTATGTCGAGGGCGTGGGAGAGGGCGGGGTCCCGGCGTCGCTGTTCCAGTCCATCAATCCCATTTTCATCATCCTGCTGGCACCCGTCTTCGCCGCTTTGTGGCAGGTCATGGGCAAGCGCAGCATTGAGCCGTCGGCGCCGGCCAAGTTCGCCTTCGCGCTGATGCTCGTCGGGCTCGGCTTCCTCGTCTTCGTGCTCGGCGCGAACTCGGTCGGCGCGGCGGCGACGCCGGTGCTGTTCGTGTTCCTGCTCTACTTCCTCCACACGGCCGGCGAGCTTTGCCTGTCGCCGGTCGGGCTGTCGGCGATGAACCGGCTGGCCCCCACCTACCTCGCTTCCCTGATCATGGGGGCGTGGTTCTACATGACAGCGGTGGGCAACTTCGTGGCCGCCAAGATCGGACAGGCGACCGGCGGCGAAGACGGCGAGATGACGAAGGAAGCCACGCTGGCGATCTACAACCAGATCGGCTGGGTCGCGATCGCGGTCGGCGTCGTCGTGCTGCTGGTGAGCCCGATCGTGAAGCGCTGGATGCACCTCGACTCGCTGGGCGACCGGACGGTGACGGACGCCATGCTTGGGCACGAGCAGTTGGGCGAGCCGGCGGCGGCGGGTATCGACACACGTGGGGAAGTGGAACGGACATGAGAGCGATGGCACTGAAGGGTCTGACGGGCGCGCTGGCCCTGCTGCTGGCGGGGTGCGCCACGACGGGTGCCTCGACCGGGGCGAGCGCATCGAGGGATGGGCTGGCGCTTGGCCGGGTGCCGGCGGATGATCCCTACGCGTCGACCTACAAGCCCTATCCGGGCGTCACGACGGCGGTCACCAACGTCACCATCTACGACGGCGAAGGCGGGCGGATCGACGGCGGTACGGTGGTGCTGGCCGACGGCAAGGTCCAGGCGCTCGGGCCCGCCGGCCTCGCCATTCCGGCCGGTGCGACCACCATCGACGGCACGGGCAAGTGGGTGACGCCGGGCATCATCGACATCCACAGCCACCTGGGCGACTACCCGTCCCCGCAGGTCGAAGCGGTGTCCGACGGCAACGAGGCGACCAATCCGGTGACGCCGGGCGTCTGGGCGGAACACTCGGTGTGGCCGCAGGACCCCGGCTTCTCGCGCGCGTTGGCGAACGGCGGCGTGACCTCGCTGCAGGTCCTGCCCGGCTCGGCCAACCTGTTCGGCGGGCGCTCGGTGGTGCTGAAGAACGTCTATGCGCGCACCGTTCAGGGCATGAAGTTCCCGGGCGCGCCCTACGGCCTCAAGATGGCGTGCGGCGAGAACCCGAAGCGGGTCTATGGCGGGCGCAACCAGGCGCCGTCCACGCGGATGGGCAACTTCTTCGTCGACCGCTCGACCTGGGCCAAGGCGGTCCAGTACCGGGCCAAGATGGACAAGTTCCGGCGCGACGGCGGCGACCCGCCGGAGCGTGATCTGGAGATGGAGACCTTGGCCGGCGTGCTGGCGGGCGACATCCTGGTTCACAACCATTGCTATCGCGCCGACGAGATGGCCCAGGTCATGGATATGGCGGACGAGTTCGGGTACAAGGTCACCGCCTTTCACCACGCCGTCGAGAGCTACAAGGTCGCCGATCTGCTGCGGGCCAAGGGCGTGTGTGCGGCCATGTGGGCGGACTGGTGGGGCTTCAAACTGGAGGCCTACGACGGGATCGAGGAGAACATCCCGCTCGTCGCCAACGCGGGGGCCTGCGCCATCGTCCACTCCGACGATCCCAACGGCATCCAGCGGCTGAACCAGGAGGCGGCGAAGGCGCTGGCTGCCGGGCGCCGAATGGGCATCCAGATCTCCGATGCGGCCGCCTAGGCGCTGGGCATCGGCGAGCGCACGGGCAGCCTGAAGCCCGGCAAGATGGCCGACGTCGTCCTGTGGAACGGCGATCCGTTGTCCGTTTACACCCGCCCGGAGAAGGTCTGGATCGACGGCGCGCTGATGTACGACGCCGACGATCCGAAGGGCCGGCCCGTCAGCGACTTCGAGCTTGGCCAGCCGGGCGAGGGAGACACGAAATGAAGCGCTTGCACGCCCCACGCCGCCGGTCGCGCTTCTGGGCGACGCTGGGCATCACCTGTTCTATGGCGGGCGTGCTCGTCGGCTGGAAGGCCAATGCCCAGACCGTCGTCATCACCGGCGGCACCGTCGTGGTTGGCGACGGGTCGGAGCCGATCCCGAACGGCACCGTCGTGGTGCAGAATGGCCGGGTGACGGCCGCCGGGGCCAACGTCGCCGTGCCGGCAGGGGCCGAGCGGATCGACGCGACCGGCAAGTGGGTGACGCCCGGCCTCGTCGCCGGCTTCTCGCGCCTCGGCCTGGCGGAGATCGACGCGGTGTCGAGCACCAACGACGCGGTCGCCAACTCCTCGCCCTTTTCGGCCGCGCTCGATGTCGCCCCCGCGATCAACCCGCGCGCCCAGGCGATCGCGGTCAGCCGGGTAGCGGGCGTCACGCGGGCCGTCGTGGCAGCGGTCGCCTCGCGCTCGATCTTCGCCGGCCAAGGCGCGGTGATCGACACCGGCAGCGACATGGACGCGCTCACCCGTCGCCGCGCGTTCCAATATGTCGAGTTCGGCGAGGACGGCGCGAAGCAGGCCGGCGGCTCGCGCCCGTCCGCCCACGCCTACTTCCGCAACGCGCTCCGGGAGGCGCGCGACGTCGCGGCGGGTCAGTCGGTGCGCTCCGTGTCCGCCGGCGCGGCGCGCCCGGACGGCCAGCTGCCGGTCGAGGAGGTGCCCGACACCAGCCTGCTCACCGCCGTCGAGGGGCGGCCGAAC
>JAABUN010008616.1_pt1 | contig 10339 bp, 9 predicted proteins | sample 5559311 | NCBI WGS metagenome assembly JAABUN01 (sample SAMN10711877, study PRJNA513370) | rock metagenome | isolation source: Antarctica rocks | place: Antarctica: Victoria Land, Siegfried Peak sud
TTCGGTGCGAGGACCGAACGCACACTGGAGGTGGCGTGGATGCCCGCGATCGTGCTGGTGGGAGCCCAGTGGGGCGACGAGGGCAAGGGCAAGGCGACCGACCTGCTCGGCAGCAGCCTCGACTACGTCGTGAAGTTCAACGGCGGCAACAACGCCGGCCACACGATCGTCATCGGCGAGGGTGACGAGGCGGAGAAGTACGCGCTGCACCTGCTGCCCTCCGGCATCCTCACGCCGACGTGCACGCCCGTCATCGGCAACGGGGTCGTTATCGACCTCGCCGTCCTCTTCCAGGAGATCGACGCCCTCGAGTCCCGGGGGGTCGACACCTCGAAGCTCCTCGTCAGCGCGATGGCCCACGTCATCACGCCCTACAACCGCACCCTCGACAAGGTCACCGAACGCTTCCTCGGCTCGCGCAAGATCGGCACGACCGGTCGGGGCATCGGGCCGACCTATGCGGACAAGATGTCGCGCACGGGCATCCGCATCCAGGACCTCTTCGACGAGAACATCCTCCGCCAGAAGGTCGAGGCCGCGCTGTCGGTCAAGAACCAGGTGCTGGCGAAGATCTACAACCGCCGAGCGGTCGAGGTGGAGGAGGTGGTCGGCGAGCTGCTCTCCTACGTCGAGCGGCTGCGGCCCATGGTGTGCGACACCTCGCTCGTCCTCAAGCGGGCCCTCGACGCGGGGGAGACGGTCCTCCTGGAGGCCGGTCAGGCGACGCTGCTCGACGTGGACTTCGGGACGTATCCCTTCGTCACGTCCTCGAACGCGACGGCCGGCGGCGCGTGCACCGGCTCCGGTATCCCGCCCACCCGGATCGACAGCGTCATCGCCATCCTCAAGGCCTACTCGACCCGGGTCGGTGAGGGCCCGTTCCCGACGGAGCTGCACGACGACATGGGCGAGTTCCTGCGCAAGACCGGCGCCGAGTACGGCACGACGACCGGCCGCCCCAGGCGCTGCGGCTGGGTCGACACGGTCGTCGGGCGCTACGCGACCCGGATCAACGGCGTCACCGACTTCGTCGTGACGAAGCTCGACATCCTCAGCAGCCTCGACACGGTCCCGGTTTGCGTCGCTTACGACGTCGAGGGGGTGCGCCACGACGAGATGCCGGTCAACCAGAGCGACGTCCACCACGCCCGGCCGATCTACGAGGAGCTGCCCGGCTGGTGGGAGGACATCTCCGGCTGCCGCTCGTTCGAGGACCTGCCGGTCAACGCCCAGCGTTACATCCTGCGGCTCGAGGAGCTCATCGGGGCCCGGGTCTCGGCGATCGGCGTCGGGCCGGGCCGGGACGCGGTCATCGAGCGGTTCGACCTGCGGCCCGCCCGCGGCTGACCGCTGACCTGACTCGTCGTCTGCGGCGTGCCTCAGCGTAGGACGGTCATCCGGTGCGCGGCTCGGGTCATCGCGACGTAGAGCACCCGCACCCCACCTGGGGACTCCCGGGTGATCTCGTCCGGGTCGACGATGACCGTCGCGTCGTACTCGAGGCCCTTGCTCGACATGGGGTCGACCACCTGCACGCGGCCGCTCGGGTCGCTCGCGACCCCCGCCAGAGCGTCCGCGTGTCGCTTCGGGGTGAGAATCGCGATCGGCCCCTCGACGTCCTCGAGCTGGGCCGCGACGGCCGCCTGCACGGCACCCCGGACGTCATCGCCCATGGACGCCTCGACCGGGTCGATCCCCGTCTGCCGGACGGCGTCGGGGATGTCCGCGTCGGGAACACTGAGCCGGATCAAGTCCGCCGCGTAGTCGAAGATCTCCCGGGCGTTGCGATAGTTCGCGCTCATGTGGAAGAGCCGCCGCGGCTGGGTCCCGAAGGCCTCCTCGCGCGCCACCTGTGACTCGGCGGCGTCCGGCCAGGAGCTCTGCGCGGCATCGCCCACCACCGTCCATGACGCGTGGCGGCCGCGACGTCCGAGCATCCGCCACTGCATCGGGGAGAGGTCCTGCGCCTCGTCGACGAGGACGTGGGCATACTCCCCGGCGCTGCGGGCCGAGGGCCCCACTCCGACCTGCCCGACCCGGCCGAGGAGCAGCCGCTCCAGGGAGTTCGTCGGGGTGACGGCGTAGCCCCGCCTGACCACGTCAGGCCGACCGACCGGCTGCACCTCGGTGACGCCGTAGTCGCTGAGGTTGTCGAGCTCGTCGATCTCGTAGAAGCCGCGCTCCTCCCTGGGCTGGTCCTGCACCGGGCCGAGGCGGCCGGCGAGGTCGTCGATGAGGGCGACGTCCGCAACTGACCACGTGCCGGTGTCGAGGGCCCGCTGGATCGAGCCACCGAGCACCGTGACCTCGTCCTGGTCGAGGACGCCTGCGGCATAACGCTGCAGGCGCTCGGGGTCGGCAAGCCATAACAGGACCTCCCGGGGATCGACCTGCGGCCACCACTCGGTCATGAACGTCGCGACGTCGAAGTGGTCCTCGAACGTGCTGAGAAACTCGGCCCGGTCAGCGTGCTGGCTCTCGCGGAACGCCGCGTCGGCGAGCAGCTGCACGACGGCGTCGTGGGCCAGGTTGCGCTGGTGCTGGCGCAGCGCCCGGGTGCGGACCTGCTCCAGGACGGGCCTCCTCAGCCGGATGGCGTGGCCGGCGATGAAGGCGCGCAGCTCTGTCGGTCCGCCGGGCACGCCGTCGCGGGCCGCCCTCGCGAGCACCTGGCGGATCTTGAGGGACCCCTTGATCGCGGCGCCCCGCGGGTCGTCGAGGCGCTCGGTGCTCACCGCGTCGACGACGTCACCGAGCGAGCGCAGCGTGACGGTGTCCTCGCCGAGCGACGGCAGCACCCGCTCGATGTAGGAGGTGTATGCCGCGGACGGCCCGACGACGAGGATGCCACCGGACTCGTACCGTCGCCGGTCGGAGTAGAGGAGGTATGCCGCGCGGTGCAGGGCGACGACCGTCTTGCCGGTGCCGGGCCCACCCGTGATCTCGGTGATGCCTTTGGCGGGGGCGCGGATGGCCTCGTCCTGGTGGCGCTGGATCGTCGCGACGATGTCCCGCATCCGGGTCCCGCGGCTGCGGGTCAGGGCTGCCATGAGGGCGCCGTCCCCGACGACGACGAGGTCCTCTGGGGCCTCGGCGACCATGAGGTCGTCCTCGATGCCGACGACGTCCGAGCCCTTGCAGCGCAGCACGCGCCGGCGCAGGACGCCCAGCGGCTCGACCGGCGTCGCGCGATAGAAGGGCGACGCCGCCGGCGCTCGCCAGTCGATGACCAGCGGCTCGTAGTCGTCGTCGCGGATCCCGAGCCGGCCGACGTAGCGGACCTCGCGCTCGGCGCTCCCCTCGGGCAGCTGGTGGTCGATGTCGAGCCGCCCGAAGACGAGCCCTTCGTACTGGCTCTCGAGGACGCCGCGCCGGCGGGCGGCGTGGAAGACGAGGGCGTCCCGCTCGAAGAGCCCGGTCATCTCCTCGTCGCGGGCCTCGCCGGTGCGGTCGGTGCGGCCGCGGGCCAGGCCTTCGGCCTCCACGAGGTCGGCCCGGATGCCGGCCTTGGCCAGCTCGGCATACACGGCGTCGACGTGCGCCTGCTCGACGGCAATCTCGTCGGCCACCTGCGCGGATGTTGCCTTCGTGCTGTTCGAACCGGTCACAAGCTCCGCCTCGTCATCGCGGGTGGGTCACACATCGAGGAACGGGAAAGTCTAGTCTGAGCCGATGGCGCCGCCTGACACCCGTCCGCCGACCGGCGAGCCGCTCGTCGGAGACGTGGTCCGGCTGGATCCGATGGTGCTCGATGACGCCCGGGGGCTGTTCGACGTCTTCGCCGACCCGGCGGTCTTCGAGCAGGGTTTCCGGATGCTCGACCGCTTCACCCACCTCACCCAGGCCGGGGACCTCGTCGCGGCGCACCTCGCCGCACGACCGGGGCGGACGGCATACACGGTGCGGCTCGTCGCGGACGGCGAGCTGGGCGGGGCCGGCACGGTGGTGGGCACCTCGTCGCTCGGCGACATCGACATCCCGAACGAGTCGATCCACCTGGGGTGGACGACCTACGCCTCGCGGTGGTGGGGGACGAAGGTCAACCCCGAGGCCAAGCTCCTCCTGCTCACCCACGCCTTCGAGGACTGCGGCTTCGGCCGCGTGCGGATCCAGACCGACGTCGTGAACGAGCGCTCGCAGGCCGCCATCGGCAAGCTCGGCGCCGTCCGCGAGGGGGTGCTGCGACGTTCGGTCCGGCGTCCGGACGGGAGCTGGCGCGACACCGTCGTCTTCAGCGTCCTTGTCGACGAGTGGCCCGCCGTCCGAACCGGCCTCGAGGAGCGGCTGCAGGTCAGAGCCAACCCCGGTGCACCGCCTGCACCCCCGCCTGGAACCGGGTCTGCGCGCCCAACCGGTCCATGAGCGAACGGATCCGGCGTTCGACCGTGCGTTGGGAGACCCCCGCCTGCCGCGCGATCGACGCATCCGGGGCGCCTGCCGCCATGAGTCGCAGGATCGCCGCATCCCGGGGCTCCAGGTCGGCGGGGCTCGCCCCGCGGGTCATCGGCGTCGCCAGCCCCCAGAGCCGGTCCACCAGGGCAAGCAGGGCGCGGACCATCCCGCTGGTCCGCAGCACGAGCCCCTGGGGTCCGTCCTCCTCCACCGACGACCACTCGACGAGGCAGACGCTGTGGTCGACGACGAGGACACTGAGCGGCACCCGGCCGAGGAACCGCTGGCTCTCCCCACCCTCGACGCGGGCGGCGAGGGCCTCGACGGCCCTCGGGAGGTCGAGGACCTGGGTGTCCCACACGGTGCGCGTGGTCACGGCCTGGCCGTCCGCCCCGATACTCGGTTCGCGGTGCGACTCGAGCGGGGAGCGCATGACCTCCCGGGTCCGCTCCGTCATCGACCGGGCGGACACGATGGCCGTCCGGGCCGCGGCGACGAGAAGGTTGGTCTGGGCCCCGACGTCTTCGAGGTCGTGCAGGACCGTGACGCCCGTCTCCGGGTCCCGATCGGGCGCCCGCGCGTTGTAGTGGATCTGTGCCAGCTCGTGCGCCGCGGCGCGCAGCTGCTGCGCGCGGCGTTCGAGGTTCCGGGCGTGCTGGGGGATCGACGTCAGGGGCGGCGGCACCTCGACGGCGCCGGACGAGCTGATCGTCACCAGTCCGCGCTCAGCGAGGACCGCGAGGGCCGGGGTGAGGGAGGCGGCCGGCAGGCCCTGCGCGAGGAGCAGCTCGCGGCTCGGCCGTTGCATCCGCAGCAGCGCGAGGTAGACCCGGGTGGCGACGCCGTCGACCCGGGTGTCCTCGAGCGACTGGGACAGCGCACCCAGGGGGTCGGAGGTCGAGGCGGTCATCCGGTGGTCCCCTGCCGTGAGACGGAACACATGCTGGTGGCGGATCGCCGACACTGACTGTACTCCGACAACGGCTGGCTTTACTCCGGACCCGGCATTTGCCATCGTGGCCGTTGTCGATTCAGTCGACGTCGTCGCCCTCGTCGCGGGCCCCCTCCCGCGACGGGGTCGCCAGACGCGCGGTGCCCCCGGGTGATGGTCCCCCTGCCTCGCGGGGGCACCGCGTTGGTCTGTCGCGTAGCCGGTTGCCGGGCCCGTTCTGCGCCGGCCCCGTAGGCTGGTCGCCGTGAAGGTCCTCGTCCTCGGCTCCGGCGCCCGCGAGCACGCCCTGGTGCGAGCCCTCAACGCCGACGACGGCGTCACCGCGGTCATCGCCGCGCCGGGCAACGCCGGTATCGACGCCATCGCGCTCTGTGAGCCGTTCCCGGCCGACTCGGACGTCGCCGACTCGGCCGCCGTGGTGGCGCTGGCCCGCCGACATGGCGTCGACCTCGTGGTCGTCGGACCTGAAGCACCGCTCGTCGCCGGGGTCGGCGACGCCCTGCGGGCGGCCGGATATGCCGTGTTCGGGCCGTCCGCCCAAGCGGCCCGTCTGGAGGGGAGCAAGGCCTTTGCCAAGGAGGTCATGGCCGCCGCGGGCGTGCCGACGGCCATGGCCCACGTATGCACGACGCGCGCGGAGGTCGAGAGCGCCCTCGACGCACTGGGGGCCCCGCACGTCGTCAAGGACGACGGCCTCGCGGCCGGCAAGGGCGTCGTGGTCACCGACGACCGGGACGCCGCCCGCGACCACGCCCGGGCCTGCCTCGACAAGGGCAGCGGAAGCCAGGTGGTCATCGAGCAGTTCCTCGACGGACCAGAGGTGTCGGTCTTCTGCATCACCGACGGCGTCACCGTCGTGCCGCTGCCGCCGGCCCAGGACTTCAAGCGCCTCGGCGACGGGGATGCGGGACCCAACACCGGTGGCATGGGGGCCTACTCGCCGCTCGACTGGGCTCCCCCCACCCTCGCGCGCGACGTCGTGGCGAGGGTCGCCCAGCCGACCATCGACGAGATGCGTCGCCGCGGGACTCCGTTCGTCGGCGTCCTCTACGTCGGCCTGGCCCTGACCTCACGCGGACCACGGGTCATCGAGTTCAACTGCCGCTTCGGCGATCCCGACGGGCAGGTCTCCCTCGCCCGCCTCGTCACGCCCCTCGGTGGCCTGCTCCTGGCTGCGGCGACGGGGGCGCTCGACGGCTACGACCGCCTTCGGGTGAGCCCCGACCACGCCGTGACGGTCGTCGTCGCCGCACAGGGATACCCGGCGGCGCCCCGGACGGGCGACCCCCTCACCGGGCTCGAGCAGGCCGAGGAGGTCGACGGCGCCGACCTCCTGCACGCCGGGACCAGGCGCGACGCCGACGGCCTCCTCGTCTCGGCCGGCGGCCGGGTCGTCGACGTCATGGCAACCGGCGCCAGCCTCAGGCAGGCGCGGGCCGCGGCATACCAGGCCGTTGGTCTCATCGGCCTCGACGGCTCGCAGCACCGCACCGACATCGCCCTCGCCGCCGAGCGGGGCGAGATCCGCATCGGAGGGTCGGGCGATGAGTGACCTGCCGGGGTATGCGCATACCTACTCGGGCAAGGTGCGCGACCTCTACGTGCCGCTCGACGCCTCGGGCGCCGCCCGCGACGACCAGCTGCTCCTCGTGGCGTCCGACCGGATCTCGGCCTACGATGTCATCCTCGAGACCCCCATCCCGGACAAGGGCGTGCTGCTCACCCAGCTGTCGCTGTGGTGGTTCGAGCGGCTCGAGGACCTCGTCCCCAACCACGTCGTCTCGACCGACGTGCCTGCCGCCGTGGCCGGGCGTGCGGTGCTGGTCCGGCGGCTCGAGATGGTGCCGGTCGAGTGCGTCGCGCGCGCCTACCTCACCGGGGGCGGGCTGCAGGAGTACGCCGCGACGGGCTCCGTGTGCGGGGTGCCGCTGCCGCCCGGCCTGGTGGACGGCTCGCGTCTCGACAAGCCGATCTTCACGCCGACGAGCAAGGCGCCGGTGGGCGAGCACGACCAGGCGATGACGGCAGACGAGGTCGACGCCCTCATCGGTGCCCCCCTGCGCGATCGGGTCGACTCGCTCACGCGGCGCGTTCTGGCGCGGGGCAACGAGATTGCCGCCGAGCGAGGGATCCTCATCGCCGACACCAAGGTGGAGTTCGGGCTGGACCCGGCGTCTGGTTCGGACGACGCGCCCGGCGAGCCCGGCGTCGTCCTCGCCGACGAGGTCCTCACGCCGGACTCGTCGCGGTTCTGGCCGGCCGAGCAGTGGGAGCCCGGCCACCCGCAGGCCTCCTACGACAAGCAGTTCGTCCGGGACTGGCTCACCTCCCCCGCGAGCGGTTGGGACCGGGCGTCGGGCGAGGCGCCGCCGCCGTTGCCCGACGACGTCGTCGGGCGGACCCGGGCGAAGTACGTCGAGGCCTACCAGCGGCTGACCGGTCGCCGGTTCGGCTGAGCGGCGCCCACGTGGCAGGCTGTCGGGCATGAGCGACGAGTATGCCGGGCAGCAGGGACCCCAGGACGGCTCGGCTACGGGGGGCGCCGGCTGGACCAACGACCCGGCCGTGCCCGGATTGGCGCGGTTCAAGGTCCGGCAGCGACTGACGCTCATGGTCAACCGCTACGAGATCCACCACGTCGACGTCCAGGGCAACGAGGCCGGCCTTCTCGCCTTCGCCGAGCAGAAGCGGATGGCCTTCAAAGAGCAGGTCACCTTCTTCACCGACCCCTCGAAGACGCAAGCGGTCTTCGGGTTCCGGGCGCGCCGGGTCATGGACCTCAACGCGGTCTACGACGTGACGGACGCCCAGGGGCAGCCGATCGGGTGGTTCAAGAAGGACTTCGGCAAGTCGCTCATCAGCTCCACGTGGCACATCGGCACGCCGGACGGATTCCAGGGGATCGGCACGGAGCGCAACAAGACCGTCGCCGTCCTGCGCCGGGTGTGGGACCTCATCCCGTATCTCGGCGACATCTGGGTGCCCTGGCTGTTCCACTTCGACTTCGTCGGCCCCGACGGGTCGGTCGTTCTCAGCAGCACCCGCAAGCCGGCGGTCCGCGACGTCTACGACGTCGAGGTGCCCAGCGTCGGGGGTTGGCGGCTCGACTGGCGGGTGGCGGCGGCGATGGCCGTGGCGCTGGACGCGCTGCAGAGCCGCTGAACCCCGCACCCACTGAGCTGCGGTGCCGCGGCTCGGTGCGTCCGGCCGATACCCTTGGTGGCGGACCCCCTGCCACACCCTCGAGGAGCACCCTGCAATGGGAAGCATCGTCGTCGACGTCATGCTCAAACCCGAGATCCTCGACCCGCAGGGGCAGGCCGTCGCCGGCGCCCTTCCGCGGCTCGGGTTCGAGGGGTTCACCGACGTCCGCCAGGGCAAGCGCTTCGTCCTCGCCGTGGACGGCGAAATAACCGATGAGCACCTCGCCCTCGCCCGGGAGGCGGCCGAGACGCTGCTCAGCAACCCCGTCATCGAAGATGTCGTCGCGGTGCACGTGGAGTCGGTGGTGGAGCCAGCGGTCGAGGCAGGCACCGACTCCGTGGCGACGTCGGCGGTGGCCCTGGCCGGCCAGCCGGCCGTGTCGTGAAGATCGGGGTCGTCACCTTTCCTGGCTCGCTCGACGACCGGGACGCCGCCCGGGCGGTGCGCGCAGTGGGCGCCGAGGCGGTGCCGCTCTGGCACGGGGACCGCGACCTCTTGGGCGTGGATGCGGTGATCCTGCCCGGCGGGTTCTCCTACGGTGACTACCTGCGCTGCGGGGCCATCGCGCGGTTCGCGCCCGTCATGGGGGTGCTCGTCCCCGCGGCGCAGGGCGGGCTGCCCGTGCTCGGCATCTGCAACGGCTTCCAGGTGCTCTGCGAGTCGCACCTGCTGCCCGGAGCGCTGGTCCGCAACGACCACCGCAAGTTCACCTGCGTCGACCAGGTGCTCCGGGTCGAGAACGCGTCGACGGCCTGGACGTCGGAGCTCAAGGTCGGTGAGGAGATCACCATCCCGCTGAAGAACGGCGAGGGTGGCTTCGTCGCCGACCAGCGCACGCTGGACGCGCTCGAGAGCGAGGGCAGGGTGGTGGTGCGCTACGTCGGCACGAACCCGAACGGCTCCTACCGCGCCATCGCCGGCATCACCAACGAGCGAGGCAACGTCGTGGGCCTGATGCCGCACCCGGAGCACGCCGTGGAGCCGGGCTACGGCCCGTCGACCGACGGTCTCGGGCTGTTCTCCTCGGTGCTGACCCAGGCGGTGTCCGCGTGACCGCGAGCCACACCGCACCGGCATACAGTGCACCGGCACATCCCGCACTCGTGGACACCGTCGCCCAGGCGGCGACGTCCCCCGACACCTCGCAGCCGTGGAGCGCGCTCGGGCTCAGGGTCGACGAGTACGCCGCCATCCGCGAGATCCTCGGGCGGCGCCCGACCTCGGCGGAGCTCGCGATGTACTCCGTCATGTGGTCCGAGCACTGCTCCTACAAGTCGTCGAAGGTCCACTTCGCCCTCTGGGCTGAGAACACGACCGAGGAGATGCGCGAGCACCTCCTCGTCGGCATCGGCGAGAACGCTGGTGTCGTCGACATCGGGGACGGCTGGGCGGTGACCTTCAAGGTCGAGAGCCACAACCACCCGTCCTACGTCGAGCCGTACCAGGGGGCGGCGACCGGTGTCGGTGGCATCGTCCGCGACATCATGTCGATGGGCGCCCGCCCGATCGCCGTGATGGACTCGCTGCGGTTCGGCAACATCAACCACCCCGACACCCAGCGCGTCCTTCCGGGGATCGTCGCAGGAGTCGGCGGCTACGGCAACTGTCTCGGGCTGCCCAACATCGGCGGCGAGGTCGTCTTCGACGAGTGCTACCAAGGGAACCCACTCGTCAACGCGCTGTGCGTCGGTGCCATGCGGATCGAGGACATCCACCTCGCGTCGGCCCGGGGCGTCGGCAACAAGGTCGTCCTCTTCGGCGCCAAGACCGGTGGCGACGGGATCGGCGGGG
>JAABUN010008617.1_pt1 | contig 10338 bp, 9 predicted proteins | sample 5559311 | NCBI WGS metagenome assembly JAABUN01 (sample SAMN10711877, study PRJNA513370) | rock metagenome | isolation source: Antarctica rocks | place: Antarctica: Victoria Land, Siegfried Peak sud
TGTCCGGCCACCGACTCCACATCGAGCAGATCACGCTGATCCTCGCTATATCCCTGCACCCCAAGATCGTCCCGAACCCGAGCCGCCCACAGGCGCACCGACGCGCATAATTCAGGAGTCTCCTAGCCGCCGGTCCGCTCGCGGCGCGTGCGCAACTCCTGCACGCGCAGCATCACCGTCATGGCAGGCTGCCTAGCGTGTCGTCCTCACGTGACATCCCATCGCTTGATGGGCTGCGAGCCATCGCCGTCTCGACCGTCATCGGGGGTCACCTGCTCAACCGAGCGATCGGCGAACGGGACGGCGTCCTTGTGAAGCTCGTGGGGCCCGTGGCGTTCTGGGGCGTAGGGTTGTTTTTCGCGATCAGCGGCTTCCTCATCACAAGGCTGCTCTTGGCCGAGCGGGCGCGCACCGGCCATCTGGCGCTCGGTCGCTTCTACGGCCGGCGAGCAGTCCGGCTGTGGCCACCGCTGTGGGTCTTCCTCGCGGCTATGGCGACGCTAGCCGCGTTCGACGTCCTGCATGTCACTGCACGGGACGTAGCGGCGTCAATCTTCTTCGTCTCCGACTACGTCCTCGCGGAGAACGACACGACCTTGCACACATGGTCGCTGTCGGTCGAGGAGCAGTTCTACCTGCTGTGGCCGGCCGTGCTGCTTTGGGCCGGCTACCGACGCGCCTGGCGATGGGTCGCGGTGGCGATCGCCGCCGGACCGCTCGTGCGCCTTGCGAGCTACGCGTTGGTTCCCGACTGGCGCGGCTCTGTGAGCTACCAGTTCCACCAGCTGTACGACGTCCTCGCCTTCGGCTGCCTACTGGCGCTGCTGTGGGACAACGAGCAGGTTCGCAGCTTCGTCCAGCATCGAGCACCGATGCTCATGGCCGGCGGTCTGTTCACGCTGCTCGTCACGAACGTCGGCGGTGTCTTCGCCGGCGCCCCGTTCGAGCTACTGCTGGGCATCACCCTGCAGAGCGCCGCTTTCACGGCGATCGTCGCGGGCGCCGTGGCCAGTGCCCCCAGGGTGCTCAACGTTCGACCGGTTCGGCACGTCGGTGTGATCTCCTACAGCCTGTACCTGTGGCAGCAGCCGTTCACGCTTGACCGGCTCGGTCCGTTCGCGAATCCCGCCCTGGGGGTGCTGGCAACGGTGGTCGTGGCGGAGCTCAGCTACTTCCTGATCGAGCGGCCGTGCGAGCCACTGCGACGGCGGCTCAACCCGGTCATGCCCCAGGAGACGGCTCACTGAGCAGCGGACGCTGCCCGAGGTCGAGGAGGGGCTACAGGCCGTGCGCGAGGCCGAGGAACGCCTCGCCCGCGCCCGCTCCGAGCACGGCGCGGCCGGCACGAACGATCTGGCGACGATCACGAGGCTGGGGCGGCTCGACAGGGAGCGCGACGAGCTGCAGGACGAGCTGCAGATCCTCCAGCCGTGGGCACCCGCCGACCGGGGAGCGAGCGCGTGACCGCCCCGAGGCACTGGTCCTGCGCTGCGGCGCGCATGTTCTCAGCGGGGCCGGGCACGTGGGTGAGCCTCTCACGGACCTCTCACAGAACTGCTCACTACGTCCCGCTACGGTGGCCGACGTGGCAGACGAGCGTGAGCACAAGAGCGCAGGTCAGAGCACTACGGCGTACATGCTCGTACGCCGTAGTGGCTCCAAGAAGTAGCCTGCGCCACGGAGGTCCTCGTGGCGCAGCAGTGGTTGACGTTCCTGTCGGACTACGGCATCGAGGATGCCTTCCTCGGTGTGTGCAAGGGCGTCATCGCCCGCACCGCCCCTGAGGTCCGGGTGCTCGACGTGCTGCACCTGGTCGCCCGGCAGGACGTCGAGCAGGGCAGCGCCGTGCTGGCGAGCGCCATCCCGTACCTCCCGGCGCCCGCCGTCCACCTGGCGCTGGTCGACCCGTTCCGGGCAACGCCGACGCGGGGAGTGGCGGTGCGTACGGCCGATGGCTCGACGTTCGTGGCGCCTGACAACGGCCTGACCTCCCAGGCATGGGAGGTCGCCGGCGGCGGCCTCGGCGCACACCTACTCGACAACCCGGAGCTGTGGAACCCCGCGCCCGCCCGCACCTTTCGTGGTCGCGACATCTTCTCGCCGGTCGCCGCCAGGCTCGCCGCCGGCCTGCCGATCGACCAGGTCGGCACCGCCATCGCTGTGGACGAACTCGAACGGCTCGCCGTGCGGCAGCCCACCGTCGAGGACGACCATGTGCACGGCGAGGTGCTGCAGGTCGACCACTTCGGCAACCTGACGCTCAACCTGCACCGCGCCCATCTGGAGCAGGCCGGCATCCGCCTCGGCGACGAGGTCGAGCTGCGCTGCAGCGGCAAGAGCCTCGTGGTGCCGTTCCTGCTGACCTACGGCGAGGTCGGTCGGGGCCGGCTCGCCGTGTGTGAGGACTCCTTTCGCACCGTCACCATCGCCGTCAACTCGGGCAGTGCCGCCAGCCGGCTGCGGGCCGGCCGGGGTGAGCCCCTGGTCATCTCCCGGGTCGGCCCGGCCGGCACCGGGCCCGTGCGCCTGCCGCCGGAGCCATCACTTCCCGGTCGCTGATGTCATCGGACGTGGGGGACCGCCCGTAGACTTCCCCGGGTGGATGCCCGCGTCGTGCTCGTCACCGGTGTCAGCCGCTACCTGGGCAGTCGGCTCGCGGGTGTCCTGGCCGCGGAGCCCTCGATCGAACGGGTCATTGGGGTCGACACGGTGCCGCCGCGGCCGGAGCAGGCGGCGAAGCTCGGCCGCACCGAGTTCGTCCGGGCCGACATCCGCAACCCGCTGATCGCCAAGGTCATCGCGCAGGCCGAGGTCGACACGGTCGTGCATCTGAACGTCATCGCGACCCCGCTCAGTGCCGGCGGACGGACGGCGATGAAGGAGATCAACGTCATCGGCACGATGCAGCTGCTGGCGGCCTGTCAGAAGGCGCCGAGTATGCGCAAGCTGGTCGTGAAGTCGACGACCGCTGTCTACGGCTCGAGCCCGCGCGATCCGGCGCTGTTCACCGAAGACGTGGAGCCGCGCGCGGTGCCCCGCTCGGGTTACGCCAAGGATGCGGTGGAGGTCGAGGGCTACGTCCGTGGCTTCGGTCGGCGGCGGCCCGATGTCACGCTCTCGCTGCTGCGGTTCACCAACTTCATCGGCCCCGTCATCGAGACGCCGCTGACCCGCTACCTGTCGCTGCCCCTCGTGCCGACGGTGCTCGGCTTCGACCCGCGCATCCAGCTCTGCCACGAGGACGACGGGATCGAGGTGCTGCGGCGGGCCGTCCACGAGGAGCATCCGGGGATCTTCAACGTCGGCGGATCAGGCGTGCTGCTGCTCTCGCAGGCTCTGCGCCGCCTCGGCCGCCCCTCGCTGCCGATCATCTTGCCTGCGGTGACGGTGGTGGGGAGGGCGCTGCGCAACGCCCGGCTCGTCGACTTCTCCCCGGAGCAGATGCGCTTCCTCGAGCACGGCCGGGTGGTCGACGTGCGCCGGCTGGAGCAGGCCTTCGGGTGGGCGCCGCGCCCGACGGCGCAGGCCTTCGACGCCTTCGTCGACACCTCCCGGGCGCTGCCGGTGGAGGCGACCGCCTCCGCCGCTGAGCAGGTGCTGCTCGACCTGTTCGCGACCCGCCGCCCGGTCGAGACCGGGACGGACGCGGCCCATGTCTGACGCCGAGCCCGAAGCGGTCATGGGCAAGCTCCTGCCGCTCGACCTGGCTCGCGCCGGCAGCGTCCCCCCCGCCGAGCCGGTGCTGCCGGTCGAGAAGCCATCGGGCTGGGACGCCAAGCTGGCCGGCGGCCTTGCGTTCCTGCGCCGCCGCATCACCGGCGACTACGCCGTCGACGACTTCGGCTTCGACGCCGACCTCACCCAGAACGTGCTGCTCCCCCCGCTGCGTCCGCTGTATGAGAAGTGGTTCCGCGTCGAGACCCGGGGACTGGACAACGTGCCGGACACAGGGGCGGCGCTGCTGGTGGCGAACCATTCGGGGACGGTCCCGATGGACGCGCTGATGACCTCCCTGGCGCTGCTGGACCACCATCCGGCGCACCGGCACCTGCGCCTGCTCGGCGCCGACCTGGTGTTCACGCTGCCGGTCATCGCCCCGCTGGCCCGCAAGAGCGGCACGACGCTGGCCTGCCAGGCCGACGCCGAGCGGCTGCTGAACAGCGGGGAGCTGGTGGGGGTCTTTCCGGAGGGCTTCAAGGGCATCGGCAAGGCCTACAGCGAGCGGTACAAGCTCCAGCGCTTCGGGCGGGGCGGCTTCGTGTCGGCGGCGCTGCGCGCCGGCCAGCCGATCATCCCGTGCTCGATCGTCGGGGCCGAGGAGATCTACCCGATGCTGGCCAACGCCAAGGCGCTCGCCCGGCTGCTCGGCCTGCCGTACCTGCCTGTCACGCCTACCTTCCCGCTGCTCGGTCCGCTCGGTGCGGTGCCCCTGCCGTCGAAGTGGATCATCGAGTTCGGGGAGCCGATCGAGACGGCGTCGCTCGGCGGCGCCGCTGCGGCGGAGGACCCGATGCTGGTGTTCAACCTGACCGACCAGGTGCGCGAGACGATCCAGTCGACGCTCTACACGCTGCTCATGCAGCGCCGCAGCATCTTCTTCTAGCGGGTCGACTCAGCCGATGGCGCGAAGCGCGGCATGGAGGCGGCCGGGCCGGCGGGAGCGCCGGCGGTGCAGCGCGAGGCCCGCGACCACGCTGCCGGCCAGCGCGCCCGCTCCCGCTGCTGCGGGAACCCCGACCTTGGCCGCTTTGCGCCCGGTGCGGAAGTCCCGGACATCCCAGCCGCGGGCCCGAGCCTCCTCGCGCAGCGGGGCGTCGGGATTGACCGCCACCGCGTGACCGACCGTGGTCAGCATCGGTACGTCGTTGCAGGAGTCGCTGTAGGCGGTGCACCGGGACAGGTCGAGCCCTTCCCGGTCGGCGAGAGCCCGGACTGCCTCGGCCTTGGCCGGGCCGTGCAGCGGCTCGCCGACCAGACGGCCGGTGTAGAGGCCGTCCTGCACCTCACTGACCGTGCCCAGTGCGCCGGTGAGCCCCAGCCGGGCGGCGATGATGCGGGCGAGCTCGACGGGGGTCGCGGTCACCAGCCACACGCGCTGCCCCGCGTCGAGGTGCTGCTGGGCGAGCGCCCGCGTGCCGGACCAGATCCGGCGTTCCATCAGCTCGTCGTAGATCTCCTCGCCGTACGCGACGATCTCGACAACGGACTTGCCGGCCACCAGGCCGAGGGCCTTGTCCTTGGCTTCCGCGACGGCGTCCAGGTTCTCCTCGCCCCGGACCCGGAAGGCCAGCTGCCGCCAACCGAACCGCAGCAGGTCGGAGGTGGTGATCAGGCCGCGCCCGGCCATGCCCTTGCCGAAGAAGTAGATCGACGCACCACGGATCATCGTGTTGTCGACGTCGAAGAAGGCCGCGGCAGTGGGGTCGGGCGGGACCGAGAGGCTCTCCTCCACCTCGGCGACGGCCGCGGAGGCGGCTCCTGCCAGGATCGCCAGCCGGTCGGCCTCGGACTTCGCGCGCCGACGCTTGCCGGGTTTGGTGAACGGGCCGGGTTTGGTGGACGAGTGGGGCACCCCGTCCCGGGCAGCGGAGGGGGAGCGCGGGTCGCGAAACGGCTTCGGCACGAGCCTCCCTCGGTCCGGTTGCGCGGCAGGTCCAGTCCAGGGTAGTCCGCGGTCCGGGAACGACAGAGCGCCCCCGCTGAAACAGCGGGGGCGCTCCGTCGTGTCGGTACGGGCTAGACGGCGCTGCCGGCCCGGCGGCGACGCAGCACGGCGGTGCCGATGAGCAGCACGGCGCCGAGGCCACCGAGCAGGGCGCCGTCGAGACCGGTACGCGGCAGTTGACCCGCCGGCGGCGCTGCCGGCGGGGCAGCGATGTTCTGCGCCTTGACGACGGCGGCGCTCGGCACGATCTGGAGCTCGACGAGCGGGCCGTCGATCATCAGTAGATCGGCCAGGACCGTCGGCAGAGTGACGGCCAGGGCGACGCCGCGGGTCGCAGCAGCGGCGCAGGTGCCGTCAGCGGCTTCGAAGGTCCCGGTCTGCAGGCCGTTGAGCTGGTCCGGGCAGGCCCCCAGCGGCTGAGCCTGCGGCGTTGCGTCGCCCTTGATCACGGTGACGCCGATCGGGGCGAGCGCCCCGTTGAGCGTGTCGACGACCTGGTCGAACACCGTCTGCAGCTCAGCCGGCAGGACTCCCTCGCCGACGTTGCCGGTAATGCCGTTGATCGTCGCCCGGACCTGTGCGAACGGGTCGATCGGGTCACCCGCGGTGACGTCCGCCACGGTCGAGTCGAGGGTCGCGTCGGCTGAACCGGGCGTGCCATTGACGGTGGCTGTCGACGTGGTGCGCAGGACCGTGGCGGTCGACAGGGGCTGCTGGCCCAACAGGGTGAGACCGGCGATGCTCGCCATGGCCTTGGCGGTGATGACACCCCCGGCGTTGGTGATGGTCTGCTCGGCGGTGACCAGGCCGGTACCGAAGACCCCGTTGGCGCCGGTGAGGGTGTCGAGTGCGGTCTGCAGGGCCGTGTTCAGCTGGGTGATGGTGGTGCGCAGGCCGCAGACCGCGTCGACCGTCGCGTCGAGCGTCGCGCCGACGGGAAGGCTGAGCGGAGCGCCGACGACCGGGGTGAAAGCGACGTTATTCAGGGCGAGGTTGCAGATCGTTTCGACCGTCGTCCCGGTCGCCCCGGCGAGCGCGAGCAGGGCGGTGCCCACCGCATCCTCCAGCGGCTCGGTCACCGGCGCGAGAGCGTCCGCGACGGTCGCCGGCAGGCCGACGCCGATGTTGGCGACGGCCGCCTTGGAGGCGCTGTTCGGCGCTGCGGTGACCGATGCCGACGACGGCAGCAGCTCGAGGGTGAGCAGCTCCGCGAGCGGGCCGGTCAGGGCTCCGGTGGGGTTGTCGGTGTCGCTCAGGGGCGCGGGGAGCATCGCCGTGGAGGGGCCGGAGCCGATGGCCATCCCGCCGAGGCTGCCGCTGATCACTTCTGCCTGACCGAAGGCCTGCGGAGTGCCACCCACCCGGCTCACCGTGCCGGTGACGGGGTCGACGACGAGAAGAATCTGGCCGAGCGGCTGCGGCAGGTTGACGGTCAACCTGATCGCCGTGGCGGCGGTGGCGCCGGCGACGTCCTGGCCGGCGGCCTGGGCCGAAGCGGGGATGGCACCGCCGACAAGCAGGGCGGATGCCGCAGCGACCACGAGGGCGCTGCGCGCCGCTCGGCGGGAGCGGGCGGCAGGAGCGGGACGGTGCATGCGGTCCTCCGGTGACAGACCTACCCGGCGTGGGAAGGAAGTGATTCAGGTTGTTGACGGTCAGTGTGTTGCATCGGACGGTCGACGGTGGAAGTACAGCACAATCGATGAGACAGATTCGGGCGGGTCAGAACTTCGCCTTGCCACCTCAACGACGTGCGGGCAATGGTGGTGACGGGTGTCCCGGCATCGGTCGGAGCCCGGCGGTGTTCAGGCTTGCGGCCCGCCGAACCGGAAGGACATCCGACCCGGTAGACGTGGGAGAATCGGGTCGGTCTCCGCAGTGCCCGGCGGTTGAGTGGCGGGGATCACAGGGTCCGATACCTGGCCGGACGGTTCGGGTGAGGCCGGCCCGTTGCCGTCCGGTGACGGGGAGACCTCGGGGCCGGGCGTCGGGGTCGGTTCGGCGGTCGGGGAGGGCGATGGGGACGGGGAAGGTGAGGGAGACGGCGAGGGTGACGGTGACGGTGACGCAGGCGCCGTCGTGGCGGCCGGGTCGCAGTTCGTCTTGCACGTCTCGAGGTCAAGCAGCTGGCCGGTGTCATCGGCCAGCTCGGTGACGAGGGCGAGCGAGGCCATGCCGCGGTCCTGGCTGGTCGGCGGCAGTGCGGGCAGCAGACGCTCGAGGCCGTCGCTCTGCTGGGCAGCGAACAGCGAGAGCGTCCGCAGCGGTGCGTCCGCCTGCGACCTGCGGAACGCATTGGTGAGCAGCACGGTCCCCATTCGGGTCTCGGCATCCATGTCGGCGAGGGTTCTGCGCACCAGGACGGCCACCCCGGGGTCGAGCGTGGCGATGTCAGGGGCGGCGGTCGAGCCGTTCTCCAAGGAGTCACGACCGAGGGTGAGGCCGCGCAGTTCGCGAAGGCGCGTGGTGGCGAACTCGAGGTGTCGCTGGCCCCTCTCGAACTCGTTGTCGGCAAGCGCCAGCCGGAGCGCTTCTGTGCTGCGCTTGGCTGTATAGAACGGATCACCGGGCAGCGACTGGTTGCCGGCCGCCGCGACGCCGCCCAGCGCCACGACACAGGCTAGGGCGCCGGTGGCGACACCGATCGTGCGCTGTGCCCGACTGCGCCGGAGAGCTCCGGCGGTACGGGTCGGCGCGCCGACCGGGACGGGAGCCGAAACGGCGGCCATCGCGACCAGCCGGGTGCGCAGCGCGTCGCGAAACTCCGGTCGGGGGGAGGCGGCGGGCGACAGCGTGTCGCCGGCGGCGGAGAGCCGGGCGGCCAGACCGGTCATCGGCGTGCGTGGGATCCGGCCCCAGCCGGGGCCATCGAGAGCGTCCAGAGCCTGCGCGAAGTCCTCGGCGCGGCCGCGGGTTCCGAGGCCGGAAAGGCTCAGCGCATCCACAGCTGGTCCTCTCCACGTCGCGATGGGAGCCGTCGAAGACGGCTGCATCGAAGGCAACGACGACGATGGAGCAGGAGTGACGGGCTGGCCGGGATTTTGACGCGGAATGACCGGTCCGACGCAGATGCGACGGTGGTCGCCATGAAGGCTCGCGGCTGCAGACCCGACGGGATCAGAGCTCGACCCCCTCGGGCAGGAGCCGACCGAGCGAGCGGATCGCGCGGTACTGCAGGGCCTTGATCGCTCCGTCGTTCTTGTTCATCACCCGCGCCGTCTCTGCGACCGACAGGCCCTGCAGGAAACGCAGGACAATGCACTCCTGCTGTTCGGCGTTGAGCTTCTTGACCGCCTGGAGGAGCACCTTGTTCTGCATCGACTCGAGCACGGCGTTCTCCGGACCGTCCTGCACCAGGTTGGGGGCGCCGGTGACCGTGCTGACGTCCTCGGTCGTCAACTCCAGCCGCTGGCGGCTGCTCTTGTAGTGGTCGGCGATGAGGTTGCGGGCGATCGTGACGAACCAGGCGCCGACATCCCGGCCCTGCCAGGTGAACGATGAGATCCGGCGCAGGGCTCGCAGGAAGGTCTCGCTGGTCAGGTCCTCGGCCACCTGGGCCGAAGCGACGCGGTAGTAGACGTAGCGGTACACGAGGTCGACGTAGCGGTCGTACAGCTCACCGAAGGCGTCTGCATCGCCGGTCTGCGCGCGCTGGACGAGCGCCAGGGTGACGGCGCTGTCACCTTCCGCCGGCGGGTGCACCTGGCCGTTGGGTGTCGGCCGGGCGTTGTCGTCCCACGCCTTCGCGGGGGAGGGCAGCGCCACGGCTTGTCCGGGGGTGACGGCCGTGGGCCGGCTCATACCTGGGCGCACGGGGACCCCGACACGGCTCGCGAAGCGCGGCGCACGGGGTCTCCTGTCGGCGAAGGCAGGACAGCCACGATGACCCGACGTGTCGGGAGCGCGTTGTCCGACCAGCCATGCTAGGTGTTCGGGGACTGTTCAGGGGCTGTTCCAGGACTCAGTCCGGTGATCGGCAGGTGCGTCCCTCGCCCGAGGTCGTACGCTGAGGCTATGGCGACGCAAGGGTTATACGGGGGCATCTTTGCCCGATCGGCGCTGGCCCAAGCCCGGCGGGACTCCCCGAGCTCGCGCCGTCGGCGACTCGGCTGGCTGGTCTTCAAGATCCTGATGGTGTTCGTCCTGGCCCTGGTGGTCGCGCTCACGACGTTCGTCAAGGGCCTGCTGGCGGCGCCCTTCGACCTCAAGGCCATCCCTCCTGCGCCGAAGTCGATCCTGCTGCTCGCCGCAGACGGCACCCAGTTCGGCCTGATCCGTCCGGCTGAGCGGCGCGAGATCATCTCGCCCCAGGACATCCCCGAGGTGATGCGACAGGCCATCATCTCGGCGGAGGACGCCCGTTTCCTTGACCACAACGGGGTGGACGCGCTCGCGACGCTCCGGGCCGCCTACCTCGACGTGAGCGAGGGTGAGCGCAAGGGTGCATCGACGATCACCCAGCAGTACGTGAAGAACGCCTACGTGGGCAACGAGCGGACCCTGCTGCGCAAGCTGCGCGAGGCGGGGCTCGCCGTCCAGCTCGAGCAGCGCAAGACCAAGGAGGAGATCCTCACCGACTACCTCAACGTGCTGTTCCTCGGCAACAGCACCTACGGCGTGCAGGCGGCCTCGAAGTACTACTTCGGCGTTCCGGTGAAGGACATCGACCGCGA
>JAABUN010008618.1_pt1 | contig 10338 bp, 1 predicted proteins | sample 5559311 | NCBI WGS metagenome assembly JAABUN01 (sample SAMN10711877, study PRJNA513370) | rock metagenome | isolation source: Antarctica rocks | place: Antarctica: Victoria Land, Siegfried Peak sud
TCACCGGCGGCAACGTCCGGCTGGTCAGCGACGCCGGTAACAACACCGGGCCGGTCACGACCACCCACAACTGGGCGGCCAACAAGCTCATCTCGACGATCAACGCCGACGGGGCAGCGACCTCGTTCCGCTACGACGACCTTGGTCTGCTGATCGAGACGACCAACCCGGCCCCGAACCTGGCCGGCGCCGATCTGCCGGCGGGCGCCCCGAGCACCCCGATCACCAACACGCTGACCTACCGGGCCGGCGGCAGCTACCCGAACTGCACCGAGGCGGCCGATGACGGCCAGCCGGTCAGCGGCCTACGGTCCTGCGCGCTTTTCGCGGACCTGACCCGGGTGGTGACCGCCACCGGCACCGACAACCAACGAGTCGCCGACTTCGACCCCGCCCCGCTCACTGGCCAGCTGCGGACGGTCGCTGAACGCGCCAACCCGGACGGGACCGCCAGCGCCAACGACCGCACCACCGGCTTCGGCTACTACAACCGCGGCGCCCTGCGGAGCATCGACGGCTCACGCACCGACGTCGCTGATGTGACCAGCTACGGCGACCCGGCCGACCCGGTCTACGGCGGGTATGACCGGACCGGCCAGCCGCTGCGGCTGATCGACGCTGCCGGCAAGACCAAGACGTTCAGCTACACCCCGTACGGGATGCTGAGCGGCACCACCGACCGGGACGGCCGGGCCACCAACAGCCGATACGACCAGCGCGACAACCTGTTGTCGGTGACCGTCCCCGGCACCTCGAGCACCGACTACGGCTACGACAACAACAACAACAAGACCAGTCAGAGCGACCCGGCCCGCACCCGGGACGGGATCAGCTACCGGCCGGTCACCAACATCGTGTTCGACCTGGTGGACCGCCCGGTCGAGGTCCGCGCCCCCGGAGCCGACGAACGCCCCGGCAGCACAACCGGTAAGACCGTCAGCACAACCGGGTACTTCGCTGATGGGACGGTCGAGTTCATCGACGGGCCGCTGGTGGGGACCGCCGACCGGATCACGCACGCCTACTGGCCGAACCGGCAGCTCAAGCAGACCAGCGCCCCGGCCGGCACCGGGCAGCAGGCGCTGACCGACACCACCTACGACACCGTCGGGCGGGTGGTGCGGACCGTCCGGCCGGCGGTGGACGCCGCCGGCAACCGGCCGGTCCAGACGAGGGTGTACACCCCGGACGGCCAGGTCGCCCGGGTGTCGCGGACCTCACCGACCGGCCCGGCCGGCAACACCGAGCAGAGCGTCAGCAGCTGGTTCACCGCGCACGGCGAGGTGCTGGTCACGACCGGCCCGCGGGTTGTCGACGGGCAGCGCGCCCGGCAGGAGAACAGCTACGACACGTTCGGGCAGCAGACCTCGAGCCGCCGGTTGGCCGGCCGGACCGCCGATGGCGCCGACAGGTGGATCGGAAGCCAGAGCGGGTTCGACCTGGCCGGGAACACGATCCGCTCGACCCAGGCCACCGGTGACGGCGCGGCGCTCGAGTCGCTGTTCCGGTTTGATGCGCTGAACCGGCTCGCTGAGCAGACCAAAGACCCGATCAACCCGGGCCGGCAGGTGCGGTACGGCTACAACGGTGAAGGTCAGCAGACCGCCCGGCACGACGTCCGCACCGATGGCAGTGCGTTGCGGTCGGTCGAGACGTTCTTCAACAGCGACAACACCAAAGCCGCCGAAGCCGTCACCACCTTCGATCCGGCCACCCCGGCCGACCAGCGGACGTTGAGCAGCTGCAACTACCGCCCGGACGGCGCGTCCGGGTTCGACCCGGCCGGGAACCTGCTGTACACCAGGACCGTCCGCGGCCCACCCCGCGCCGCCGGGACCGACGGTTGCGGCACCGCCGGCGCGGTCCTGCTGCGCGAGCAGAGCTCCAGCTTCGATGACCGGAACTGGCCCGAGCAGGTCAGCACCGGAGCGCGCACCCCCGCCGGGGCGGTGATCAGCCGCACCCAGCGGATGACCTACCACCCGAACGGCAGCAAAGCCTCGCTGACCCACAACGACGGCACCCGTGACTTCACCACCAGCTACGCGATCAGCCCGGCCGGCTGGGAGGAGAAGATCACCGACTGGCGGGGCCGGAACTCGACCGCGGCCTACCTGCCGTCGGGGGACATCACCCGGACCACCCTGGGTGCGAGTAGCGCCCTGCCGGGCGGGTCGGCGCAGGCGGTCAGCGGCTACCACGTCGACGGCAGCCTGCAAGTGTTGACCTGGACCGCCGGCGGGCAGCGCGTGCGGGCGCACACCGCCATCGGCTATGACATCGGTGGGATCCGCACCGTCGAGCAGATCAGCCTGCGCCAACCCGGCGCCAGCAGCGACCAGAACGGTCAGGCCGGCTACAGCTACGACCTGCTGGACCGGCTCACCTCCTACACCAGCGCCGGGCCTTACGCCGACACCGAGACCCGGCGGGCGAGCACCGCCTACACCCTGGACGACGGCGGGAACATCACCCGCGAGCTCAGCACCGTGCCGGCCGAAGGCGTTCAGCCGGCCCGGACGATGGCCGACCAGGCCAGCACCTACACCGGTGGGCGGCTCACCGGCCGGGTCAGCAAGCAGACCGTCGCGGACCTGACCGACCCGCTGGACCTGATCACCACCACCGACACGTTCAGCTACAACGATCTCGGTGAGGAAAACCGGCGGGCCGGCACCGACAGCTACGCCGGGACGCTGCCCGCCCCGATCACCGCCACCACCAGCAGCACCAGCACCACGTTCGACGCGGCCGGGCACCCGCTCAGCTCGACCAACCAGGCGACCAAACCGGCCGGCAGCTCACCGGCCGAACTCGACGGGGCGAACGCCGACGTCGACTACGCCTACGACAGCGCTGACCGGGTGCTGTGGCGCACCGAACGCAACGGCGCCACCAGCAACACCACCCTGTTCTTCTACGCCGCCGGATCCGGCCAGCTGCTCGAAGAGACCGACGCGGCCGGCAAGACCAAAACCCGGTATCTGCTCGACGGGGAAGGCGAGGCGGTCGGGCAACAGACCTACACGATCAACCCGGACGGCAGCAGCGCCGCCCCGAGCGGCGAAACATGGAGCTGGCTGCTTCACGACGCGCTCGGCAACACCGGCACGATCATCAACGACCAAGGCAAAGTCCTCGAGCAGAAAGCGTTCGACCCGCACGGCAAACCCGAACCCGGTGGCAGCAAGACCAGCACCGACCTCGGCACCCCCAAGACCACGATCGGGTTCCAGTCCGCCCGCACCGACGAGGCGACTGGCCGGGTCATGCTCGGCCAACGCCAATACGACCCCGGCACCGCCCGGTTCACCACCCCGGACAGCTACGCCGCCGGGATGCTCGACCTGCAACTAGGCACCGACAGCCTCACCGGCAACCGGTACCTTTTCGCCGGCGCGAACCCGATGTCGTTCTACGAAGACGGCCACGGACCGTTCCGCCGGCTCAAGAAGATCGCCAAACGAGCCATGCCCGTCCTCGCCTACGTCCCGATCGTCAGCACCGCCATCGACGTCGCCAGCGCCGCCACCGGACGGGACTTCTACGACGGCGGCCGCAAGATGACCGGCGCCGAACGCCTCACCATCCTCGGCGGCGCCGCCATCGGCCTCATCCCCGGCGCCGGGATCGCCGCCAAAATCGGATATAAGCAGGCCACCAAGGCAGCGATCAAGGCCAAACCCGCCAGCAAGGTCGGCAACGCCGCCTGCCGGGTCAACAGCTTCACCCCGGACACCCAGGTGCTCCTCGCCGACGGCAGCACCATCCCCATCGACCAAATCGAGGTCGGGGATCTGGTGCTCGCCACCGACCCGGAAACCGGCGAGACGGCAGCCAAACCGGTCACCGCCCTGATCAATGGGGCCGGGCTCAAGCACCTGGTCGCCATCACCGTCGACGGCGACACCGACGGGCCGCTGATCGCCACCGACGGCCACCCGTTCTGGGTAGACAGTCGTGGCTGGACCGACGCCGAAGACCTCTGGCCCGGCGACCAGCTCCGGCAGGCCGACGGCGACCTAGTGCCGGTCCTAGCTGTGCGGCTCTACGACGCCCCTGACATGACCGTGCACAACCTCACCGTCACCGACTTGCACACCTACTACGTCCTCGCCGACGAACCCATCCTCGTCCACAACGCAGGCGGTAATGACGCATGCGGCGGGGCGGCTGCGGAGGCAGCAGCGGCGGCTCGTGTAGCCCAAGGCGGACGAATTCCGACCGTCACCTCGGCCGCCGTGGATCCGGTGTCGGGCAAGGTCACGATCGGCTATTCCGGGGAACGATTGACGCCACCCGCCGCACTGCAGTCCCGCCTACCCTCCCCCTCCCGGATGCCCTGGTCGGCTGTCAACAATTGCGCCGAGGTTGCCGCCTGCGTCCGGCAGTTGGACGGGGTGACCGATCCAGCAGAGCAAGCCGCGATCATGGATCGCTTGCAGTACTACACGGTGCGAACTAAGAGTGGCGACTACGAGGCGCCATGTGGCAACTGCGCTGTCTGGCTGCCAGGGCGATGATCGGGGCTCAAGACTTGCTTATGCGATCTGGCTGGAAACCCGGCCGTCAGGTTGAGGTCGACGGGATGCTCCACGAGCTTGCGCTTGCTGGTCACACGCTGGTGGCGCCAGTTGCGGGCTTTCTTCGCGAGTTCTCGGGGCTGACCGTCGTTGCGGACGACGGCCACAGAAGGCTGCAGATCGATGGATACAAGGCAGCTCGGCTCGCGGATCTCGAGTGGTGCGCCGCCTATGCCCGAGGGATCGGGCGCTCAGTCACCCCTGTCGGCGAGCAATCACACATGCTGCTTCTGATGGATGAGAGCGGCGCATTCTGGGGAGGTTTCGACGACCTATACGGACTTTTGGGCGATGACATCATCGATCTCGTCAGCGGGTTGCTAGTAGGCCCGCCGTCACGGCGGCTTGATCGAGTGGTATCGAGTTGATCCAGGCGTCGTTTGCGCGCGTTGGGCCGCTGGTCACAGGGCGGATGCCAGTCATCGTCGCAGCACGACGTTGTTGAGGCGTGAGCGTCCATGCACTGCTGCACGAACGCCCGCAGCACTGGGTCGGCCTCGAGGAAGGGATCGACTGCTTCCGGGTCGGGTTACCGGCCGGCGGGGACGTCAACGACGTCGCCGTCGCCGCGCGCAACCCGATCGATGTGCTCGGCCGGGCGCTGCGCACCGCGACCTGGATGGGCAAGGGCCGCGCCGACGACCCGGCGGCCTGCCGCCGCGGCCGCGCTGGCCGGGGCGGAGCCGGTTGTCTTCTCAGCCGCTGCCGGGGTCGTCGACGAGCCGCCGGCCGAGCACCTCACCTCCCCGACCGCCGAGCCGGTCGCGGAGCCGCCGCTGCCGGCCGGGCCGGTCCCACCGGCGGTGGTCTCACCCGCCCCGGTCGTCGACGAGGCCGCGGAGGGCGGCGGGCCGCAGGTGAGCGAGCGGGAGGTGCTGCTGGCCTTCGCCGAACGCCGGTGGCGGGTCCGCGGCCTGGGCAAGGCCAGCTCGTTCGACCTGCTGCGGGTCAACCTGATGGTCTCGGTTCCGCACCCCGGACGTCGAGGACCCGGTCGGCTGCGCCGACGCGGCGGCCGAGGCGGTCCGGGCGCTCAACCACGCCACCGGGTCGGTGCCCGAACAGCAGGGCCGTGCTGGTCGCACCGGCCAACAGGTCGGCTACCGAAGTCGCCAGGTCTGGCTCTCCTTCGGCGAACGCGCCGTAACCGTCAACGGTCACGGCCAGCCCTGCGCTCGTCGCGCTCCACCCGTAGTCCCCGTGGGGAACGTCGTAAAGACAGTCGGCCAGCGCGTTGAGGTTCCGCCCGTAGTAATCCGGGAAGTTCAGCGCGCTGGCGAACGCTTCGTGCAGCTCGCTTTCCGTCCACCCGTGGGCGTCGAGCCGGATGCCCTCGTACCCCAGTTGGCGCAGTTCTTGTTCCGCCTCATCCAGCACCGCCCGTCCGCGGTACGTAGCCAAGCCCCCGTTGCGTAGCAGGGCGAAGTCGGACGGGTGCGTCGTGTCTGCATCAAGTTCGAACGCGACCACGGGGCGACGATAGTGCCGGATAGCGACGGGTGGCGCTCTCTCGCATACGCTTACGATTGATCTTTTAGATTCCCCTTGATCCGGAAAGCCAAGATGTCGCCAAAGGTGTGAGCGACTCGCCGAGTGCCCGAGGCTGGGGTCGCCGGCTCGATCGGGGCAGCAAGCCTGGTCGAACTCCGCCCTGCGTCGAGGGAGCATCAGCGTCGAGCTGACGCGCACAGCCGAGCTCCAGCTCACCGCCCTACGCGGGCGTGGAGCCCAGGCCGCCCCCGCGCGATCGAGGCGGCGGTCGCGCGGCTGCCAGCAGGCGGGCTCCGCCTTGCCGGCTCTCTGCTGGACCACGTTGCTGCCGCCACCTGTATGGCAGCGACCGGCTGCTGACTCCATGGCCGGCGCCCGAGCACGGCGTCATCCTCGCGGTCGACCCGCACGACCGGTCCGCGCTTGACGTCTACGAGTTGCTGCTGGCTGCCCTGGCGGTCGACGCCCGCGCCGAGGAGTGGAGCAAGCCACCGTGCTGCGACGAGCTGGGTGAGCGCTCTGCCGATGCGCAGGTCGCGGAAGCCTTGGCAGCGGCGGTCACAGCCGTCGCGAGTCAGCGCCGCCGTCGGCGCCCCCACCTCCAAGAACACTCGCAAATCGCACATTGCCTTTTCCTTGCCGCTGCTGTCCGCTACTGGCCTTTCCGATACCGCCATCAACCGTATTGTCACAGACCACCCAGAGACGACCGAAGAAAAGGCGTCAGAGCTGCAGACATGTGCATTCTCCGAAGGTACGGTGGTTGCGTTCCTGGCAATCGCTGAGGGAGGCGCGGCCGGTGTTGAGTTCGGCGAAGATCGGCACGTCCTCGTGGCGCTACTACACCGACGGGGTGGCGTGTGCGGCGACGGAGTACTACCTCGGGGTGGGTGAGGCGCCAGGCCGGTGGCACGGTCGCGGCCTGGACGAGCTCGGCCTCACCGTGGGGGGACATGTCGAGGAGCGTCAGCTCGAGGCCCTGTTCGCCCGCGGCCTGCGCCCGGGGACGGGCGAGAGGTTGGGTAGGGCGTGGCGAGCTGATGCGGTGACCGGGTTTGACCTGACTTTCTCAGCCCCGAAGAGTGTCAGTGCCCTGTGGGCGTTGGGAAACATCGATACCTCGGTCGCGGCGATGGGGGCGCACCGGGCCGCAGTGGAGGCCGGCCTGGCGTACTTGGACACGCACGCCGGACTGTCCCGCCGCGGCACGGACGGCGTCGAGCAGATCGCCACTCAGGGCCTTGCGGTGGCGTTGTTCGACCACCGGACCAGCCGGGCCGGGGACCCGCAGCTCCACACGCACGCGCTGGTGATCAACAAGGTCCGGTGCGCCGACGGGACCTGGCGCACGTTGGACGCGACTGAGCTGTTCCATCACAAGAAAAGCGCCGGCATGATCTACCAGGCCGCCCTGCGCAACGAAATGCGACAGCGTTTAGGGGTGGCTTTCGGTGAGAGCAATGAGCACGGTCAGGCCGATGTCCTCGGCGTCCCTGAGCAGTTGCTGTCTTTGTGGAGCAAACGCACCGTCCAAATAGACGGTGAAGCCGAGCCGAAGATCGCCGAATACGAACAGCTCCTCGGCCGGACCCTCACCGCCGCGGAGCGCGTGAACGTGGTCAAGACCGCGGTGTTGAAGACCCGGCCGGGCAAGGAACACCCCGAGACCTCGGCCCTGCATGGGCACTGGACCGCCGAGGCCGCGCAGGCCGGGTGGGGCAGTGAGCAGCTCCTGGCCGCGGTCTACGCCGCCGCTCGCAGCGTCGGCATCACACAGCCCGTGGCTCGGCGCGGTGGGACAGCTCGAAGGCTCGCCGAGCCGGTTGCCGGACTGGTTGCCGAGAGTCTTGCCGAGAGTCTTGCCGAGAGTCTTGCCGAGAGTCTTGCCGAGAGTCTTGCCCACCCTGTTCGGGGTGACCGGCACGCACCGTCAGGGACCGAGCCAGTCTTGCCCACCGTTTCGTCGACGGTGATGCCCGACCCGGGCGCGGATGAGGCGGTGGCGTTCGGGGCGGTGCGGGCGGCGGGGCAGCGCCGGGCGGTGTTCTCCCGCGCTGACGTCGCCGGGCAGGTCGCCGCTCGCCTGCCCACCAGCGGGCTCACTGCTGTTCAGGTTGTTGCCGAAGTCGAACGCCTGACCGCTCTGGCGGTCGGGCTGGCTGAGACGGTGTCGGTCGGGGACCACCCCCGCGGTGTCACTCCGCGGCGCTCGGACGCCCGCTACGCCACCCGGGAGGTTCTGAGTGCGGAGGCCAGGATCTTGTCGCTGGCCGGCCGCGGTCGGCGCGGCGGCTACGGCCAGGTCCCGCTGTCGTCGCTGCTGCCGTACGCCCGGACCCTCGGGCTGGACCCAGGCCAGTACAAAGCGGTGCTGGAACTGGCAGGCAGCGGTAACTTCCTGTCCGTCCTGACCGCCCCCGCCGGCGCCGGGAAGACCCGGACTTTGGGCGCGGCGGCGGCGGCGTGGCAGCAGGCCGGGTACCGGGTCGTGGGGCTCGCGCCCTCCGCGCGCGCAGCCGCGGAGTTGGCGGACGCCACCGGTGGGCAGAGCGACACTCTCGCGAAGTGGCTTCACATGCGCGACCGGGACGCCTCCCTGCCGGTCGGGAGCAAGGAGTGGGCCCGGTACGGACTGAACGACCAGATCGTGATCCTCATCGATGAGGCCTCGATGGCCAACACCCTCGATCTGGACCGGCTCACCACCCTGGCGGCCGCCGCGGCGGCGAAGGTCGTGCTGGTCGGCGATCCCGCCCAGATCGGGGTCATCAACGGCCCCGGCGGGATGCTCGCCGCCCTCGCCTACACCGGGCATGCCAGCACCCTGGAGCAGATCCACCGCTTCACCCACCGCTGGGAACGCCAAGCGTCGCTCGCGCTGCGCAACGGCGACCGCACCGTCCTACCCGTGTATGAGCGGGAAGGACGGTTGCACCCCTGCCCCGACGGCGACAGCGCCCTGGACGGCGTCTTCACGCACTGGACCCACGCCCGAGCCGACGGCCAGGACGCACTCATGCTGGCCCGGACCAGAGTGGACGTCGACGCCCTCAACGCCCGCGCCCGGACCGCCGCGGTCGCCGCTGGGGAGGTCACCGGGCCGGCCGTCACCGCGGGGGACAGGGTGTGGCAGGCCGGGGACCTGCTGCGGACCCGCCGCAACAACCGCCAACTCGCGTTCGGCGACAGCCACGTCCGTAACGGCGACCGGTTCCGAGTCCTGGGCCCCGGACCCGCCACCGCTCAGGGAGGCGAGCAAGGGCTGATCGTGGAAGACCTCACCGGCCGGGGCCGCCTGGTCCTGCCGGCCGACTACCTCGCGCAGCATTGTGAGTACGGCTGGGCGTCCACCATCGACAGTGCCCAAGGCGCCACCGCCGACCTCGGCCTGGTCCTGGTCCGGCCCGGGATCGACCGGGAACACCTCTACGTCGCGATGACCCGCGGCCGCCTCGGTAACCACGCCTACGTCACCCCCGACATCACCAGCAACGACGACGACCATCACGTCACCCCGCACGCTCAGCACGTCACCTCCCGCGTCACCCCCAGCGTCACCCCCCGGGCGGAGCGCCCGGCCGCGGACGGCCGGTGGCGTGAACCGCGGGAGCCTCAGGGCCCCGCCGACGACCTCCCCGGCGGCAACTCCGGCGGACACTTCGGCTCGCACGCCCCGACGCCAGAGCAGCACACCCGGCAGGTGCTGGAAGCGGCCCTGGCGACCAGCGGCGCGCAGGACGCCGCCCACACCGCCCTGGCCACCGCCCGCGCCGCGGCTGTCGCCGCCACCCGCCGGGACGCAGGCCGGCAAGCCGCACAGGACGCTGCCGACCGGGCCCGGCAGGCTGAGGCGGCCCGCACCCCCACCCGCGAGCACACCGCCGACCTGCAACGGCTGCGGCAGCTTCAACACCAGCGCGACCAGCTCGACAGCCAGCATCGGGACGTGGCCCGGGCCGCGGAGCACGCCCAGACCGAGCTCGCCGGCGCACCCCGCTGGGCCAGGGTCCGGCGACGGGACCTCACTGACACCCTGACCGCCTGCGCCAGCCAGCTCCAGCATCACCCCGAGCAGCTCGCCCAGCTTCACACCCGCATCAGCCAGGTCACCACCCGGCTCGACCAGCACGACCGGGACTGGACCGCGCGCCGAGCCGCCGACCACCGAACCCCGCGCCGGCCGACAGCCATCCCCGACCCGCTCGGGCAGCTCACCCGGCCCACGCCGTCACGCTCACAGGGCATCGGCGGGGCGCCCCGCCCG
>JAABUN010008619.1_pt1 | contig 10337 bp, 13 predicted proteins | sample 5559311 | NCBI WGS metagenome assembly JAABUN01 (sample SAMN10711877, study PRJNA513370) | rock metagenome | isolation source: Antarctica rocks | place: Antarctica: Victoria Land, Siegfried Peak sud
GCGCGAGGTCGTTGCCGCGCCCGCCCGGGATCACGCCGAGCGGCGTCTCGCCTCCGGCCAGCGCTCCCCCGACCTTCCCGATCAAACCGTCGCCGCTGACCACCACCGGGATCTCGCCGGCGGCTGCGCCGGCGAGCGCCTGCGCACAGCCGTCCTCGACGCCGCTGGTCCGCACTGTCCTGTGCTCGAGCCCCCGGCGGCGCATCTCGGCCTCGATCGCCGGCAGGCGCTCGAGTGCGAGGCCCGAGCCCGCCGAGGGGTTGACGAGGAGCAGGTAGCGGCGCCCCGCGGCGCCCTCGCCGGCAGCGTTCATCAGTCCCCCTTGCGCGCGACGAAGTAGGAGCCGGAGCCGATCCGGCCGGAGGTGACCATGCTCATGCCGCAACGGCGGAAGCCGCGCTCGAGCACCGAGTCGGGCGTGAAGAACGGCGTCCGATCGCCGGAGCTGGCGGCGATGATCGCGTGGCCCCCGTGGCGAAGGACGCGGCCGATCTCGGCGAAGAACGGGGGCGCGTTGAGCTGGGTGACGAGGTCGAAGTGGCCGTCCTCGAAGGGAAGCGAGGCGGCATCGGCGACGCGGAAGACCACCCGGGCCTCGGGGTCGAGTCCGACCTTGGCCTTCGCCTGGCGGATCATCTCGTCGGAGATGTCGACGCCGCGGATCGACGCGCGCGGGAACTCCCGCGCCACGAAGAGCGCGGCCACGCCGGTCCCCGTGCCGATGTCGAGGGCGCGTTCGGGACGCCTGTCGATCTTCGTGACCGCCACCGCGAGAGGGGCGAGATGGGAGACGCCGGGGGCGCCCGTTCGCTCGTCCCAGCCCGGCGCGCGCTCGTCGAAGTAGGAAGCCATCGGCCGCTTCAGGAGTGGCCAGAGCCACGGCGCGTGCGCTACGGCGTTGTTCATCGCCCGCCCGACGAGCCTCACTCGCGCCGGCGGCCCGGACCGCTCCTCGAGCTCGGATTCGGGAAGCGCTGGGCTCACGGGGTCATGATCGCAACCCGTTAGGGTGCCGCGCCATCCGGGCTCGCCGAGCACGCCGCCCGGAACCCAGCGACATGGCCGATTCCCAGCCCCAGCCCGAGCCAACCGCGGCTCCGCGCCGCGGCGCCGCCCTGGCCTTCGGGGCGGCGATGGTGGCGGTGATCGCGCTCGTGGCCATCCTCCTCAGCCTCGGCGACGGCGACTCGGAGGCGTCCGGCGCGCTCGTCTGCGAGCCGGTGCCCGGCGACGGCGGCCCGGAGGAGTGCCCGAGCGAGATCGTGACCGATCCCACCGACGTGGCCGTGGCGACGAGTGAGGGAGAGTTCCGCATCAGCCTCGCAACCGAGGACTCGCCCGCGACAACCACCTCGTTCCGCCACCTCGTCGAGGACGGCTTCTACGACGGCCTGACCTTTCACCGGATCATTCCCGGCTTCGTGGTCCAGGGCGGCGACCCGAACGGCGACGGCAGCGGCGGCCCCGGCTACTACGTCGACGAGGAGGTTCCGGCGGGGACGACCTACGCGCCGGGCACGGTGGCCATGGCGAAGACCGGCACCGACCCCCCGGGGCGCTCCGGCAGCCAATTCTTCGTGGTCTCCGGCCCCGGCGGGGGGCAGCTCCCCCCCGAGTACGCCTTCGTCGGGGAGGTCTCGTCCGGGATGGAGGTGGTCGACGCAATCGACGCGCTCGGGACGAGCAGCGGGAAACCGAAGAAGCCGGTGACGATCGAGAGCATGACGCTCGTCGAGCCCACGGCTGAGTGATGCGCGCCGGAGCTTTCGTCCCCCTGCGCCGCGTAGCGGGCGTGGCGCCTCTGCTCGCGGCGCTCGCGCTCGCCGCCTGCGGGGGCGGGGGATCGGACACCTCCTCGACCGCGGCGGCCCAAGGATGCCGTCAGGTCGAGGCGCCTCCGCCCAAGAGGCTCGATCTGCCGCCGCCGAAGGCGAAGGCGCCCACCGCTTCCGGCGTCACGTTCGAGACCAGCTGCGGCACCTTCACGGTCGAGTTCGACGGGCGCGCGCCGAAGACGGATGCCTCCTTCCAGTACCTCGCCGAGCAGGGCGCCTTCGATGACACGGTCTTCCACCGGGTGGTCAAAGGCCAGCTCATCCAGGGCGGCGATCCCCTCGGCGCCGACCCGGAGAAGGCGGGCACAGGCGGCCCCGGCTATTCGATCGACGAGCCGCCGCCCGCCAACCTCGCCTACACGCGGGGCACGGTGGCGATGGCGAAGACCGCCAACGAGCCGATCGGCCGCTCCGGCAGCCAGTTCTTCGTCGTGACCGAAGCCGACCTCGGCCTCACCGCCGACTACGCTCTCGTCGGCGAGGTGAGCAGCGGCTTCGAAGCCGTCGAGGCGATTGACGCGCTCGGCGCCGATGCTCAGGACGGCGCCCCGACGATGCCCGTCGTGATCGAGAAGGCAACCCCGGAGGGATGAGATGGCAAAGCCCCAGGTGAACGAGACCGCGCCCGAGATCGAGCTTCCGTGGACCGGGGAGGGGGACTTCAAGCTCTCCGATCACCACGGGGAGTGGGTGATCCTCGCGTTCTACCCCGGCGACTTCACCGCCGTCTGCATGAAGCAGTTCTGCAACTACCGCGACGGCCGCGAGGAGCTCGCGGGCCTCGATGCCCAGGTGGTGGGCATCTCCCCTCAGGACGTCGATTCCCACGAGCGCTTCACCACCGAGCACGGCCTCACGGTCCCCCTGGCGGCCGACATCGACAAGCAGGCGGCGGACGCCTACGGCGTGCTCGGCCCCGGCGGGTTCGTCCGCCGCGCGGTATTCATCGTCGATCCAGAAGGCAAGATCCGCTACCGGAAGGTCGCCCTGGTCGGGCTCGGCTACGAGGACGCGGGCGACCTGCGCGAGGCGCTCGCGGGGGCCCGCTCGGCAGCTCCCGCTTGAGCGGGGAGCCCTTCGAGGTCGCCGCCGCGGATGCGGTCGCGCTCCGGGGGCTCGGCGAGGGAGACGGGCCGCCGGTCGTCCTCGCTCATGGGATCACCGCCCACCGCGACCTGGTCGTCCACGGCTCGCGGGCGCTCGCGCGGGGCGGGCACCGGGTGATCCGCTACGACGCCCGCGCCCACGGCGAGAGCGATCCCGGGCCGCCCGGCAACTACGACTACGAGACGCTCGCCGACGACCTGGAGGCGGTGCTCGAGGCCGAGGTCGGGGAGCGCCCAGTCCTGCTGGCCGGGCACTCGATGGGCGCACACACGGTCGTGTCGCTCGCCCTGCGCGATCCGGGACGCGTGGCCGGGCTCGTGACCATCGGGCCGGCGAGCACGGGCCTGCCTGCGCCGGAGGAGAGCCTGGCGCGCTGGGAAGCGCTCGCCGACGGGCTCGAGCGCGACGGGATCGACGGCTTCATCGCGGCCTACGACCACGGCCTGGATCCGGAGTGGCGGGAGGCGCTGGTGCGGATCGCGAGGGAACGCCTCAGCCACCACCGCCACCCCGGCGCCCTCGCCCAGGCCATGCGTGAGGTACCGCGCTCGCTGCCCTTCGACGGGCTGAGTGAGCTCGAGTCCCTCGACGTTCCCGCCCTCGTCGTCGCCAGCCGCGACGAGGCCGACCCCGGGCACCCCTTCGCGGTCGCCGAGGCCTACGCCGCGAGCCTGCCGGACGCCCGGATGATCAGCGAGGAGGAGGGTGAGAGCCCGCTGGCGTGGCAGGGCGGCAGGCTCTCGCGGGAGATCGCGGCGTTCGGCTCGCAGGACCGGGTGCGGGAGCGCTTCGGTCCCACCTGACGGCCGGCGCTCGGCCGCGCCACCCCTGGGATCTATCCTTGAGGGCGTGAGCGACGACTACGGAGCGCCGATCCATTACTCCGCCATCGAGCCGGGCACGCCCGTGATCGACAGCACCGGCGAGCGGGTCGGCGCGGTCGTCGACAACTACCGCGAGCACATCCTGGACGGCTTCGTGATCGAGGATCGCAGCGGAACCGTGCGCTTCGTCGACGCACCCGAGGTGGTGCGGACCTTCGAGGGAGCAGTGACGCTGAGCATCGACGCCGCCGAGGTGGAGCAGCTCCCGCCCCCCGAGGACGGCCCCGGCGTGTTCGGCGCGAACCTGAGCACCGGCCGGCTCGCCAAGATCTTCGGCGGGGCCTGGCGCCGTAAGTAGCGCAGGCTCACGCCGGGCCCGGGCCCGGCTCAGCGGCAGATACGTAGGCGGTCGTGCAGGGTGAGAATGCGCCCGTCCACGAGCTCGGTGTCGACGCTGATCTCCGGCCGCGCCTTGCGGCGCAGCAGCCGCGGCCTGATCCGCCGCTCGAAGGGGGCGCTCCGGACGGTCCCCGCGCTTCTGCCCGCGACCCGGAAGGACGCTCTGATCAGGGTGCTCCGCGAGCGGTTGCGCACCCTGGCGACGAAGTCGCGGGCGGGGGTGCAGGTGCGGCCGCCCTCGCGAACCGGGCGCGGCAGGTGCAGCTCGAGAGACGGCTGCTTGCGGCAGCTCGCGCCCTTGCAGCGCCGCAGGCTCGCCAGCCGCTGGGCGAGCGCGGCCTGCGCGGTGGCGTAGTTCGTGCTCCCGTACTGGTTCTGGAGCTCGAAGGGATCGACGGAGAGGTCGTAGAGCTCGTCTTCGCCGACGGTGTTGTCGACGTAGACGTAGCGTGACGTTCTGACGGCCCGGTACTCGACCCCGGCGGGCTCGCCGCTCTCGCTGTCGGTCGACTCCTGCTCGATCAGCAGCTCGCGGCCGTGCTTGCGGTTGGGGTGCTCGGTGAGCGGCAGCAGCGAGCGGCCATCGAGGGGAAAGTCGGCCTTCGCGTTCGCGGCGTCGAGGATCGTCGGCGCGAGGTCCGCGTTGATCGCGAGGTCGTCGACCTCGACGCCTCGCTCGACGCCGGGGCCGCGCATCAGCAGCGGCACCCGGATCGCCTCCTCGTAGACCCGGTTCTTGCCGGACTCGATCCGGTGCTCGCCGTGGAAGAACCCGTTGTCGGAGGTGTAGATGAGCAGCGTGTCGTCGAGCTCGCCGGTGGCGCGCAGCTCGTCGACGATGCGCTTCGCCCCCTCGTCGATGGCCAGGAGCGACTCGGCCCGGCAGCGGTAGTTGCGGGTAACGCGCTTGACCCCGGCGTCGGTGAGCGGCGGGCGGTTGGAGACCGAGTCGGGCTTGTCGGAGACGTCGGCCTCGTTGAAGTTGGGAGGGCGCGGCAGCGGCAGGCCGGCGAACGCGCGGCGGTGGCGGATCGCCGGCTTCGCCGTGCCCTCGCAGCGACTGCGGGGCTCTCCTGCGGGCCGGTTGGGAGCGCCGCTGTGAGGGGCGAGGTAGGCGACCGAGAGGAAGAAGGGTTTGGTCTCCGGCGCGCGGCGGTCGATCAGGTCCACGGCCTTGTCCGTGTAGACGTCGGTCGAGTACGTCTCGGGCTGAGCGGGGGCGTCGACGTTCTCGTCGGGGGAGCCGTAGGTGTTGATCTGACCGTTCTCGAGGAGCTGGTAGCCGTAGTAGGTGTAGGTGGTCTTCGACCCGTGCCACTCCGACCAGCCGGGGGGGACCCCGACGCTGCTCTTCTCGTAGCCGTTCAAGAACTTGCCGATGTGCGCCGTGTAGTAGCCGGAGCGCTGCAGCCAAACGGGAAGCGTCCGGGAGGTGTCGAGCTGCTCGAAGCCGCCGATCGGCGGCTGGTTGCCGAGCACCCCGTGGTTGTGGGCGTACTGGCCGGTCTGGAAGGTCGCTCGCGAGGGGCAGCAGAGCGGCCAGTTGGTGACGCTCGTCGGGAACGTCGCGCCCCGGCCACCGATCAGCCCGCGGACGCGGCCCATGAACCGCATCTCCTCCTGGGTCTGGTCGTCGCTCATCAGGACGACGATGTTCGGCCGCTTCTGGGCCGCGGGAGCCCCGCTGGCGGGATCGGCCGGCCCCCCGATCATCCCGAGGGCCGCCGTGGTTGCGGCCGCGACGGCCCCCAGCGCAATTCTCCCTGACTTCCGCACTGCGTCTCCCAACACGAGGTTGCCGTCGAAAGTAGCGGGGCAGAAGGGCGGGGCGGTAGCGGGCGCGGCGCAGCGCCTAGGGAAGACAGCGGGGTCTGTCACCAGGCGATCCTCCACGACCCGGGCGGGAACGCGTTCGTGCTGCACCACCGCTACGCGCTGAAGGCGGCCTGAGCGGATGGGGGGCCGCGCCACTAAGCTCGGAGAATGAGCCCGATCGTCGATCTCAACGAGCACGACCGCTTCCTCCTCCACCAGCGGATCCGCCTGGTGATCAACCATTACGAGTTCTTCCTCCCGGCCGAGGACGGGGAGAGTCCCGGGGAGCGGATCTGCTTCGTGGAGCAGAAGCGTTTCAAGTTCAAGGAGGACATCCGCTTCTACACGGACGACTCGAAGACGAGCGAGCTCCTGCGGATCAAGGCGCGTCAGCGCTTCGACCCGCGCGCTCGCTACGACGTCACCGACGGGCAGGGCACGAAGGTCGGCCAGATCCAGAAGGTCTTCGGCAAGAGCCTGATCCGCTCGACCTACCGGATCTACGACGCAACCGGCCAGGAGGTGGCGGTCGCCTCGGAGAGGAGCCTCGGCGTCGCGCTGTTCCGCCGTCTCGTGGGGTTCGTCCCGTTCATCGGCGACTTCGCCGACTGGCTGCCGATCCCGTACCACTTCACGTTCAGCCGCGGCGAGCAGGAGCTCGGGGTCAACCAGCGCCGTGCCTGGAAGCTCCGCGACATCTACACGATCGACATGAGCGGCGATCCCGAGCGAACGCTCGACCGCCGCCTCGTCCTGGCGATGGCGGTCGGACAGGACGCGCTTCAGGCGCGCTGACCGCCTACGGCCCGAGCCCTCCCCGCAACGACGCCCGGGTGCCGCGGCGCGGTTCCGAGACCGGGCCCCGGTGGCATGATCAGCGGGTGGCCGCATCCGGGGAGCCCTCGCAGGAGCAGCGCGTCCAGTTGCGTCACGCTCACGAGCGCCTGCGCACCGCCTCCAAGGAGCTGCAGGCCCTGGTGGCGAGCGACCCCGTCAAGGGTCGGTGGGATCACGAATGGGCGCCGGCGGAGATCCTTCGGGCGGCCCACGAGGAGCTGCAGCAGGCCTACGAGCGGCTCACGGTCTGCCACCGCGAGATCCTGGGCGCCCAGTCCGCGGCGAGCACGATCGAGGTACTCGATAGAGGCCGAGTGCTCTCGTTCTCCTTCGACGACATGATGCGCTACCACGGACCGGGCTCTCCCGGCGGGGTGGCGCATGCGTTCAAGGTCATGCAGCGGGCGTTCCCCCTGCTGGAGCCCCACGGCCCGCCCGAGCGGAGGGAGATCTCCGTGGCGACCGCTTTCGGGGGCCCCGGTGCCCGCGACGGCTTCGAGGTGGTCGCTCGCGCCGTGACGGGAGACCGCTATGCCCTGGACCCCGACCTCGCGCGACCCGAGCGCGGCACGACGCTCGAGCGCTTCGTCTTCCGGGTCGACTACCCGGAGCGCACCGTGACCCTTGCGGTCCGCGAGGGATTCGTCATTGACGAGCTCATCTCGCTGGCGCGCAAGGAGCGCAGTCCGGAGGAGGAGGCGCGGCTCGACCTGCTCAAGCTGGAGATGGCCGACCGCGTCATGTCGAGCCCGGCCGCCGAGGTCTACGACGCGACGCTGGGCGCGTGACGTGCGCCATCGTGCCGTCTCACGCGGGATCGGCCTCCGAGCGACGATGCTCCTCGCGTTCACGGTTGTCCTCGTCCTGCTGATCGGCAGCGGTGGCTACGGGCCACACCGCGACGAGCTCTACTTCCTCGCCGCCGGCGACCACCTCGCGGTCGGCTATCCCGACCAGGGCCCGCTGACGCCTGCGATTGCCGCCGTGGTCGGCGAGGTCGCACCGGAGAGCTTGCTCGCCCTTCGCATCGCGCCCGCGCTTGCGATCGCCCCCAACGCACGATAATGAGCGTTATGTATACCTAGCGATCGAGGGCCAGGACTCGGACCTTTATCCCTCGCAGGCCGCCGAACCCTGCAGCGTCCGCTGTGACCACGGTGCGACCCCCCGCCGCGGCTCCCACCCCCGGCCGGATAGGCGCCACTACGATCCCGCGGTGTTCAGCCCGGCGGAAAGGCGCGACCTGCGGGACTACCTCGTCGCGTTCGCGCAGGCGGATGACCGGATCAGCGCTGCGGCGGTGGTCGGGTCGGCGGCGACCCACGGCGAGGACGAGTGGTCCGACATCGACCTCGCTTTCCGTCTGGCCGCCGGTCTGGAGGCCGCAGATGTCGTTGACGTCTGGACCGGGAGGATGTATGAGGACCACGGCGCCATTGATCATCTCGACGTGTGGTCTGAGAGCACGCTGTTTCGGGTGTTCCTGCTGCCAAGCACCCTGCAGGTGGATCTCTCCTTCTGGCCGTGGGAGACCTTTGCACCGCTTGGCCGATCGTTCCGGCTGCTCTTCGGTGAGGCGAACGAGCCCCGGCCCTCGTCGTCACCGGCGCCGGTGACGCTGATCGGCATGGGTTGGCTGTATGCGCTGCATGCTCGATCGAGCATTGCCCGGGGCCGCAACCTGCAGGCTCTGTACATGGTCAACGGCCTACGCGACCACGTCGTCTCGCTCGCGTGCGTGCGCCACGGTTTGCCTGCCGATCAGGGGCGCGGCGTCGATGACCTTCCTGCCGACGCCACGCAAGCGATCGCCACGGCGCTCGTCCCCGGACTTGGGCGAAGCGAGCTGAGCAGGGCCTTCGCCAACGCGATGACGGCTTTGATCGATGAGGCCCAGCAGGTCGATCCGGATCTCGCGTCGAGGCTGCTTGAACCCGCCCGAGAGCTCGTGCGCACCGCCTCAGGGTGCGAGGGGCCAGCAGAGGACGCACTCCAGTAGATCGCCGTGTCCCGTGCGGTCGACCTGCCCGCTTGGTCTCGGATGCCGGGCGCCCTCAACCCCGGATAGGCTCGCCCCGATCCCGCCACCTGGAGGAACGAGCATGAACGGACCCGAGGAGAGCTTCGGCGAGCGCCAACGCGAGCTGGCCGAGCGGAGCGAGACCGACTTCTCCGACCTGCGGGCGATGTTCATCAACTGCACCCTGAAGCGGAGCCCCGAGGAGTCCAACACCCAGGGCCTGATGGACCTCTCGATTGCGATCATGCGCCACAACGGGATCGAGGTCGACGAGCTGCGAGCGATCGACCACCAGATCGCCGTCGGGGTCTATCCCGACATGACCGAGCACGGTTGGGAGGCCGACGAGTGGCCGGCGATCAGCGAGCGGGTCATGGCGGCGGACATCCTCGTGCTCGGCACGCCGATCTGGCTCGGCGAGAAGTCATCCGTGTGCACGCATGTGATCGAGCGCCTCTACGGCAACTCGTCGGTGCTCAACGACGCCGGCCAGTACGCCTACTACGGCCGCGTCGGCGGGTGCCTCGTCACGGGCAACGAGGACGGGATCAAGCATTGCTCGATGAACGTCCTCTACTCGCTCCAGCACCTCGGCTACGCGATCCCGCCGCAGGCGGACGCCGGCTGGATCGGCGAGGCCGGGCCCGGTCCGTCGTATCTCGACGAGGGCTCAGGCGGCCCGCAGAACGACTTCACCAACCGCAACACCACCTTCATGACCTGGAACCTGATGCACTTCGCGCGCATGCTCAAGGACGCGGGCGGGGTCCCCGCGCACGGCAACCAGCGCTCCGAATGGGATGCGGGCTGTCGCTGGGACTTCCCGAACCCCGAGCACCGTTAGGGCGCTCGGCAACCTCAGTTGAGCCGCGGGTCGTCCGGCATTCGCGCGACCAGCGCGTACTGCCCGCCCTTGCGCTCGAGCACGTCGCTCCAGAGCGTCGCCGGGTCGTCGGGGAACAGCTCGGGCGGGATCGGCGGCTCTATGATCCACGCCTCCTCCTCGACCTCCGCCTCGAGCTGCCCCGGTCCCCAACCCGAGAAGCCCGCGTAGACGCGCCCGCGGCGGACCGCCTCCGGCAGCTCGTCGAGGTCGGTGGCCGCGGAGACGAGCCCGACGTCGGCGACGACGATCCACGCCGCCTTCTCCGTGTCCGTGAACTCGCCGAGGACGACGAGGGCCTCGGGCTGCACCGGCCCCCCGACGAAGATCGGCTCCTCGACTGCGATCGACGCGAGCTCCGGCAGCACGTCGGAGACCTCGGTGTCGGCCGGCCGGTTGAGGACGATCCCCATCGCCCCCTCGTCGCCGTGCTCGGTGATCAGCACGACCGTCCGCACGAAGTTCGGATCCGCAAGGGCCGGCGAGGCGACGAGGAGCTTGCCGCGCAGCGATTCCATCCGGGCTGAGGCTAGCGACCCGCCCGACGCGCCCCGGACGTGGACAGAGCCGCCGTTGGGCGGGCTCTAAGCTTTCCCGGATGGTCCACGACGTCGACG
>JAABUN010008620.1_pt1 | contig 10336 bp, 13 predicted proteins | sample 5559311 | NCBI WGS metagenome assembly JAABUN01 (sample SAMN10711877, study PRJNA513370) | rock metagenome | isolation source: Antarctica rocks | place: Antarctica: Victoria Land, Siegfried Peak sud
TGTGTCGGGCGGACCTAGTGTCGCGTTGCAATAGTGCGTTTGCGGTTGATCTTGCCGATGATCTCGTCGGCTGATTTGGTCCAGGTGAAGGGTTGGCAGCGTTCGTTCCAGCCGTCGACGAACGTCTCGATGGCGGCGATGAGGTCTTTGACGCTGGTGAAGGTCCCGCGGCGGATGGCCTGACGGGTGATGATCCCGAAGAAGATCTCGACCATGTTGAGCCAGCTGCTGCTGGTCGGGGTGAAGTGCATCGTGACGCGGGGGTTCTTCGCCAGCCAGGCCTTGATCTTGGGGTGCTTGTGCGTGGCGTAGTTGTCGCAGACGACGTGCAGTTGCACCCGCGGGTGGGTCTTGGCGACGAGTTTGAGGAAGTCCAGGAACTCGGCATGGGTGTGCCGGTCGTAGCAGCGGTCGGTGACCTGCCCGGTGGCGATCGTCAGGGCAGCGAACAGGGTCGTGGTGCCGTTGCGCTTGTAGTCGTGGGTCTGCTGGGCCGGGATCCCCGGGCGCAGCGGCAGGATCGGTGCAGTGCGGTCCAAGGCTTGGATCTGGGACTTCTCATCGATGCTGACCACGACCGCGTTCTCGGGTGGATTCAGGTAGAGGCCGACGACGTCGCGGATCTTGGCTTCCAGCTCGGGGTCGGTGGAGAACTTGAACGTCTCGATCCGCCACGGCTGCAGGTTCCACTTGCGCCAGATCCGGGACACGGTGGTGAACGAGACGTCGAGCTCGGCGCCGAGCAGCCGCGCGGACCAGTGCGTGACCCCGAGCTTGTCCGGCGGTGGCGTCAACGTCGCTGCCAGCACGGACAACTCGTCGTGCACGACCGGACGGCCTGAGCGTGGCAGATCACCCAACGACGCCAGCCCGCCGGCCAGGTAGCGGTTACGCCACGTCAGGACCGTCGGCCCCGACACCCCGACCTGCCGGGCGATCTCGGCGTTGGCCAGGCCCTCGGAGGCCAGCAACACGATCCGAGCCCGAGTCACCAGCGCCACCGGCGCCGACGAAGACCGCAGCAGCGTCTGCAGCCGCTCCATATCACCAGACTTCAGGACCAACGGCGGCGCGATCATCGGCATGACGCATTGTCTCAACCCTCAACCGCAAACCACTTACGACACGCGACACTAGCTGAGTCCTCCACAGATGTCGGCCGCCCGGTACCGCGTCACCGGCGCACTGGCTAGGCACGAGAGCGGAGGTGCGGCGTGACGCGACGTGGGGCAGGGGAGGGGTCGATCTTCAAGGACCCCCAGAACGGCCGCTGGCGAGCGCTCGTCGACGTCGGCGCCGCCGCGTCCGGTCGTCGGCAGCGCAAGAAGGTGTCCGGGCGTACGCGCGCCGAGGTCCTGCTCAAGATGCGGGAGCTGCAGCGCGACGCCGAGGAAGGCCTGACCTCAGGAGGCCGGCAGCTCACGGTCGCTGCCCTGGCCGAGGAGTGGCTGAGGCACCGAAGCGGCGAGCTGTCGGCCAGCACGCTGGAGGTCCGTACCTGGGCGGTGCGCCAGCACCTCGTACCCTCCCTCGGTGCTCGGCGGGTGCGGCAGCTCAGTGCCGAGGACGTGTCGCTGTTCCTGCAGGACCTGGCCCTTGCCGGCTACGCCAGGGCCAGCCTCGACAAGGTCCGAGGGGTCCTCGTCCAGGTGCTGCGGCACGCCGAGCGACAGGGACTCGTCGCCCGCAACGTCGCGGCGCTCGTCCCGACCCCGGCCGGGCCGGTCAGCGAGGGCCGCTCGTTGACCGTCGAGCAGGCCACGGTCCTGCTCGAGGCTGCTGACGGCCATCCGCTCGAGGCCGCCTTCGTGGTGGCGCTGACGTGCGGGTTGCGCCCGGGGGAGCTGCTCGGGTTGCACTGGCAGGACGTCGATCTTGACGAGGGCCTGCTGCGGGTCAGCCGGGCTGTCCGTCGCGTCGGCGGGGCCGTGCAGCTGGGGCCCACCAAGACAGCCGGCTCCCGTCGGCAGCTGCGCCTTCCCGCCAGCACGGTGGAGGCCCTGCGGCGGCACCAGGTCCGGCAGGCCGCACAGGTGAACCTGATGGGGGAGCACTGGCAGGACCTCGGGCTGGTCTTCCCGACGAGCCGCGGCACCCTGCTCGACCCGGCCAACCTGCGGCGGGCTCTGCGGACCGTCACCGAGCAGGCCGGCCTGGGGCGGTGGCACCCGCACGAGCTGAGGCACTCGGCCGCGAGTCTGCTGTCCGCGGCGGGAGTTCCGCTCGAGGAGGTGGCTGACGTCCTCGGCCACACGAGCACGCGGGTCACCTCGGCGACCTACCGGCATCGGACACCACCGACGGTCGACGCTGCCGCGGGGCCGATGGAGGCGCTGTTCAGCACCGACCTGGAGGTCGGCCCGGTTCGGACCGTCGCCGTCGAGGACCGGGCGCCCAATCCTTGACGCAGGATCGTCGGCAAGGTCGACAGCGACCTGGCCTGCTTATTCGTCATTCGGGCACGCCCGAACATACGATGCCTCTATGTCGACCCTCACTGATGGACGGGCAGAGCTGTCGGTGGGTCTACGCAGCCTCGGTATCGACGTTGGCGAGCCTGATCAGACTCACCACGCGCCACCACGGTTGACGCTCTCGTGGGACGGCCGCAGCATCGATGTGGCCGTGATCAGGGCCTCGCAGGTGACCGGTGCCCGGGCGCGGGAGTTGATCGCTGGCCCGCACAAGGGCCTGGCTGTTGTCGTCGCCGACCGGATCACTGCTGATGCCCGTGCGCTGCTTAACGCAGCGAGCTGGTCATGGCTGGATCTGCGTGGTCACCTGCACCTGCGAGGTGACGGGCTGCTCGTTGACACCGCCGTGGTCGGCGCCATCACCCCGCCTCAGCGGGCGAGGTCGAGCATCCGCGGCAAGGCCGGCCTGGCGGTTGCCTACTGGCTCTGCGCTCATCCGGGCGAGCCGCTCTCACCGAACGGGCAGAGCGTCGAGATCGGCTTCGCCCCGTCCACGATCAGCACGGCCGCGGCGGCCTTGGCCGAGGGTGGCCTCGTCGATGAGGACCGGCAGGCGGTGCTGCCGGAGTTGTTCTGGGAGCTGGCAGGTCCCTGGCGACCGGAATGGACCTGGCTGGCAAGCCGGCCCGAGCCGGGGGATGTGCCGGACGCGGAACACGGGACGCAGTGGGCGCTGACCGGTGACCGCGTGGCTGCGGCGCTCGGGGCCCCTCTGGTCAACGTGGGGGAGGGTCCCCTCAAACTGTTCGTGCCCGGCCCGGTGAGCATCACCGTCGCAGCCCGGCGCTACGGCGTTGCCCGACCAGGCACTGGGCCGGCAGCCGTCGCTGTGTCGCCGGTTCGCCAGGTCCTCAGCGGCTCGGTCGACACGTCGCTGTCTGGTTGGCGCACGGCCCCGGAGCTCGCTGTCGCTCTCGGCCTGGCCAACGATCCGGCGCGCGGCCGCGAGATCCTGCAGGACTGGCCGGGGGAGCGACATGTCTGGCGCTGAGCAGGTAGCTCCCGTCCAGCTCCCTGGCCCGGCCATGCACGCTCTCGTCCTGGCGGTGGCCCGCATGAGCGAGGCTGACCTCGGCCGGTGGGCCGTCATCGGAGGCGTGGCAGTCGCTGCGCGGCTAGGCCCATCGGGTGACAGCCGACGTCGACACGGTCGTCGACCAGGACCGCTTGCCGGCGGCGATCGCCGTGCTGCAGGCCCTGCCCAGCGCCGAGGTTGACCCGGCCGGGGGCCCGCACCGCCTGCTGCTCGGGGGCACGAAGGTCGAGGTGATCGAGGTGGGTCAGATGCCGCCGAGCGTCGACCTGCACGAGTTGACCGAGCGGCAGAGGCTGTTCATCGCCTCGCACAGCTGGGCACTGGAGACGGCCGGCCCGCTGACCGTGGCGAGCGTCGGACCGGACGCCCGACAGGCCGCCGCACCGTTCGCGACGGCTGCGGCCCTGGTCGCCATGAAGCTGCACGCCATCCAGGACCGTTCGGGCGACAGCCAGGCGAAGCGGGCCGGCGACGCCTGGGACCTGCACCAGCTCCTGAGCTTGCATGACCGGTCCGGCGCGATCGCCGCGACCCTGCGTCGGGCACCCGAGGCCGTGCGTGCGTCGGTCGAGCAGGCAACCGACACCGTCCTGGTGGCCGGCGCGGTCCGTACGCGGTCATGGTTGCGCACCAGTGGCGGCATCCAGGCGACGGTCGGCGCGGACGAGATCAGGGCCTTGGGGCAGCGGCTGCTGGACGGGCTGAGCGGATGACCTCACACGACCCCTCGGGGGCGTCTGACTCCATGTCAGAGTGAATAGTGCAGGGCACAATTTAGCGCGGCCGATCAGGATCACCCTTCATCCCGCAAGCACAAGAGGGGTAGCGCCCGTGCCCTGCACGCCATGGACACCGTCACACCGACCGCCGTAGCCGCAACGGAGGAGCTCGACGCTCGGCGGGTCTGGCTCGGCCCCGACGACCGAGGGGTGGAGCTGGAGATCGTGGCCGTGGTGCTCCAAGCACAGCTGCTGGTCATCTACATGATGCCGACCGCGCTACGGAGGAAGCCATGACCAAGCACCGGGTCTTGCCCGATGTCGACCTGGGTACTGACGACGTCCCGGACAGTCAGGGTCGGCGGATCACCGAGGAGTACGCGCAGGAGGCGACTGCCCAGGCGATCGCCTCCGTCGGTCGCGGCCGGCCGTCCCTGACCGGTACGAAGGCGACGTCACCGCAGGTGACCTTCCGCGTGACGCCGGAGCTGAGAGCGCAGGCCGCGGCGGAAGCCGAGCGCCAGGGACGGCGCATCTTAGACGTGGCCCGAGAGGCCCTGGAGCGCTACCTCGCGTCGTGACGTTGGTGCGACGTCACCGCAGACCCTGCGAAGCTTCCCGTACGTGTTCTTGCTGCGGAGGAACTGCTTCCGACCGTCACAGGCCCGTCAGCCCCGTGACCGGCTCCCCGACCGAGACGAGCACCCGCGGACCCTCCTGACCCGCCGGTCCGCCAGGCAGCGGGACCAGCCAGATGTGCCCGGACAAGTCCGAGACGTACGCGAGGCCAGCCGTGCTGTCCACGGCCAACCCGATTGCCTCCTGGAAACCGCCGGAGAGGATCTCGGGGGCAAGGCCGAGCTCTCCCGCAGCCGGCCGTGGAGCACGGTTGAGGGTGTTCCCGCCGGGTGGGGCGCCGCGGTCGGTCCAGTAGAGCCAGTCACCGTCCACGTGCAGGTCGATGGGCTCCGGCAGGCCGTCCCACAGCACTTCGACGTCCGAGCGGTTCTCGGCCGTCTCCCCTTCCGGTACGTCGATGCCGGCCCGGAGGATGCGGCCCTTGTCGCCCTTGGCCGGGCCCTTCTGCGTCCAGTAGAGGTGCCCGCGGACCGGGTCGACGGCGATGCCGACGCACTCCTGCGTCAAGCTCTGGTCGCAGGTGTTCACGACGAGGTCGGTCAAGCCGCTGCCGTCGACGCGGACGCGGCTGACTCGGCAGCCCTCCCGGTCGCTCCAGTACAACGTCCCCGCACCGTCGGAAGCCAGTTGCTTCCCAGAGGTGATCGCCCCGACCGGGACGACGTCTCGCTTGCCCGTCCCGTCGAGGCCGACCGCGTGCACGCCCCCGTTCGGGGCTGACCAGTCGCGGACCACTCTCCCCGGCTTCGACGCATCGACGACGGGGGCGCCCATGGTCGTCCAGTAGACGACGCCCGACTCGACGACGATGCCGTCGGGCGAGGAACCTGCGCCGTCGAGGAGGACCTCCACCTGTCCGTCGGGCAGGCTCACCCGCAGGATTCGTCCGGACCGAATGGCGAGTGCAAGCAGGGCGTCCACCGGCTCTACCTCCAGCCGGAACAGCGCGAGTCGCCGGTGATCAGCGGATTGCTGCGGACCCGCAGCCCGGCGACCTCGATCGCCTGCACCTCCGCGGTCATCTCTCGTCTTCCTCGTCCGCTGCTCGCAGTGCGGCGAGCACGGCGCGGGTCCGGCGATCCCGACGTTCGGCGAGCCGCTCGTAGTTCGCCTCGCCGCTGCCGTACGCCTTCTCGACCGCCTCGATGACAGCGTCCATCTGGCCAGGATGCGGCTTGCCGAGGTCGAAGGTCATCTGCGAGCTCACGTGCTCGACGATGTGACGCATCCCGCCGGGGCCACCGCCGAGATGGCGGCTCTCGAACGGCCCGATCGTCGACCACCGCAGGCCGAGGGAGGCCTTGACCAGCTCGTCGAGGTCCTGCGGCTCGATGACGCCCTGCTGCACCAGGTAGGTGGCCTGCTCGTTGAAGGCCTTCTGCAGCCGGTTGCCGACGAAGCCGGGCATCTCCTTCTTCAGCCTGATCGGCAGCTTCCCGAGACTGGCGTACACCTCGACTGCCCGTTCGACGGACTCCAGCGTCGTCTGCTTCCCCGGCACGACCTCCACCAGCGGCATCAGCTCCGGCGGGTTGAACGGGTGGCCGATCAGGATGCGATGCGCCGCGGCATTGTGCTCGGCGATGACCGAGGGCAACAGGGACGACGTCGACGACGCCAGGACGACATCGTCGCGGGTGTTCGCTGCAAGCGTCGCGAACAGCTCCTGCTTGACCGGAACGCGCTCGGGCCCCGACTCCTGCACGAAGTCGGCACCGGACACCGCTGAGGCGAGGTCGGCCGCGACCGTCACCGGCAGGCCGGTCAGCTCCCTGTCGACGATCTCCTGGAGGTCAGAGCGCGGGTCGGTCACGCGGACCTCCCAGCCCGCTCGAGCAAACAGCCCGGCCCAGGACAGGCCGATCACGCCGGCGCCGACGATCGCCACCACTGCCATGACGTCTCATTCCTCCTGTAGGCGGTCAACCTCCACGCGGGGGTCGAGTCCTGCCATCCGGGTGCCCGGTGGCGCGGTCATGCACGCCTCCAGGTCAGGTCCGTCCGGGCGCCGGATCTCGCCGAGCATCTCCGCGTCGACCCTCTTGCAACGCATGGAGCAACGAGCCAACCTTGGTCCGCGACCATCTGACGTCGCAGATGCGGTGCCGGGCTCGTGGCGCTCCCGTGCGCGGGGAACTCAGCCGTGTGGCCCGCCGGCGACGTACAGCACCTGTCCGGAGGTGAACCCGGCAGCCTCGCTGACGAAGAACGAGACGGGGTGCGCGATGTCCTCCGGCCAGCCGACGCGGCCCACCGGGATGTTGGCGGCCCAGTCGTCCAGGAACTGCTCCCAGTCCTTGCCGATGCGCTCCGCCGTGGCCCGGGTCATGTCGGTCGCGATGTACCCCGGCGCGATGGCGTTGACCGTCACCCCGAACTTGCCCAGCTCCTTGGACAACGTCTTGGTGAACCCCAGGAGCCCGGCCTTGGCCGCCGCGTAGTTCGCCTGTCCGCGGTTCCCGAGCGCCGACGTGCTCGACAGGTTGACGATCCGCCCCCAGCCGGCCGCCACCATGTGCTTCTGGGTCGCCCGGCTCATCAGGAAGGAGCCGCGCAAGCTCACGTCAAGAACGGCGTCCCAGTCCTCGGTGCTCATCTTGAACAGCAGGTTGTCGCGAGTGATGCCAGCGTTGTTCACCAGCACGGTCGGCGGACCGAGCTCTGTCGCGACCCGATCGACAGCTGCCTGCCCGGCCTGCTCGTCCGCGACGTCTGCGCCGACCGCGAGGGCGCGGCCCCCGGCCCGCACGATGTCGTCGACGACTGGTGTGCAAGACGCCTCGTCGAGGTCGAGGACGGCGACGGCGAGCCCATCCTCAGCAAGCCGCTTGGCGATGGCCGCACCGATGCCGCGGGCGGCGCCTGTCACGATCGCGGTGCGAGCGGGGGAGGTGCTCATGCTGACTCCTTGTGTGGGGTGTGGAGGGCCGCCGTGCGCGGCAGCGGTGAGCGAGGTCGGGCCCGCCGGTCCGTCCGGCTTCGCGTGTCAGGAAGTGCCCCGCCCGGGTCAACAACGTCCAGTAGAGCGCGGCGAGCTGCGGATTGACCCGGCGGCCCCGGCTGCTCGCGTGAGAGGTCCCAGCCGGGACACCGCGGCTCTACTCCACCGCCGAGGGCGGGCGCATCTCGGAGGTCGTCCGAGAGGCTTGGTGCGCTCTCTCGCATTCTGTCCTTGCGGGGACTTTGACCGCGGGCACGGCTACGCCAGCCGGGGGCGGGAGACCCCCGAACCCGCGAAGGGGCTGGCCATCGGCAGCTACTGGCCCTCTTCGCCGAACGAGGACGTGATCGGCTGAAATCTGTACCCGTCCTGCACCAGCCCTGCTGCAAGCCCCTTAGCCGCATCGAGCGCCGACGCGAGGTCGGCGTGCTGCAAGAGGTGCAGCGTTCGCACGGGGGAGTACCTGGCTGGCTCACGCCTGAGGGGCAGCTTCACGGAGCTGGGCTCGTACGCACATACCGTGACCGTCCAGTCCCGACGTCGCCGCAGGTGATAGGTGGTCCACCGGATCGCGGTGACGACGAGCCAGACAACCCCCGCAACGGCTGCACCTATGCCGCCACCCCACTCGGTCGCCCTCTCTGGGCTCTGCGTCCTGACCCAGGCTGCGCGGATGGCACCGGTGAGCCGACTACCCGGAACGAGTGCCCACGACGGCTGCAAGCAGACCCTGAGCCTACTGCCGGTGGCGTCAGTCAGGTAGACCTCGCGCCCGCGTTCGAGGCTCAGGTCGATCATCGGCACACGCTAACGGGACGAGCCGGAGTCTGAGCGGTCAGGCCGCTCGCGTCGTGAGCGGTGCAGGTCTGCTCTGGCCGGGCTGGTCAGCCAGACCAGGGCGCGGGTGGTAGGCGGCTGCCGGCGGCAGGGCTGCGCTTCTCGCCGGGCACCGCTACTGAGGCTCGTCCATCGCCTGAAGCTGTTCACGGGTGTAGCCAAGGTCTTCGATCACCCCGTCGAGGGACGTCCGTCGACCGTTGTCGGTGGCCGCGCGGGCTAGCACGAGTGCGACATCGACGAGGTCGCGTTCTACCGCTCGCAGCCGCAAGAGCTCCTGGTAGCTGATGACCGCTGCGACGGGTTCCGAGTGTCGCCGCAGGATGGTCGTGTGGCCGCCTTCTGCGTCCGCGACAAGCTTGGACACGCCCCGGCGGCTGGCCTCGCTGATCGCCAGGGGCTCGGCCTCGGCCATGCTCATCGCTCAAGAGTACGGAGGTCATCTGAAGGATCACGCGGTGGTGGCGTTCTACGACCTCACGACTACTGCGCGGCCAAGCCGCCCGTGAGGCTTGGTCGGCGACCAAGCACGGCAACTACTGGGGAATGTACGGGTCGCTGCTGACCTGGGTGACGACTACCTGGCCCGCCGCGGAGCAGACCCGGTACTGCAGCGGGGCGCTAACTGGAGTAGCGGCGGACCAGTAGTCGCAGGTCGAGCCCGAGGGCGGTGCAGCGAAGAACCAGTCGACGACCTCGCCACGCGGGCCGAGCCGTGCCCGCACGCGATCCCGCGGATCCCCCACGTGCACACTGGCGAACTGTTGGGCGGTGATCTCGCCGCGCGCCTGGTCGTACGCGGTCAGCGCGACCGCTCCGGCCCACAGCGCCGGCGCCGTGAGCAGGGCCAGCCCGGCGAGCAGGGTTGTGCGCCACGGTCGGACCTGGCGTGCGGCGCACTCGACGAGGACGGCACCGACGACGAGCCCGGCGGCGAGAAGAGGTCCCAGGAGCAGGAAGAAGCCGGCGCCGATGTTGACCCCGACCGTTCCCGCGGTACAGATCCGCCAACCGATCGCCGCCGTCACGCCCAGGACGAGCAGACACGCCGTCGTCCCCAGCGTCAGACCGCCCTGACCGGCCCGTCCGCGCCAGGCCCGCACGATGTGCACCAGCGCGGCCAGCGCGACCAGGACAGCGCCCACGCCGACGGCTCGCAACGGACCGACCGGGAGGTGGTAGGGCCCGTATTGGTAGTCCGGCCACTGCCGGCCGAGCGGCCCGACCGCCCACCAGACAAGGACCGGCGCCGCGAGGACGAGCCCGACGGCCGACCTCAGCGGCACGACGCGGGTCGTCCCGCGTCGAGCCTGGCCGGGGCCGGGCTGCGACTCAGCTCGCGTCCGGGGGACAGTCATCGGCAGGGCCCTGCCGCCAGCGCCGGCAGGGCCGGGAGCAGTTGCAGACCGATCGTGGTCGAGGTGTCCGCCAGTCCCGGCGACGCGCTCCGGCGGGGGCAGTGCGGCCCCGTTCGAACCGGGTGGCGTCGACGCATGGACCACATGGTGCCCTGTGCCTTCGTCATTCCTATGAGCGCTCGTCAGATCGCGAGGCACTGCGCGTCCCCTGTGCGTCAGGCTGACGTGAGACACCTCGGGTAGTACTTCCTCCCTCCCGCACGGGGCGAGAACAGGCTTGATCACGTTGACTCTCACCACTGCAGACCTGCCGGGCGCGCCGGTTGAGAATG
>JAABUN010008621.1_pt1 | contig 10336 bp, 9 predicted proteins | sample 5559311 | NCBI WGS metagenome assembly JAABUN01 (sample SAMN10711877, study PRJNA513370) | rock metagenome | isolation source: Antarctica rocks | place: Antarctica: Victoria Land, Siegfried Peak sud
CGCTCCGAAGCGAGCCTCGCGCCCTGCTCGCGTGCCGTGATCTTCTGGAACGCGATGTCGCGCGCGAAGTCCGGCGAGCCGTGCTTGGGCTTCTCATCGATGCTGAAGGGGCTGAAGCCGCAGTCGTCCGTGGCGCCGAGCTGGTCGGTGGGGATGTGGGCCGCGGCCGCGACCAGGTCAGCAGCGACCTGCTCGGCCGTCTCGACCGTCGGGTTCAGCGGGTCGATCACCCCGATGAAGGCCACCTGCTTCACGCCGTTCGCGTCTGCTCGGATGCTCTCGCCGATCAGTCGGTAGACCCGGTCCTTGTCGTCCTCGCTGGCCAGCTGGATGAGGAAGTAGCCGGCGTTCATGCGGAACAGCGAGGGCAGCAGCTCGGCGTAGTCGACCTCCTTGCTGTGCACCGAGTCCATGTCCCCGCCGGGACAGGTGTGGACGCCGATGTCCACCCGCTCCTCGGCGGTGAACCGGTCGATCACCCGGTTGTTGAGCTCGATGAACGTCTCGAGCAGGTCCTCGTTCGTCCACGGGTTCCGGGCGTCCTTCCTGCCCGCCAGCCGCCCTTCGGTGAAGTCGATCGACACCCGCACGGCGCCGGCAGCGAAGGCCTTGCGGATGTCTTTCTCCGCCTCGTCGCACAGGTCGGACAGGAACTGCTCGCGGCTGTAGCCCTCGAGCTCCCCTTTCAGCGGGTAGAGCAGGTAGAGCATCGAGGGGGCGATGACGGCCTGCTTCATCAGTCGCGTGGCGTACGGCGCGGACTGGGTCAGCAGGTCGGCCGCGTAGGTCTTGTAGCGGAACGGGCCACCTGTCAGCCGCGGCAGCTGGCGGTGATGGCCGTCGTCGAAGATCGCGAAGAACTGCCCGTCCCCGGCCAGGTTGTCCGCCAAGCCCGTGCCTGCCAGGGTGTCCGCCAGGGGGTACGTAGCAAAGCTCGATGCCCGCTGCTCCCCGTCGGACACGATCGCCGTACCGGTCGCCTCCATGCGCTGGACAGAGTCCTGGGCGGCGGTGTCCTGCTCGGCGCGCAGCTGGTCCTGGGTGATCTCGCCCCGGTCGTACGCGGCGATCGCGTGCTGCAGGGCCATCGGCCGCGGCAGCGACCCGACGTTCTCGGTGGGGATCGGCATGAGCGCTCCTCGACTCGGGAGCCCGAACGTAGTCCCCGCGAGTGCTCCGGTCTCCCAGCGGGGAGGGAGCCCCTGCAGCCTGCAGAGGGGACGACGGCATGACCCGGGCGGACGAGAGCGACCTGTGGCGGTTCGACGTGCGAACCCTGGCCGGGGTGATCGCAGACCGGCAGGTGTCGGCACTGGAGGTGGCCGAGGCGGTCCTCGACCGGATCGAACGCCTGGACCCGTCGCTCGCCGCCTTCGTCACCGTCGTGCCGGAGCAGGCGCGCGAGCAGGCGCGGCGGGTCGACGCACGACTGGCAGCCGGTGAGGATGCGGGACCGCTCGCGGGCGTCCCGGTGAGCATCAAGGACCTGATCTTCACCGCAGGGATCCGGACTGCCTCCGGGTGCTACGCCTACCGAGATCTCGTCCCGGACGAGGACGACATCGCGGTCACCCGGCTCCGGGCGGCCGGAGCCGTCATCGTCGGCAAGACGACCGTGCCGGAGCTCGGCTACGGCGGGACCGGGCAGAACCCGCTGGGGCCGGCGACGAGCAACCCGTGGGACCTGGGGCGCACCTCCGGCGGGTCCAGCGCGGGGTCTGCGGCGGCGGTCGCGAGCGGGCTCGGGCCCTTCTCGCTCGGCAGTGACGGCGGTGGCTCGGTCAGGGGGCCGGCGAGCTTCTGCGGACTGGTCGGGGTCAAGCCGACGATGGGTCTGGTCCCGCTCCATCCGGGCACGAAGGACCACCGACTCCCAGGGGTGTCGAGCTGGGAGTCACTCGAGCACATCGGGCCCCTCACGCGCACCGTCGGCGACGCCGCCCTCGTGCTCTCGGTCCTGGCCGGACCTGATGACCGCGACCGGCTCAGCCTGCCGTCGTACGACATCGGCGCCACGACAGCGGAGGGTGGCGTACGCGGGCTGCGGGTCGCCTACAGCGCCGACCTCGGCTACGCCCGGGTCGACCCGGAGGTGCGGGCCCTGACCGAACAGGCGGCGCGTGTCTTCGAGCGAGACCTCGGCTGCGTCGTGGAGGAGGCCCACCCGGGTTGGGACGACCCCTACCCCGCCTTCTGGGGCACCGTGCTCAGCGAGACCGACCTCAAGGGGATGCGCCAGCTCGCCGACGAGCTCGGCGAGCGGATGTCCCCGCACCTGGTCGCCGCCCTGCGCACCGAGTGGTCCGCCGAGCAGCTCACCACCGCGCTCATGGGGCGCAAGGCCATCTACGACCGGGCCTGGCGCTTCTTCCAGACCTACGACCTGCTGCTCACCCCCACGATGCCGGTCCCGGCCTTCGCGCACGGGCTGCTCGGACCATCGTCCGTCGACGGGCACGACGTCGAGGCTTCCGCACGGTCGTGGTTCACCTGCCCCTTCAACCTCACCGGCCAGCCCGCCGCGACGGTGCCCGCCGGATGGACAGCGGGAGGGCTGCCCGTCGGGCTGCAGATCGCAGGGCGCCGGCTGGATGACGCCCTGGTGCTGCGGGCGTGTGCGGCCTACGAGGCTGCGGCGCCCTGGGCCGATCGGTGGCCAGCCCAGGACGGTGCATCCGGGCTGCAGCGCTGACGTGATCCCTGGGTGGCCGGTCTCCGTAGGCTCGCCGCCACCCCGCGGTTCACCTGGTCACGGCTGCTGCAGACACCTCGGGCAGGCCGCGCCCACCACGATGATCGGATCGCTGAGACCTGCGGCCGCAGCGTCCGCTGGATCTGTGCGTGCGTGGCCGGGACAGTGACGTGGTGAAGCTCGGACCCACGGACGACCTCGATCGTGGGCCTGGACCGCAGCCATCCGGGCGGGATCGTCGACCTGCCCGCGGGCCGTTCCGGAGCATGCCGGAGGCTGACTCGCTTTACCGGTCAGGCTGTTTCGCGACTCCGTCCAGGTTGAACTGATCAGCACCGCAGCCGCCGACCGTTGCGGGTGACGGTGCTGGCCGACCCGGAGGCGCTCGCCGACATCCGAGGCAGATGCGAGCTGTGCCAGCGGGGACGTCCGCGGTCACGATCGCGGGCAGCCAGGAGCGGACGTAAGCCGGCCCAGCAACAGCCACGCGTGCGCGCGGCTCGACGTGCCTGGCGATGCAGCCCGGTCTTGACGGCCGCCCCGACACCGGTGCCGCTGGTCTCCACCCACGCGACCCGGTCCAGCGGGTCGTAGGTTGTGATGGTCGTGCAGGTCTGGGTGGGCCGCCCCGAGCACGCCAGGCTCTTGATTCCGCGTCATGATCGACGCCCGGACGCAGGGACGCAGGGACGCGCTGGGACGGAACAGCACGTTCCGCCACGGAACGCGACAGCATGGCGACGCGAGTGCTCGCTCGCGAGCAGGTACGTGGGAGGCTCGGTGAGCAACCTGCTTGCGTCCGCAACGATTCAAACGTTGCAACGCTCTGACCTGGGTGGTTGTGTGCGCCCCAAGGGATTCGAACCCCTAACCTCTTGATCCGTAGGGCTGTGCTCGTCGTGGTCTCGGGTGCTGACGGGTCCGGTCACGCTCATCTCGTGCTGTCTGGTCCTGCCCCGTCGTCCGGCTGGTGCGCTCAGGTGCCGGGTGGTGCTGACGGTTCCGTGAGCAACGCCGTTGGCAAGGACCGGCCCCGGTCACTGTGTGCGGTAGGCGTCGCGGCGGTGCTCAATCCGCAAGACCACGACCTCGCGGACGTCGTCTCGGACCCGGTACAGGAGCCGGTAGGTCCCGCGACGCGCCGACCAGATGCCTTCGAGTTGCCCCCGAAGCGGCTTGCCGACCCGGTGCGGATGCGCCACCAGGACGGTGGTGAGGAAGTCGATGACCGCTGCCGCCACGCTCTCCGGCAGCCGGTCGGTCAAGGCCTGACGAGCCGGGGCAGCCAGGACGAGCTCGAAATCCGGGTCGTCCGTCAACGCCGCAGCGCGCGTACGGCCTCTGCCCCGCGTACCACGTCACCTCGGGCGTAGGACTCGTCGGCCTCGCGGATGTCGGCCAGCGCGGTCGGGTCCGACAGCACCGACAGTGTCTCCTCGAGTTCCGCCAGGTCTGCGGGGCTGATCAACACCGCCGCAGCCCGCCCGTTGCGGGTGATCGTGACCCGCTCATGGTGCTTGTCCACCCGCTCCACGACCTCAGACAGATGATCCCGGACCGCACGCAGGGGCTCGACGCTCATGGCCACGATTGTGGCGCACCAGGGCTGAGCTGTCGAGTCGCCCAGCGGGCCTCCTGGCCGCTCTCCTCAGCCCCCGCCCCGATGCCGTCGTCGTCACCATCGCGGCGCCCTCCTCGACTGGTTCTCGGGGACAGAGGCGCACCTGCGCCGGCGAGCGCTCAGCAGCAGAAGCGGATGTCGTGGTGCGGATGCTGGCGGTTGACAGTCCCCGGGGGTCTGTCGTCAGCGCAGCGAGGCGGCCAGGGCGGGGAAGACCCTGGCGACCTTGGCGGTGAGGTAATCACCGTAGACGCCGTCCCACGCATGAACGCTCTGCCCGTCCCAGCGGTGCGCCGCGTCGTCCGGCCGTCCTGTGAAGACCGTCTCGGGCAGGGGGGTGACTGTGGCGTCCCAGGACGGGTCCAGGAAGAGCGGGAACGACAGCCGGTCGGCGCCTGAGAGGTTGCGGACTCGATGCGGGTTCGAGCGGTAGCCGCCACGGGTCATCCGCTGGAGCATGTCCCCGATGTTCACGACGAAGACGTACGGGTCAGCGGGGACGTCGAGCCAGTGATTGCCGCTGCGCACCTGCAGCCCGCCATGATGGTCCTGCGCGAGCAGCGTGATGAGCCCGTAGTCGGTGTGCTCGCCGACGCCCCAAGACTCGGTGTCGCCTTGTGGGTAGTGGAAGACGCGGAACAGCACCGTCGGGTCAGCGGTGAGGTGTCGGGAGAACCAGTCGGCTTCGAGGCCGAGACCAAGGGCGAGGCCGCGGAGCAGCGCCTGCCCGACGGCGGTGACCTGCTGGATCCACCGCAACACGACGTCGCGCAGCCCTGCCGGCTCTCGGGGGAACACGTTGCGCCCGTGCAGCGGTGTTCCGGCCACGACCCGCGGGTGGCTGGCGGTCAGCTCGGTGCCGAAGTAGACGCCCTCCTTGCGGTCCGGCCGGCCGGCAGTCAGCTCACCGCCGACGGGGAACCAGTCGCGCCAGGCCAGCCCGCCTCGGCTCATCGCGATCTGCGCCTTGACCTCGTCGGGGAGGGCGAAGAACTCTCTCGACAGCCGCTCCAGGTCGTCGCGCAGCGCCGGGTCGATGCCGTGCCCGGTGACGAGCAGGAAGCCGGTGTCCCGGCATGCGGCGTCGATGGCGCGGCCAGTCCGTGCGCGCTCGGCGTCGCCGGCCTCCGGGTCGACCAGTGGCGACATGTCAACGAGCGGGAGACTCATCTTTCAGGGCCCAGCAGGTTCGTCGTCGCCTGGTTGCATGAGGGCCAGCGTAGAGGCGTGAGCAAGGGGAGGCGGGGCCGTAGCGCTCTGACCTGCGGCTTTCCTGTGCGCCCGAAGGGATTCGAACCCCTAACCTCTTGATCCGTAGGGCAGTGCTCGCCGTGATCTTGGGTGCTGACCGGTCCGTTCACGCTCATCTCGTGCTGCCTGGTCCTCCTACCCCGTCCGGCTGGTGCGCTCACGTACCGGATGGTGCTCACGGCTCCGTTAGCAATCTCGTTAGCAAGTCACGGGCCGCGCCCCAGCGTCCTTGAGGCCGCGCTCCCACGCGGGGAAAGGAGTTCGGCCGTCCTTCGCCTCAGGGACGCTCGAGCAGGTCCGCCGCCATCTCATCCGTGACCCGGAGGTCGATGGCGTGGACCGGCTCACCGCCCCAAGGCTCCTCGGCCGTCCCGTGCATGTGGTCGATGGTGGCTCACTCGGCGGCGAAGACGCCCGGGGCGCGGTACGGCGTGTCGGTGATGCGCATCCCGATACGTACCTTCGTCGTCCGGGCTGCGAGCCAGGGCAGCAGCGGCCAGCCCTGGGACCACTGGCCGCGAGCGGACACCGACAACTGCTTGGGGAACTCCTTCATCATCCCGAAGGAGTTCTGGAGCTCCCCGCGGTCGGAAGCCTCCGGGACGACGACTCGGTCGAGCGTCCAGACGGAGTCGAAGTCGAGCTCCTCGGCGAGGTCGGTGAGGTCGGTGAGGTCGGTGAGGTCAGCGAGCTCCTTCACCGTCACGTTGTTGCGAAGTTCGCAGGTAGGGCGAGCTTCATAGCATTCGTTCCTCAACGGGCCGACGGGCGTCCGGGCAGCACCGTGAGGTCATGCGGCATGCGTCCGCATCGTCCGTGTCTGCTCGTGTGAAGCACCGAACAGCACGGGGGCCCTGGCGTCCAGACCAGTCCGGGCGAGGTCAGCTCGGGCCGGTCGTACCGGCCTCGGTCCGCATCTGGTCGCGCAGCTGCCGCTTGAGGACCTTGCCGTAGTTGTTCGTCGGCAGGGCGTCGACGAAGCGGTACTCCTTCGGCCGTTTGAACCGGCCGATGCGATCCAGGCAGGTGCGGTCGAGGTCCTCGATCGGCGGCCGGTCGTCGGCGGCCGCGACGACGAACGCGACGACCGCCTCACCCCACTCGGCGTCGGGACGGCCGACGACGGCGGCCTCCTGGACCCCGGGGTGGCACAGCAGCGCCTCCTCGACCTCCCGTGGGTAGATGTTCATCCCGCCGCTGATGATCAGGTCCTTGGACCGGTCGCGAAGCGTGAGGTACCCGTCCTCGTCGACGCTGCCCATGTCGCCGGTGTGCAGCCAGCCGCCGCGCAGCGTCTCGGCGGTCTCGTCCGGCTGCTCCCAGTAGCCGGCCATCACCACGTCGCCCCGGACCACCACCTCCCCCACCTCGCCGGTGGGCACCTCCTGGTCGTCCTCGTCGACCACCCGGACCTCGACGTCGGTGCGCGGGAAGCCGACGCTCTGCATGCGGTCCTGCCACCGAGCGTGGTCCCGCTGGGCGTGGTCGGCCTTGGACAGGGCGGTGATGGTCATCGGCGTCTCGCCCTGCCCATAGATCTGGGCGAGGCGCGGGCCGAAGACGTCGAGGGCGACTTCGAGATCGGCCAGGTACATCGGCGCGCCGCCGTAGATGATCGCCTTGAGGTGCGACAGGTCGGCGGCCGCGACGGCCCGGTCGCCGGCGAGGCGCTTCACCATGGTCGGAGCGGCGAACATCGTCATGCCGGGCCACCGCGCCAGGAGGGCCGCGATCTCGTCGCCGTCAACCCCGCCGGACTGCGGCACCACGCTCACTGCTCCTCGCGCGACGTGCGGCAGGCCGTAGAGCCCGGAGCCGTGCGAGAGCGGGGCGGCGTGCAGGATGCTGTCCTGCGGCGCCACCGCGTCGAGGTCGGCGTAGTAGCTGAGCGACGCCATCAGCAGGTTGCGGTGGGTCAGGGTCGCACCCTTGGGCCGTCCCGTCGTGCCGCTCGTGTAGAAGAGCCAGGCCGCATCGTCCGGCGCCCGGTCGACCAGCCGCGCCGGCGCGGACCCGGTGAGCCGGTCCCACTGCGGCCCGGGGGCCAGCACCGCCGCCCGCAGACGGTCGATCGTGCCGACCAGCGGCTCCATGTCGTCCATGTGATCCTGGTCGGCGATCACCACCGACGAGCCGCTGTGGTCGATCACGTAGGCGATCTCGTCCCGGTGCAGCCGGGCGTTCACCGGCACGGCGACCAGACCAGCGTGCCAGACGGCGAACAGCGCCTCGATGTACTCAGGGCGGTTGCGCATCACGATCGAGACCCGGTCCCCCGGCGCCAGCGCAAGACTGTCGCGCAACCCGCCGGCAGCGGCGGCGGTCCGAGCGGCGAAGGCGTCCCAGGTCGCGTGCACCCGCTCGCCGTCGGCGATCGCCGGCTCGTCCCGCAGCCGCCGGCCATTGCGGTCGACCCATCCTGCGATGTTCATCGAGGCCACCCCCAGTCGGCGAGCGGCTGGCCCCGGCGGTACCGGCCGCAGGGCGAGCACGATAGCGCCGTGCGGCACATCCTGCGACGCGTGAGGCTTCCCCACCCGAGCTCCCCGTCCGTGAGCCGGCTGTCCGCGACCGCCGGCGTACTGCGATGAAGCTCAGCGCCGGCGAGGCGCCCGGCTCGCCGCGAACGTCCACGGCGTCATGTGCACCGTGCACCCCGAGCGCGGTCCCGACCCCGTGCCTGCGGTGTACGCCGTGAGCGACGACGGCTACGTCGGCGTCCCGATTGACCGGATCAAGCCCAAGGCCTCGTCCCGCCTGCAGCGCGAGGACAACCTGCAGGCCGACCCGCGGTGCGCGCTGCTGGTCGAGCACTGGGACTCCGACCACTGGTCCCGCCTGTGACGGGGGCGGGCGGACCTGCAGCACGTGGAGGACCCTCCGCCCTCGCTGAGGAACGACCTCGGCGCGTGGCTGGCCGCACCGTCCCCGAGTACGCCGACCAGCCCTTTCACCGGGCCCTGGTGTGTCGCATCGTCGCCGTGACCGGGTGGGCCGCCGCCGACCGGTAACAGCTGGTGCTGTCTGATCCTCCTACCCCGTCCGGCTGGTGCGCTCGCGTGCCGGATGGTGCTCACAGCTCCGTTAGCAACCTCGATCGTGCTGACTCCGTCAGCCGGGGTGACGGTCAGGGAGAGAAGGCGGTCAAGGACCTCCCTGTATCGGCAGGCGTCGGACGGCCAACCTCGTCGGACTCAGCGACACGACCGCACCTTGTCGGAGGTCTGCAAGGACAGCGGGCAGGTTCGCGACCAGAAGAGCCTCGGCCAGGCGCCGGAGCCGCCCTCGGCCGACGTTTCCCCGCGCCCGCCGCAGCCGACGGCCAGCAGCGCGAGGAAGGACAGGGCAGCGACGTTCGCGAGCCGAGCTCTCATGGGCGGATCTCCTCAGCAGACGGCACTGTCGGGCTCGAGCGGGACGGTGGGAGGCGGGAGCGGGACCGGCAGCGAGGCCGGCACCGAGAGGCGCAGCCCGGTGTGATGCCGGTTACAGGAGACCCACTTGATGTTGGTGTCAACTGCGGGCTTGCCCGGTGACCCCGGGCGGGGCAGGGTGGCCGGGAGCGCGAGCAGGGGCCGCCCCGACGTGGGCAGGACCTGCGCTCACCCGCGAGGCGGGACGCGACACCGAGGGGAGGGGCGGAATGGCGACGGAGAGCACAGCAGACGGCGCAGCGGACAGCCGGGTCGACCCGCAGCGCGCGCGGCGCGGCACCGGACCGGTGACCGACCGCGGCCTGGTGCGTCGGCTCGAGCTGCTGGCCGCGGCCCGCCGCGTCTTCGAGGCCCAGGGCTACGTCGACACCCGCGTCGCCGACATCGTGCGGGAGGCCGGCGCGTCGCAGGGGACCTTCTACACCTACTTCGACTCCAAGGAAGCGGTCTTCCAGGAGGTCGCCGACCAGGCAATCGCGCAGATGCTGGCCGACCTGCACGCCGACGTCGTGGCGGACGACCCGGTCGACCGCATCCGCGACAGCCTGCGGCGGTTCGTGCACGCGTACCGCCCGGCGGCGCGCATCGTCGCGCTGGTCGAGCAGGTCGGGACGTTCACGCCGGAAATGAAGGCGCTGCGCCTGGCGCTACGCGAGGCCTTCGTGCAGCGCACTGTCCGCGGGCTCGTGCGCTGGCAGGCAGACGGCACGGCCGACCCGGGGCTCGACCCGGAGCTGGCCGCCGAGGCACTCGGCTCGATGGTCGACCAGATCTGCTACGTCTGGATGAACCTCGGGCGCGAGTTCGACGAGGACGCGCTGCTCGACGTGCTCACCACGGTCTGGAGCCGCACCGTCGGCGTGGCGCAGGCGCCGTCCAAGGCCCGTCGCCGCGCCCACCTGCGCGCCGCCCACCCGCTGCCCCCCCGCCATGACGGCGCCCTTGACAGCGTGACCGACACCGCATAGGAAGAGCCCGCCGACGGACTTGACATGCGCGTCACCTCAAGGGTCCGCGGCCGTCGGTCGCGCCGCCGACCCCAGAAGGGCAGGCCCATGAGGGACGAGCTCATCGAGCTCCGCGGACGGCTCCGCGCGTTCATCGACCACGAAGTGGTCCCCGCCGAGGAGACCTTCCTCGAGCAGCAGGAGACCAGCGGCTACTGGCAGGCCGGCGTGCTGGCCGACCTGCGCGAGTCCGCCAAGCGCCAGGGCCTGTGGGCGCTCGGCCACCCCGCGGAGATCGGCGGCGGCGGCCTGCCGTTCATGGACTTCGTCTACCTCAACGAGATCATCGGGCGCTCGGAGCTGGGGCAGCTGGCCGTCGGCTCGGCGTCGA
>JAABUN010008622.1_pt1 | contig 10336 bp, 7 predicted proteins | sample 5559311 | NCBI WGS metagenome assembly JAABUN01 (sample SAMN10711877, study PRJNA513370) | rock metagenome | isolation source: Antarctica rocks | place: Antarctica: Victoria Land, Siegfried Peak sud
CTGCTCATCGATCCAGCGGTCGACTGCGTCGCTCGGGACGCGCACGAGGCGGCCGACCCGGACCACGTCCGCCGCGAGCGGACCGCGTAGAAGCTCGTAGGCCTTCGAGCGTCGGATCGTCAACACATGCTGAAGATCCGCTGGCGTGTAGAGGCGGCGCGAGCCGCTCTCAAGGTGGTGCACGAGTCCCGCACGAAAGCGGTGCAAGGTCGACCCGCGCCGGACGACGTCATTGGCGCGATCACCGACCTGACTCTCGGCGGGCGCGGTCCGGCCGAGATCGAGCGACAGATGGGCGACGACCCGAGCTTCCGCGGGCGTGTCCCGAAGCTCCGGACCGTGAAGAAGTACGCCGCGCTCGCGAAGCGCGGCCCAGCCTCGGAGCCGTGGTCGCTCGTCGATGCGCCAGCCGACGAACCCGTCGCCGTCGTCCCAGTCGTCGCCGCGGTGATCGAGCGGAGCGAAGGACGGGTCCGGAACGTGTCGAAGCGCGAGGCTGCCGTCGTCTCTCGGATCGTGCGAGCCGCCCCGGAGGTGCCGCCGTGGGATGCCTACCGGCTCGCCCGGCGGATCGTCGCCGACCCGTCGGGCGAGCGAGATGTCACGGAGTACCTGGGGTTCGAGCCGTGGACCGACGACGGGCGAACGAGATACGAGCATGCCTATCGCGAGCGGTGGGTTCGCCACCGACTGATCGCCGACCCGGCGTTCGCAGAGATCCAGCGCTATGAGACGCCCGAAGAGGCGATGACGGGAGGCCCACGATGACGACGAGGCGAGATCGCGGCGACGCGAAGGTGATCGAGGTGAAGGACCGTCCCGCCGGGTCGCGGTTCGTGGGCCGCGTCTGGGTCAAGAGGGACGGTCAGAAGTACCGGAAGAGCGTCTACGGGGCGAGCCGGGCCGAGGTTCGCCGGAAGGTCGACATCGAGAAGCGCCGCGCCGCCGACGGCCTCGCGCCGACCGATGGCGAGACGACGGCCGCTCGATACCTGACCGAATGGATCGAGCGCCAGCATCGACGCGTGAAGAGCGGCACGCTTCGCGAGCGGACCGCCACGCGGTACGAGTCGCTGATCAGGATCCACGTGATCCCGGAGATCGGCTCGAAGCTTCTCGCCTCGCTTAGCCGTTACGACGTCGACCGCTGTCTCGACCGCATGCAGGATCGAGGCCTCGGCCCGACGACGCGCCATCACGTCGGGAACGCGCTCCGGATCGCGCTCAGTGAGCCCGTCGCCGACGGGAGGCTCGCGAGGAACCCGGCGAAGCTCGCCGTCCTACCGACGCCCGTGATCCGTCGACCAAGAGTGCCGACCGACGACGAGTACCTCCGGATCATGAAGGCGGTCGAGGGCGACCGACTCAGGGCGTTGTTCGTGTTCATCGCCGCGACGGGGTCCCGAGTCGGTGAGGCGCTAGGGCTCCGATGGCAGGACGTCCATTGGGACCGTGACGAGATCGAGTTCACGCAGACCGTGGGCCGCCTGAACGGCCGCGACTTGTTCGCGCCGCCGAAGACGGAGGCGAGCGAAGCTGCGATCCCGATGATCCCGCCCGTCCGAACCGCCCTGCTCGCGCAGAAGGCGGCCCAGGACGCGGGGCTCACCGGAGGGCCGCCGAAGCTCCTCGCCGAGAAAGGCGTCGCCAGGGGACCGCTCGTCTTCACCGCCATCGACGGTGGTCCCCTGAACGGGAGCTACGTCACGCACAGGTTCCAGACGCTCCTCGCACGAGCAGGGCTTCCGAAGCTCCGGGTTCACGACCTCAGGCACTTGTACGTCTCGCTGCTCCACGCTCAGGGCGTCTCGCTCGAAGTGATCTCAGGCCTCGTGCGTCACGCGAACCCGACCATCACCAGGCAGGTCTACCTGCACCTTCGGTCGGACACTAAGCGCGAGGCCGCGGGACAGATCGCGCACCTCTTCGCCGCCGCGACTGGATCCTGACGGTGCGGCCTACCAGTGGTGGTATCAGGACTGGTATCAGGCGACCCGAGAGCCCGCGCCACGAGGGCTCGGAGACGCCCTCCTGAACGTGATACGGTCCCTGCGGGCCGGTAGCTCAGCGGCAGAGCAGGGGACTTTTAATCCCTGTGTCGTGGGTTCGAATCCCACCCGGCTCACCGCTCCGCACCGACGACGTGGATGCGGCGCGCGATCCCGCCCAGCTGGCGTGTATCAAGGCGTGGCACGACTCCCTCGACCCAGCCTGGCGGCGGCGACCTGTACCTCGATATCGGCTTGGGCCGTCGAGCCTGAACGTGACATCCGGCACTCATACGGTCACTAGTCCATGGCGCGTCGCAATCTACTCGCCCTGGGCCGGCACGCGCGGGACGCTACGGTCGGTTGGTAGTCCGCCGATCCTCGGGCATGCCCTTAGGGCCGACCGTGACGATCCGCCGCGGTGGGACCGGCGCCGGTCCTCGCCGACGCAGGCCACGCACCAGCCGGAAGATCTCGACGGCGGCGAAGAGTGGCATCAGGCGCCGCGGCAGGAAACGAAACAGGACGAACTTAAGGGCGCGGCTCAGCATCGGCACAGTATCGCCCGTGGTGGCGTTCGCGTCCGGTTCGCCCGCGACCACAAGCCTTGCACCTGGCTTGCGAAGCGAGCCCGGTGCTCCCGTGGCTCGACCGCCTCGCAACCGTTCGGTGCCCCGTGACCCCGTCCTCCGGCACCCAACCGCGACCTTGTCGAACCCCCGGCGGGGTCGCTTGCCTGGTTGCCGCTTCGTAGCCTACCGAGCAACACGCGGCCCGTGAGCCGTCGCCCGCATGCTCGTGAGGAAGGACCAAGGATGGACACCGGAGATACCGCCTGGCTGTTGATGTCGACGGCCCTGGTGATGATCATGCTCCCAGGCCTCGCCCTGTTCTATGGCGGCCTGGTCCGCCGCAAGAACGTGCTTTCGACGATCATGCACAGCTTCTTCGGCCTGGCCCTCGTCAGCGTCGTCTGGGTGGTCGTGGGCTTCACGCTCGCGTTCGGTCCGGACGTGAACGGCCTGGGCCTGATCGGTGGCCTTGACTTCGCTTTCTTCAACGGCGTCGGCCTGGAGCCATCCGCGAACTACGCGACGACCGTGCCGTTCGTCCTCTTCGCGGCCTTCCAGCTGATGTTCGCGGCCATCACCCCGGCGCTCATCACGGGCGCCTTCGCCGAGCGCAAGCGCTTCAGTGCGTTCGTCCTCTTCACGCTCCTGTGGAGCGTCCTCGTCTATTCGCCCCTGGCCCACTGGGTGTGGTCGACCGACGGCTGGCTGTTCAAGCTCGGTGCGCTCGACTTCGCCGGCGGCACGGTCGTCCATATCAGCTCCGGCGTGTCCGCCCTCGTCGTCGCATTGCTCATCGGCCGGCGCACCGTGAACGGGGATCGGATGGAGCCGCACGACGTGCCGATGACCGTGCTGGGTGCGGGTCTCCTGTGGTTCGGCTGGTTCGGCGTCAACGCCGGGTCGGCGGTCGCCGCCAACGGACTCGCCGCGAACGCCTTCATCGTGACCAATACCGCGGCCGCCGCCGCGACGATCACCTGGGTCCTCGCGAGCTACCTGCACAAGGGCAAGGTCAGCGTCATCGGTGCCGCCTGCGGTGCCGTCGCGGGACTCGTCGCCATCACCCCCGCCTCGGGCTTCGTGACGGTGGGTGGCGCGCTGTTCATCGGCCTGGCCGTCGGCGGGCTGTGCTACAGCGCGACCCTGCTGCGCTCGCGCCTCAAGATCGATGACGCCCTTGACGTGTTCGCGGTCCACGGCGTGGGCGGCATGTTCGGTGCCGTCGCCACCGGCGTCTTCGCCTCTTCCGCCATCCAGAGCGCGTACTCGGGCCTGCTGGAAGGCAACGTCCAGCAGCTCGTCAACCAGTTCATCGCCGTGGGCGCCACGATCCTCTACGCCGCGATCTCCACGTTCGTCATCGTCAAGGTCGTCGATGTCATCCTCGGCATCCGGGTCAAGGCCGCGGACGAAGAGATGGGCCTGGACCTGTCCGTGCACGGCGAGGCCGCCTACCAGACCTGATCGCCCGACCGGTCCGCCTGGACCGACCCACCCTTCTGGCCGCTGTCGAACCCCTCCGACGGCGGCCACTCCCTTCTCACCGGAGCCGCCCGTGGACCATCACCTCCGCTCTCGCCGCACCATCCCCGCGACCCCGCTCTACGACGCACGATATGAACACGATGCGTGCGGGGTCGGGTTCGTCGCCGACGCGGGCGGTCGGTCGCGTTCCAGGGTCCTGCCGCTCGCCCTGGCGGGCCTCGCCTCGCTAGCGCATCGCGGCGCATTCGGGGCGGACGGGGAGTCGAGCGACGGAGCCGGGATCTCCCTGCCCCTGGACGCGTCGGTCATCCGGGCGTTGATCGGCACGGTGGGCGGGGCGGGCACGGTGACGACGGCCGGGTCCCGGCCTGCGATCGTCATGCTCTTCCTGCCGCGCGGCGGCGTGCCGGAACGTGCGAGCCGCGCCCTCGTGGAACGGATCTTCGCGGAGGCCGGGTTGCCCGTCGCGTCCTGGCGGGCCGTCCCGTTCCAGCCCGCCGCGCTCGGGGCAGCCGCCGCAGCTTCGCGCCCGACGGTCGTCCAGGCCATCGTCCCGAGACCGGCCCGCGACCCGGGCGCCGGTGACGACCGGCCGCTCGACGACAAGGCCTTCGAGCATCGCCTGGTCATCGCCCGTCGACGCCTGGAGGTCGCCGCCCGGGCCGCCGGCGGTCGACTCGCAGCGGACCTGTCCGTCTCGTCCGCCTCTGCCCGGACGATCGTCTACAAGGGCCTGGTGGCCGGCGGTCGACTGGCGGAGCTGTACCCCGATCTCGATGGTCCGCTCGACGTCGACTACGCCATGTTCCATCAGCGCTACGCGACCAACACCCACCCGGTCTGGCGCCTCGCGCAGCCCTTCCGTTCGATCGCGCACAACGGGGAGATCAACACCGTCCGCGGCAATCGCGAGCAGGTCCGCGGCCGCAGCCGGGACGTCGGTACCGGCGCGATGGCCACGGCGCTGGCCGACGCCGGTCCGCTGCTCTCCCCCGATGGCTCCGATTCGCTCTCGCTCGACGAGGCTCTCGAGTTGCTGGTCACGACTGGCTGGGACCTGACGCCAGCCCTCCTCGCGGCCATCCCGGAGGCGTTGGGGCTTCGTCGCGCACCGCATCCGCACGTCGCCATGCTTCGTCGCCGGACGGCCGGGATGCTCGCACCGTGGGACGGCCCGGCCGCCATCGTGTTTGCCGACGGTCGGAGGGTCGGCGCCCTGATCGACCGCAACGGCCTGCGCCCGGCGTCCTTCGCGGTGTCCGCGGACCGGCTCGTGGCCGTCGCGTCAGAAGCCGGTGCCGTGCCCTTCCCGGCGGCCGAGACCGTCCGACGCGGCCGCCTGGGTCCGGGCGAGCTGTTGCTGGTGGAGCCGGGCCGGCACTCCATCCTGGAGGACACGGACGCCAAGGCCTGGGTGCTCCGCCACCTGCCGATCCACGACACGCCACGCCCGATCCACGAGGACCGCGCGGAGGCGGCCGCCGATGCCCTGGCCGGCGGCCCGCCGACGGCCCATCACGAGCGCTACCTCGCCGGCCTCGATGCGGAACGCGGCCGGCTCGACATCAAGACGATGACCCTGGAAGGCCACGAGCCGCTGTGGAGTATGGGCGACGACACGCCGACGGCCGGCCGCGGCCGCCTGGATCGACCGATCGCCGATCATCTTCGCCAGGCATTCGCCCAGGTCACGAACCCGGCGATCGATCCGGAACGCGAGCGCATCGTCATGGACCTGCGCGTGGAACTGGGCCGTCGACCGGCGTTGCTCGGTGGTCCGCCCCGGGGCCCGCGGACCCTGCGCCTGGACCGGCCGATCGTCGCCGACCTGGGCGGTCTGCTCGGGGCCCTTCGGGAGCGGCGACGCAAGGTCCGGATCCTGGACGCGACGTGGCCGGTCGACGCGGGCGCGGGCGGTCTCGCTTCGACCCTGGAGCGTCTCGCCGGGGAAGCGGTCGCGGCCGCCGAGCGTGGGGTCGAGATCGTCGTGTCCAGCCATCGCGCGATGTCCATCGACCGCCCCCCCGTGCCGTCCATCCTGGCCGTCGGGGCGATCCACACGGCCCTCACGGCAGCCGGCCTCCGCGGTCGGACCGATGTCGTCGCCGACGCGGCGGACATCCTCGACGTCCATGCCATGGCGATGATCCTGGCCGTCGGTGCCACGGCCGCCCACCCGCGCCTGGCGATCGAGCTCGCCGCCGAGCTCGCGGGGACGCGTGGCGCGGAGGACATCTCGCCGGCCCAGGCGATCGATCGGCTCGTCAGCGCCTTCGAAGCCGGGCTGCGCAAGACCCTGGCCCGGATGGGCATCAGCTCGGTGGCGAGCTACATCGGTGGAGCCCTGATGGACACGCTCGATCTTGCCCCCGACGTCGTGGAACGCTGCTTCCCGATGGCGGCCGCCTGGCCGGGACGCACGACCCTTGGCGACCTTGCCGAGCGGATCATCAGACGGCGCGCTGCCGCGCTCGCCCTGCCCCCGATGGCGCCCGGGCGCGAGCCGCGGCTGCCCGATCCGGGGTTTGCCCGATTCCGGGGCGACGGGGAACTGCACCTGTTCTCGCCCCGCATCGCGACCGAGATCCAGGTCCTGTCCGGGGCCAGGCCCGGCGATCAGGACGTTTCTGTCGCACTGGCGCGCTATCGAACCGCTCTGGCCCGCCCCGCGGCCGAATCGTCCGTGCCCCGCGATGAGCTTCGCGTCCGGGCGCCTCGTGGTGGTCCGATCCCGCTGAGCGAGGTCGAGGATGCGCGGGCCATCGCCCGGCGGTTCGTCGTGTCGGCGATGAGCGTCGGAGCCCTCAGCCCGGAGACCCATCAGGCCCTGACCATCGGGATCCAGCGGGCGGGCGGTGCCGCGAACACCGGTGAGGGCGGGGAGGATCCGGCGTGGTACGTCCCGGACGCGGATGGTCGCCGTCGCGACGCCCGGATCAAGCAGGTCGCCTCGGCCCGGTTCGGGGTCACGGCGGCCTATCTCGCCCGGGCAGACCAGCTCGAGATCAAGATCTCCCAGGGCTCCAAGCCCGGCGAGGGCGGTCAGCTCCCCGGTCGCAAGGCGACGGCCTACATCGCCGGCCTGAGGCGAGGCCAGCCGGGCCAGAGCTACATCAGCCCGCCGCCGCACCACGACATCTACTCCATCGAGGACCTCGCCCAGCTCATCGCCGATCTGCGTGCGATCAACCCGGCCGCCCGGATCGGGGTCAAGCTCGTCGCCAGCCGCGGCGTGGGCACCGTGGCGGCGGGTGTGGTCAAGGCCGGAGCCACGTACATCCACCTGTCCGGCCACAGCGGCGGGACCGGGGCCTCGCCCCTTTCTTCGATCAAGCACGTCGGCGCGCCCTGGGAGCTGGGCCTTGCGGAAGTCCACCAGGTGCTGCTGCGCAACGACCTGCGCGACCGCGTGGCGCTGCGCACCGATGGCGGGCTCCAGACCGGGCGGGACCTGCTCGTCGCCGCACTCCTGGGCGCGGAGGAGTTCGCGTTCGGGACCGGCGCGCTCGTGGCGATCGGCTGCGACATGGCTCGCCAATGCCACCTGGACACGTGCCCCACCGGGATCGCCACGCAGCGCGAGGATCTGCGAGCGAAGTTCACGGGCACGCCGGACATGGCGGAGCGCTATTTCCTGGCCATCGCCGAGGACCTCCGGCGGGAGCTCGCCGCGGTCGGTGCCCGGTCTCTGGGCGAGATCATCGGCGAGTCGCGCCGGATGCTGCGACCGACGACCATCGCCCGGCCCGAGCTGGCAGCCGTCGTGGCCGCCTCGTCCTGGCCGGCGGGTCCGGAACGTCGCGCGGATCCGTCGTTACCGGCACGCACGGTCGGACACGCTCCGGCCTCGCCGCTGGAGGCCCGCATCGCCGCCGCGTTCCGCGGCCAGGGAGCCGTGGCGGCCAGCGGCCTCAAGGTCACGACCGCGGACCGGTCATTCGGGGCGGCCCTGACCGGTGCGCTGGAGCGCGGCGAGTTGCGCGGACCGGTCCGACTCGAGCTGGAGGGCTCGGCCGGCCAGTCGTTCGGGGCGTTCGCTGGGGCGGGCGTGACGCTGACCTTGACGGGCCAGGCCAACGACTACGTGGCCAAGGGCCTGAGTGGCGGTCGCGTAACGGTCGCCCCGGAGTCCGACCTTGCAGCCGCGCAGTCGGGCGAGGCCATCGCCGGCAACACGGTCCTGTACGGGGCGACCGCGGGCAGGCTTCATCTCGTCGGACGGGCGGGCATGCGCTTCGCCGTCCGGAACAGCGGCGCGGAGGCGGTGGTGGAGGGCATCGGAGCCCATGGCTGCGAGTACATGACCGGTGGCACGGTCGTCGTCCTGGGTCCGATCGGCGCGAATTTCGGAGCCGGCATGACCGGTGGCCGGGCCTACCTGTACGACCCTTCGGGCCGACACATCGCGGCCCTCCATCGAGACAGCGTCGACGCCGTCCGCCTGTCCGCCGCGCTGCACGACCGTTCGGATGGTCCGGCGCGCCTGGCTGAACTCACCCGCCTGCTCGACGACCATCGAGCCGCCGGTTCCACCCTCGCCGCGCGGCTCCTCGCCAACCGCAGCGGGCTGGCATCCGAGGTCTGGGTCGTCGAACCGGTCGCGGTCGCGCCGGTCGTCGCGGTGGAGGTCCGGCCGGCGGTCTCCACCGTGATCCAGCACGCCCAGGTCTCCGCGCCGATCAGCTGAGCCAGCCGGGCTCGGTGGCGGGTCGTCACCTGACCGCAACCCAGCCGCCACCGTTTCGACGCCGACGCCTGGTGGAGCCGCCGCGTACCCTCGCTGGACATGATGGGCAAGCGTCACCCCTCGGCGACCCTGACCCGCCCCCGTGTGCAGCGAACCGGCGATACCGGCCTCTTCGACCAGCAGGTGACCGCCATGCTCCAGCCCTCCGGTTCCGAGATCCGAAAGCCCCACGCCGTGCGTGACGGCCAGGGAGCGCCGGTCACCTGTGCCGCCTGCGGCTGCCGCCTGGCGCAGACCGGCGAGGCCTGGTTCCACTTCAATCCGCTCGGTGGGCGCGATGCCCGCGGCTGCCGTATCGCGTGCGTGGATGCAGCCCACGACTCGAGCGGTCGGGCGGTCGCGCGGGCGGTCTGACCGGCCGACGCGGCCAACGGTGGCCCTCGCGTCACTCGGCGTGCCGCGCGGCGCGTCATGTCGCGAGCGACGTGCGAGGATCAGGCCGGGCCCGCCTCCTCGGCAACGATCCGATAGCCCACGCCGCGGACCGCCACGACCTGCGGGCCTTCGGCGGCCCCCACCTTTGAGCGGAGTCGGGCGAGGTGGGGTTTCAGCCACAGCAGATCGGGGTCGGTCTCGGCCGGCCAACCTGCCCGGGCGAGCTGCAGATGCGGAACGATGTCGCCGCTGGCCCGGACGAGCGCCTCGAGCAGGCGGAATTCGGTCGGCGTGAGGCTCAGCGAGGAAGCCCCCACGCGGGCCTCATGACGGCCCGGCTCCAGCACCAGTTCTCCGGCCTGCAATGGACCCGTCGGCGCGCCGCTCGCACCAGGCCGATCCACCCGACGCATGATCGCGGCGATGCGAGCCAGCAGCTCGGCCTTGCCGAACGGCTTGGTCAGGTAATCGTCTGCACCCAGCCCGAGTGCCCGGACCTTGGCCGCCTCGCCGCTCTCACCGGAGACGACAAGGATGGGTGCCTGGCCGATGGCGCGCATCTGGCCGGCGACGCTGAACCCGTCCGGACCGGGCATCGCGAGGTCGAGCAGGACGAGATCCGGGTGTTCCTCGCGGAAGCGCTTCACGGCGGTCAGGCCGTCGTACGCGGTGATGACCTGGTGGCCCTCCGTACCCACGAGCGCGGTGATGGCTCCGACCATGGCCGGGTCGTCGTCCACGACGAGGATCCGCAACGGACGACTAGGCATGCTGATCACGATCCTCGCTGGCGGCCATCAGATGGCCACGACGGCGGGCATGGCGACGACGAAACGAGCCCCGTGGGGCGAGGCCGGCTCGCACCACAGGCGTGCACCCATGGATTCACCCAGGCGTTTGGCGGCATACAGGCCGATCCCGGAACCCCGGGCGGTGTGCGTGTCGCGACGCGCATAGGGCTCGAAGATGCGTTCGCGCCAGTCATCCGGGATGCCCGGTCCCTCGTCGCTGACGCCCAGATGGGCGACCCCCTCGACGAGGCCCCAGCCGATCGTGATGGTCGTCCCGGGCGGCGCGTACTTGACCGCGTTCTCGACGAGATGTTCCAAGATCTGGCGCAGCCTGGGCGGGTCGGCCAGCGCGTGCAGTCTGGCCGTGCCACGCACGGT
>JAABUN010008623.1_pt1 | contig 10335 bp, 6 predicted proteins | sample 5559311 | NCBI WGS metagenome assembly JAABUN01 (sample SAMN10711877, study PRJNA513370) | rock metagenome | isolation source: Antarctica rocks | place: Antarctica: Victoria Land, Siegfried Peak sud
ACTCCGCCAGATATTGCTGCTTCATCGACTCAAGGTCGAGGGGATTGTTTTTCTTTTCCATTATCTGTGTTTTGAAGTTAAGATTTTAACTTCTGACACAGTTCATTTTACAGTCTCTAATATTTTATTTCGCATCATTAATTCAGGTTTACTTTCTCTGTTATATTAAATGCTTAAACAAGCACCGCTTCTCACTTTACTACTTTAAAATATTTACGTTTACCGCTTTTTACATTCTGCATTTTTTCAATTACATAGCCTGCTTCTACGCCAAGATTAGCTTCTATTATATCTGCAACGTCTTTAATTAATTGCTCAGCAAACACAGATTCAATTATTTTGTTTCAGCTTTTTGAGGTTTATAAATACAAGTTTAATCTGTTTCTTTTTCAGTAAATTTCGGATCAACAAACTCCCATTCTTTTATGTGTGAATTACGATGTTCTTTTTTTAAGATCGCTTCAAACCTTTGAGCCAGTTCAGGATGTTGTGATGCTACATCTGTAGTTTCGTTTTCATCTGTAGCTATGTTATATATTTCCCAGGGTGCATTCTTATCTTTTTTCATGTTGCTTTTTACTCCTTTCCAGTTATCCATGCGCACAGCTACCTGCCCGCCTTTCTCCGGAAATTCAAAGTATATGTATTCGCGTTTCTTTTGTGCATTATTTTTACCCAGAAGTGTTGGCAAATAGGAGACTCCGTCATTTGCTGGTGCAGTTGTTCCGGTTAACTCTGCCAGGGTTTCCATCAAATCATATTGAACAGAAATTTGATCAGTTACTTTTCCGGCAGCAATTTTTTGCGGCCACCTTGCTATAAAAGGTTCGCGAATACCACCTTCATACAAATCCTGTTTTCTTCCCCTTAGTCCGGCTACACTATTAAAAAACTTTGTGTCAACGCCTCCTACATCAAAGGTGGCTCCGTTATCACTTGAAAACATTACAAGCGTATTATCATCGAGGTTTAACTCTTTCAGTAAATCCATAACCCTGCCTATTTGCTTATCCATATAAGTAATCATAGCGGCATAGGTAGCTCTGGGATATAAGGTAGGTGTATATCTGTTTTCGCCATGATAAGGGTGGTCATCAAATTTTCCAATATATTCTTTAAGCGCTTCATCCGGCGCTTGCAAAGAAACGTGCGGAGCAGTATAAGGTAAATAAAGGAAGAAAGGTTTGTCTTTGTTATTGCGAATGAAGCGTAAAGTTTTTTCTGCCATTTTAGTTAATGAATAATCCTTCCCTTTATACTTTTCAAAATCTTTAGGATCATTATCATTTAAAGGCAAAGGTTTATGTACATAAATAAAAGAGTTGTTTAAAGTATCCCATTTACTGTTCTCCCATAGATGTGTAGGGTAAAAATTATGAGCCTGCTTTTGATCTAAATAACCATAGAAATAATCGAAGCCTTGTTGATTAGGATGCCCTGTTGAGTTTACGGCGCCTAATCCCCATTTGCCAATAGCGCCTGTAGTATAACCTGCATTTTTCATCATTTTTGCAACTGTAAAAGTTTCTTCCGGCAGTGGCATTTGGCCGCCTTCTTTGTTGTCTTCAAAACCGCCTAATTCATAATTACCGCGAATGTATGAGTGGCCGCCATTTCTGCCTGTTAGCAACATGCAACGGGCAGGTGCGCAAACTGGTGTACTGGTATAATGTTGGGTAAAACGCATACCCTCTTTTGCCATCTTATCAAGGTTAGGTGTTTTAATTTTTGTTTGTCCATAGCAACCTAATTCCCCATAACCAAGATCATCTGCATAGATGTAGATAATGTTAGGCTTGCGTCCGTTACTTTGTTTTTGAGCAATACTTATATTAAAAGAAGCGTGAAAAAAAAGGACTAAAAGAACAAGGTTAGCTTTCATTGAAAGTGATAGTTGAATAAATTTAAAAAGATGATGAGCAATTCCACTTTAGCATCCTAATTTAAGATTGCCGGTTTACGAACATTTGCACCTGTTTTGTTTGTTAGATTATCCCCTAAATCCTCCCGATATTTGTCTGCCAATGTTTTAAGCAACTGCACTATATCAGCATGAGCAGCCTTTACATCAAGTGTTTCGCCGGGGTCAGTACTTAAATCATATAAGGCCAATTCTACCGGTATTTCAGGAGTAGGAGAAGGCCAGCCATTTTGCCCGGGAAGATGGTTTTTATACGTGCGACCATTATGAGGAAAAACTAATTTCCACTTTCCTTTTCGCACAGCCTCCAGGTCGTTTGATTTATAATAATAGGCTAATTCATCTCTTGGATTAGCATCAGGTTCATTATATAACAACGATGAAATATTTACTCCGTCAATCTTATTTGAAGGAAGATTTGCACCACATAACTTTGCTATTGTAGGCAACAAATCGAGCGTAGCTGCAATTTTGTTGCATATAGTGCCAGCAGGAATGTTACCGGGCCAGCGAATAATGCAAGGTTCACGTTGCCCGCCTTCCCAACTCGAACCCTTTCCTTCACGTAACCCACCCGTATTGCCCGCATGATTACCAAAATTTAACCAGGGGCCATTATCACTCGTAAAAATAACAAGGGTATTCTTAGCCAAGCCGTTGTCGCGTAAAGTCTTCATAACCTCACCTACCGACCAATCAACCTCCATCATCACATCCCCAAACAATCCGAGTTTGCTCTTTCCTATAAACTTTGGTGAGGCAGCAATAGGTACATGAACCATTGAATGAGCAAGGTATAAAAAGAAAGGATGGCTTTTATTTTTCTTAATAAACTGAGAAGCCCACTTTGTATAAATTGATGTCAGTTCACCCTGGTCTTCTAATGTTTTTATATATCTCACAGGCTTGTCACCTTCTAACAAAGGCAACGGCGGATATTTAAACTTATTATTAGCTGTATCAGTTATTGGTTTGCCATCATAATTAACCGGCCACATATCGTTAGAATAAGGAAGGCCGAGATACTCATCAAACCCATAATGTAACGGTAAATACGGAGCTTGAGAACCTAAATGCCATTTACCAACCATGCCTGTATGATAGCCTGATTTTTTAAGCATAGAAGCAATTGTTTCTTCCTGGGGGTTCAATGCTATTTTTGACCAGGGCGGTAAAGCACCTGAAATACCAATCCGGTTTGGATAACAACCTGTAAGAAGAGCAGCCCTTGATGCACTGCATACTGCCTGTGCTGCATAAAAATTTGTAAACCGCATTCCCTCTGCAGCAAGGCGGTCAATATTGGGAGTTTGATATAATAAGCCATTATAACAAGCAGGATCTCCATAACCCATATCGTCCATAAATATTACTACAACATTAGGACGCTTACTTATTTGCTTCTGACTAAAAACCACAAGCGTATTAAAGGTGAAAGCAACAGTTGTTAGTAACAACATTATTTTTTTCAAACTAAACATATCATTCATTTTAAAAACAGCTTTGAGGTGCCATTTAACCATCGGTGAAAATTTAGAGCGAATAAAATTCAGTCGTAATAGTGACCTAAGATTTTGTTCTGTCAATTGCTGAATTTCTCGCTCAAATTTGAATGAGGTTTCTTTAATGTGTTCAAGTTGTTGTCCTATTCTATATATTGGCATGGTCCTTATGTCTGTCTATAATAGCTGCTAAGAGGATGCTTTCCAAAACTTTCACATCATCACTTCCTGCTAATTAATAGTTATCGTTCTGTGTTAAGTTTGGATTTAAATCTCGTTGTGTTTGGGGAATAGGCCACCAATAATCTCTTGCCGGATTAAAAGTTCTTTTCACAATTGCCTGGTTTTGGGAATTATAAATGGTGGCATTCATAACCTGCTCGGCAATTTTCCATCTTCTAATATCGGTATAATAAAATCCTTCTCCGGCAAATTCTATTCTTCTTTCTTTTCTTATAATGTCGCGCATTTCTGCTTTTGTTTTACCTGCCGCCACATCAGCTAACCCGGCTCGCTGGCGAATCCTGTTAATAGCACTATAAACACTTGCATCAGGGGCTGCTAAAGCTTCATTTTGTGCTTCTGCATACATTAGTAAAACATCAGCATAGCGCATCACTATATAATTGGTTTCAGATTGGCCTGCCATTAATATATTGGTGCTTGGAAGGTTATCATAAATACCATATTTTTTAAAAGTATAGCCGGTAATTTTAAACGGAGTGGTTGGTGTAACAAGTGAACCAATATAAGTATCGCCGGGAAAAACAATGGTTTGGTAAAAACGAGGTTCGCGGTTTTCATAAGGTTTAGCCGGATTATATAAAGGTGATTGAGTAATGGGTAACCCATCTTTCATATAATAAGCATCTATTAAATCACGTAAAGGGGCATTGGTATTAAACTGGCGAACTATTAAATCGAATGAGTTTCCGGTTTGCTCCGGAGCTTTAAACTGCACATCAAAAACTACTTCCTGGTTATTTTCGTTTGCAGGTAAAAACAAGTTGCGGTAGTTGGGAAACAGATCATAACCAGCTTGCGTTGCTAAATCCATTACTGCTTTTGCAGCATTTGCTGCTGTAGTCCATTTAGATGCATCATTTGTTGTGTTAACTAATGGGCTGGCCTCAAATAATAATACACGGGCTTTAATACTTAAAGCTGCTCCTTTAGTAGCTCTGCCTTTATCGGCGGCGTTAGTATATTTAGCCGGAAGAACGGCTGCTGCTTCATCCATGTCTTTTAAAACCTGTTGTACTACCTCAGTGCGGGTATTCCGGGGTAGGCCAGCTTGTGTGGCTACATCCGGTTTATCTAATATTATTGGCACACCTCCATAATATGTTTCTAATACCGAATAATATAGGCCCCTTAAAAATTTAGCTTCAGCTTTCATTTGGTTTTTAAGTACATCGGTCATTGGTACTTTATCAATTTCAGCAAGAAGGGTATTAGATCTACCAATTCCCCGGTAGCTGGAAGACCAACGTCTGTTGATAACTTCAGCAGGGTTTGCAGGACTTGCAGTGTGGGTTCCTAAGGCTATAACATTAAAACCAAAAGAATTATCATAATTATAGGCATTTGGTGTTGCTGTTTCCTCCCATAAAGGAGTAGCAGTACCACCAAACAAACCATCTTCCTTCAATACTGCATAGGCACCATTTAATGCTGCAACAGCATTTTTTTCTGATGTCCAGTAAATTGCTTCTGGATATCTATCGTTAGGTTGTGTTTCTAATAATTCCTTTTTACAGCCGGTAAGCAGAGCAGTGCAAAAAAGAATGCTATATATCTTTTTCATGTTATTAATCGTTTAGCTGATGATCTTTAAAATGTAGCATTAATGCCAAAACTGAAGGTCTTAAGTGAAGGGTATTCATATAAGTTATCCTGAGTTATATTTTTCTCGGGGTCAAAGTCTTTAAACCTGGTAAACGTCAACATATTTTCACCGTTTAAGAACAGACTAAAATTGCTTGATCTAACACGAGAGATTAACTTTGCAGGAAGGTTATACTTCAACTGAATATTCTTTAACCTTAAATAGGAACCATCCCTGAGAAAAAAAGTAGAGTTTTGAAAGTTTTCAGTAGCGCCGGTTGCGGTTGTCAATAATGGTAAGCGTGCATTTGGGTTTTGTGGTGTCCAGGAGTCAGTCAACCATTCTTTTGTTACCCCGGCGCCATTATTAAACGGTGTGGCCAGGTTGGCAGTTGGATAAAGATTTATTCCTTGAACCCCCTGGAAAAAGGAACTAAGGCTTATGCCCTTGTAGCTGACATTGAAGTTAATTCCCATAGTGTATTTTGGTATGGAACTACCGGTTATTATGCGGTCATCCCCATTAATTTTACCATCATTATTTTGGTCTTTGTACTTTACGTAGCCAGGCTTAACGGCACTGCTGATTTTTGCACTATTATTCACCTCCTCCTGGGTTTGATAAATTCCATCTGCTTCATACAAATAATATGAGTCTATCGGATAGCCGGCGGCGGTGATTCTTCGCGTGCCAATAATTCGTTCACCATTCAGGTTTACTACTTTGTTTTTTACAAATCCCAGTTCTCCACCCACTTCGTATTTAAAATTACCAATGCTATTACGATGCGACAAAGCGAAGTCATACCCGGTATTATCTACCGTTCCAACATTTTTAACAGGGCCGGTTAATCCTCCCACCTGGGCGGGAATATTTACCTGGCGCAGGATATCTACAGTACGCTTTTTAAATATATCAAAAGATATATTTAAAAAGCCTCTCCAGGCCGAAATATCTGTTCCAATATCATAGGTCCGGGTTGTCTCCCACGAGATGTTTGGTTCAACAGCTCTTGTTATGGCAGCACCGGCAGCAATGGCATTGTTGAAAGCATAATCAAACCCAAGGTTAACTGTAGGAAAATAACTATATAAGCCCACGGCCTGGTTACCGAGTTCTCCATAAGAGGCCCTGATTTTAAATAGATCGATAAAGTTTAAACTGCGAATGTTTTTAAAGAAATTTTCCTGGTCTAATCGCCATCCTGCTGATAGTCCATAAAACAATCCCCACCGACGGTCTTCTTTAAACCTGCTTGAACCATCATAACGTAATGTGCCATCCAATAAATATTTCTGTTTGTAATTATACCCGGCCCTGCCAAAGTAGGAAAGCAGAACGTCTTCAGTTTTTCTACCGGAAACTTGCGGATTAAGGGAACCGGCGTTTATATCTATAAGTGAGTTATCAAAGAAGCCGAATATCTGGCTGGATGTAAAACTATTTATGAATTTGGAGTAACTCATACCGCCCATAGCAGAAACAGAATGCTCACCAAGCTTTTGTTGCCACGCTAAAGTTTGATAGGCGGAGAGGTTTAAATTATCTTCGTTATAACTGTAGGCATAAGGAGTTTGATTAACGTAGTTCGGCGCTTTTGTAAGCGGATGATAGGATATAAGGTATGGTACAAACTGTCGGCTTGCTCCATCTAACCTATCTGCAGCTCCATTTGATTTATCTACACCGATGTTGCCACTATACGTTAGATGAAAAGGTAAGTTAATGTTGGTAAATATTTTTGTAAGACTGCGGGTTGAGGCGTGTTCATTATAACCTTCTCCAAGCCTCATATGTGGGTTGCCAATTGCATTAACCCCGGGTGTAGCAAAAACGACACTTCCATACCTGCCATCTTCTAAATAAGATGCGAAAATCGGCAACACCCTAAAAAGACTGTTGAAGAAAGCTTCTGTGCCAAGGTTCGGTTCGGTGTATTTGCGATAAGTAGTTTTAATAGTTCCGCCTACTTTTATCCTGTCTGTTACGTTAGCTGTAGCGTTTAAATCAATAGAATAACGGTTGGCATGGTTTGCTTTAATTAAGATGCCATCCTGGTCCATATAGCCAAGGGCGAGGCTATAAACTATTTTATCGGCTCCGCCGGAAAAGCGCAGATTATGCTGTTGCAAATAGCCTTTTTTTAAAACTTCATCAAAAATATTTCTGTTAGGATACGCATAGCGATTAGTCAACATCCCGTTTCTATATTCTTCTATTTGAGCATCAGTGTAATCCACCACTGTCTTCCCTTCGTTTTTAAGAGCGAGATCCTTACTTTGCATATAAAGAATAGGATCCCATACTACATCAGGCATAAAGGTTGGGCTCTGGATACCATGTGAGAAACTATAGTCAATTTCCGATTTCCCTTTTTTGCCGCTTTTGGTAGTAACTAAAATAACTCCATTAGCTGCCCGTGAACCATATATAGCAGCCGAAGCATCTTTTAAGACTGTAATATTTTCAATGGTAGCCGGGTTAATTTCATTCATATTATATTCGATCCCATCAACTAGCACAAGTGGACTACTATTATTGGTAGTTCCTACGCCGCGAATCCTTATTGATCCAAAATCTTGTCCTGGTTTGCCACCGGCCTGGTTTACCCAAACGCCACTCATACCATGTAATGCCTGGCTAACGTTGGTTATAGGCATGTTCTCCTTCTGCTTCATGTTTAGTGTTGCAATAGCACCGGTGAGGTTGGCTTTCCTTTCAGTACCATAACCTATTACCACCACTTCATCCAAAGCTTTGGCAGCGCCACCCATTGTTACATCTATTAACGAGCGGTTACTAATAGCTACTTCCTGGCTTTGTAATCCAACAAAAGAGAAAACTAAAGTACCCTTGCCATCTGGTACACGTATCGCATATATACCATCCGGACCCGAAGTGCTGCCTACTGATGTTCCCTTAACTTCAATGGTTACGCCGGGCAAAGGTTCCCCGGATGCAGATGCTACTTTGCCCTTAACAATAAGCGTATCTATTGGAGCTGCAGTAAATTTTTTTTTTACAGAACGATTCTTGTTGGATCTAGGATTGGCTGCTGCTTTAGAGCCATAAATGATTACAAAACAAAATAGAATTGCAGAAAGCACCTTTTTCGCATGCAGGAGAAATACAGGTTGTACATCTTTTCTCATAAACTTTTTAAATTTAATAAATAGCAGAATTGATAGATTTGGTTGGTTTCAATAGGAAAACCATAAATAGTACTTCTTTTTTGAAGCTATGTTTTATTACTTATGAATTTTAATTATCAGCAGGCTGATTATACTACAGGGAAATTTAATACTTTATGAGATTATGATCAAAAATAATTGGTAAACCTATCGGAAAGCCAATTCCAATAAAAGTTATAGACAAAGTAATTAAAGCGGTTTCAATCAACTTCTTTTGTTTTCGAAAGGTGCCTTAAAAACTGTTTGCCTGTAAATGCAAAAGCGAATTTGAATTCCTAATACTTATTACTTACATCGAGGCACACTATTGCTAAGGCGCTTTTAGCAGTAGTTAAATTTACATTGTTTTCTCAATTAGTTCTTGTGTGTCAGTGTCAATAATTAATATTCCTTCATTAGTGTCATTTAGTTGTCCTTCCAATAAACCTTTATTGTTCCAGATGGATGTTTTCCCTCCACACTTAAAGTTATCACAATGCCCGATGCAGTTTGACATTAATACGGTCATGAAATAGTTATTCGCAATCTCAGATAACCTTTCAGTAGCTTTATTAACTCCTTCCACCGATTTAGCCACACTTGCAATATAAATTTCGGCACCGCTTTTAAAAGCATTCTCGCAATGTTCGGGAACTGATAATTCATAACAAATGGCGAGTGAAATATTGGTTTTATTGCCTATCAAACCAATAGTGCTTTCCCCCCCAATAAAATAAGCTTCTTCATCAGCATGTAAATACTTTTTCGAATACAATTGTCTCCTTTTGTGTGGCTGAAAAAGAACCATACTAATACAAATGCCTGCATTATGTTTTGTTGGCACACCAACACCAATAGTTATCTGCTTTGTATCACTGATTTTTTGAAAAACATCAAACCTGCTATCGTCCTGATCAGTTGCTAATTGTTTTGATAGTTCCGGTTCGTAACCCGTTAATGATAGTTCAGGAAAAATTATTATTTCTGCTCCATCAGAAACAGCCAGGTCTATTAATTTTTTATGGTTATCAATATTACTTGCAATATCGCCTTTTACCGGCTTTGTCTGAGCTACACAAATTTTCATTTTGTTGTTGTTTTATCTACTTCTTTTTCTTTGCCTTTTCAAAATTCTTCTTTAGCTGAAACAGAACAATTGTAGTTATTAAGTTTAAAGGTATTGGTTTGTTTATTGGAAATTGCACCGAACCTTTTCCTGTTTTGTAAACGGAAAGTTCTTTTTCAAATGCTTCATTTGCTGTAGGTGCAGGATAAACCCGATATGATTTTTGAAGCTGCAAAGTGAACCAGGCCATTAAGCGTGAAAGTAGGCATTGCATACTTGATTGTTTCTTCTGAGCCTGGTGCTGCTTCTTTAACAGTCGAACGAATTTGTTCCAAAATTTCCTGAATATCTTTTCGAAACCAAAGAAGAATACCAGCAGGAAGACAGAAATCTTTGCAGGTGAAGAAGACCCTGCAAAGGCGAAACCCCAACAGGATGGTTGGCACCAATGAGTTCTTCCAGGTTTGGTGGCAGCATTGGCTGCCCCTGATTGTAAGTTTTAGAAACAACTTTAAGCGCATTACACTTTTTCATACCTTACAAGACAACAAGAAGATCCAAAACGATTCTTTTTAAAACATATATCTATTGAAATAATAAGAGGCCGACCTTTTGAGACAGCCTCTACCCCGTACATAAACCTATTACAACATGAACAAATCCATCAATCGCAGAGACTTTATTAAACAAGGTGGCGCTGCCGCATTCAGTCTTGCTTTTTTACCAACACTAGCCCGCAAGGTAGCACCCAGTGATCGGCTACGTATAGCACATATTGGCGTAGGCGGAATGGGAAATAATCATATAAAATGGTTTGCAGCCTTGCCCGAAGTAGAGATAGCAGCGCT
>JAABUN010008624.1_pt1 | contig 10334 bp, 8 predicted proteins | sample 5559311 | NCBI WGS metagenome assembly JAABUN01 (sample SAMN10711877, study PRJNA513370) | rock metagenome | isolation source: Antarctica rocks | place: Antarctica: Victoria Land, Siegfried Peak sud
GAGGCCGCCACCGAGGGCGACGCCGCCGAGGGCAGCGAGAAGGCCGACCCCGCCGAGTGAGCGAACCCGTCTGGCTGGTCGTCGGGCTCGGCAACCCGGGCCCGACGTACGCCGGGAACCGGCACAACGTCGGGGCGATGGTGCTCGACGTGCTGGGCGCGCGGGTCGGTGGCGCGTTCCGGGCGCACAAGGCCCGCGCCGCAGCGGTCGAGGGTCGGCTGGGTGGTCGGCGGGTGGTGCTGGCCAAGCCGTCGTCGTACATGAACGAGTCGGGTGGTCCGGTGGCCGGGCTGGCGCAGTTCTACAAGGCGGACGTCGAGAACGTCGTCGCCGTGCACGACGAGCTCGACATCCCCTACGGCGAGCTGCGGCTCAAGCGCGGCGGGGGTGAGGGCGGCCACAACGGGCTGCGCTCGATCACCCGGTCGCTGGGGAGCAAGGAGTACGTGCGGGTGCGGGTCGGCATCGGCCGACCGCCGGGTCGGATGGACGCGGCAGACTACGTGCTGCGCGACTTCGGCGGGGCCGAGCGCAAGGACCTCGGCGTGCTGCTCGAGCAGGCCGCAGACGCCGTCGAGCTGATCGTGGCGAAGGGTCTGCTCGAGGCGCAGCAGCAGGTGCACTCACCGGGGTGAGTGCGCGAGCCCCAGCGTCAGTGGCGTGCGGTCCGCCGACGCCGGGAGGCCACGACCATCGCGCTGCCGCCGATGACGAGCGCCGAACCGGTGAGGGTCCACACCGCGACGTCGGCACCGGTGCGCGGCAGAGCCGCGCCACCGACCGACGCGACGGCGGGTGAGTCGACACCGGGGATACCCGATCCGACGACCGCGACCCCGGCACCGGGCACGGAGCCGCCGGTCGAGGCCTTGACGCCGGCGACGGACGGCGACGGCGTGGCCGGCGCGTAGTCGTCGGCCATGGCGAGGGCCGCTGGGCCCGCGGCGAGAGCGCCGACGGTGAGGACGGCGGCCAGCGCTGAGCGACGGACGGTGCGCGACATGGGATCTCCCGTGATTCGTTGGTGTCCGGAGACTACCCTGGGTGAGAACACGGGGGAAGCGAAACCGGCCATCCAGGCCAAGGTGTCACCCAGAGTGACTACGTCTCAACGAATGGTCACGATCGGTGGTCTGGGGAGTGGCTGGGTGTGCACCGTGTCGACCGCGGGTACCGCTCCGGTGAGCCGGTACCGCAGGACGACGGGCGCGCCGCGCGCCACCCGGACACCCGCGCGGACGACGGTCCAGCCGTTCTCCCTCCCGGTGGCCAGGCCGATGCGGGCGCCGTCGCGGTCCAGTGCTGCGACGCCGATGCTTGCCGGGAGGTGCACCTGCAGCACGACGTCGTGGCCGGTCCTGGCCTCGCCGGGGTCCGGCTGCTGGACCGCCACGTAGGGCGCGACCGTCTCGGGGGCACGGTTGCCCAAGGTGACGGTGAGGGTCGAGGCCCGCCGGTCGAGCACGACCCTCTCGTCGAGGTAGTAGTCGAGCTTGGCCGCGTCCGCGCTGACCACGCTCACCCGAAGGGATCGCCCGTCCGGGGTGCCCAGCGCACCGGACGCGCCCAGGTTCGTGGCGGCTGCCTGCGCCGAGCGGTCGGGGCTCCACACCACCAGGTCGCCGCTGTCCACCGCCGCGCCCATGGCCTTGGCCAGGCGCAACGCGTCGGTCCTGGGCGCCTGCACCGAGGTGAACACCGCGCGCAGGACCTGCTGCACCACCTGCAGCCGGCGGCCGTCGTCCGGGATCTGGGTGTAGATGGTGTTCTCGAACAGGTCCGCGGCGTTGTCCTGCGTGACGGTCAGCGGGGGTGCCGAGATCTGCACCGGTGCCGTCGCGCCGATGAGCAGGGCCAGCCCGTGCGGAGTCACCGTGACCACGTTGGTCTCCGGGCCCAGCGGCACGGCCGCCGGTGTTGCCTTGGCAAAACCGCGGTAGGACGACAGCAGCAGGCGTGCCGACAGGGGGAAGTCGGGGGTCATGGTGACGTTGGCGACGTGCCGGATGTCCTGGCCGTACGTCGCGAGCACCTCGGCGGGGACCAGGTCGGCGGCCGCGCGAAAGGCGAACAGCTGGTCGTTGACCCCGGTCGAGGTGATCCGCAGCGATCCGCTCGAGCCGGCGAGCGTGGCCCACGCGCCGACGATTCCCCCGGCGGCCCGCGCCTCGGCCGGGTTCTGCACCCCGAGCAACGTCGTCGAGGGGCGGCTGACCCCGAGCACCGTGTCCGCGAGGCGCAGCCCGTCCCGGGTCGTCGCGGTCAGCCTCGACAACCGCGTCACGCCTTCCTGGGCCTGGACGACGGGCGCGCGCAGCGGGGGGAGCAGGCCGGCGGGTCGGATGGCGCTCACCTGGCGCTGGGCGGCGGCTGCGCGGTCCGCGGCGCGTCCCATCACCGCGTCCAGCCGGGGCAGCGCACCGAGGTCGAGCCGACCGTCGGCCCCTCGCAGGGCCGCGGCCGCGTCGACCACGGGCACTGCGGCGCCGGTGGCCACGTCGTCCAGGGCCCGCACGCTGACCCGGACCGCCCGCAGGTCGTCGCCCAGCACCGGCGTGGTCTCGGCAGGCGCCCACTGCGGCCCGGACAGCAGCCGGCGGGCGCGCCTGGTGTCGGCCGCGAGCTCGGCGGTGGCCCGTCGGGCGCTCGGGAGGTCACCGTCGGTCAGTGCCTGGACGACGCCCGCCTGGGCGGAGCGCGCGCGCAGCAGGGCCTGGGCGGCCAGCGTCCCCTCGACGGCCAGCACGGCGACGTACAGCACCAGCAGGACGGCGATCACGGCCAGGACGTGCCTCGGCCGCGGGCGCGACCACCCCCGCTGCGGCATGGTCGGAGGGTAATGGCAGGACGGCGGACGCACGTACGCTGGGGGACATCCCCCGGTCGACCTGTTGGCGGGGGCACGTTCGTGCTGCCCAACCCCCGCAGGAGCCATGAGCCTCACCGGAGTCCTCGACGTCGCCCTGGGCGACCCGACCCTGTCCGACCTGCGTGACCTGGCGGCGTCCGGCGTCACCGGCCGACTCGACCTGACCGCGCCGAGCGGGTCGTGGTCGACCGTGATCGCCGCGTTGGCCGCGCCGGCCCCGCTCGGTGCCGGCCGCCCGGTGCTCGCGGTGACCGCCACCGGCCGCGAGGCCGAGGACCTGACAGCCGCCCTGCGCTGCTTCCTGCCCGCCGAGGCCGTGGTGGAGTTCCCCGCGTGGGAGACGCTGCCGCACGAGCGGCTCAGCCCGCGCAGCGACACCGTCGGACGCCGGCTGGCGGTCCTGCGCCGACTGGCCCACCCCGACCGCCCCGACGAGGCAGCCGGCGCCGGCCGGGTCAGCGTGGTCGTCGCCCCGATCCGGGCGGTGCTCCAGCCGCTGGTCGTCGGGCTGGGTGAGCTCGAGCCGGTCCGGCTTCGACCCGGTGACGAGATGCCCCTGGACGCGGTCGTGACGGCTCTGGTGGCCGCCGCCTACACCCGCACCGACCTGGTCGAGCGGCGCGGCGAGTTCGCCGTCCGCGGCGGGATCCTGGACGTGTTCCCGCCCACCGACGAGCACCCGGTGCGGGTGGAGTTCTGGGGCGACACCGTCGAGGAGGTGCGCTGGTTCAAGGTCGCCGACCAGCGCAGCCTGGAGGTCGCCGCCCAGGGACTGTGGGCGCCGCCCTGTCGCGAGGTGCTGCTCACCGACGACGTGCGCCAACGGGCCCGCGCCCTGGCCGACCAGCTGCCCGGCGTGGCCGACCTGCTGCTCAAGGTCGCCGAGGGCATCGCCGTCGAGGGCATGGAGTCGCTGGCCCCGGCGCTGGTCGACGGCATGCAGCCGCTGCTGGACGTGCTGCCCGAGGGCACCCACGTGCTGGTCTGCAACCCCGAGCGGGTGCGCACCCGCGCGCACGACCTGGTCGCGACCAGCCAGGAGTTCCTCGAGGCCAGCTGGGCCAATGCCGCCAGCGGCAACGTCACCCCGATCGACCTCGAGTCCGTGCTCGGCACCGCGTCGTACTGGCAGCTCGCCGACGTCCGCGAGCACGCCCGCGGCCGCGGCATCCCGTGGTTCACCGTCGGACCGTTCGGCGGCGACGACGAGCTGACCGACCTGCTCGACGCTGACGGCGCCACCGTCCTGCGCTGGGACGCCCGCGAGGTCGACGCCTACCGCGGAGACACCGATGCGGCGGTGGCCGACATGGGCGGTTGGATCGCGGACGGCTGGCGGGTGGTCGTCCTGACCGAGGGTCACGGCCTGGCCAAGCGGGTCGTCGAGGTGCTCGGGGAGCGCGACATCGCGGCCAGGCTGGTCGAGGACCTGTCCACGGCGCCCCGGCCCGGTGTCGTGCACGTGGGCACCGCGGGCCTGGGGCGCGGCTACCTGGCGCCCGGCGTCCGGCTCGCGGTGCTGACCGAGACCGACCTGACCGGGACGGCCGGGCAGAGCACCAAGGACATGCGCCGGATGCCGTCGCGGCGGCGGGGCGTCGTCGACCCGCTGCAGCTGCGGCCCGGGGACTTCGTCGTGCACGAGCAGCACGGCGTCGCCCGGTTCGTCGAGATGACCCAGCGCACGGTGGGGCAGGCGACCCGCGAGTACCTGGTGCTCGAGTACGCGTCGAGCAAGCGCGGGCAGCCCGCCGACCGGCTGTTCGTGCCCAGCGACTCCCTCGACCAGGTGACCCGGTACGTCGGCGGCGAGGCGCCCACGCTGAACAAGCTCGGCGGCTCGGACTGGGCCAAGACCAAGGGCCGCGCCCGCAAGGCGGTCAAGGAGATCGCCGGTGAGCTGATCCGGCTCTACTCCGCGCGGATGGCGTCGCCGGGCTACGCATTCGGTCCCGACACCCCGTGGCAGCGCGAGCTCGAGGACGCCTTCGCCTACGTCGAGACCCCCGACCAGCTGTCCAGCATCCAGGAGGTCAAGGCCGACATGGAGCGCTCGGTGCCCATGGACCGGCTGATCTGCGGGGACGTCGGGTACGGCAAGACCGAGATCGCGGTGCGTGCGGCGTTCAAGGCCGTGCAGGACGGCAAGCAGGTGGCGATCCTGGTGCCGACGACGCTGCTGGTGCAACAGCACCTGCAGACGTTCGCCGAGCGGTTCGCGAACTTCCCGGTGAACGTCAAGGGACTGTCGCGTTTCCAGTCTGGCGCCGAGGCGACAGCAGCGAAGGCGGGCATCCGAGACGGCACCGTGGACGTCGTCATCGGCACCCACCGGTTGCTCACCCCCGAGGTGCACTTCAATGACCTGGGGCTGATCGTCGTCGATGAGGAGCAGCGCTTCGGCGTGGAGCACAAGGAGCAGCTCAAGGCGATGCGGACCGCGGTGGACGTGCTCGCCATGAGCGCCACCCCCATCCCGCGCACCCTCGAGATGGCCGTGACCGGCATCCGTGAGATGTCAACTCTCGCAACACCTCCGGAGGAGCGGCACCCGATCCTGACCTTCGTCGGCTCGTACGACGAGAAGCAGATCACCGCCGCGATCCGGCGCGAGCTGCTGCGTGAGGGGCAGGTGTTCTACGTGCACAACAAGGTCAGCACGATCGAGAAGGCCGCGGCGCGCATCCGCGAGCTGGTGCCCGAGGCACGCATCAACACCGCCCACGGGCAGATGGGCGAGCACAAGCTCGAACAGGTCGTCGTCGACTTCTGGGACAAGAAGTTCGACGTGCTGGTCTGCACCACGATCGTCGAGACCGGCCTGGACATCAGCAACGCCAACACGTTGATCGTCGAGCGGTCCGACGTCCTGGGGCTCTCGCAGCTGCACCAGCTGCGCGGAAGGGTGGGCCGCGGTCGCGAGCGTGCGTACGCGTACTTCCTCTACCCGCCCGAGAAGCCGCTCACCGAACACGCCGCCGACCGGCTGCAGACCATCGCCCAGCACACCGACCTCGGATCGGGAATCCAGGTCGCGATGAAGGACCTGGAGATCCGCGGCGCCGGCAACATGCTGGGCGGTGAGCAGTCCGGCCACATCGAGGGCGTCGGGTTCGACCTCTACATCCGGCTGGTCGGCGAGGCCGTCGCCGAGTACCGCGGCGACGGCGAGCCGGCTCCGGTCGAGATGAAGATCGACCTGCCCGTCGACGCGCACCTGCCGCACGAGTACATCCCCGGTGAGCGGTTACGGCTCGAGGCCTACCAGAAGCTCGCCTCGGTTGCCGACGAGGCCGCGGTCGACGAGGTGCGCGCCGAGCTGGTCGACCGGTACGGCGAGCCGCCGCAGGCGGTCGAGCACCTGCTGGACGTCGCCCGGCTGCGCGCCCACGCCCGCCGGGCCGGGCTCGCCGACATCGGGGTGCAGGGCAACCACGTCCGGTTCGCGCCGGTCGAGCTGCGCGAGAGCCAGCAGCTGCGCCTGTCGCGGCTCTACCCCGGGTCGGTGGTCAAGCCGACCACCCGCATCGTGCTGGTGCCCCGTCCGAGCACGGCGCGGATCGGGGGACAGCCCCTGCGCGACGGTGAGGTCCTACGCTGGGCCCGCGACCTGGTCGACGCCGTGCTGCTCGACGGGGTGACCGAGGCTGCCAAGGTCGCCGCCGGAGCGTCCGCCCGAGAAGGAGTCTCGTGAGCTCGAAGATCACCCTCCCGCTGGTGGCTGCCGCCGCGATCGCCCTCGGGGTCGGCGCGTGCAGCCCGGCCGAGAACGGCGCGGCCGCCGTCGTGGGTGACCGGCGGATCACCACCGACCAGCTGCAGCGCGCGCTCGCCGGGTTGCGGGCCGGCAACCCCGAGTTCGCCCAGGTCGAGCAGCTCGACCGGCTGGTGCTGTTCGACCTGGTCGCTGCGCCCTACCTGCTGCAGGCGGCGCAGGACACCGGCCTCGGGGTGTCGCCGTCCGAGGCCCAGACGGCCCTGGCCAAGACGCCCGACGCCGACCCCGAGGCGCTGCGGGCGCTGCAGGCCCAGATCGCGCTGAACAAGCTGACCCAGGGGCAGAAGGCGCAGGCGCTGGCCGGCGTGGGCACCGCGCTGCGCCAGGCGGGAGTGCGGATCAGCCCGCGCTTCGGACGCTTCGACACCCAGTCGCTGACCATCGTCGACGCCCAGCCGAACTGGCTGGTGCCGACACCGACACCGACACCTTCTGCCACACCCTGAGCGCGCCGTGACCGGACGGCTGGCGCTGCTGCTCACCTCGCCGCGGGTGGCGCCCGGACTGCTGTCCCGGCAGGCCTGGGCGCTGCTCGAGCAGGCCGACCAGGTGCTGTGCGCCGACCCGGCCGACGCCCAGCCGACGGCACTGGCCGAGGCCGGGCTCGACGTCCAGGAGGCACGCGACCGGTCCGGGCCGGCCCTGCTGGCCCGCGAGCTGGTCGAGGCGGCGACGTCGTCCGTCGTGGTGTGGGTGGGATCGCCGGACGCCGACCCCGGCCTGACCGACGCCCTGGCTACCGAGCTGTCACGGGTCGCTTCGCACGACGACCCGCCGGCCGTCGAGGTGCTGGTGGGCAGCCACGACGTGCCCGGCGCCCGGCTGCTCGACCTGGTCGCGGTCATGGACCGGCTGCGCTCGCCGGGCGGGTGCCCGTGGGACGCCGAGCAGACCCACGCCTCGCTGGTGCCCTACCTGGTCGAGGAGGCGTTCGAGGCGGCGGAGGCCATCGAGACGGGCGACCGGGCAGCGGTGCGCGAAGAGCTCGGTGACGTGCTGCTGCAGGTGGTGTTCCACGCCCGGGTCGGTGAGGAGCACCCCAGCGACCCGTTCGACGTGGACGACGTCGCCGAGGGGATCGTGCGCAAGCTGGTGAACCGGCACCCGCACGTCTTCGCACCGGACGCCGGCGCCGGCCACACCGCCGCTAGCGTCGAGGCGAGCTGGGAGCAGCACAAGGCCGCCGAGAAGGGCCGCGCCCACGTGCTGGACGGCGTGCCGCTGGCCCTGCCGGCGCTGGCCCGCGCCGACAAGGTCGTCGGCCGGCTCGACCGGGCCGGGATCCTCGCCCCGCAGGCCGGTGAGGGCATCGGCACCGAGCTGCTCGCCCTGGTCCGCCGGGCCCGGGCCGCGGGCGTCGACCCCGAGGCGGCGCTGCGCGAGCAGGTGCGCGAGCTCGAGGACGCGGCGCGCCACGGTGTTGCGCCGTGAGCGAGTGGGGCACGTCGGAGGCGGCGGCCCGGTTCCGGCGTACGGCACGGACGGCCTTGGACGTGCTGCTCGAGCTCGACCCGGCCGCTGCGTCGGCGCTGGGCGACCACCGGTTCGACGACCGGTTGGCCGACCGTTCGCGCCAGGGCGCTGCAGCCTGCCTGGACGGGCTGAGCGCGGCGATCGGTGCCCTCGACGACCTGGACGACACGGCGATGGGCCCGCAGGACGTGGTCGACCTCGAGCTGCTGCGGGGCCGGTTGACGGCGACCCAGTGGTCGATCACCGACCTGGGCGAGCACACCTGGAACCCGTTGGTGCACCTGCCCGGTGACGCCGTTCATGCGCTGGTGTCCCGGGACACCGGTGACCCCGACGAGCGCGCCACCGCGCTCGTCGCCCGGTTGGCGGCCGTGCCGCGGTCGCTGGCCTCGGCGCGCGAGACGCTGGGTGAGATGCCGCGGGTGCACGTCGAGACCGCGATCACCCAGACCCGTGGCGCCATCGCCCTGCTGGGCGGGCCGGTCGAGTCGCTGCTGGGGCGCGCCCCGGGACGGCGGGCCGACGTCGACGGCGCCCGCGGCCCGGCGGCCGAGGCCCTCGAGCAGCACGCGCGCTGGCTCACCGACCAGCTGCCCGCGGCCGAGCGCAGCCCTCGCCTTCGTCCCGAGGCCTACGCCGCGCGGTTGTGGGCGGCCCTGGACACCGAGACCGGGCCGGACGCGCTGCTGACCCGGGCCGAGAGCGACCTGATGGCCCTGGAGGAGCAGCTCGCCGACCTGACCGGCCGACTGGCGCCACTGCTCGGGGTCGACGCCCCTGCGGCGGGGCGGGTACGGGCCGTGATGGACGCCGTGGCGGCCGGCGCTCCCACGACCGACGAGGACGTCCTGGACCAGTGCGTGACCCAGCTGGGCGAGCTCACCGAGCTGGTGCGCCTGCACGACCTGGTGACGGTGCCGGACGAGCTCGCCGGCAGCACCCGGGTGATCGAGATGCCGGAGGTCGACCGCGGGATCTCCGTCGCCTACTGCGACCCGCCCGGCGCCCTCGAGCCCGGTGGGCCGTACGCCACGTTCTTCGCCGTCTCGCCCACCCCCCGTGACTGGTCGCCCGACCAGGTGGCCTCGTTCTACCGCGAGTACAACGGGCACATGCTGCGCAACCTCACGGCGCACGAGGCGATGCCCGGACACGTGCTGCAGCTGGGCCACGCGCGCCGCTTCGCGGGCACGACACCGGTGCGAGCCGCGCTGTCGAGCGGGACGCTCATCGAGGGCTGGGCAGTCTACGCCGAGCAGCTGATCGCCGACGCGGTCGAGCGCGACGCCCCCACCGACCCCGCCACGATGTGCCTTCGGTTGCAGCAGCTGAAGATGCGGCTGCGGTGCACGATCAACGCCATCCTCGACGTGCGGGTGCACACGCGAGGCATGACCGAGGCCGAGGCGATGTCTCTGATGTGCGAGCGCGGCCACCAAGAGGCGGGCGAGGCGGCCGGCAAGTGGCGCCGCGCCCTGCTCACCAGCGCCCAGCTCTCGACCTACTACGTGGGGATGGGCGAGGTGTCGGCGCTGGCCGAAGACCTGGCAGCCGCCCGGCCCGGCGCCGGCACCCGGCGCGTGCACGACGAGCTGCTCTCGCACGGGTCACCGTCACCGCGCTTGCTGCGCGGCCTGCTGGACCTTGCCTGAGGGTGATGGCTCGCAAGCCCCTGGTGACTCGTGTCAAGGTGCGCGCGTAGCCGTGTTCGTTGACTCATGTCCGGATGCGCGCAGGGCCTGGATCTGGCGTCGGACCGCGGCCGGAGGTTGAGCCCGGCCACGTCGTACTTCTTGGTGACCTTCGCGCCGTAGCGGACCTCTTCCGCTCCACCTGTGCGCCATCGTTGGAGTTGCCGGGACGAGACCAGGTGAAGGTGAGCTGCCGCTGCTCGCACCAGAGCAGCAGGTGATGGTTGATGAACTCACTCCCGTTGTCAGAATCCACGCCCAGCAAGGGAAACGGCATGATCCCGGCGATCTCCTCCAGTGCGGCGATCACCCACTTGCGGGCCCTGTTGGGCACCAACCGGTTCTCCGTCCAGCAGGTCGCGATGTCGGTCACGGTCAGCGCGTAGGCGTGGTCCCCGACCGCGTTGCCGCCCTCGTGCCGACCAGGTCGATCTCGACGAACCCCTGGACGGCGTCATCCCACTGCGCCCACGTGCGGATCGCGATGGCCTTTTCGAGCAGCGACCCCGGCTTGGTGTGGCTG
>JAABUN010008627.1_pt1 | contig 10331 bp, 12 predicted proteins | sample 5559311 | NCBI WGS metagenome assembly JAABUN01 (sample SAMN10711877, study PRJNA513370) | rock metagenome | isolation source: Antarctica rocks | place: Antarctica: Victoria Land, Siegfried Peak sud
GTCGACGTCCTGCGCCCAACGCATGAGCTGGGTGCGACGTTCGGCAGACATGATGACGCCAGTCGGGTACTGGTGGGCCGGTGTGCAGATCACCGCGCGCACCCCGGCCGCCACCAAGGCGTCCACGCGCAGCCCGTGGGCATCGACGGGAACATCGACGGCTTCAAGACCCAGCTCGCGCAGGAGTGCCCGCTCGAGAGGGTTGCACGGGTCCTCGACGGCGACCCGCCGCTGCCCCCGTCGGTGCAGGATCTGCGCGATGAGTGACATGCCCTGGCTCACGCCGGTGACCAGGACGAACGCGTCCGGATCTGTCCTCGCACCGCGCACTCTCGCGAGGTAGCCGGCGAGCTGGACGCGCAGTGCTCGGGCGCCCCACGCCTCGCCGTACCCGAGCTCGGAAGCCGGGAGCGTACGCAGCGTGTCGCGCACCGCATGGAGCCACAGCCGACGAGGGAACGAGGACAGATCGGGTGTCGCCGGTCGCAGGTCCAGCATGCCGGTCGGCGCGTTCACGGGAGCTGCCGATCCCGGTTCCGACAGCGAGGCCGCCTGGCCCGGCGCGACGATGGTGCCCGCTCCGGGACGGCTGACCAGGTAGCCCTCCGCGATCAGCTGCGCATAGGCCTCCACGACCAGCCCCCGGGAGATGCCGAGGTCGCGGGCCAGGACACGGGACGACGGCATCGTGCTGCCCGGGCTGACCTGACCGGTCCGCACCACGTCGCGCAGAGCCATGGTGAGGCGCACCCGCAGGGGCTGTCGACCGGCCTCGTCCAGCCGGACCAGGAGCTCGGCGGAGTTCAGTGGCACGCGGACCTGCCCCTCGGGCGGAAGCGAGACGGCTGGGGAGAAACCACGCGGAACAGCGTAGGCAATGGGTGCCCTGACAAGTTGGTGACACGGCAGCCCTTCCGGCTCCATGTCCGCGGTGCCCGGGCAGCAGGCACTCGGAACGGGTCGGCCAGCCTGGCTGACCCCGCACTAAGGGCAGTCGGACATGACGCAGCTGTTGAGCCATAATCGCGCGGCATTCCTCTTGGCTGCGGCGGGGCTGACGGCCGTACCCGGAGGCGCGGGTGTCGCTCAGGCGCAGGGGCCGCTCCCACACAGGGCGGACTTGCGGCCTACGCCATCGACGAGCAAACCGGCACGCTGACACCGCTCAGCCCGGCGGTGCGCAACGGGCAGTCCGACACGTGCTGGGTCGCCATGACCGATGACAACCGTTTCGCCTTCACGTCGAGCTTCGGTGACGACGGTGGCGTGTCGAACTACCGGGTCCGGCCGGACGGCGGCCTCGAACTGCTGGACTCCCAAGCAGCCACCGTCGGCGCCGGCTCCTCCGACGTCGCGCTGAGCGGGGACAGCCGCTACCTGTTCGTCAAGAACACCATCCAGGCAACCGTCACGGCGTTCCGGATCGAGCGAGAGGGTGCCTTGACGCAGTTGGATTCCGACCGTGACGGTTCCCCCGGTGGCGGCTCCATCGGCCTCGCTGCCAGGTAGTCCTCTCGGCAGCTTCTCGGCGGGGGTTCTCCCCCGCCGAGAACTGCTTCCGGCGACGAAAGGCCCAGCCAAGGTCCGGCTCTACGCGAAGGTCGTCGGAGTCACCGTCATCCTCATCGGTGTCGCCGGTCTTCTGCTCGGCGACAAGTCGCCAGGATCCACAGCGCCTTGCCGGAGGGTGCACGTCGACCGCGGTCGACGGCAGGCTGTGGAGTTCGGCGGCGGAACGGCTCACGAGCAAGGGGCTGATCGACCCATCAGCCGGCCAATGCCTCCGCCCCCGTGACGAGAGAGCCACCTGTCGGCGCACCCCCAGAGCACGACATGGGCAGCCGGGCGCCGTTGTCCGTGGACCGCGACGCGGGTACGGATGAGGCGTTCGGCTGTGGCGAGCGTCGTAACGCCGGGGTGCTCCGCAGCGAACCGCCGGCAGGTGTCGAGGGGCTTGGGAGGATGCGGCCGCTTGTCCGAGCCTGTCACCCCGCTGCAACGCCTCGGCGTCGTGCATTGGCCTTGGTTTCTGACGTGTCACCGGACCTCTTCTTCGCCCTCGGCCTCCCTATCTTGGTGACATGGCTGTTGGTGACACGGCGCGCATCGTCCGGTTCCACTACCCGGAAGACGTCGATTCGCGCGCCCCCACCGGTAGCCCGCCCTCCGGGTCCGAAGTCGGTCTGCCGGGCCGTCAGGTCGTTCTGGTTTCGCTTGCCGGTCGTAGCCTGCTCGGGCTCCGTACGGCATTCGACGGTGTCGGTGCGCGGGTGGTGGACGCATCTAGCCTCAGCGGCGCGAGACGACACGCCGCGATACTCGGCCCGAGCGCGGCGATGGTGATCGACCTGCCTCGCGAGACCGAGGTTGTACGCGTCGCCATGACCGCACTCAGCCATCAGGATGCGGTGCTCCTGCTGACGACGACCGCAACGGGAGCGGAGCGCATCGCGCTGCTGCGCGCCGGAGCCGACCAAGTCCTGAGCACGGACGAAGCCCGTGAGGTGATCGCTTGCCTGTTCTCGGTCCTGCGCCGCGGTCGATCCGAGCACGCCGGCAAGGAGGCCGACATCTTGAGCGTGGGGGACCTGTGCCTCGATCTGCGCACCAGGACGGCTGCGGCTTCGGGGCGGTGCTTGACGCTCACGGCCCTTGAGTTCGGCCTGCTCGCCTACTTCATGACCAAGGCCGGTCAGGCACTCACGCGGGAACGGCTGCTGGCCGACGTCTGGGGCTACGACGTGGGCGGCCTGGACACGGTGACCGTGCACGTCCGGCGCCTGCGCATGAAGATCGAGGTGGATCCGTCGAGACCGGCTCTGCTGCGGACCGTCTGGGGAACCGGCTACCGGCTGGAGGCCGGGATCGACGCGACCCCCGCGAGAGCCACAGCGGCGAGCTGAGCGGTCATCCGACCCAAACGTCAGGGAGCCGTCATCACTGATCGCTGTTGCCCACCGTTCTGCGGGGTATCCGCCTGAGGTGAGCCGTACTCGGTCGACCGAGATCGCGGGGCTGGCGTTCCTGTCCGACTGCCAGACGGCGGCGCTGGTGGACGGACGAGGCAGCATCACCTGGATGTGTCCGCCGCGCTTCGACTCGCGAAGCGTGTTCGGCGCCCTGCTCGACCCGATGGCAGGTCACTGGCAACTCGGCGCCGCCGGCCTCAGCGAGACGACCCGGGCGTACGTCCAGGACACCCTGCTGCTGGAGACGACGTTCCAGACGCCGTCCGGCCGGGCCGTGCTGACGGACGCGCTCCTGGTGGCGCAGGGCGAGCGGGGGCATGACCTGGGCACGCGGTCCCCGCACGTGCTCGTGCGCAGCCTCGCCGTCGTCGAAGGGCAGTTCAGGGCCGCGAGCTCGTTCTGCCCCAAAGGTGATTTCGGGCGCTCGCCACCCGTATGGGGTAGTGCGGGTCCGGCGCTGACAGCCACCGTCGGGGCAGTGGAGCTGACGCTCTGCGGGCCGCCGCCCGACGAGGTCGAAGCCGCGGGCGCCCACTGGCTCCGCGACCTGACGGCCGGACAGCGCCTCACCTTCACCCTCCTGTTCGGTGCCGAGGAGCAGAGCCCTGCGGCGTGGTCGCAAGCCCACGCCCTGGCTTGCGTGCGAGAGACCGGACGGGCGTGGCGGTCCTGGTCCGACCTGCACGCAGGCTTCGGCGGTCCATGGAGCGAGCAGGTCCGATTCAGCGGCCGGGTCCTGCAGGGACTGACGTTCGCCCCGACAGGCGCGGTGATCTCCGCTCCGACGACGTCGCTGCCGAGGGAGGGCGCGGGTGGTCCGACGCATGACGGCCGGTACGCCTCGGTACGAGGCGTCGACGCCATCACGTGTGCTCAGCTGGCCGCCACGTGCGCCTATGAGGCCGTTCGTACGATCGGGTGGCTGGTCGACTCGGCAGCCGAGGTCTTTTCCGAGGACGGACTCCAGGAGGTCTTCGGTGTCGACGGTGAAACCGACCTGAGCGAGCAGGAGCGGCAGGAGCTGGACGGCTGGGACGAGAGCGGGCCCGTGCGCCTCGGCGACGACCGGTGGCGGCGCCGCGACGCCGCGACGGCCGGCGAGCTGCTGTCTGCCATGGCGCGGGTCCGCCAGCAGCCGCCGCCGATGGCGGGGTTCCACCGGACGATCCTCGCCGCTGCGGCCGATTCCCGGGTCGCGATCCCAGCCCGCCGGGACGCTGCCCGTGACGCCGTCATGCGGTGGGTCGCGGTGGACCGCGCCGCCGCGCTGGACTACTGGCTCGAAAAGCGGTCCGGGCCGGCCGTGTCGGCAGGGCACCAGCACGCAGAGCTGATGGGTCGTGCCGTGCTGCGGCGAGCGCTGGATCCGGCCACCGGCGCCTACACCGCGTTCTCCGGCTCGACCTTCGTCGAGGCGTCCGCCCTGCTGGTCTTGCTGTCCGGCCTGGTCCCGGCCAGCGACGAAGCGATGAGCCGGACAGTCGAGCTGATCAGCTCCGTGCTGTCCGCGCCCTGCGGACTGCTTTACCGCGACGAGCAGGCCGCCGCCCGCCGCGAGGGCACCTCGTTGCTGTGCACCTACTGGCTGGTCGAGTGCCTTGCCGCGCAGGGAGAGCTCGATCGAGCGGCCGCCATCTTCGATCAGGCGACGGCCTATGCGAACGACCTGGGCCTGCTGTCGGAGCAGACGGAGCCGCACAGCGGACAGCTGCTCGGCAACTTTCCCTCCGCCGCCAGCCACGCAGGACTGATCTGCGCGGCCGCCGCCCTGCACCGAGGCTGATCTCGCGTCTCGTGCTCGTGCCCGTCGCCAGCCATTGCGCAGCCGACTCCAACCCTTCGAACACGGCAGCCTCTCACCATCGTGGCAGGAGGACCGGCTCAGCGGGACAGTCTGCCTGCGCCGGTCTGGCCTGACGCCGACTTCATGCTTGTCCCCACAGGAGGGCCGCCCCGCACGGACGCCCGGCGACCAGGCCGGCGCCCGGACGTGGGCCCGACAGGCGGTCGAGGTGGTCACGCGATGGGACCCCGCCGCGGCTCGGGCGACCTGGACCCCCTGTCGACTGGCGTCGTCTACTGCGAGCCCGCTGCAGGCCATCCGCACCCAAGGCGAGGATGGGGCTGCGCTCGCCACCTCGGCCGGGCGCGGGAGGGACCAGATGGACGCCGCGACCGCGCTGCTGGCGGCCGCCGCGCTGCACACCGGCTTCCAGGCGGCGGTGAGCGTCGTCGTCTACCCGGCCCTGGTCGACCTGCCGCCGTCGCGCTGGGAGGCCGGGCATGCGGCCCACTCGCGCCGGATCAGCGTCGTCGTCGGACCGGTCTACCTGGCGGTCGCCGCCGCGTGCGTGTGGGCCCTGCTCGCCCTGCCGGTCACGGCGCCCCTGCTGGTGGCGGTGGCCGGTCAGGTCGTCGCGGCCGTCACGACGGCCGCGGTGGCGGCGCCCGCCCACGGTCGGCTCGGCCGGCAGGGCAGGTCGCCCGAGGTCGTACGCCGGCTGGTCGTGGCCGACCGGGTCCGCCTGCTCGGCGCCCTGCTCGGGCTGGGCGGCGCCGTCCTCCTCGGCTGAGCACTCCTCGCCGATCGGCCGTGCGGCAGGGCCGGCGTGATCGGACACGCGACGGCCCGCAGCTCCGGGTCGAACGCACGTTCGAGCAGGTGCCATGCTGTGCGGGTGGCGGGAGGCATGAACCGGCGGCGCGGCCCGACCTTGGCCGAGCGCAGCGGTCTGCCCGTTCCCGCAGGCGTGGGGCAGGAGGTCGCACCTGCGGCCATGACCCAGCCTGCGCGGACCCAGCCCGCCGGGCCCCCTGGCCGGCGGGTGGTAGTGACGCGGCACTGCTGGGTCACCGACCTGCCCGACCGGCCCGGCCGCTGGGCGGGGCTGCTGGTCGAGTGGCGGCAGGCCGGCACCGGGGAGTGGCTCGGGCGGGTGGCCTACGTCGTCGAGGACGATCACCGGCCCGTCCTCGTCGAGGCCTGGCTGTCCGGACGTCAGCTGCGGCCGGCCTGAGCCCCGCCTCGTCCGGCAGCGCTGCAGAAGGGAGTTCCGGCTCGCACGCGACTCCGGCTGGCTACCGTGGCGGTCATGACGACCCCGGAGAGCCGCGCCGCGACGTCGGCCGCGGTCGGCGCCCTCACCGACTTCCTGCTCGAGATGGAGGCAGGCTCGACCCGGCCGGTCGGCGCCTACCTGCAGCAGCTCGTCGACGAGGAGGGCGTCGGGGTGCTGGCGCAGGGCTACTACGGGCTGCTCAACCTGTCCGCCCTGCTGCTCCCCATGGCGGCGGCGCACGAGGGGCTCACCCCGCAGGAGCTGCTGCGCCAGATCGGCCTCGTCGTCGCCCGCGACCCCGACTGAGCCTCACGCCCGCAGGTCGCGCACCAGTCCGAGCACGTCGTCCACGAGGCCGCGCAGCAGCCGGTAGCGCGCCAGGCCCACCAGCCGGACGACGAGCGGCACCGTCCGGTCGACGAGGGCGTACGTCTTGGCGGCCGCCGGCGACACGTCGTGCACCCAGAACAGCACGATGCCCATCTGGTAGAGCCACAGCAGCTCAGGCAGGGCCTCACGCAGCTCCGCCGACACCTTGACGTCGCGAGCGCCGGCCAGCGCCTCGGCGTAGAGGTCGATCGACGCCTCCCGCGCCGGGGCGGACTCCTCGCTGAACGGGCTCAGCGGGCTCTGCGGGTCCGCAGCGAAGCGGAACAGCCCGACCGCGAAGTCCTTGTCCGACTGCATGGTGTCGACCCGGGTCTGCAGCACCGTCCGCAGCCGCGCCTCGAAGGTGGTCCCGCTGTCGAGGCCCGGCCGGGCCGCCTCGATGTGCCGCTCCTGCGACTGGTCGTAGTAGGCCTGCACGAGGTGCTGCTTGCTCGGGAAGTAGTAGTAGGCGTTGCCGACCGAGATCCCGGCCTCGGCGGCGATGACCCGCATGGTCGTCGCCTCGTACCCCCGCTCGCGGAAGGACCGCAGCGCCGTGTCGACGATGAGCTGCCGGGTCTGCTCGCCCTTGCTCCGAGCGCCCCGGGCGGGGGGCGGCTCAGCCGGGGGTGCAGTCACACGGCTCACCGTAGGTCCCGAGCGCCCGGCGGTGCCGCGACACGAAGCTGACCATGACGCGAGCCCGCGGCATCAGCGCCGGCGAGCTCAGCCGCCGGGCGAGGCCGCGCTTGCCCTCGAGGGCCCACAGGCAGACGACCCACGCCTTGGCGCCGACCCACACCTCGCCGCCGTCCCCGACGACGGTGAGGTCCTCGAGCGTCTGCTCCGGGTCGAGGAACGGGTAGCGGTCCCGCGCCTCGGCGGAGCCGGCCGCGAGGAACTCGAGCGGCACGAGCTGCGCCTGACGCTCGAGCCAGGCGCGAGCGGTGCGGCACAGGTTGCACCGCTCGTCGTAGAGCACCGTGACGCGGGCGACCACCTCGCCGGTCATGCGGGCTGGCGCGGCGCCGCCCAGACGGCGTCGGGAGCGACGGGGGGACGGCCGGACAGGAGGGTCTGCGTCTGCGCCCGGCGGCGGAGCTTGTTGAGCACGAAAAGGTTGGCCAGGTGCAGGACGCCGAGGACGAGGACGACGGTGCCGATCTTCACCGACAGCGACTCGAGCGCCGACTGCGTGTCCGTCACGGCGGCAGACGTCTTGAGGGCGATCGACACGTAGCCGAGGTTGACGAGGTAGAAGCCGACGACCAGCAGGTGGTTGACGGCCTGCGCGAGCTCCTCGTCGCCGTCGAAGACGTCGAGCAGGAAGACCCGGCCGTTGCGGCGCAGAGTGCTGCCCACCCAGAGGGTGATCGGGATCGCGAGCAGCAGGTAGACGACGTAGCTGATGACGAGGGGGTTCATGACGGCTCCTCCAGTGAGTTGAACGCGTTCAGACATGTGGACCGTACGCCTGACGAGGACGTCTGCCAAGCATTTCCTGAACACGTTCAGGTGTGTCCGGACAGCGGTCGGTCCGGACCCGCGCCGTGGACTGGGAGGATGACCCGGCCACCGCCCCCGACCCACGAGGAGCTCCATGACCCAGGCCCGCACCGGACCCCTCGCCGGCGTGCGCGTCGTCGAGCTCGCCGGGCTCGGCCCCGTGCCGCACGCGTGCATGGTCCTGGCCGACCTGGGCGCGGACGTGCTGCGCGTGGACCGACCCGACGGACGGGCCGGCTACGACGTGCTCTCGCGCTCACGCCGTTCGGTGGCCGTCGACCTCAAGCACCCTGCCGGTGCCGAGACCGTCCTGCGGCTCGTCGAGGGCGCCGACGTGCTCGTGGAGGGACTGCGGCCGGGGGTCACCGAGCGGCTCGGGGTCGGGCCCGCCGTGTGCCTCGCCCGCAACCCGCGCCTCGTCTACGGCCGGATGACCGGTTGGGGGCAGGAGGGTCCGCTCGCGCCCCGCGTGGGCCACGACCTCAACTACCTGGCGGTCTCCGGGGCGCTCGGCACGATCGGTGAGCCGGGCCGCAAGCCCGTCCCGCCGCTCAACCTGGTGGCCGACTTCGGCGGCGGCTCGATGCTGCTCGTCAGCGGCGTGCTGGCCGCGCTCGTCGAGCGCGCGACCAGCGGCTCGGGGCAGGTCGTCGACGCGGCCATGGTGGACGGCGTCAGCATGCTGCTCGCGATGACCTGGAGCTTCCGGGGCAGCGGCGGCTGGCAGGACGAGCGGGGCGTCAACCTGCTGGACGGCGGGGCCCCGTTCTACGACACCTACGAGTGCGCCGACGGCCGCTGGCTCGCCATCGGCGCGATCGAACCGCAGTTCTGGGCGGTGGTCGTGGACGTGCTCGGCCTCGCGGACGCCCCGGAGCAGTTCGACCAGTCGCAGTGGCCGGAGCTGCGCCGCCGGGTCGAGGACGCCGTCGCGACCCGCTCGCGCGATGAGTGGGCAGCGGTCTTCGAGCCCCTTGACGCCTGCGTGTCGCCGGTCCTCGCACTGGGCGAGGCGGCGACGCACCCGCACATGAGCGCCCGCGGCGCGGTGGTCGAGCGCGACGGCGTCCTGCAGCCGGCGCCGGCGCCGCGGTTCTCCCGTACGCCCGGCGCGGTCAGCCGGCCTCCCAGCGCACCAGGCTCGGACACCAGGGAGTCGCTGCTGGACTGGGGGTTCTCGGCCGTCGAGATCGCGCAGCTCGAGCGCGACGCCGTGGTGCGCCAGGGCTGAGCGGCCAGGCCGGGCCCGGGACGACCATGCCGGTCACCAGCCGCGCGTGCCCGGCGCTCCCTTGAACGGCCCCACCACGTTGTCGGTCACCCAGCCGCCGTAGAAGCCGCCTTCCTGGGGGCGGACCAGCTCGCCGTCGACGAGGCAGGCGTCCATGCGCCCCGGGTAGACGGCGACGGCGTCCCGCAGCACCGCGAAGACCGGGACCGGGTCGGGGTAGGTCCAGGCCGCGGACTCGGCCCGTGTCCGGCCGCCCACGACGTCGAGGTAGGTCGCGACGCCCTTCCACTCGCAGAACGAGGCCCCGCCGGCCGGCTCCAGCGAGCCCGGGACCCAGTCCTCGCGCGGGAGGTACCAGACCGGCGGGTGGCTGGTCTCGAGCACGCGCGTGCCGCGGGTCGTCCGGCACACCTCGACGCCGCCGAGGACGACGGTGACCAGAGCACTGGAGGGCTCGGCGCGCGGCGGCCGGGGGTAGTCCCAGACGGACTCCTGGCCGGGGCCGACGGGCTCGCGCGTCAGGAGCGGCGACGGCGCAGGAAGAACAGCACCACCAGCACGGCGGCAGCAGCACCGGCAAGCACCGGGGCGCTGGGGCTGCTGGAGGACGCCGGCGGGCTCGGCAGCGGCGGCACCTCGGAGCCGACCGGCTCCAGTCCGATCTGGCGGTCGTCGGCGGCGTCGGCGAGCGAGCCGGTCGTGGCGACCGGCGCGACGATCAGCCGGTCCCCTGTCAGGTCGTCCACCCGCGCGGAGCCGTCGTCGAAGGAGTGGCCCGCCCGCTTCTCGTCGACCTTGTCCTTGAGGGCGGCGGTCTTCTCCTTCACCGACTCCGACGCCACGGCGACCTTCTCCTTGACGGCCTCGGACGCCTCGGCGGCCTTCTCCTTCACGGTGTCCGCCGCGTCGGAGGCCTTCTCCTTGGCCGAGTCGCTGGTGCGAGCGGCGACCCGCTTGGGGCTCACCTTGTCGGCGATCGCGTCGAGCGTCTCCGCCAGCTCCTCACGCGTCTGCTCGATCTCCGACGCCAGCACCTCCGGGTCGGGGCTACCGCCGCTGCTCGCGCCCGAGGGCGTGGTCGAGACCTGCTTGCTCCCCCCGTTGGACGTCCGGCGGGGGGACCAGGAGCCCTCGACCTGCTCGGTGGGCTTGTCGTCAGTCGCCACGCTGCTGCTCCTCGCGTACATCGCTCGTGTG
>JAABUN010008628.1_pt1 | contig 10330 bp, 10 predicted proteins | sample 5559311 | NCBI WGS metagenome assembly JAABUN01 (sample SAMN10711877, study PRJNA513370) | rock metagenome | isolation source: Antarctica rocks | place: Antarctica: Victoria Land, Siegfried Peak sud
AGACGGCGAAGACGTTCAGCGCGGGATCGATCCCGTCGAGGATGAACTGCCCGTACTCGAAGCGGGTCATCCCGTTGACAGGTACGGCGGCATAGGAGGTGGAGGCACCCCGCAGGATCGCCCCGGCTGCGCCGAAGTCGAGCGTCGCCGTCTGTCGGTAACCGTGTCCCTCGACAAAGGAGACACGGTCGATGATCGCCCGCCCGGTGGAGACCGCGTCGCCCGTCGCCACCGCGCCGTCCTGAAAGTCGAGGGCACCGCCGACGATCAGTGCGGCGTCGGGAGATGGTGTCGAGGCGAGGGCGGCCCCGACGCTATAATTGGCCAGCACGGCCCCTCCGCCGATCGCCAGCCGCCCCTGCGTGTCCGAGTCGCGCTGCGTCAGATCACCGAGGACGAAGACGTTGAAGGCCCCCGCCACGCCCAGCGGGGATGCCGCACAGCCAGTGGCGGGACCATACCCGGACTTGAATCGTCCGCAGAACGCCAGGCTCGCGATAGCCGCGCCGGTGTCCGACGACAGGGTGCCGCCGGTGACGCCCGCCGGACGGTAGTCGACCTGGGCGCTGCCGATACCAGTCGTGATCGAGACGAAATCGATCCGCTCGGCGCTGATGCCCGTGCTGAAGGTTGCGGATCGCTGGTCACGCGACACTGACACGATCACCTCGCGGGTGCCGATCGTGCCGCTGCGGGTGATGGGGACAGCGATCAGCTGACTCGTGCCCGCCGGGCAGGCCCCGTGCTGCGCCGCGGCGACCGGCGCCACGACCCCACGCGTCGCGGCCACGGTGAGCGACAGCACACTCACGATCAGGACACCGAGTGCCGCTCCGCGCAGAAACCGCCGACTGCTCACCATCACCGTCCTCCTGGCCCTTCGCCGCCCTGAACGCGACGTATGGTCGGCACATGTCGTGCGCGAGCCGCCACCATCTCCCCCGCTACCGGACGGCCTCGTGTCAGGGCTTCACACACCGCGCGCCGGTCCCCGCGCCGCAGGGCACGTCGCCACGTCTCCGTCGGGCGGTTGACCGTCGGGCGGCAGAAACCTAGCCTGAACCCCATGGGATGCCTCCCCTCCTGGATAGTTGCGGGCGGTGCGGCCGCGCCGCGTGTGGTCGCGTCCTCCCTCTCCACCCACGCTAGCGGCCACCCCGCCCGGTCAAGGGCGCTCCGCTGCGCTGCGCGTCCGTACCGGATGCCGCTGCGCTCCACCCTTGACCGGGCGAGGCCCCGGCCGCCGTGTCCCTGGCAGAGGGCGAAGCGACGGTGGCTCCAGACGGTAGGGCGAGCGGCGGGGCGGCCTCGGTCGCCCGCGCGAGGATTGGCGGTGCGGCCTGCGGGCCGCGATCACCAGAGGACTCGCTCGGGCTCACCACCGGTAGGTGCCAAAGCGTCGGCAGGCCGCATTAGTCCTCGCGGGGGGTAGGCTGTCGGAGCGCGGCCAATATCTCGCGCGGCTCAACTCCCAGGGCCTCGGCGAGCTTGCGGATATTCGTCGGCCGCGGCATCGCCTCCCCGTTTTCCCATTTGCTCACCATCCGCTGTTGCACCCCGATCCGCTCGGCCAGCTCCTGCTGGGTCAGCACGGCGTCGCGCCGTAGGGAGCGCAGACCCTTTCGCGCCGCTTCCATCGCCAGTACCCCCGTCGCCATCGTTGTGCCGCCCTTCCTGCTCTCGGGTCGCCCGAATACCGCGCTTGCGGCGAAGTATAGCACGAGAAAGACCGAATAAGTTCCTATAAAATACTTGACAAGTACATAAAAAGGGCATATAATAGGGATGTCGAAAGGCCCCACGGGAACGCCGGTAAGCAGACCCCGTGGAGCCGATGGAGTACCGGGGCCGAGGCCCCAGGAAGGGAAGTGTAGCATGGTCCGCACCTTCGCCAAGCCCCAGGAGGCCCGCGCGATCGAGGCCCGCGCCCGCGCCCGCAGTTGCGGCGTCCGCATCGCCGTCGTCGTGGAGGCCCGCCGCTACTGCACCCCCGCCCGGTCCGAGCCGGGCACGACCTACACCATCGCCCGCACCCCGATCGGCTGGGCGTGCAGTTGCCAGGGGTATTTCTACACCGGCGTCTGCAAGCACCTCGGCGCGGTCGCGCGCCGGGCGGCGCGCGAGGGCTGGGCCTTCGGCCGGATCGCCCCGCTATCCCAAGTCGCGCGCTACATGCCCCTCGACCCGCCGACTCCCGACCAGGAGCCCGACCCGGAGCCGCCGACCCCCGCTGGGGGTGCGGCTCGGCCCCGCTCGCTTGACGAGTATCGGGCGCGCGGCGCGGCGGCCCTGGCCGACCTCTACGGCGACGCTGCCTAGCGTCATCCTGGCCGGGGGTACGCCCACCCCCGGCCCTTACCCTCTTCCGCAACCACCGACACCCGATACCATCGCCATGCAGGAGGGGACCATGATCGAGCGTTTGCTGCGCGCCCTGCTCGACGAGTTGATCGCCGCCGGGGTGCCCGCGCCCCTGGGCGAGCCGCTGACCCTGGCCGCCGTGTGGGCCGACCTCGCCCGCCTGGCCGGGGAGGAGTTACCCGCCGACGTGCTAGCCCTCCTCGACGGCCCCGCGCCCCGCACCCCCGCCGACCGGGACGCCTGAGCTTCCCCACCCTCACCCGACACACATAACAGGAAGGAGCACCCCCCTTGATTAATCGGCAGCCCGAGCCCACCGCCGCCCACGAGCGCGCCCAGGAACGCCTGGCCGCCGCCCTGGCCCTCCTCGACGCCGGAATCGGGGCGATCGTCGACGGCGCGAGTTTCCGCGCCTACCTCGCCACGCTGGCCCGCTTCCCGACCTACTCCGCCCGCAACGTGGCCCTGATCCACGCGCAGCGCCCGGACGCGACTCGCGTCGCCGGGTACCGCGCCTGGCAGGCCCTCGGCTGCCAGGTTTGCCAAGGGGCGCGGGGCATCCGCATCATCGCCCCCTATCGGCGCGTGCTGGCCGCTGGCGACGGGGCGGGCACCGCCGACAACGGGGGCGCGCTCGTGACCGACTTCGGGGTGGCGACCGTCTTCGACCTCGTCCAGACCGAGGGGGCGCCCCTCGCCGAGGCCCCGGCCCCGCACCTGCTCGCGGGCGCGAGCGACGCCGCCGCGTGGCTGTGGGACCGGCTGGCGGCCTTCCTCGCCGCCGAGGGGGTCGCGCTGATCCGCGAGGACACCGGGCGGGCGAACGGCTCCTACGCCCCCGCCGGGCGGCGCGTCGCGGTCCAGGCCCGCCTCGCCGGCGACCAGGCGACCAAGACCCTCGCCCACGAGTGCGCGCACCACGTCGCGGGGGCGCGGGCCGGTGTGAATACGATGGATGCCGAGACGATCGCCGAGGGCGCGGCCTTCGTCGTGCTGCACCACTTCGGCATCGAGGCCGGTGGCTACACCTTCCCGTACGTCGCGCGCTGGGCCGCCGATCGCGCGACCCTGACGCGCAACCTGGAGACGATCCGGGCCGTCGCCTACACGCTGATCCACGTCGCCACCGGCGGCACGGGCGCGGCGCTCGACGCCGCCGCCTGAGCGGGGCATGGCGGGCGCGGCGAGGGGCGGGTAGCCACTCGTCGCCGCGCTCGAAGGAGAAAGGGGCGGTCACGATGCGGCAACTCCGAAGGGTCGAGAAGATGTGGTACCGCGCCGACCACGCGGCGGCGAACGTGGGGTGCGCGCTGGTCGCCGGGTATCCCGTCGGGCTCCTGAAGGCGCGCGGCGTGTCGGCGGGCGCGATCAGCAGCGGCAAGGCCAGCGGCGGCGATCTCGTCGTCGCCTGGGCCAACGCGTGGGGCTACCTGCTCGAACCGGGCGAGGATATCCGTGCGGACCGGGCGCGCGCGGTGCTGCTGGTGCCGGGCGCGAGCTACCGCTGTACGCTGGAGTTCGTGCCCAACGCCCCCGACGGCTGATTCGTGCCGCCGATGTATCGGGCCGACAACCAACGCCGGGCGGCCTGAGTGCGCGGGGCGGGGGCGCACTATCAGGAGGGGAGCACCATGCGGAAGACCCACGACGACACCTACCGCTACCGCACGCCTCGCCGCATGATGTGTGGCGCTGACGTGTCGTCGGCATGGCAGGGAAATGATGCGGTTGACAGGCGCGAAACGGCGTACCAGGGCCGCAATTGCTCCCCGTACCGGCCGATTCTGCGGCAGCTCAGGCACACGCTGTGGCGGGGCGTCATCGTTCCCGCGCTGCCGCTCGGCCGCACTTCGCCGGTGGTATCAACTTCCCGGGAGAGCCGGGCGGTCATGGCGAGGGCCGCGAGGAGCGGGGGCCGTCGCCGGTGCAAGCGCTTCTCTTCACGGCGGATAGGGCCTACGGATGGGGCACCGGCCCTACCTCGGCAGCGAGATCGCACGCCGCGCTTCGGCGGCGAGCGGGGCGGCGGCGAAGGGGACGTCGTCGGGGACAGGCGGGATGATGGGCGGGACGAGGGGGGCGGGCGCGTCCGCTAGGGGCGTGATGCGCCCGGCGACGACATCGTGCAGCAGGGCGACCGCCGCGCTATCGAATTGGCTATCGCGCCCGCCCTGGAGGCGGCGCAGCGCCTCGGCGGGGTCCATCCCCGGCCGATACGGCCGGTCGGCGGTCATGGCGTCGAACGCATCGGCCACGGCGAGCCAGCGCCCGATCAGCGGGATCGCGTCGCCGCCGCGGCCGACGTCGTAGCCGCGCCCGTCGGGACGCTCGTGGTGCGCGCCCGCCCAGGAGGCGATCGCCCCCCAGCCGGGGATCCCCAGGAGGACGCGCCGGCTGTCGGCGGGGTGCCGCCGCATCGCCTGCCACTCCGGGTCGCTCAGCGGGCCGCTCTTGTCCAGCACCAGGTTCGGGATGGCGAGCTTCCCCAGGTCGTGCAGGAGTCCGGCCAGCAGCACCGCCTCCGTCCGCGACGGCGTGGCCCCCGCCAATCGGGCGATCGACCCGGCCAGCGCCGCGACCCGGTGCGAGTGCCGCGCGGTGAAGGGCGACTTGGCATCGACGATGTCCGCGAAGACCCCCGCCAGGAGCGGCGGCGTCAACGCCTGCGCGCCCGGCAGGGGCGAGGGTTGGAAGGCCAGTTCGACCGCGAGCGCATCGAGCCATGCGCCGGGGTGCGGCGACGCCTGCTCCGCCAGCACCGCGCGCAGGGTGGCGGTGACGGTCGGATCGAGCCGCTTGCCCGCCTGCGCGATGAGGCGCCCCGCGACGTCGGCGGGGCCGGCATCCTCGCCCCGGATCGTCGCCAGCTGCGCCGCCAGGACGACCCGCGCGACGAGCGGGATCCCCGCGCCCGCGAGGAGCCCCGGGTTCCCCGAGCCGTCCCAGTGCTCGCCGACCGCGCCGATCGCCCCGACCGCGCCCGTCGGACAGCGCAATCCCGCCGCGAGCCGCGCCGCCTCCGCATTCCGATGGGCGAACTTGCGCTGATAGGCCTTGAGGCCGAGGAGCGCGTGCGTCCACCCCCGCACCCGGCCCGTCGCGCGGTCGGTCTGACGACGTTGCAGCTTCCAGAGGAGGGCGGCGAAGGTGGCGGGACTGTACGCGTCCATCCCGAAGACGTGGCGATGGAAGGCGACATCGTCGATGCCGACGCCGGCGGCGAAGGTGCCGCGACCGGCCGCGCAACCGGCGTCCTTGAGGAGCGCGGTCAGGGCGATGTCGGCGCGGTCGGCCGCGCCGAGGCCGAGGCGTCGCCCGACCTCCAGGCCCAGCTGCGCGGTCGCCTGGGAATGCCCGACGCGGCGCCCCATGACCAGATCGAGCGCCAGCGACAGCCCGCGCAGCGCCTCCCACAGGTCGACCGGCGCGTCTTCCCCCACCCGGCCCAGCATCCCGTGTCCTCCTACACCGCTCGCCACAGCCCCGGTTTCGGGGGTCGCGGTACCGTGGATGACCGACCGCATCCGGTATGCTGCGCGGGCCCCGAACGGCGCGCCCGGGCCCCGTTCGCCCGCCCGCTCGGCAGGGGGAGGGCCCCGCAGGCCCGCCCGGCCATGGCATAGGGGGACGCATACCGGTCATACCGTTGGTCGATGAATCTGGCGTGCCGCCACGCCGTTTCGCCCGTGTAACGCGTCACGGTCGGCCACCAATACGACCAATAGGTGTCCCCTGGAGCGTTGGCCGGGCGGGCCCGCAGGCCCGCCCTTCCCGGCGCTGGAGCAGCGCCCCCGTGGTGGGCCCACGGCGCACGGCGCCCGCCGCGCCGGGGAGCGGCAGGGGACCCGCCGCGAGCAGCGCGTCGAGATCGGCCGCGCCGAGCGGGCGCGCGAAGTGATAGCCCTGGGCGAGCGTGCAACCGAGCTCGCGCAGCCCCGACGCCTGCTCCGCCGTCTCCGCCCCCTCGGCGACGGTCGCCAGCCCCAGCGCGTCCGCCAGCCCGACGATCGCGGCGATGATGGCGGCATCCTCGTCGCTCGTCCCCAGCCCGGCGACGAACGCGCGGTCGACTTTCAGGGTGTCGACCGGGAAGCGCTTGAGGTAGGCCAGGCTGGAGTAGCCGGTCCCGAAGTCGTCGACCGCCAGCCCCACCCCCAGGGCCTTGAGCGCCTGGAGCGTGGCCAGGGTGCCGGGCGCGTCGCCCATCAGCACCCCCTCGGTGATCTCCAGCTCCAGCCCCGCCGGGGCGAGGCCGGCGTCCCGCAGCGCGGCGGCGACCCCGGCCACCAGCGCGGGGTCGGCGAATTCGCGCGCGGAGAGGTTGACGCAGACGACCGGGGCCTGCTCGCCGTGCATCCCCCGCCATGCCGCCGCGCGGCGGCAGGCCTCGGCCAGCACCCGGCGCCCGAGCGGGCGGATCAGCCCGGTCTCCTCGGCGAGCAGGATGAACGTCGCGGGCGCCACGCGGCCGTGCTCGGGGTGCGTCCAGCGGGCGAGCGCCTCGACGCGGCGGATCCGCCCGTCGGCCAGGGAGACCAGCGGCTGGTACGCCACCGTCAGCTCGTCGTGCGCGATGGCGTGGCGCAGCGCGCTTTCCAGTTCCAGACGGGCCATCGCCGCGGCATTCATCGCCGGGTCGAAGACCGCGTAGTCGCCCTTGCCCGCCGCCTTCGCCCGATAGAGCGCGGTGTCGGCGTCCCGCAGGAGGTCGGCGGCCTCGCTCTCACCCGCCCGGCTCATCGCCACCCCGATGCTGGCCCGGATGACCACCTCCCGCCCGTCGAGCGCGTACGGCGCCCAGAGCGCGGGGCTGGCGCTGAGCCGCTCGGCGAGACGTGTCACCTCGGCCAGGTCGCGCACGCCCTCCATCAGGATGACGAACTCGTCGCCGCCGAGGCGGGCCAGCGTGTCGCCGCGGCGCAGGTAGCCGTCCGGCAGGCGCCGCGCGAAGGCGACGAGCAGGCGATCCCCGGCGGCATGGCCGAGGCTGTCGTTGACGTGCTTGAAGCCGTCCAGATCGAGCAGGAGGAGCGCCACCGCGGTGCCCTCGCGCCCCCCGCGGTCCAGCGCGTGGCCGAGGCGGTCCAGGAGGAGCGCGCGGTTGGGGAGCCCGGTCAGCGGGTCGTGGAAGGCCTGGTGCGCCAGCCGCTCCGCCGCCGCCTTGCGCTCGGTGATGTCCCGGACGGTGACGACGAAGCCCGCGACGGCCGGGTCGGCCAGCAGGTTGTTGCCGATGATCTCGACGTGGCACCAGGAGCCATCCCGGTGCCGCACGCGGCATTCGGTCGCGGCGTGGGGGCCGGGTGCGGCGAGCGCCGCGGCGAAGCGATCCGCCAGGCGCGGCGCATCGTCGGGGTGGACCAGGGCGAAGGGGCTCGTGTGCGCGAGCGCGCCGGGCGCATAGCCCAGGACCCGCTCCACCGCCGGGCTGACGTAACGCGCCCGCCCGGCCGGGTCGAGGAGGGCGACGATGTCCGAACTATGCTGCACCAGCGCCCGGAAGCGGTCCTCGGCCAGCTGGCGCTCCAGCGCCCCCAGCCGCTCCTGGGCGAGCGCGCGGCGCCGGGCGATGACGAAGACGGTGAGCAGGATCGTGCAGAGCAGCGGGATCTCGATCAGCTCGTCCGGTTGGGTGGCACCGGACCGGACGGCCCCAACCACCTCGGCGGTCGTCAGGGCCACCCAGAAGCCGACGCGCAGGATGAAGCCGCGGAGGGGCCAGGAGAAGGCCCCGATGGCGAGCAGCACGAAGATGAGGTGGAAGAAGAGCACCGTCTGGTCGGTGCTGCGCATCAGCAGGGCGATCGCGACCAGCCCGAGATCGACCGCCCCGAGCGGGCGGAGCGCCCTCAGACGCGTGGCGACCAGGGTGCGGAAGCCGCCCCCGCGCCCAGCCGGGTCGCCGCTCATCGCCCTGTCGCCGTGTCCCAACGATCCCCCCCGCTCCCCCGCATGGTGCTCCCCTTGCCCTGTCGGATACGCAGGCGGCGTGTGCCCGTGCCCGCTCGCGATCCAGGGTACCGTGCGGGCGGTGGGGTTGCTATGGCCCATATGGCCCAGGAGTCTACGCGCGCGGGGGCCTCCGGGCCGGTCGGCCCGCGGCACGGGAGCGGACCGTCGCCACGCGCGCTCGTGTGCGAGGGCAAGGAGCGTCTTCGGGACACCGGCCGGATCACCCTGGAGACAGGGTGTACCGCGGTCCGCGCGCGCCGCTATGCACGAGCATCATCCACCGCAGCAGACGCCGCCCGCGCCGAGCGCGTCGCCTGGGGCGACTACATGCAAGAGCGCGCCTACACGCAGGCGCTCGAGCAGATCGACGGCATCGAATACCACGTCGCCGCGTGCGTGGGCGCGGCCTACAACGCCAATCTGCTCGTGCGCGACATGCAGCGCGGCGCGGGCCCCGAACCCTCCCGTGCCAAGGTCAACTGGGCTGATCCGCTCCAAGGCGTGCTGCATCGCCTGCGGTGGGTCCACGACCGCCTGAAGCCGAAGGACACGAGCAGCCGCACCGAGATGGGGGCGGAACTGGGGCGGGCGATCGCCCAGCTGTGCGCCGCCACCCGCGTCGGCGGGTGGTCGGTACGCGGCGAGGGGCCGGCCCCGCACGCCGCGAGCGAACAGGAGGCTACCCGATGAAGCTGTTGGAGATCGTGCCGATCGGCGTCCGGCTGGAGCTGGACGCCACCGACTGCCTCGTGCTGGCCGACGCCCTCGCCTGCGCCGCGTACCGGGACGCCACGCCCGACCGGAACCTCGCGCAGGCGTTGCGCTGCGCCCTGGAATTCGGCGCGGCCGCCGCCGCCACCGCCACCCTGCGCGACAGCAACACCCCCGAGGCGCGGATGCTCGCGGGCACCCGCCGCGTGTGGGGGCCGTTCGACGCCGCCGTGCCCGCGCGGCCCCGCATGACCGAACGGCCCGCGTAGCCGATGCGCGACGGCGCACCGACCGGCCCGGCCCCGAGGACGTCCTCGGGGCCGGGCCGTGGGGCATCCGGCGGCCCTCCGAGGGCGGCGCAGGCCGCGTCGGATGGCCCAGGACCGCCGGGAGCGCCTTCGGTGGCGGCCGATACCGCGGTTAGCGTGCGGCGGCGGCGGCGGCGGTGGCGAGACGGCGCGTGGCGGCTAGTGTATTCCCCTAGACAGGGTCGGCGGGCAGGCATACCCTGGGGGTGACGACCGGGAGGCCGCACGTTCACGCAGTGGGAGGGATAACCATGATGGGCATAGACCGGATCGCGCGCGGGCTGTTTGCCGTGCTCCTCGCGGTGGGCGTCGGCGTGGCTCTCGGCGGCGGCGGGGCCAGCGCCGCCGGTGCGGAGGCCCAGCGGGTGCCGCTCGCCCGCCAGGTCAACCGCGGCTGCTTCACGGGAGGCGAGGCGGGGGCGGCCACCAACGGCACGGTGCATATCCACGCGACCGGCTCCGGGAAGATCGTCGCCACGGTGCAGCTCAAGGATGCCCTCCCCGACACGACGTACAACGTCCGCCTGATCCAGGTGCCGGGCGGGGCCGATTGCGCCACCCTGGACGGGACGCTGATTACCAACGCGCAAGGGAACGGGAACCTCACTCTCCAAGAGCCGGTGCTGCCCGGCACGACCGGGGCGTTCGTGGTGCTCAACGCGGTCGGCTTCACGGCCGAGCGGGATTACTACACCACGGTGAACGTCGGCCTCGCACCGTGAGCGCACCCGCGAGCCGCGAGCGCACCCGCGAGCCGCGTGGGCACCGCGCCGACACCGGCACGCGGGCGAACTGCTCGGCGTAGCATGCGGCGGTAGCCCTCATGCCCGCGTCGCCAATGTCGGCACGGTGCCCGCACCGTGGTACGATACACACCTCGCCACATGATCCGGGCTCTTGCCGACATTCGATGATCCGGATCCGGCATTTCCTGAGCGGCAGCGCGCATTGTTGACCGACAACGACGGCCTGGCGACGGTGGGCAGCGGGCAAGGCTA
>JAABUN010008629.1_pt1 | contig 10329 bp, 10 predicted proteins | sample 5559311 | NCBI WGS metagenome assembly JAABUN01 (sample SAMN10711877, study PRJNA513370) | rock metagenome | isolation source: Antarctica rocks | place: Antarctica: Victoria Land, Siegfried Peak sud
CGGCCCTCGGCATCGCGAGCGCAGGCGTCTCGCTGGTCCTCGCCGGGATGGGCGGTGCGAACCGGCACCAGGAGCAGCCGTGGATCCCCCTGGTCCTGCTCGGCAAGAGCCTGTTCGACGCCGCCGGCGGGATCTACCTGTTCGCCGAGCAGGTCACCAAGCACAAGCGGATCTGCGCCTGGTGCACCGTCAGCAGCGCCCTGCTGGTGGCCACGGTCCCCGCCGTGCTCCCCGAGGCACGAGCCGCCTGGACGGCGTGGCGTCGCCGCTGAGCGGCCGACCGGACGACCGCTGCACACCTGCCTGACCACACCCATCGCCACAGCGAGGAGCCGCACATGCGCCGCAGCACGCGGACAGGACCCCCCGGAGTCGCCGTCGTCACCGGCGGGACCGCCGGCATCGGCCGGGCGACCGTCCGGGAGCTGGCATCCCGGGGCTGGGACGTCGCCGTGCTCGCCCGCGGCCAGGAGCGCCTCGTCGACACGGTCCGCGAGGTGCAGGAGGCGGGCCGCCAGGCCCTCGGCATCTCCGTGGACGTCGCGGACGGCGGTGCGCTCGACGCTGCGGCCGACCGGGTCGAGAGCGAGCTGGGACCCATCGACCTCTGGGTCAACGACGCCTTCACCGGCGCGATCGCCTTCTTCGACGAGATCACCCCGGAGGAGTTCGACCGGATCACGGCAGTCACCTACCTCGGCTACGTCAACGGCACCCGGACCGCCCTGCGCCGCATGACGCCCCGCAACCGCGGCACGATCATCCAGGTCGGGTCAGCGCTCGCTCACCGGGGGATCCCCCTGCAGACCCCGTACTGCGGGGCCAAGCACGCCATCAAGGGGTTCACGGAGTCGATCCGGGTCGAGACGCTGCACAAGGGCCTCGACATCGACATCTGCCAGGTGGACATGCCCGCGGTGAACACCCCGCAGTTCGACTGGGTGCTGCACCGGGGCATCGAGCACCACCCGATGCCAGTGCCGCCGATCTACCAGCCGGAGGTCGCCGGACGCGCGGTCGCCCACGTCGCCGAGCACCCGCGCCGGGTCACGTGGGTCGGCCTGCCCACCGTCCTGACGATCCTCGGCAACCGGGTCGCGCCCGCCTTGCTGGACCACTTCCTCGCACGCACCAACGTGAAGGGCCAGCAGTCACCGCCGCACGACCCGCCGGCGCAGCAGTCCAACACGTGGGAACCGGTGTACGGCGCCGAGGTCCAGGCCCACGGGAGCTTCGACGACACGGCGCACTCCCGCAGCCCCGAGCTGTGGGTCAGCCAGCACCGCGGCCTGCTGGCCGCCGTTGCGGCGGCCGTCGCGGTGCTGGGGGTCCGGGCACGGCGCTGACCACAGGTGCCGCAGCCGAACCCTGCCCGGCGCAGGGGTACGCAGCGGCGCGGCGCTACGTGTGACGAGCCGGACGCGGCTGTTACTCTGCCGCACCGACAGCGCCCTGCTACCGGGACGTGACTCACTGCGACCGAGGCGCGGCCACGGCGCCCGAGATCTGCGACCTGGGAGGACGGGCTGTGACGCTCCTCCTGGTGGCCCTCGGCTGGCTGCTCGCCAGCGTGCTCGCCACGGTCGCGGTCGCCGCGCTGTGCCGGGCCGGGGCCCGCGAGGACCTCGACCGCCAGCTCGTCGACTGAGCCGGCCTGCCCCGTCCACACCACCCGCTCGGGGGAACCGCTGCGGCCAGGTGGCAGCCACCATGGCGGGGTGCGGCCACTGCTCCTCGCCTACCTGATCGCGACCGTCGCTGCCCTGTGCCTGTTCCTGTTCGCCGTGGCGTGGCAGGCGGTCGCCGCCACCGTGCGTCGCTGGCAGTCGCCCGCGTCAGGCGCCGCAGCGGCGACGCCCAGTCGCGGTGGAGCTCCTGCGGACACCGTCGCTCAGTCGTCGGTGACGCGCGGCCAGGCCGCCTGACCGGGAGGTGGCGCACCTGCGCCCTCTTCAGCAGGCGCAGGAGGTCCTCCGGCCCGGCGTGACGTGCCGGCGGCGAGGAGCGTCCGCGCCACCTCAGCCCCGGCGGAAGACGGGGTCCCGCTTCTCGACGAAGGCCCGTGCCGCCTCGGCGTGGTCGTCGGTGGCGAAGGCGGCGAGGTGCCGGGTCACCTCGACGTCCATGTAGTCCTCGAGCGAGACGTCGAGCGCCAGCGTGACGTTCTCCTTGATGGCGCGCTGCGCCGTACGCGGTCCGGCCGCCAGCTGACGAGCCACGGACATCACGCGATCCGTCAGCTCCTCGGCCGGCAGGACCGCCGAGATCAGTCCGAGGCCGGCGGCCTCGTCGGCGCTCAGCCGGGGCGACAGCAGCAGCAGCTCGCGGGCCTTTGCGGGACCGACGAGGCGCACGAGGAACCAGGCGCTGCCGTAGTCGCCGGACAGCCCTACCTTGGCGAAGGCGGTGGTGAGGACGGCCGTCGAGGCGGCGTAGCGGAGGTCGCAGGCGAGAGCGAGGGACAGGCCCGCGCCGGCAGCGGGACCGGGGAGCATCGCGATCGTCGGCGTCGACATCCGCCAGAGCCGGCCGCTGGTCGCGCGCTGGCTGGCCCGCTGCCGCTGCTCCTGCCCGGCCGGGGCCGCCCCTGGGGTGCGCTCGGCGAAGCCCTTGACGTCGCCGCCGGCGCAGAAGGCGCCGCCCGCTCCGGTGAGCACGACGGCGCCGACCTCGTCATCGGTCTCGAGGTCGGCGAGCGCCCGCTCGAGAGCCGCGAGCATGTCCGGCGACAGGGCGTTGCGGCGCTCGGGCCGGTGGAGGGTCACGACGGCGACGCCGTCCTCGACGCTCACGAGCAGGTCGGGCGTGCCGGTGTCGAGCTGGGTCATGCCATCTCCTCCATCAGGACGGGCTCCCACGGCTGCACGTCGAGCGCCACACCGGCGACGACCGCGGAGCGCGGGGACGGGACAGGCAGGGCGAGCGTCGCGGCGACGGCGCCGGCCGGTCGGCCGTCGGCAGCCGCGAAGACCAGCCGCTGACCGTCGTCGAGCGTCAGCTCCGAGCTCCCCGGTGTCGTCGGTCGGTCGAGCAGCTGGGCCCAGCGGGCGGCGACCTCCGCGGGGTCGTCGACCGCGATGGTCACCGAGCGCAGACCACCTGTCGCCTCAGGGGCCGTGCCGGTCCACGCCGGTCCGGCCCACCGCCACGACCCCGGCGGGTCGACCGTGTCGAGGGCGAGCAGCACCCCTCCGGCATCCTTCGGGTGCAGGTGCACGTCGGTGATGTCCGGCAGCACCACTTCGTGGACGACCCGGGCGCCCAGCACGGCGAGGCGGTCCCGGTCGAGCAGGCCCGGTGGGCCGTCCACCATGAGCATGTAGCCGCCGTCGCCGCCCCGGCGCTCCAGCCACCGGCCGACCGCAGAGCCGGCGTCACGGGGAGCGAGCACCTCGACGACGTCGGTGCCTGCCGTGAGGACGGCGTTGACGAGACCGAAGGTCCCGACACCCGGGTCGCGGTACGGCTCCCCCGTCGCACCGAGCAGCTCCTGCAGGCGCGCCACCTCGCCGTCGAGGTCGTGCGTGGCGAGGACCAGCTGACGCAGTCGGAGCACCCGCACAACAAAGCACGACGGCGTACGCGCGGAGCAGCCAGGGGGACCCTGTCGCCGGGGCGAGCCCGGCGCGGGATGCTGTGACGATGACGACACCCGCAGCGTCGGCCGAGACCGACGACCTCCGCACGAGGGTCGAGGAGCTGCTCGCCGCGCACCCGCCCGAGTCGGTCGACCGGCTCGACTTCCTGCGCGCCAGGTTCGACGCCGGCCTCGCCTGGGTCGCCTACCCCGAGGGGCTCGGCGGCCTGGGGCTCCCCCGCCGCCTGCAACGGGTCGTGGACGACGAGCTGACCGCCGCCGGGGCGCCGGACAACAGCCCCCGCAAGATCGGGATCGGCCTCGGCATGGCGGCGCCGACGATCCTCGCCTTCGGCACCGAGGAGCAGAAGCAGCGCTGGCTGCGGCCGCTCTGGACCGGCGAGGAGGTGTGGTGCCAGCTGTTCAGCGAGCCCGGTGCAGGGTCCGACCTCGCCGCCCTCGGCACCCGGGCGGTCCCGGACGGCGAGGAGTGGGTCGTCAACGGCCAGAAGGTCTGGACGTCGATGGCGCACGAGGCGCGCTGGGGGATCCTCGTCACCCGCACCGACCCCGACGTGCCGAAGCACGCCGGCATGACCTACTTCGGCTGCGACATGCACGCTCCAGGCGTCGAGGTGCGTCCGCTGCGGCAGGCCACGGGTGAGGCGGAGTTCAACGAGGTCTTCCTCACCGACGTCCGCGTGTCCGACACCGATCGCATCGGAGACGTCGGCAACGGGTGGCGCGTCGCCACAGGCACTCTCATGAACGAGCGAGTGGCGATCGGCGGCCAGGCAGCGCCGCGCGAGGGCGGCATGCTCGGCATGGTCACCGACGTCTGGCGGTCCCGGCCGGAGCTCCGGACCCCGGGCACCCACGCCGAGCTCCTGGAGCTCTGGGTGCGGGCCGAGGCCGCCCGGATCACCGGCGAGCGGCTCCGCCAGCAGCTGGTGGCGGGCACCCCGGGGCCGGAGGGCTCGGCCGCCAAGCTGATGTTCTCCGACCTCAACCAGAAGCTGAGCGGGTTGCTGCTCGAACTGCTCGGCGAGGACGGCCTGGCCTACGACGACTGGACGGAGCGCCGGCCGACGGAGGTTCACTTCCACGGCAACCGCCCCGGTTACAGCTACCTGCGCGCGAAGGGCAACTCCATCGAGGGCGGCACCACTGAGGTCCTGCTCAACATCGTGGCTGAGCGCGTGCTCGGCCTGCCCGGCGAGATCCGCGTCGACAAGGACGTCCCCTGGAAGGACCTGCCCCGATGACCAGCTTCCCCTCCCTGCTGCACAGCGACGACGAGCAGGAGCTGCGCGAGACGGTCCGCCGGCAGCTGGCCGCCCGCTCCGACTGGTCCACCGTGCTGGAGCGCGTGGCGACCGACTCCCCCCACGACCCCGACACGTGGCGCCGGCTCGCCGCCGAGACCGGCGCGGCGGGCCTGCCGGTCGGCGAGGACGCGGGCGGCGCGGGCGCATCCTGGCGCGAGACCGCCGTCGTGGCTGAGGAGCTCGGCCGCTCGCTGGCGATCGTGCCGTTCCTCGGCAGCGCGGTGCTGGGGACGGCAGCGCTGCTGGCCGCCGGGGACTCCGAGCTGCTGCCCCGGGTCGCAGCCGGCGAGCGCACGGCCGTGCTGGCCGTACCGCTGTCGTCCTGGCCGGGACGCGAGTTCCCCACGTCGGTCACCGTCGAGGGCGGCACGTTGACCGGCTCCGTGACGAGCGTCGCCGACGCGGCCGTCGCCGACGTGCTCATCGTCCCGGCGCAGGGCCCGGACGGGCCGTCGCTGTGGGTCGTGGAGTCGTTCGCGTGCTCGCCGCGGACGTCGCTCGACATGACCCGGCCGCTCGGCGACGTCACCCTGTCAGCCGCACCGGGGCGCCAGATCGCCTCCGGGCAGCAGGCGGTCGACGTGCTGCAGCAGGCGCTGACGGTCGGCGCCGGCATCCTCGCCTCCGAGCAGCTCGGTCTCGCCGAGCAGTGCCTCGAGACGACGGTCGCCTACCTCAAGGAGCGCTACCAGTTCGGCCGTCAGATCGGGTCCTTCCAGGCCCTCAAGCACCGCATGGCCACCCTGTGGGTCGACGTGACGCGGGCACGGGCGGCGGCGCGGTACGCCGCGGGCTGCCTCGCGACGCAGGACCCGGACACCGCGGTCGCCGTCGCCGTGGCGGCCGCGGTCTGCTCCGACGTCGCGGTCCTCGCCGCCGAGGAGTGCGTGCAGCTCCACGGCGGGATCGGCTTCACGTGGGAGCACCCGGCCCACCTGTGGCTCAAGCGGGCGAAGGCCGACCAGATCGCGCTCGGGACCCCCGACCGGCACCGGGCCTCCATCGCCCGGCTCGTCGACCTGCCGCTCGAGGCATGAGCCGCTCAGCGCCCCCACGGCGCGGCGCGTCTCAGCCGGTCGCGCCGTCCAGCCGACGACCGAGCAGCCTGGCGTCCGGCTGCTCGTAGCCGAGCCCCTCGTACAGGGCGACCGCGCCGTCGTTGCCGGTCCGCACCATCAGCTGGAGCTTGGGGATGCCCCGCTGGGCGACCCACTGCTCGCAGGCCCGGACCATGGCGGTGCCGAACCCCTGCCGCTGGCGCTCGGGTGCGACAGCGAGGTAGTAGATCCAGCCGCGGTGGCCGTCGTGGCCGACCATGGCCGTCGCGACGAGCCGGTCGTCCACGACGGCGGCGAGCACTGTCGACGAGCAGCCGTCGAGGGCTCGCTGCAGGTCGGCGTCGGGGTCGTTCCAGGGACGGGTCAGCCCCGCGTCGCGCCACAGGGCGACCGCCTCCGCGCAGCGCTGCTCGGGCAGGTCGGTGATCTCCACCGGCGCAGGCTATGCCGACTCAGCGGTCGCCGCGAGGAAGCGGACCAGCTCGTCGGCGAGCTGGTCCGGCGCCTCCTCGGCCATGTGGTGCCCGCTCTCGACGGGTCCTCCCCGCAGGTCGACGGTCCACGGTCGCCAGACGGCGAGCACGTCGCCGTACAGGTCGGCGAAGTCGTCACGGGTGGACCACAGGACGAGCGTCGGGCACCCGATCCGTCGGCCGGCGGCGCGGTCGGCGTCGTCGGCCTGGCGGTCGACGCCGAGGCCCGCCCGGTAGTCCTCGAGCATCGCCGTGACGGTGGCCGGGTCGGTCACGGCTCGTACGAAGTCGGCGTGGTTCTCCGTCCCCATGGCGTCCGGGTCGCCGCCGTACCAGGCAAGCGGGTCGGCCAGGATCGCCCGTTCCGGCTTCTCCGGCTGTGCGTAGAAGAACCAGTGCCACCAGGCCGTCGCGAACCGCGCGTCCGCTCGCGCGAGGTGCTCGCCGATCGGCACGCAGTCGAGAAGGGCCAGACGGCTGATGGCCTGCGGGGCGTCAAGGGCCAGGCGCATCGCGACGTAGCTGCCGCGGTCGTGGCCGACGACGGCGAAGCGGTCATGACCCAGCAGTCGCATCAGGCTGCGGACGTCTCCTGCCGAGGCGCGCTTGGAGTACGGACGGTGGTCCACGTCGGTCGGCGGCTTCGACGACTGCCCGTAGCCGCGCAGGTCCGGGCAGACGACGGTGTGTCCCGCCGCAACGAGCTGAGGAGCGACGCGGTGCCACGTCGTGTGGGTGCGGGGGTGGCCGTGGAGCAGCACCACGGGTGGACCCGAGCCGCCGATGCGGACCTGCAGCTCGACGTCGTTCCCGACGCGGACCCGTCGCAGGTCGAAGCCGTCGAACACGGGACCCCCTCACTCGCTCGCGCAGGTCGGTGCGGCCGGGGCCGCGCTCACCTCCTACGGAGAGGGTGGCGGAAGATCAGCGTGCGTGCGACGGTTCTTGCATGCGCAACCACTGCCGAGGAGGCCCATGACCACCATTGCACCGCACGGCCTGCACCACGTCAGGGCGATCGCGGACGACCCGCAGCGCAACGTCGACTTCTACTCACAGGTGCTGGGGCTGCGGCTGGTGAAGCAGACCGTCAACTTCGACGCGCCGGAGACCTACCACCTCTACTACGGCGATGCCGCCGGACGGCCGTCGAGCCTGCTGACCTTCTTCCCCTGGGCGGGCGTGGCGCGGGGACGGCAGGGCACCGGACTGACGACGGCCACGGCCTTCTCGGTCCCCGAGACCTCGCTCGGCTGGTGGCACCGGCGGCTCGTCGAGCACGGCGTGGACGTCGACGCCCCCCTGACCCGGGACGCCGAGGAGGTGCTGCGGCTGCGCGATCCTGACGGCATGGTCCTGGAGCTCGTGGCCACCACCAGTGACACCCGCAGCGGGTGGGACGGCGTCGCCAGCATCCCGAGCGAGCACGCGGTACGTGGTCTGCACGCCATCACCCTCTCCGAGCGCCTGCTCGAGCCGTCGGCCCGGATGCTCACGGACCTGCTCGGCATGGAGCTCGGCGGGGAGGACGCCGGACGCGCCCGGTTCGCCATGGCGGACGGCGGTCCCGGTGCGCTGGTCGACATCACGGCTGGCGGCGGCGACCGCGGACTCCAGGCCGGCGGGACGGTCCACCACGTGGCGTTCCGAGCGCCTGACCTCGAGACGATGACGCGCTGGCAGGGCGAGCTCCTCGCGGCCGGCGTCTCGGTGACGGAGATCCGAGACCGCCAGTACTTCAAGAGCATCTACTTCCACGAGCCGGGTGGCGTCCTGTTCGAGATCGCCACCGATGTACCCGGATTCGACATCGACGAGCCGCTGCTGGAGCTGGGTCGCTCGCTGAAGCTCCCGCCGTGGCTCGAGCCGAGCCGCGAGCAGATCGCCGCAGCGCTGCCGCCGTTGCGGGTCGGGGAGGAGGACGCGGTCTGAGGTCTGAGGTCTGAGGTCTGAGGTCTGAGGTCTGAGGTCTGAGGTCTGAGGTCTGAGGTCTGAGGTCTGAGGTCTGTCAACGGAGCCTACAGATCTGTGGACGGTGAGTCTTCCTCCACAGCAGCTACTTCGAGCCTGCTTCTGTCGGTGGCCTGCGGTAGATTCGAACACATGAGCGAACCGGTCCTCCTCGACGAGCTGCCTGCGGTGCAGGTGCTCGGTCTGGTCGTGGACCGGCTGCTGGCCGAGGAGCCGGTGGAGCTGGACGGTGCGACCGCGCTGGACCGCGCGCGAACGCTGATCGTGTCGCAGGAACGACTGCGGGCCGCGACGCTCGCGGCGGTCCGCGACGTCGATCTTCGTGAGCTGTACGCCTTGGACGCCTGCGGCAGCACCCACGGCTGGTTGCGGACCCAGCTCGGCGGCAACCAGGGACAGCTCGAGCTGGCCCGGCGGCTCGGTCACCGGCTGCGGGTCGCCGAGGCACTGGCGGCCGGTGAGGTGTCGGGGCGGGCGGCCGGGCAGCTGTGCGCGGCGCTGGACAAGGTGCCGGGCTCGGTGGATGAGCCGGTCTTGGTCGCGGTGGTGACCGACGGGCTCGCCGACCTGCTGCGCGCCCATGTCGGGGCCGATGAGGACGGGGTGGCGCCGAGCGACGCGGCGCTCGCGGTCCGGGCCGACCTCGTGTCGGTGCAGGCCGACGCGCTCGCGGCATCGTCATCTGCTCCGGCCGCCCGGCTGGAGCCGTGCCTGCTGCTGCTCGCCCGGCACCTACCGCCCGCCGAGCTGGCGTCGGCGACCGGGCGGCTGCTCGACGCGCTGCTGCCCGAGCAGAGCGACGTCCCCGACGAGGACGACTTCTTCCTCCAGCTCACCCCCGTCCTCGACGGAGCCTGGGACCTGCGCGGGCTGCTCGACCCCGAGACCGGGACACTGCTGTCCCGCGAGCTCGACCGGCGCGAAGCAGCACTGAAGAAGGCCGAGAAGGACGCCGCGGCGGAGCAGGCCGCGCGGGACGGTCAGGCGGCACCCGCCGACGGGCCGCTCGGACAGGAAGCCTGGCTGGAGCTGTTCACCCGCACCATCACCGACCACGACCCGCACGCCAGCCGGCCCCGGTTCGCCCCCGACGCCGCCCGCCGGCGCCACGACGCGCTCACCCAGCTGCTCCGCGACAGCGCCGGTCACGACGCCGGCAGCGGCACGCCCGCACCGGCCGCGCTGACCGTCGTGTGCACCGTCGAGGCGCTCGACGGCCGGCCCGGAGCGCTGCCCGGCCTGCTGCAGACCCCCGGCCTGCCGGTCACGCTGCGGCCGGAGACGCTTCGGCGGTTCGGCTGCGACAGCGAGCTCACCGCCGTGCTGCTCGACACCGCCGGAAAGCCCATCGGCGCCAGCGGCACCCACCGCACCGCCACGAAACGAGAACGCGCCGCGCTACGAGCCCGCTGGGGACCGTGCTGCGCGATCGCCGGCTGCACGCGGACCGTCACCACCCCGCACCACGTCGTGCCCTGGTGGCTGTCGCAGCGGACCAGGCTGAAGGACCTCGTCCCGATCTGCACCCCCGACCACCGCGACCTCCACGAACACCACCGCACCCTCCGACTCAAAGACGGCAGGCTCATCGACGAGCTCGGCTGGGCCACCGAGCAGGCCACCGCCACCTGACGGGAGCGGCCGCCTGACGGGAGCGGCCGCCTGACGGGCTCAACAACGCCCTCGGGCGGTGAGGTGAGACCCCGTCCCGCCCCCTTCAAGCCGGCCACGTCCCGGACCATCTCGCCTCCCGCCGACCGGTGGCAACGTCACCGCGACGCTGCCACCGGCAGCGCTGGAGGCCGATCGGCTAGCAGCCGCGGATCAGCGACCGGTAGAACTCGATCCCCCGGCCCAGCGCCGCGACCGGCAGTCGCTCGTCGGCCGCGTGGATCGCCGCCAGCTCGTCAGCCGTGAGGTCG
>JAABUN010008630.1_pt1 | contig 10328 bp, 10 predicted proteins | sample 5559311 | NCBI WGS metagenome assembly JAABUN01 (sample SAMN10711877, study PRJNA513370) | rock metagenome | isolation source: Antarctica rocks | place: Antarctica: Victoria Land, Siegfried Peak sud
GAAGCTGGACCTCTCGCAGTTCCGCGAGCTTCAGAGCTTCGCCCAGTTCGGCAGCGACCTGGACAAGGCCACTCAGCAAACGCTCGCTCGTGGCGAGCGCCTCACGGCGGTGTTGCGGCAGGGGGAGCGCGACCCGTTGAACGTCGAAGAGCAGGTCGTGGTGATCTACGCGGCCTCCAACGGCTACTTGGACGACGTGGATACGGACAACGTCCCCGACTGGGAGCGGCAGTCCCGCGACCACATGAAGGACAGCCACGGCGACATCCTGGATTCCATCCGGGAGGAGAAGACGCTCTCCGACGAGAACGAGAAGAAGCTCAAGGATGTCCTCGAACAGTTCTCCAAGAACTACGAGCCGCAGAACACCGGCGCAGTCGATGCCTCGGTCGGCGGGGAAGACGATGAGGAGTCGGCGGATGAGAACGGCTCGGAAGAACGGTCGTAGGGAATGGCTACGCTTCGCGACTTAAAGCGTCAGATCGGCTCGGTCAAGAACATAGCGAAAGTCACGGAGGCGCTTCAAACCGTCTCGGCGATAAAGTTCCGCAAGGCCGAAGCTCGCGTCAAGAAGTCGCGAGCCTACGCTGACAACATTGAAGAGATGATGCGCGATGTCGCGGCCAAAGCCACGACGAAAAGCCCGCTTCTGGTAGGTCGCGAAGTCAAGACGGTCGCTATCGCTTCCCTCACCGCTGACCGTGGCCTGGCGGGTGGATTCAACGCTCAGATACTCAGGCGAACGATGCAGTTCCGTAGCGAGCAGAGCGCGGATCTCAAGCAAGTCGCCAGCGGTCGGAAGTCCGTCGCTTTCTTCCGATTTCGGGGGATCGAGCTAGAGGAGACCTTTCTCGGTTTCTCCGACGATCCCACTTATGACAAGGCCCGTGAGATCGGCCAGACGCTTACCCGGATGTTCGAGGACGAAGAGGCCGATGAGGTCTATTTGATCTTCAACCGCTTCGAGACGGCTATGACCCAGAAACCGGTCATCAAGCGGCTGATCCCGGCGGCCCCGGACGAGGAAGAGGACGAGGGAAACGATGAGCCGGAGAACGAATCGAACACGTACATGGAGTACGTGCCGGACGCGGACACGGTGCTGCAGAAGCTCGTGCCGCGTTATGCGGAGACCATGATCTGGCAGGCGATGCTCGAAAGTGCGGCGGGTGAGCACGGGGCGAGAATGACAGCAATGCAGAGCGCCACGGACAACGCCAACGATTTGGTCAAGACCCTGACGCTGCAGATGAACAAGGCGCGACAGGCCCAGATAACTAGTGAGATTAGTGAGATCGCGGCGGGCGCGGAAGCCTTGTCCGCCGGATAGCAGGAGGTTTTTAGATGAGCGAGAGCGGCCAGGAGTTTAATAAGACTACATTCGGAGACCGCGAAGGTGTCGTGGATGGCCAGGCCACCAACGGTGGTGGCACCGCGACCGAACAGCAAATGGAAGGGAACGGTAAACCCATAAAGGGCGGCGGCGCGATAGGCACCGTCGTGGAGGTCAAGGGTCCGGTCGTCGACGTGCGCTTCAAGCCCGAAGAGATACCGGAGATCTACAACGCCCTCACCGTTCCGCTCGACGATCCATCCGGTGAGGAAGGTACTCTCACCCTCGAAGTTCAGCAGCTTCTCGGCGACGACATGGCCCGTACCGTGGCTATGTCCTCGACCGACGGCCTGAAGCGCGGCCTTGATGTGACGGATACCGGTGCTCCAATAACGATCCCTGTCGGCAGGAGCATACTCGGGCGGGTGCTCGACGTTCTCGGTCAGCCGGTGGATGAGGTTGGGCCGATCGAAGACCCGGACGATTACTGGCCGATCCACCGCCCCGCGCCGCTGTTTGCGGACCTGACGACTCAGGCCGAGCAGTTCGTATCGGGGATCAAGGTGATCGACCTTCTCTGCCCGGTGCGCCGGGGCGGCAAGGTAGGACTGTTCGGCGGCGCAGGTGTCGGCAAGACGGTTCTTATCACCGAACTCATAAACAACATCGCGCTGCAATACGAAGGCACATCGGTCTTCGCCGGGGTGGGGGAGCGGACCCGTGAGGGCAACGACCTCTACGGAGAGATGGAGGAGGCCGGAGTCCTCAAGAACACGGCGATGGTCTTCGGTCAGATGAACGAGCCGCCGGGCGCCCGTTTCCGCGTCGCGCTCACCGGCGTGACGGTCTCCGAGTATTTCCGAGATGCTCTCGGGCAGGACGTATTGTTCTTCGTGGACAATATCTTCCGGTTCGTGCAGTCGGGCAACGAGGTATCGGCCTTGATGGGGCGTATGCCTTCCGAGGTTGGTTATCAGCCAACACTCGCTACGGAGATGGGGGCTTTGCAGGAGCGGATCACCTCTACTAAGAACGGTTCGATCACATCTTTCCAGGCGGTCTATGTCCCGGCGGACGACTTCACCGACCCGGCGCCGTTCACGGTTTTCGCTCACCTCGACTCGACCGTGGAGCTTTCGCGAGGACTGGCCGAGCAGGGCATCTACCCGGCGGTCGACCCGCTAACTTCATCCTCGACGATGCTCGACCCATCTATCGTTGGCGAGGAGCACTACGAGGTCGCGCAGCAGGTCAAGAACATCCTACAGCGGTATCGAGAGCTCCAGGACATCATCGCGATCCTCGGTATCGACGAGCTTTCGGAGGAAGACAAAGTAATCGTCGGTCGGGCGCGTCGTCTGCAACGTTTCCTCTCGCAGCCGTTCTTCGTCGCCGAGGAATTCACGGGCCTCGAAGGTAAATTCACGGACCTTGATGAGACGATCCGATCCTTCAAGGAAGTCGTCGAAGGTAAACACGACGATCTCCCCGAACAGGCTTTCTACCTCGTCGGTGGCATCGACGAAGCCGTTGAGAAAGCCAAGACCCTTAGCGGCGAAGAAGCCGAAGAACCGTCCGAGGAAGAAGGTTCCGAGAAAGAATCTGAATCTTCTAGCGAGGAAGCATCCAGCGAAGAAGCTTCCAGTGAAGAGGCTGCGTCTTCCGGTGATGAAGCATCCACCGAGGGATCCACGGACGAAGAAGAGAGCAAGTAGTGGCCGATGGTCGGGACGATAGGCGTCAATTATTCTGTCGGGTCATCGCGCCCGAGGGAATCATCTACGACGGGGAGGCGGATCTCATCGTAGCCCGCATAGCGGACGGTGACCTCGGTGTGATGGTGGATCACGAACCCCTGGTGTCGAGCGTGGAGATAGGGGAAGTCCGGATCAAAGAAGGCGAGGAACGTCGCGTGTTCGCGACCTCCGACGGCTTCTTCAAGGTCTCCGAGAACCTCGTGCAAGTCCTGGTCGAAGAGGCCGTCGAAGCGGGCGACATCGACGTGGACGAAGCCGGGCGGCGTGTGGAGGAAGCCGAGAAGCAATTCGGCGAAGTCTCCGAAGATGATAATGACGCTGACCGCCAGCGCGAAGACATAGAACGTCGGCGGCGCATGGGCGAGAATCTCTCTCGCGTGGCCCGCAAATACGGTAATGGTTAGAGTAAGGAAAAGACCAGCGTAACGAAAAATTCGTCAAACCGTTGCCGTTTCGTAACATTCGACCATCAGTATATAAGCGCGTCGGAGTGGAGAAGACGCGAGACGGTGAGATCATTGGGAGGATGTAAATGGAACGCTTTCTAGTCGAGGGTGGCGCGCAACTAAACGGTGAGGTTAAAGTTTCCGGGGCGAAGAACGCGGCCCTGAAGTTTATTGCGGCATCGTTGTTGGCTCCCGGTGTCACTACTCTGCACAACGTGCCGCGCATCAAGGATGTCGGGACTATTTGCCGGGTGCTCGAAGGTCTTGGGGCATCGACGGACTTCACGGATCACACCCTGGAGATCGACGCGGGGAGCATAGACTCCTACACGGCGCCCTACGAGCTTGTTCGTCAGATGCGGGCATCAATCGTGGTGCTTGGGCCGCTTGTGGCTCGTTTCGGTGAGGCGGAAGTCTCCGCGCCCGGTGGATGTAACCTGGGTTTGAGGAAGTTCGACTTCCACTTGAACGGATTGCGGGCTCTTGGGGCCGAGGTCGAGTTGGATCACGGTTTCATCAAAGCAACCGCGCCCAACGGTCTGCGGGGGGCCGAGGTGATCTTCGAGTACCCGAGCGTCACCGCGACCGAGAACGTAATGATGGCGGCGGCCCTGGCATCGGGCATCACGATCATTGAGAACGGCGCACGCGAACCCGAAGTGGTGGCACTCGCCGATCTCTTAAACGCGATGGGGGCGTCCATCGCTGGGGCAGGCACGGGCCGAATCGTCATAGAAGGTGTAGAGGAGCTTCACGCGGTCGAGTGGGATGTCATGTCCGATAGGATCGAAGCCGGTACGTTCATCATGGCGACCGCCGCGACGGGCGGCGAAGTGACGATCCTCGGCGCGAAACCCGAGCATATGAAGATGGAATTCGAGCGACTCGGAGAGATGGGCGTGGACTTGCGACCCGTCACCGGCGGCGTGCGCGTGCGGGTGGACGACCCCGAGGCTTTGAACGGTGTCGACGTGGTCACGTTGCCGTTCCCGGGCTTCGCGACTGACCTGCAAGCTCAGATGATCACCTTGATGACCCAGACCTCTGGCGCGGGTGTTATCACGGAGAACGTCTACGAGAATCGCTTGCAAGTTGCCGAGGAGCTTAACCGGATGGGCGCGGGCATCGACCTGTTTGGCGGTCACCGAGCCTTGATCCGGGGTCCAAAGAAACTATCCGGCACAACGGTCGAAGCCCCAGACCTCCGAGGCGGAGCAGCCCTGGTAATGGCGGGACTTGTCGCTGAAGGAACGACCGTAATAGAAGGCGCCAAGCACATCCTGCGCGGCTATGAGGACTTCGAGGAGAAGCTTCAGAGTCTCGGAGCAGCCGTGGCTTTCGAGGCAGGAGCGACCGTCGAAAGCTGAAGGAACGGCGCGGTAGGAAGTGGTAATTTCAACAAGACTACGGTTGTGTACAATACCGTCGGAACCACCGTTTTTGTGGTGGGACCATTACGAGTAGATGGAGATTTAACCTGGCGGTTACGGCCAAAAACACGGATGTACTTGCGCTAACGCGTCGTTTGGTCCGGTATCGCTCGTACACTCCGGGGTCCGCGCAGTCGGCGATGGACTTCATCAACGGGTGGTTCGATGCTCGTGGTTTGGAGACCGTCCAGTATAAGGGCGCGGGGCCTGATGGAGAGCTCACGTCGCTGGTGGTCCGGGTGGGGTCAGGCGATCCCAGAATCCTCTTGCACGCCCATGCGGACGTCGTGCCGGGCGAGGAGTGGCAGTTCGAGCCGCAAGAACAGAACGGCGAGTTGTACGGTCGTGGGGTCTACGATATGAAGGGCGCCCTCGCCGCCATGATGTACGCCGTCGAGGACTTGGAGCAACTCGGCTGCCAGGCAACTGTAGAGCTGTTGATCGTGCCAGATGAAGAACATGAGTACGGTATGCCAGCCGGCGCCGAAGTGTTGATACAGCAGGGTCACACGGGGGATTTCCTTATAACCGGGGAGCCAACCGACTTTCATATCGGGACGCAGGCGAAGGGGGTTCTCGGACACAGGATCACGATGTTGGGCAAGAGCGCGCATGGTTCGCGGCCCTGGCTTGGCAAGAACGCCGTGCTGCTGGCTTACGAGCACTACGAGCGTGTATTGAAGCTGCCGTTCGCTAGCGAGCGGACGGATATGTTCCCGTACCCGAGCATCAACCTGGCCCGGATCATCGGCGGCGACGTGCTGAATCGCGTCCCGGATAGAGCCACCTACGACCTCGATATCAGATATCTGCCGAACCAGGATCCCGAAGAGATAACCCGCCAGATCCGATCGATAGACCTGCCGGCCGAAGCCGAGATTCTTTTCTCCCGCGAACCAACCTACGTCTCCCGCCGCGACCCATACGTGAAAGCTCTGCGGGAAGTCGCCGCTCGTCACTTTCACGGAAATCCGGTCGGAGTCGGGCGGCACGGCGCGTCGGATATTGTCTATTTCCAGCGGGTCGGCATCCCCGGCGTCGAGTTTGGGCCGATAGGCGGTGGGCATCATGGGCCACGGGAGTACGTCGTCAGTGACTCGCTCGAAACCTACCGCCAGATGCTCGTGCAGTTCGTCCGGATACTCGGGCGAAACGGAAAAGGTTGTTAACGGTTCATAAACTATATATTGCTACTCTTAGTAGCATCTTGAAAGTTCTTGTGAACACGAGTATATTTCGGGTGTGATCTGGTAAGAAAGGTGTAGTTTGACTTTTGGGTTGATGCAGCAGGGGCCAGGGTACGGAGCGTCGTACCTTTACGTTGGAATTTTCTTGTTGTTGGTGTCGGGTTTCGTGGCGACGGTCTTGGTGATAGCCCGTTTGATCGCCCCGAGCCGAAGCTCCAATACCAAAGGTCAGATCTACGAGACCGGCGAGGCCACCGTTACCGACCCGTGGCGACCGTTTCCGGTACGCTACTATGTCTTCGCGCTGCTGTTCCTGATCTTCGATGTCGAGGCCGCTTTTCTTTATCCGTGGGCGGTCGTCTACAGCGAGCTTGGGGTCTACGGCTTCGTGGAGATGACGATCTTTGTCTTGATCCTGGTGGTGGGCTTGGCCTACGCCTGGAAGAAGGGAGCCCTTAAATGGGTGTAATGCAGCAGTTCAACGAACCGAACATCGTCACCACGAGCACGGACAAGCTCTTCAACTGGGCGCGCAAAAACTCGCTGTGGCCCTTGCAGTTCGGGCTCGCGTGCTGCGCCATCGAGATGATGTCGACCGGCATGGCCCACAATGACCTCGACCGTTTCGGGGCCGGGTTCTTCACGGCGAGTCCCCGGCAAGCGGATGTCATGATCGTCTCCGGCACCGTCTCCACCAAGATGGCCGAGCGCATGACCCGCCTCTACGAGCAGATGCCCGAGCCGAAGTGGGTAATCGCGATGGGGGCCTGCGCCATAAGCGGCGGGCCGTTCCTCGATGGTTACTCCGTGTTGATGGGTGCGGATCGTGTGATCCCCGTGGACGTATATGTGCCGGGGTGTCCACCGCGGCCTGAAGCCTTGATCTTCGGCATCATGACGCTCCAGAAGAAGATAGAGCGCGACCAGCAGGTCGGCTACAAGAAGGTGCAGCCGGCGCTCGTGGACGACGACGGCAACGTCATGGAGTACCTGCCCGAGCGGGAGTACACTGGGATCAGCGAGGGTAAAGCTCCGCGTTTCGAGGGGATAAGGCCGCTCAAACGGACCTACGTCTTCGAGCGTAAAGGAATGCCGCCCGCCTCCCAGACCGATGTCGGTTGGATCCCCAAGGAAGTGAAACAGAAGCTGAAGGAAGAAGCCAAAGCCAAGAAAGCCGCCGAACAGGAAGCCACCGGCGACGGTGCCGTAGCCACGGCGGAGAGACCACCGAAGGATAAAACCGAGAAGCCGGAGAACGCCTAAATTGGCTTTAGCGATGCCGGAAGGTGATCTCCAGACTCGACTGGACCGCTACCTGACGGGTTTTCGTAACGGACACGGGCTGGAAGAGTCGGTGGTCGAAGGGAACGCGGTAAAGCTGGTGGTGCTGCCGGAGATAATAGCGGCGGTCATGGCTACGGCGCGGGAGCGGTTGGGCGTACGGCATCTGTCGCTCATCACGGTGGTGGATCGTCGAGGGTCTTTCGAGGTCAATTACGAGTTGTTGGACCTTCGAGGCGCGCGGGTTAACGTCAAGACCGTAATCGAAGGCGAGGAGCCCGTGATCGACACGATAACGAGCGTGTATCCGTCGGCGAACTGGCACGAGCGAGAGGCTTACGATATGTTCGGGGTCGCCTTCAAGGGCCACCCGGACATGCGGCGCATCTACATGTGGCAGGATCACTTCGACCATCACCCGTTGTTAAAGAGTTTCGAGATCAGCACCAAGCGCACCTTCGAGGGACTGAGGTAAGAGTATGCTTAGCGAAGAGCGCCGCGTAGAGCCATCGGAACAGAGCGCCTTGACCCAGCCCGCCGCTGGGCGGCTCGTGAGCCCGGACATCCGGGACGAGTTCGGCCTGGAGACGCTGGACATGAACATGGGTCCGCAGCACCCGGCCATGCACGGCCTCCTCCGGCTCATCCTGGAGTTGGACGGTGAGACCGTGGTGCGATGCGATCCGGTGATGGGGTATCTGCATCGTTCTCAGGAGAAGATCGCCGAGAACCGCATGTACCCGGCCGTCATCCCCATGACCGACCGCCTCGACTATTTCGCCAACATGCACAACGAACACGGCTACTGTCTGGCGGTCGAAGATTTGCTTGGCGTTGAGATCCCGCCGAGGGCCGAGTACATCCGGGTCTTGATGTGCGAGTTGATGCGGCTCGCGAGTCATATTCCGTCCGTCGGGTTCCTGATGCTGGAGCTTGGAGCGTTCACCCCGATTTTGTACTCCTTCCGCGAGCGGGAGCGGATACAGACGATCTTCGAGGCCGTCACCGGCGCGAGGATGATGTTCCACTACATCCGCATCGGCGGGGTCAAGGCCGACTTGCCGGAGGATATTCCGCAGAAGATCTGGGACTACATCGAGTCTCTGGAATCGAACTTCCAGCGCGACTTCGTGGACTTTATCCAGGGCAACGAGATCTTTATCTCGCGCACACGGGGCATTGCGAAGATGACCCAGGAGAAGGCCATTGAGATGGGTGTCACCGGCCCCGGTCTTCGCGGCACGGGCGTGGACTTCGACATCCGGCGCGATTACCCGTACAGCATCTACCCGGAGCTGGACTTCGACGTGATCACCGACACCGAGGGCGACGTCGCGGCCTCGTACCGGGTTCGTATCGCGGAGTGTTTGCAGAGCATTCGGATGATAAAGCAGTGCCTGGAGAAGATGCCCGAGGGCGAAGTTATGGGCGATACGGGGCGACGCATCCGGCCCGCCGAGGGCGAAGGATTCGGGCGGGTCGAGAGCCCACGGGGCGAGTATACCGTCCACGTCGTCTCGGATGGGACGGATATTCCTTACCGGGTGCATTATCGGGATCCCAGCTTCTGCAATATGCAGCTTCTGCAGGAGATGGTGCCGGGTCATTACCTGCCGGACATCATGCCGATAATGGGGCTAGTGGATCCCGTTTCCGGGGGGTGGGATAAGTAATGCAGAGCGTTTTGAGCGTGCTCGACCAGGAACCTATTCGCTTTTTCGTCTCGTTTGGGGTGATCCTGTTCCTCGTCCTGAACCTCGCGGCGGTGCTGACGATGGCCGAGCGGAAGGTCGCCGGATACATCCAGCTTAGGTACGGACCCAACCGGGTCGGGCCACGTGGGTTGTTGCAGCCGTTGGCGGATGTTTTCAAGCTGTTTACGAAGGAGAATGTATCGCCTAACCGGGCGGATATGTGGATTTTTTTAGCCGCGCCGATTGCGATGTTTATTCCAGCGGCGCTGGCTTGGATAATTATTCCTTTCTCCCCGAGCGCCGTTGTGGCGGACTTGAACGTTGGGATCTTGTTCTTCGTGGGGATCACGTCGATTGGGGCTCTGGGAATCATTATGGCGGGTTACGGGAGCCGGTCGACGTTCTCGTTGCTGGGGGCTCTTCGTGGGGCGGCGCAGCTGATCTCCTACGAGGTGCCGCTGATCTTGAGCTTGCTCGGCGTGGTGATGTTGACCGGTAGCCTCTCGCTAGTGGAGGTAGTCAAGGCGCAGGGTGGCGGGTTCTGGAACTGGTATTTCCTGCCGCAGTTGCCGATGTTCTTCGTGTTCTACATCGCGGGGTTGGCCGAGGTGAAGCGGGTGCCGTTCGACCTTCCCGAGGGCGAGAGCGAGATCGTGGGTGGGTTCATGGTCGAGTATTCGGGGATGACGTGGGCGCTGATGCAGGCGGCGGAGTTCGCTTCGCTGGCTTTGATCTCCGCTATGAGCGTGACGTTGTTTCTTGGGGGCTGGCAGCCGCCGATAGAGGCGTTGGACCTCGGTAACTTCAACTGGGCGTGGTTCGGACTCAAGACGGCGCTTATCACGTTTACATTCCAGTGGATACGATGGAGCGTGCCGCGGTTGAGGATGGATCAGCTAATGAACCTGGGTTGGAAGATACTCGTGCCGCTGTGTCTGGTGTGGCTCTTCGTTACAGCCGGACTCATGCTCGTTTTCCCTTCGTTGGGCCAGTAAGGAAAGGTAAGAATATGCCGCAGGTAGGACAGGGAATTTTGAAGGGCATGGGCATAACGCTCAAGCACATGTTCGGGAAGAAGATCACGCGCATGTACCCCGAGTACAAGCGCGACCTCCCCGAACGCAGCCGGGGTATGCTGACCGTGGACATGGACCGCTGCATCGCGTGCCTGCAGTGCATGAGGGTCTGCCCGGACCACTG
>JAABUN010008631.1_pt1 | contig 10327 bp, 6 predicted proteins | sample 5559311 | NCBI WGS metagenome assembly JAABUN01 (sample SAMN10711877, study PRJNA513370) | rock metagenome | isolation source: Antarctica rocks | place: Antarctica: Victoria Land, Siegfried Peak sud
GCCCTGGTAGACGTCCGGGACTCCCGGCATGGTCAACTGGACGATCTTTTGGCCCAAGGCGTTCGACCAGCCGGGCGCCTCGAGCTGGGCGGTCAGGTCGTCCCAGGCCGCCCGCAGCTGAGGGTCATTATAGGCAAGGTCGACCGCGCCGTGCACGGCCGCCTCGAAGGCGTCGTCGGAGTCACTCCAGCTCGTACCATCGCTGGCCTCACGCATAGCCTTCTCGGCGTACGCGTGCATCCGGTCCGGTCCGATCGGACCGGTGCCAGCCATGGTCTGAGCCAGGAAATAACCGAAGGCACGATTGGGGATCGCCACCGTGTCCAAGAAGAGTTCGGCGAACTCCGACCACGGCTGGACCAGCTCGGCGAGCACCGCAAGGCGGGCCCGTACGTCCTCGCCGCGCTTGGTGTCGTGGGTGGAGAGCGCGGTCATGGACCGGGGTGCCCGCTGCTGGCGAAGGCTCTGGGCCCGGTGGAACTCGGCCACCGAAAGCCCGAACTGACCGGGGTTCCCCCCTACCTCGTTCAACGCGATGAACCGGGAGTAGCGGTAATAGGCGGTGTCCTCGACCCCCTTGGCCATCGTGGCACCGCTGAGCTGCTGCATCCGGACCGCCAGCTCGTCGCTGGGGTCGTGCAGCCGCGGGCTGAGAGCAGTCAAAGTCGACGCAAGGTCGGGGCGGCGCTCGGTCGCCACGGCCAAGGCATGATCGAGATGCTCCGTGCCGGCCGGCAGATAGGACCGATAGACCTCGAAGGCGACGGCGACCTCACCGAGAGCGTCGGCGACATCGTTCAGCTGGGGTACCAGTGCCGCCATCCGGTGCCGCTCAGCTGCGAACAGCTCGGTGACGACCATCCGCTTACCGGCTTCGATGTGCTGGGCCATGGTCAGGTCATCGCCACTCAGGCGCTGGTAAGCCAGGGTGCACCGTTGTTCGGCATCCGGATCGACGAACAGCTGGTTCACCTCATACATCGCGTCATAGCCGGTCGTGCCGGCGACCGGCCAGTCAGGGGGTAGCTCCTCGCCCGGTTCCAAGATCTTTTCGACCGTGATCCATTGTTCAGGGGCCAGATCACGGAGCCGCTGAAGATACCTGCCGGGGTCGACCAAGCCGTCAGGATGATCAATACGCAGGCCAGCGATACCGGCATCCACCCAGCTCTTGACCTGGCTGTGAGTGGCGTGCTGGACGGACTCGAGCTCGACCCGGAGCCCAGCCAGGGTGGTCACCGCAAAAAACCGCCGGTAGTTCAGCTCGGTGTTGGCCCGGGAGAAGTGCATCAGCTCGTAGTGCTGGCGATCATGGACGGTGGCCGCGCTGTCACCCTCACGCCAGGTGCCCGGGGCTAACGGGAAGCGATGTTCGAGATAGCGCAGCTCGCCGTCCACGATGGTCAAAGTGGCGTCGTCACCCAATACCGGGACGGTGATGCGTCGACGACTCCAGTCGATGTCGAACCAGTCCGCGTACGCCGAAGCTCGACCGTGGGTGAGCACATCCCACCACGCCCGATTCTCCGCCGGCGCTGAGATTCCCAGGTGGTTAGGAACCAGGTCGACGACGACATCGAGACCGGCGCGGGCCGCGGCGTCGAGCAGCTGCTGCCACCCTGCGGCACCGCCTCGATCCGAGTCGATTCGGGTGACGTCGGTGGCGTCGTACCCGTGATCGGATCCCGACGTGGACTGCAGGATGGGCGACAGGTATACGGCGCCGACCCCGAGATCGGATAAGTAATCGACGAGGTCGGCTGCCCGCGGTAACGAGTTGGTGTGGTTGATCTGCAGCCGGTAGGTGGACGCGGGAAGGCGAGTGCTCACGGTCTCGAGCCTATGACGTCACGGCAGCCGGACACCCGATTGCTGCTCCTGGCCGACCCAGACGGGCACCCCGCCGCCGCGTCCGGTGCTGGCTGATCACGGGTGCGTCGACCCAGAGCCGGCGCTGGCCCGGGTAGGGTTCGGTTCGAATCGACCGGCTGACGCCCACCGGGCGCCGATCCTCGGCGCCGGCTCTCGGTTCAACAAGGCAGAAAGGGATCTCGCTCCTGTGACCGAACGGCCGCGCGGGCAACCTGCCAGCATCCGCGATGTGGCGCGGATTGCCGGCGTCTCGCGGCAGACGGTCTCCCGGGTGATCAATGACCACCCGAGCCTGCGGCCGCAGACCCGGGAGCGCGTCCAAGCGGTGATCGACGATCTCCACTACCGCCCTAGCCCCATCGCGCGCGCCCTGGGCGGGAACCGGTCCCGCACCATTGGTGTGCTGGCATCGCAACGCGTGCAGTACGGGCCGGCCGCGGCCATCGAAGGCATCGAGCAGGCGGCCCGCACCGCAGGATACCTGGTGAATACGACCAATATCGCGTCCAACGAGCCGGAGATGATCCGCGAGGGCCTGGCCCAGCAGATCGAGCGCAGGGTGGACGGCATCGTGATCATCGCACCGCAGACCCGGACGCTGAACGTGATCGACGAGCTGGCGCTGGACATTCCTTATGTGATGTTGCATTCCCGAGCCGACGGGGATCCACACGAGCTTTTCGTCGACCAGGTGGCGGGGGCCCGAGCGGCCACTCGGCATCTGCTGGATCGTGGCCATCGCGACATCGTGCATCTGGCCGGGCCGCAGGAGTGGATCGAGGCCGAAGCGCGGATGCAGGGCTTCCTGATCGAGATGATCGATTCGGACATGCCGGTGACGCCACCCATCCTGGGTGACTGGACGCCCGCCTTCGGCTACCACGCCGGCCGTGAGCTGGCCCGGATCGCGGACTTCACGGCGGTGTTCTCCTCCAACGACCAGATGGCGCTCGGCCTGATTCATGCCCTCTACGACGCAGGCATGCGGGTGCCAGGCGACGTGAGCATCGTCGGGTTCGACGACATCCCCGAGGCCGCGCACTTCTGGCCTCCGCTGACCACGGTGCGACAGGACTTCGCGGAGTTGGGCCGGCGCTGTGTCGCACAGCTCTTGAATCCTCCCTCTGACGGCGCCTTGACCGCCCCGGCGCCGATCGAACCACGGCTCATCGTCCGGAACTCCACCGCCGGGGCCGCGATGTGACGAAGTTGTTATCATCCCACCGCACCACTGGCGCGATTCCGTGTGCTGACATCGTTCGTGGTGTGCTTCAATGTGACCGGTCACATTTGGCCTCGGGGCCGCAAGCCCGCGAAACATGGCGACGACGGAGTCGGAATGATGGTGGACACCCAACGAGAGCGCGGCCGTGCTGCGTCCGTGGATGTCCGGTCTTCCGCGTCAGATCTGACCTCGACCTACTTGCAGCGTCGGCCCGCGGCTGGCGCCGCTGACCTACGCGTTTCTTCCACCTCTCGCCGACCGCGGCGCAGGGCAGACCCATCGAAAGGAATGCACGTGATCAACAAGAAAATGCTGGTCGGCCTCGCGGCCGCGACGGCGCTGGCCCTCGGGCTCAGCGCATGCGGCGGCGGCCGAGCTGGTGTCGAGAACGAGTCTGCGGCTCCGGGCGGCAACAAAGGCGCCCTGATCGGTGTGGCCATGCCGACTAAGACCTCCGAGCGGTGGATCGACGACGGTGCCAACGTCCAGAAGGAGCTCGAGGCGCTGGGCTACAAGGTGGACGTGCAGTTCGCGAACGACAAGGTTCCCGATCAGCAGCAGCAGATCGAGGCCATGCTGAACAACGGCGCCAAGGCCCTGATCATCGCCTCGATCGACGGCACCGCGCTCACCCAGCAGCTGGCTGACGCCGGCAAGGACGGGGTGAAGGTGATTGCCTACGACCGGTTGATCAACGGTTCGCCGAACGTCGACTACTACGTCACCTTCGACAACAACAAGGTGGGCATCCAGCAGGGCACCTCACTGTTGACCGGCCTCGGCATTCTCGACGCCGCCGGCAAGGACACCGGCAAGACTGACGTCAAGAACATCGAGCTGTTCGCCGGCAGCCCGGACGACAACAACGCCCAGTTCTTCTTCAAGGGCGCGATGAGCGTGCTGCAGCCCTACATCGACAAGGGCACCTTGAAGGTGGTCTCGGGCCAGACGACGTTCTCGCAGGTTGCCACTCAGCAGTGGAAGCAGGAGACCGCCCAGGCTCGGATGGAGACCATCCTGAACGGCTTCTACTCCGGCAAGAAGCTCGACGGCGTTCTGTCACCGTACGACGGCCTTTCGCGTGGCATCCTGAGTGCCGTGAAGTCGGCCAGTATCCCGAACCCGATCGTCACCGGTCAGGACGCGGAGAAGCCGTCCGACAAGTTGATCATGGACGGCACGCAGTACTCCACGATCTTCAAGGACACCCGGCTGCTCGGCGGCACGGCGGCCAAGATGGTCGACGCGCTGATGAACGGCCAGCAGCCTGACGTCAATGACACCGAGACCTACAACAACACGGTGAAGGTCGTCCCGGCCTACTTGCACGAGTCGGTCATCATCACCAAGGAGAACCTGATCAAAGAGGTGGTCGACTCCGGCTACTACACCAAGGCAGAGGTCGAGAAGGGCTAATAATCCGCCCCTGCTCGGAGCCGGAAAGGACGATCGTCCCGTCCGGCTCACCTGCCCGTACTGACGATGAGGAGTTCCATGGCTGATCACATTCTCGAGATGATCAACATCACCAAGACGTTTCCTGGCGTCAAGGCTCTGCAAGACGTCAACCTCAACGTCGATCGCGGCGAGGTGCACGCCATCTGCGGCGAGAACGGCGCTGGAAAGTCGACCCTGATGAAGGTGCTGTCCGGGGTCTATCCCATCGGCACGTACGAGGGTTCGATCCTGCTGGACGGGGAGGCCGTGACCTTCTCCGGCATCCGCGACTCGGAGAAGTCCGGCATCGTGATCATCCATCAGGAGCTCGCGCTCAGCCCGTTCCTCTCCATCGCCGAGAACATCTTCCTCGGTAACGAGCGGCAACGGGCCGGCAAGATCGACTGGAACGCCACCAACCTCGAGGCCGCGTCCCTGCTGCGCCGGGTCGGGTTGTCCGAGAACCCGATCACCAAGATCACCGACATCGGGGTGGGTAAGCAGCAGCTGGTGGAGATTGCCAAGGCGCTGTCCAAGGATGTCCGGGTGTTGATCTTGGACGAGCCGACGGCGGCGCTGAACGACCAGGACTCCGCCCACTTGCTGGACCTCATTCGCGGCCTTCGCGCTGAGGGCATCACCTGCATCATCATCAGCCACAAGCTGAACGAGATCAAAGCCATCGCCGACAACGTGACGGTGATCCGCGACGGACGCACGATCGAGACCCTCGACCTCAGCGGGGATGATATCTCCGAGGAGCGCATCATCCGGGGCATGGTCGGACGTGACCTGCAGAGCCGCTATCCCGATCGCACCGCCGAGATCGGCAGCGAGGTGTTGCGGATCGAGGACTGGACCGTGCAGCACCCGCTGGAACACTCCCGAACGGTGGTGGACAAGGCCAATCTCTACGTTCGCGCGGGGGAGGTGGTCGGCATCGCCGGGCTGATGGGGGCGGGCCGGACCGAGCTGGCTATGAGCGTGTTCGGCCGGTCCTACGGGCACAACATCACCGGCAACCTCTACAAGAACGGCACGCTGATCCAGATCCGAAGTGTCCAACAGGCGATCGAGCACGGCATTGCCTACGCCACCGAGGATCGCAAGCGCTACGGGCTCAACCTAATCGACGACATCAAACGGAACATCTCCGGTGCCGCCCTCGGTAAGCTCGCCCAGTTCGGCTGGGTGGACGCCAACCGGGAAACGGTGGTGGCCAACGACTTTCGTACCAACATGCGGATCAAGGCGCCCAATGTCGGAGCCATCACGGGGAAGCTCTCCGGGGGGAACCAGCAGAAGGTCGTCTTGTCCAAGTGGATGTTCACCGACCCGGACGTGTTGATCTTGGACGAGCCGACGCGCGGTATCGACGTCGGGGCCAAGTACGAGATCTACACGATCATCAACCGGCTGGCCGGTGAGGGCAAGGCGATCATCGTCATCTCCTCCGAGCTGCCTGAGCTGCTGGGGATCTGCGACCGCATCTACGCCCTGTCCGCGGGCCGCATCACCGGCGAGGTCGACGTCCACGAAGCCCATCCCGAGAAACTCATGCAGTACATGACCAAGGAAAAGGACTAACACCGATGTCTTCATCCACGTCGACCCAGACGGAGACGTCCGCGGTCATTCCACCGCCGAAGAACGACGCCGCCGGGGGAGTGATGCGGTTCCTGGTCAGCCGCCTGCGCCAGATCGGCATCTTCTTGGCTTTGATCGCCATCATCATCTTGTTTCAAATCCTGACCGACGGCACCTTGCTGACGCCGCGCAACGTCACCAGCATCATCAACCAGAACGCCTACATCCTGATCCTGGCCATCGGCATGGTGATGATCATCATCGCCGGCCACATCGATCTTTCGGTGGGATCGGTGGTGGCGTTCGTCGGCGCGATGAGCGGCGTCTTCATCGTCAGGCTGGGGTTGCCCTGGTGGCTCGGTGTCATCTTGGCGGTGCTGATCGGAGCGCTGATCGGAGCCTGGCAGGGGTTCTGGGTGGCCTACGTCGGCATCCCCGCCTTCATCGTGACGCTGGCCGGCATGCTGACGTTCCGTGGACTCACTCAGATCGTGCTCAAGAACGTCCCCATCACCCCGTTCCCGGACCCCTTCGTGGCCATCGGATCCGGCTTCCTGCCCGACCTCAGCGGCGGTCGCAGCACCTTCGAGATCCTCACCCTGATCCTGGGCTTCGCCGCCACCTTGGCGCTGCTGGCGCAGCAGGTGCGCGAGCGTTCCAAGCGGGTCAAGATGGGCCTGGAGGACGAGCCGGTGGCGTGGTTCATCGTCAAGGCCGCCTTCACCGCCGTCTTCATCCTCGGCGTCACCTTCGTTCTGGCGAGCTACCGCGGCACACCGATCGTGCTGGTGATCCTGGCGATCTTGGTGCTGGTATACAGCACCATGATGAACGGTTTCGTGTTCGGTCGCCACGTGTACGCCCGCGGTGGCAACCTGCTGGCGGCTCAGCTCTCCGGCGTGAACACCAAGCGAGTGGACTTCTTGCTGTTCGTCAACATGGGCGTCCTGGCCGGTATCGCCGGGATTGCGTTCACCGCCCGCCTCAACTCCGCCCTGCCCAGCGCGGGCAACGGCTTCGAGCTGGACGCCATCGCCGCGGTGTTCATCGGCGGCGCCGCCGTCACCGGCGGCATCGGGACGGTGACCGGTGCCATGATCGGCGGTCTGATCATGGGCGTTCTGAACAACGGCATGTCGTTGCGTGGGCTAGGCACCGAGGTGCAGTCCTTCATCAAGGGCTTCGTGCTGCTCCTCGCGGTGGCCTTCGATATCTTCAACAAACGGCGCGCCACCAACGCGTCCAAGTAGTCACTGACTAGCAGTCCGCACCGGCGGATCGTAGCTCCCGGCCGGGGTTGCTATCCGCCCGTGCGGGGATCCGCGGTCCGCGCCCGAAACGTCCGGGTGGCGGCGTCGAAGCGGGTGTTGGCGGTCTCGAAGACCCGCCCGATCGCGCCGCTGCGGATCAGATCTTCGGCGGTGCCCTGAATCAGGACGCCGGCGTCGATCAACCAGACCTGGTCACTGGTCCGCAAGGCCAGCTCCACCTCGTGGGTGGAGATGACCACGGGCATCTGGCGATCCCGAGCAACCTGGTGGAGCAGCGACATCAGGTCGACTCGCGCGCCGATGTCGAGGTAGGCGCTCGGTTCATCCAAGATCAACAACTCGGGTTCCTGCACCAGTGCTCGGGCCAGCAGGACGCGCTGCCGCTGGCCGTCGGACAGCTCGGCGAATCGCTTCGAGGCGAGTGAATCCGCGTGCAGCCGGGTCAGCGACTCCATGATCAAGCCGCGCTCGTGCTCAGACATCCGGCTGGTCAGCGAGCGGTGCGGATGTCGTCCCAGCTCGGCCACCTCGTACGCCGTAAGCAGGCCGACATCCACGCGGTCGGTCAGCACCACCGCCGCCCGCCGCGCCCGCTCCCGCGGCGGCAGCGCTATTAGATCGGTGCTGTCGAGCAGCACCGTGCCACCCAGCAGCGGCTGCAGACCCATGATCGTGCGCAACAGGGTGGACTTTCCAGCACCGTTCGGACCCAGGACCGCAGTCACCGCACCCCGCGGCGCCAGGGCCGAAACCTTGGGGAGCACGACGGCGTCGGAGCCGCGGGACGGCCAGCGACGCAGCGAGCGATAGCCGACCGACAGTTCCTGAAGCCGTAAGCCCATCAGACTGCTCCGGCCGCCAGCCGGCGCGAGCGCAGCAGGACGGCAATCACGACGGGCGCTCCGATCAGGGCCGAAACCACGTTCAGCGGCAGGACGGCGTCGGCGCCCGGCGCCTGCGCCAGCACGGAACAGGCCTCGGACACCGCAATCCCCATCAACACCGCCGCTGGCATCAAGATGCGGTGGTCGGAGGTGCCGATCACGAGCCGAGCCAGGTGGGGGATCGCGATACCTAGGAAGGCGATCGGGCCGCAGTAGGCGGTGACCGAGCCCGCCACCAGCGAGGTCACCAACACGGCGCCGAGGCGGACCAACGCTACGTTGACCCCCAGCGACTGGGCGTAGCGCTCGCCCAGCAACAACGCGTTCAACGACCGGGTCAGCAGGGCTGCCCCGAGCAAACCGAGCCCGATCGCTGCTGCTAGATAGACCACGTCATCGCGGGTCACCCCGGCGTACGAACCGAAGCCCCAGATGATGAACCGTTGCAGCCGGGCGGGATCGGCGAAGGCCAGGAAGAGCGAGACTAGAGCACCGATCCCGGACGACAGCATCACGCCCATGATCAGCAAGGTGACGATCGAGCGTACCCAGCGGCCCAGCAGCACGATAAGCACCAAGACCCCGGCCGACCCGAGGCCAGCGGCAGCCACCACGCCCAGCCGGCCCGCACCCACGGCCCCGACGAACGACGTGGTGGCGACTCCGCTGCCGAGGGTCACCACGGCCACGCCGAGGCTGGCACCCGAGGAGACACCCAGGATGTAGGGATCGGCCAACGGGTTGGCGAACAAGGTCTGCATGAGTAGTCCGGCCACCGCCAGCCCGGCACCCGCCAAGGCGGCCGTCATGACTCGGGGCATCCGAATCCGCTCCAGCAGGATGGTCGACTGCGGGTCGCCGGCGTCGCCGGAGACCAGGAAGGACCAGATCGCCGGCACCGGAATGGTGGCCGACCCGACCGCGATGGCCACCATGATGGCCGCCGTGGCCGCGGCCGCCAATCCCAACAGCACCAGCACCGGTCTCATCGCGGACCCGGCCTCATCCCGCTACCGGTTTCATCACCGTACTGGCCTCGTCACTGGTCTACGTCAGCTGCCGGAAGAAGGTGAACTGGTGATCGGGCTTCAGCTCCGGGTGCAGAATCGCGGTCAGGTCCTCCAGGATGAGGTCCGGACGCAGCACGCCTAGTTCGAAGTAGTTGTTGCCGCCCCCGGCGGTGACCTGCAGGCTCGGGGCCCACACCTGGCTTTTCTTGTAGGCGGTGAACTCGGCGGCGCGCGGCTCGTCGGCCAAGGCCTCCTTCTTGGTCTTCCAGTTGCTGGAGGTCAGCCAGATCGGCGCCTTGCCGGCGCGGGCGAACACTGTCTCGAGGTCGGTGTTCACCGAGCCGCTCGAAGCGGTGGACTGCCAGGGCCACGTTCCCTTCGCGTCGGAGACCAGCTGACCGGCGTAGCTGCCGCCGGCGGGCATCGCCCAGGCGCCCTGGTAGGGCTGGCTCAGCACCACCGACGTCGGCTTGGCGTTCTGGGCCAGTTGCACGGCTTTTTGGTAGTCGGTCTGGATGGAGCGGAAGGTCTGCTGGGCGAGCTTTTCAGTCCCGGTGAGGGCGGCGAAATACTTGATCCACTCGGCTCGACCCAGCGGATCGGCCTCGAGGAACTCCGCGTCGGCCAGCACGGGGATCTCGGCGTCGCGGAGGGTGGCGTAGGCCGGGTCATCGTACCCGGCGGTGATCACCACGTCAGGCTTGGCGGTGATCACCTTCTCGGCGTCGGCCGTTCCGGCCGCGGCGAACTCGACCACGGCCGCCTCCGACGCCCGCGTCTGGGCCGCCTTGGAGGAGATGTAGGCCTTGCTCCCCACGCCGGTGACGAGGTCGAGCTTGTTCAGCGCCTCAAGACTGGGCAGGTGGGTGGTGGATGCCGAAAACAGACTCTTCACGGGCGTGGTCACCACCGGCGCCCGGGCGAGGTCACCGGTGAGCTCGGGTGCGGTCGCCCCGCACTTCACCAGCACGTACGACTCCGGCTTGCCCCCCACCACCGGCTCTTTGACCGTGAGCACCTGGTAGAACCGGTGATAGGTCA
>JAABUN010008632.1_pt1 | contig 10327 bp, 11 predicted proteins | sample 5559311 | NCBI WGS metagenome assembly JAABUN01 (sample SAMN10711877, study PRJNA513370) | rock metagenome | isolation source: Antarctica rocks | place: Antarctica: Victoria Land, Siegfried Peak sud
CACCGGGGCACCACCCCGGGAGCGCTATGCGAGGGACACGGGAGTCCTCGCCGCGCGCAACATATTGCTGCTGGTATGAGGCCTGGTGACAGTCTGACCGCTATGCGCCGAATCGAGACCCTACTGGGCGTGCGCGGGCTACCTGGAAGCGGACGCTCATTCAGAAAGTCAGGGAGCGTCCGCTTCGACCCAAGCGGACATTTCCGCCGTCCACGAGTAGGATCAACACCGAACCCGTCCGACGGCGCGGATTACTCCTCGTCGGCCCGCATTTCCCCAATCCGCAACCGCTGTCGCAAGAACTCAAGCACGCACTCGATCGCTTCCCGCGTCGGCTGGCCTTCCTCGTCGATCAGCCCGATAGTCAGCACGCTATGTGGCGGCTCGGGATTGACCTTGCTCGACCGCCCGGGGAGCTCGATCCCCTCGAATCCTTCGCCAAGCTCGCGCCGCAAGGTCGCGAACCGCGCCGCGCGGCAGAACAAGGCATCGCCATGAAACCGCACGCCCATCACCTTGAGCCCCTCGTCCGCGATCCGCCGCCGCGCGTTGACCAGGGTCTCGGGCGTTACGTGCAGCGCCGCCGCCTTGGCGGGCGTCAGCGGCAGCGGGAACGACGGATGCCCCATCACCGGCGCCACCACCCACGGGTCGAGCGTCATGGTCAGCGCAAAGTTGCCCGTCACGCACATCCCCACCGCGCCCACGCCGACCCCGCCAATCTCCTCATGCACCCGCCCCGCCAGCGCGCGCAGCCAGTCAGTGATCGGGCTCGACCGGTCCTCGGCAAGCACGTGGAATTCGCGGCTGATGCACACCCGCGCAAGTTGGAACATCCGATCGGCGGGATTGGTCTTGCGCCCGAGCGTACCGAACAGATGCGGCATGAACACCGTAAACCCCGCACCCGCCACCTTGTCGGCAAAGCGAAGCACCTCCGCGGAGATTCCGGGAACCTCGTGCATCACCACCACCCCGGGCCCCGTTCCCTTGCGATAGACGGTTCGCTCCGTCCCGTCATGGCAGAAGGAGAAGGAGGTGTAGCCGGGAAGTTTTTTCATGAGCGGACAACGCGCGAGCGGGTGATTGGGGCCGGTTGCGACCCAGAGCGGACACTCAACGAACGGCACCTATGCGCCCAGTTTGCGCCACTCAAACCGTTACAGACCGTGCCTGTAAGCTGTCGTTCGTTCATGCAGCTCGAGCGGCTCCGGACGCCGCGGCGAACGTCCGCTGGTCGGACTTGGCGGGCCGACGGCTCTTTCGTTGAGATGCTGAAAAGCAGACGCTGCGTGGCATGGTGTCACAACCGAGTTCGAGGATGTTAAGAAACTCTCGCTAGCGGCGGCGGTGGCGGCTTGTTTCACTGCAGTGAGACGGCTGGGAGATCGGGGCATAATGGGCCGGCAGGTGGCGCAAGGATCGCTGTTCTACGGCTTTTGGCTCGATGACCATAGCCTGCAGATCATCTTGTTCGCCGAAGAGACTCGTCGTTCGACCCCAGCTTCGTGCGAGAAACGCTGGCGAGCTGCAGCTTTTCGAAGTCGTGAAATCCGCTGTGACAGATTCAGGCGTAGCGCCGCCGTGCATTCTCCCGCGCAGCTTCCGGGAGCCCGCGCTCGACTGACTCTACGTCCGTGTTTGCCATACTGGCGAGAAGGAATTGCTGTGCCACCACCACCGGCATCGGACGGCTGAACAGATAGCCTTGCGCGCAGGGTACGCCGAATCCCGCCATTGCTTTCCGCTCGCCTTCTGTTTCAACGCCTTCGGCGATGATCGCACTCCCAATGCTTTCGGCAAACGCGACCATGGCCTGGGTTAGCGCCCGGCGCGCATGATCGAGATCGACATGGCGCGTCAGACTTATATCCAACTTCAGAATGTCGGGCCTCAGATCGACGATATGCCGCAGTCCGGAATAGCCCGCGCCCACATCGTCGATCGCTATTCGCGCTCGGTCGCGGAGCTTCTCCAGCGCCGTGCGAAGCGCATCATAATCGGTCACGCGCGCGTGTTCCGTCAGTTCGATCACGATGCGCCCCGGTTCGACGTTGGCGAGCGCATCGTCGAGCGCGCCGCTCAGAACCGTCTCCGGTGAAGCATTGATCGACATATAGAGTTCGGCCGGGATGTAAGGGAGGCCCCGAAGTGCCTGCCGAACCGCAAGCATTTCAAGTTCGACGCCGCGCCCGACGGAAGCCGCCTCGTCAAACCAATCGCTTGGCGGCCGCTCGGCTTCATCGGCAAAACGCGCCAAACACTCCACGCCTACCGCCGCTCCATCGCTGAGCCGGTGGATCGGCTGATGGAAAATCGTCAATCCGTCACGCTCGATGAGCGAGTCGATGCGGGCGAGAACTTCGTTGCGCTCCCGATCGCCCTTCATCCTTCGCTCGATCTGATTGGCGGCGAGGTCCGCAAACGCTCGAAGCGTGCTGATATCGCGCTGTGTAAGTGAACGATCCGGTTCGCGGCTGATGCAGCAGAACGTGCCGTATATCCGCCCATCGCCAAGGCGAAGCGGCACGTTCAAATGAGAGCCAATCGGCAGCGCAGCGGTAATCGGCAGCTCGCGTGCCGCTGCATAATCCGAGGCGTCGTGAATCAGCTCGGGAAGCCGTCCGTCAAGGATGCGCTGACATAAGGTATCTTTTAGTGGCTCGGAATCTCCGATCGTAACCGGTAAAGGAATGTCCGCGTCGAGATGCGTAAACTCACGTCGTCCATCAATGAACCGTGACGCGAAGGCGATCTCCATCCCCAGATGCAAGCGAACCGCGTTGAGGATGCAATCGACCCCGGCATCGGCAAATGGCGACGCTTCAACCGCGCCGGACGCAAAAAATCCCGATAGTGGATTCGGCGGTGTCAGGTCTCTCATTATGCGGTCCCGTTTAGACGGCTTCTCGCAGATAATAGCTTCCCGAATGTAAAGAAAATGGCCGACACTGCGCTTGTTCCGCAGCGTCAACGAACACGCGCTTACGCGTTACGCCCCTCCCGCCGGCTCGGGGCTTCGAGTGCAATGGCTTAGAAGCGAGCCCCTAAGTTCGTTATGCCTAGTAATCACATGCGTCGCTACGGTGAACGACTTTGATGCAGCGGAACGGTAGTGGGCACTGAGCGGTCGCGGGCCGGGCAAGCACGACGCATATTGGGGACAGTTCGTTAACCAAGACGTCGTATGCCCCGTTCAACGATCACGCTCGTGCAACAGAGAACGCAATTGTCCACAAACTACAGCGAGTTCGAACTACCGGATGAACTTCGCAGCGCCGTTCAACGTCACCAGAAGAACATTGCCAATCTCGTCGTGCGCCTCCGCTCCGTCGGCATGACGGAAGCTTTGATCAAGCGAAGCACCGACCAGCTGCTCGAATCGTATCGGCCCGAACTCGTGCGAGCGATCGGCACTCTTGGGAACTCGCACAATGCTTAACGGCAAGCATTTGGACGAAGAAGGGCGACTGGCCGCATTACACCGGTATCAGGTGCTCGACACAGCGGCCGAAGAGCCGTTCGACAAGATCACCCGCATCGTCAAGACGGTACTAAATGTGCCGATTTGCGCCGTGTCGCTCGTCGATCGCGACCGGCAATGGTTCAAGTCGATCCAGGGCATGACCGTCCCCGAAACGCCGCGGTCGATCTCGTTTTGCGCGCACACGATCAAGACCGATCAGCCGATGCTCATTTCCGACGCCATGACGGACGAACGATTCAAGACCAACTGCCTGGTCGTCGGGCCGCCGTTTATCCGCAGCTATGCCGGCGTGCCGCTGCAGAGCTCGGACGGGTACAATCTGGGCGCGTTATGCGCCATAGATACGAAGCCGCGATCGTTCGACGACGCCCAGATCGGGCTGTTAAAGAATTTCGCGGCGCTGGTCGTCGATGAGCTCGAGCTGCGCTGGATTGCCGATCGCGATCACCTCACCGGCGCGCTAACGCGCCGCGAGTTTCTACAACAGATGGAAAACGAGGGCAAGCGCTTCAAACGTCACGGCCGGCCAAGCGCGCTGCTGATGCTGGACGTCGATCATTTCAAGTCGATCAACGACCGCTTCGGCCATTCCGCAGGCGACGCAGTGCTCAAGGCAGTCTCCGTGTGCTGCGGCTCGGCGGTTCGGCCCAGCGACGTATTCGGCCGTCTGGGGGGCGAGGAGTTCGGGCTCCTTCTGCCCGAAACGTCCGCCGACGAGGCGGTGGCAGGAGCGGAGCGGTTTCGCCAGTCCATCGCCGCGCTGCGCTTTCCGAACCTGAACGGCGTCGCCGTGACGGCAAGCTTCGGCGTCGCACCCATCAACGATACGCGCTGCGACCCTGAGCGCTGGCTCGCCGACACGGACGAGGCACTTTACCGTGCCAAGCGCAATGGCCGAAACCGATGCGATTCAAGCGAGCGGCGGCTGAAGATTGTGGCGACGTAGGTCCCATCTTCGCCCTGAAAGACGATGTCGCCGGCGACGATCGTTAGCGCGTTGCTTGCTTGTTCATATCTTATGACGCCGGCGAACGGCAGCTATGTTTATGTCTCGCCCAAGACCTGCCGTTCCGATTTCGGCCAGACCGCGACATAAATCGCTATGTTGGAGGAGCATGAATAAGCTGGCGGTCACGCGGCTTTTCAATCTTCTCTCCAACTTTGGAAACTGCTCAACGGTACACTGAACAACGAATTTCAGCCATGGCGGAACGAACGGAAGGCGGCGGCTTGACCCCCAGCTTTTTCATGCTTCCGGGAATGGTCGTCGCGCGCCACCCGATGCGAGCGTCACCGCGTTGGTGGAGCGGGTGCTGGCGGGAATGCGAAGGTGGGCGTGTTTCCTTGGCACCCCAGCTGCGCATCGAGTGCTCTCCAGGGTGCGGCGCGCATCGGGAACAGCCGTAGCCGCGCCCTTAGCTCCACCTCGTCGAGCGAGCGCCTGCTGGCGCAATAGTCCGCACCACGCGGCGTCTCCTGTTCGAAAGCAAAGGCTGTGAACCGCCCGTCGGCGGTCGCCACCACTTTCCAGTAGCCTGACGGCACCCGGTGGCGCTCGTCGGCACCCGGTAGCGGCGGCATCAGCCGCTCGAACAGCGGCCCTGTCAGCACGTAGACGGCCGTGCGTTCGGCGCGCGCGAGCACGCGCTCCCGCGCCTCGAGCCTCTGCCACGGGCCCTGGTTAAGGGTCGCGGATTGAGGCGTGATGTTGGAGAGCAGGTTGGTGTCGGCTGCATATGGCGTGCCCGACAGGCTGGCGAGTGGTGCCTGATGGCCTCGGTCGGTGCCGAGTGCCGTCGAGGCACCGTCGTAATCGTCGGGTTCGAGCGTCTCCTCGCTACCCAGCCACGGGTCGGCCGACCAGCGGCGCGTGATCGACGGTCCGATCGTCTCGGGTGTGATCCGATAGGCGACCCACACCGCGAGCTTGGTGAAGGGGTCGGCCGACAGCGTGTAGATCTCGCGCACGACCACGTCGTCGTTCTCGGGCGCGCCTAATGGACACGCCTCCAGGCAGTGAAAGGTGTGCAGCCGCGCGCCGTCGGCGGCTGCGGGAGCGGCCACCACGAGTGCGGCCGCGGCGGCGAGGAGGCGAGCGGTGCGCGTCTTTGACATGCTGCGTACCTAGCAGAAACCCGCTCCGGCGGCGTGGCTCTTAAGCGAAGGGCGCACCTTGCCGCGCGTGATGATCGCAGTAAGCTCCAGGGAAGCCGGGCGCGGGCGTCAGCTCGTGATAGGGGGGAGACACATTCATGAAGGTGCTCGCATTCGCCATTCTTCTGTCGGGTCTCGGCGTTGGCCCGGCGACGATCGATCAGTGTGCGATGGCGCGATCGCAGGGGATCGCCTGCTGCAAGACCTGCCACAAGGGCAAGGCGTGCGGCGACAGCTGCATCGCGCGCGACAAGGCGTGCAAGAAGGGGAAGGGCTGCGCGTGCGACGGGTGAGTGCATGACGCGCGCCGGCGACAAGCTCTACCGCGATCCAGAGCTGCCCCAGCCTGAGCAGGGCCGGGCCGCGCTCTCCTGGCTGGCAATCGTGATATTGCTTTACGCAACCGTCAGAATCGTCCTGACGCGGCTCGTCTGAGCCGCGTTTCTAGCTACTCGACGTAGCGCAGGGTGTGGATCAGCACCCAAGCAGGACCCCGCTGACGACTGTGGCTACTTTTTGAAACCAAACAGAAATGACTGATTTGACTGGGGTTCCGATCGGCGCCGATCGGGACCCCAGGCTCTCTCCAATTGTCGATGGACCTCAATGGCTTGGGTCTGATCAGGCAGGGGTCCCGCTTCCGTGCTGATCCACACCGTTCGAAGCGCCTCCTTTACGGCGCCGGGCGTCTTGTCGACCGGGCGTATCGGCAACGGCGCTGGCACCAGCGCAACAGGCTCGTAGTGGCGAACCCATTCCTGCTGGTAGTGGCCTTCATCATCGGCGATCACATCGATGTCGTAAGTCGCATTGCCGGCTGCCGCCACGAGCTCCCCGCATGAGGCAAAGTTGCATTTTAGGAGGAGGGCGAAGCGCTCCAGGACGCAATCTGGATCCCAATTATTATGGCCATGGGCACGCTTGGACGGACCCGTCTCCTCGGCTAGCGACTTATCCTTCATCGCGACAAGTTGGCCCTTGCCGCAGGGTTAGAGGTGGCTCGGTTTGTCTGCACAGGCTCGCGGTCTGGATAAGTGGATCGCTGCTGGTTGATTATGCCGCTGCGAGAAGCGGCTGGTCGAAGTATAGCTGGTCGGGAGTGCGGGCGCCAAGGGCCGAGTGCGGCCGGACGGCGTTGTAGAACGCGATGTAGCGACCGATGCCAGCGCGGGCCTCGGGGACCGAGGCGTAGGCGTGCAGGTACACCTCTTCGTATTTCACCGAGCGCCAGAGGCGCTCAACGAACACGTTGTCGCGCCAGCAACCCTTGCCGTCCATGCTGATGGCGATCTTCTCGCGGTGGAGGACGGCAGTGAAAGCGGAACTTGTAAATTGCGAGCCCTGATCGCTGTTGAAGATGGCAGGCCTGCCGTATCGCGCCAAGGCTTCCTCCAGCGCCTCTATGCAACAACCCGGTATCGAGCGAGATCGACACCCGCCACGCCAGCACGCGCCGGGTGAACCAGTCGACGATGGCAACGAGATAAACGAAGCCGCGCGCCATGGGCACGTACGTGATGTCGGTCGCCCACACTTGGGTATTGGTCGCGTCACCGCCAGCTTGCGCAGCAGATACGGATAGACCTTGTGCCCCGGTGCCGGCTTCGAGGTGTTCGGCCGCCGGTAGATCGCCTCCAACCCCATCCGCTTCATCAGCGTCGCGATATGCCGTCGCCCAACGCCCACGCCTTCCTGCCGGAGTAGATCGCGCAGCATCCGGCTCCCGGCAAACGGGTAGAGCAGATGAAGCTCGTCGATCCGCCGCATGATCGCCAGGTCAGCCTGGGATACAAGCCTCGGCAGATAGTAGATGCTGCCGCGACTGATCTCGAGCTGCTGCGCCTGACGGGCCAGCGGCAGCGCATGGCTGCGGTCGATCATCGCTTTGCGCTCGGCAATAGACCGGCCTTCCCGAGCGCACCGGCCAAAAAATCGTTCGCCAGCGTCAGCTCACCGATTTTGGCATGCAGCACCGTCACGTCGACTGCCGGTTCGACCGCAGCCGCGTCCGTGCCGAACACGTCCGCCGCGCCCTCCAGCAGCCGTGATCGCCACTGGTTGATGAGGTTCGGATAGACGTCATACTGCTGCGCCAACTCGGCCAGACTCTTCTCGCCCTTCACGGCAGCCAGCGCCACCTTGGCCTTGAATGCCGGACTGTGGTTCCGGCGGGGTCGCTTGCTCATCTTGCCTCCTCTTCGCAGCCACGTGGCCGCTGTCAGATCGGCAATCCACTTATCCCCACTGTTCAAATTTCCCGAGCCACCTCTCCCCCGCATTACGAAGGAGTCTGATGGAACTCCGTTTTTCCATAAACTTCAATGCTTTGCGGGGCTGACGCGGGTGGTTTGACCCACCGACCCACGAACCTCCCAAGCGGACTCAACCGGCGGTTTGCCGCGCTTCCTAGCGTAGGCACTTTAGAAGCTTGGCTCGCCGAAATGTGACCTTCGCTATACCCCCTTCGGCCGGCCGGCTAGGTGAACGACCAGCGACCGGGTCAGGGGGATGAGAAATGCTGACGTTCGCCACGCTCTTGGACCTCGCGGGCTTCGATCGGAGCGCCGTGCGGCTGCTGCGCCACCAGGACAACCGCTACCCCGGCCACCCCTCTCCCTTCATCCTCTGGCGCGACCACCGGGAGCGGTTCGAGGCCTACCAGCAGACGCAGGCGATCGGGGACGCAGCCGTGCTCCGTGCGCCCTTCTGGGCGGCTTTTGTCGGGGTGCCGAGCGGGGGCACGTTGTTCGTCGGCCTCTACGCCGCTGAGTGCCAAGGCATCCTGGCTACCGATCGCACTCATCCGGTCATAGGAGGTGTGGAGAAGGGCGGCTCCGATAACCTCTACCAGCTCGCCCCTCTGCCGGACCTAAGTGAGTACGCCGGCCGGCTGTGGATCGACTGGGGGAAAGGAAAGCGCAGCTGGATACAGCGCGGAGACAAGGTGCCGAAGCCTGTCGTCGAGCTACGCCGTTCGTTCGGTGAGGACCCGTTCCCCGGCTTCGCGGCCCTCCTGCTGAACCTCTCGGAGATGGAGACGCTGCCGGCCGCCTGGGAGGAGGCGTTGCGGGCCACACGAGGCATCTACCTGCTGACCTGCCCCCGCACCCGCGAACAGTATGTCGGGATGGCATCTGGACCCGACGGCTTTCTGGGCCGATTGCGGGAGTACGCCGCCAGCGGCCACGGCGGAAACATCGGTCTCAAGAGCCGCAAGCCGAGCGACTATCAGGTCTCCATCCTGGAAACCGTCGGCGACAAGGCTACTCTGGCCGACCTGCTGACGCTGGAGAGTCGGTGGAAGAGCAAGCTTCAGAGCCGAGAGATGGGCTTGAACCGCAATTAGAGTCGTAGAAGTAGCTCCGCCGGCTCGCCTCCGAGGAAACCGTTACAATGCCAGCAGTGAACGACCATCGTGATACTTCCACGCCCGGGAATGCTCGGGCAGCCTGCATTGCGGGACTGATTGAAGGAATGCGTCACGCAAAGCCGGACGCGGCAATCAACGACGGATACGCTGCCCTGCCCGAAGAAAACCTGATCCCGGGGCTTTCGCTCAGCGACTTCGCTGATGACGTCGAGGGCGGAGCGGGCCAGGAGCTGTCAGGTAAGTTCCGCGCCGTGCACTCCTCGGCTGCGCTTGCGATCAACTGCTTTGCGCCGCTCAGGGCCAGCGCACAAAAGTTCGATATCGGCGCGTGCCGCGACTTGCAGGTCGACGGTTTTGAACGGCGCTTCCCGATCGGTCTCGCGCGAGCGCAGGCACCGCACCTGGACGTCGTCGCCATCGCGCCCGGCGAGATGGTGGCCATCGAGTCCAAGTGCCTCGAATATCTGACCCCCAAGCGCGCGACCTTCTCCCCGCGGTACCGCACCGAGATCGTCGACGGGCGGTGCGAGGGCCCATGGTTTGCGGAGATGGTGCGGCTGGCGTCGGGAGGTGGGACTGGCTACGTGTTGTTGGACGCCGCGCAGTTGATCAAACATGCGCTCGGCCTGACGCGAACGATGGCGCTTCCGACAACGCTTCTGTATCTTTTTTGGGAGCCGATGGATGCGGGCCTGTCGCCGTTGTTCGCGCAGCACCGGGAGGAGATCGACGAGTTCGCCAAGCGCGTCGAAGGCTCGACCTTGCGCTTCGCGGCGATGAGCTATCCCGAACTATGGGCCGCATGGGGCGAGAGCGGCGATCCATTCCTTCGCGCCCACGTCGCCGCACTTCGCGCACGCTACGAGGTGCCGGCCTGGGCGTGGGAAGGTGTCGAGTGGCGCGACGGACGCCTTTGCAGTGCCAGTTTCCTCGATGAACTCCTCGACAATCCTGAAGCCCAGCGCGCGGCGGCCGAGGAAGCAATCAACCGGGCCATGGCCGAACGTGGGATGTCCGAGGACATGGCGCGCAGACTGTTCGGAGTGTGATGTGGTTGATGCCGACGCAAGCGTGCGTGGAGCCCAGTCAGGGGGTGAGCGCCGATCCGCCGCGCTTCCTAGCGTAGGCACTTTGTGAGCTTGGCTCGCCCCAACCGTGACCGTCGCTGTACCCCCTCGGCCGGCCGCGGGGCGGGGATCAACGGGGTTGCAAGTGCGTTTCGAGGCGTGCTTACGTCTGCTGACCTCGCCGGCGTCGAATAGAGCGGGATCGGGACAACCGCTGGGCACGACGGCTTTCTGGTATGCGTCCGCTCT
>JAABUN010008633.1_pt1 | contig 10326 bp, 10 predicted proteins | sample 5559311 | NCBI WGS metagenome assembly JAABUN01 (sample SAMN10711877, study PRJNA513370) | rock metagenome | isolation source: Antarctica rocks | place: Antarctica: Victoria Land, Siegfried Peak sud
CGCGGCAGGTCGAGTACTGCTCCACCTTCACCCGCCTGGAACCCGGCGACGTGATTGCGTCGGGCACGCCCGGCGGCGTCGGTGCCAAGCGCACCCCGCCGCTTTGGCTAAAGCCCGGCGACACGGTGGAGGTCGAGATCGACAAGGTCGGCCTGCTCCGCAACGGCGTCGCCGACGAAGCGGCGTAGGCCCGGTCCGATGGAGCCGTCCTGCCACATCCCGGTCGTCATCATCGGCAGCGGCCCTATCGGCCTGACGCTCGCCAACTTGCTGGGCACGATGGGCGTTGGCTGCCTGCTCGTGGAACGCAACCTGACGACGGTGCAGGAGCCGCGCGCCGTCTCGATTGACGACGAGTCGCTGCGGACCATGCAGGCGGCCGGCGTAGTGGACGAGGTGCTGCGGTCCGTCGTGCCGGGCTACGGCTCGCATTACTACTCCCCCAGCCGTATCCGCTTTGCCAAGGTCGAGCCGACCGGGCGCCCCTACGGCTATCCCCGCCGCAACGCCTTCCGCCAGCCGGTCCTGGAGAGGCAGCTCAAGGCGGCGCTCGGCCGATTCGCGCATGTGGACGCGCTCTATGGCTGGCGCATGGAGCGGTATGACGGAGATGGGGACCGGGTGACGCTCGGCCTAGCCGGCCCGGACGGCGCGGCGCGGACGGTCACCTGCGATTACCTAGTCGGCTGCGACGGCGCGGCCAGCCGCGTGCGGGAGCAGCAGGGCGTGGCGCTGGAGGGCACCACCTTCGACGAGCGCTGGCTCATCCTGGACCTGGAGAACAACGAGAACACGGTCGGGCACACCGAGGTGTTCTGCGACCGCCGCCGCCCCTGCATCACCCTGCCAGGGCCGGACCGGACGCGCCGCTACGAGTTCAAGATGCTGCCCGGCGAGACCGATGCGGACCTGCTGGATTCCGCCATGGTCGCGCGCCTGCTCCGCACGCACGGCGCCGACCCGGCTGCGACGATCCGTCGCAAGGTCGTTTACCGCTTCCACGCCCGGGTGGCGCCGCGCTGGTCGTTCGGGCGGGTGTTCCTGGCCGGGGACGCCGCGCACCTGACGCCGCCGTTCGCCGGGCAGGGCATGAACAGCGGCATACGCGACGCGCACAACCTGGCCTGGAAGCTGGCGGCGGTGCTTGGCGGGACTGCCGGGCCGGTGCTGCTGGACAGCTACGAGCAGGAGCGTAAGGACCATATCTGGCAGATGATTGGCCTGGCGCTGCGCATGGGCCGGGTGATGTCCCCGCCGAGCTGGATCGAGGGCGCGCTGACCCAGGCGGGGTTCCTGGCACTGAACATCTGGCCGCCGGCGCGGGATTACGTGGCGCAAATGAAGTACAAGCCGCCGCCGCGCTTCAATGCCGGGTTCCTGGTGCCGGACGGGCGGGGCAGGGCGTCGCTGATTGGACGCCTGCTGCCGCAGCCCACCGTTCGGACGGCGGATGGGCGCGACGTGCTGCTGGACGAGGTGCTGGGCAACCGATTTGCGCTGCTGGTGCGCTCGGCCGACCCGGCGGACGCCGCCCGGCTGCGCCAGCCTGTCTGGGACCGGCTGGGCGCGGTTCGCGTCGCCCTGCTGCCGTCCGGGTCGCCGGCCCGGGCCGGCGACCCGGCGGCCTGGGCTGCCGAGGGTGTCGCGGCCGTCACGGAAACGGATGGCGCGCTGGATGCCGCCCTTGCGGGTTACGTTGGATGCGCGCTGCTGTTGCGGCCCGACCACTACGTTGCCGCTGTCATTCCGCTGGACGCCGGCGATGCCGCGGCGCAAGCGGTCGAGGTCCTGCTTGCCGCCACCTGGACCGCCGCCCGAGCCATGCCGGCGCAGGAAGCCGCCTGACGCCACGCCGAACGACGCCCAACCAAACCCTGGCGCAAGACCAGGCTCACACGGGAGAGAGACGATGAGCATACCCACCCTGTCACGTCGCAACGCCTTGGGCCTGCTTGCCGCCGCACCCGCGTTGGCGGCCCGCCGGGCCACCGCGGCGGAGCCGGTCAAGGTCGGCCTGGTCCTCACGATGTCCGGCCCTTTCGCCTCCAGCGGCGAGATCATGGCCAACGCCGCCAAGCTCTACCTAGCGACCGAGGGCAAGGCGGTGCTGGGCGGGCAGCCCGTCGAGCTGATCATCCGCGACGATGGCGGCACCAACCCGGACGCGGCGAAGCGCCTGGTGCAGGAGCTGGTGACGCGCGACCGGGTGCAGTACCTCGGCGGGTTCCAGTGGACGCCGAACGCCAACGCCGTCGGCACGTTGCTGAACCAGGCCAAGGTGCCGTGCGTGCTGATGAACGCATCGGGCGCCAACACGACGCGCCTGTCACCCTGGCTGGCCCGCACGGCCTTCACGCATTGGCAGATCAATATGCCGCTGGGCGGGTGGGCCGCGGGCACCAAGGGCTACCGCCGCGCCTACGTGCTGGTGACGGACTTCGCGCCGGGCGGGGATGCCGAGGCCGCCTTCACCAAGGGTTTCACCGAGAAAAGCGGGGAGGTCGTGGCATCGGTGCGGATGCCGATCCAAAGCCCTAACTTCGTGCCGTTCCTGCTGCGCGCGAAGGAGGCCAAGCCGGACGTGCTGTTCGCCTTCCACCCCGGCGGCGTGCAGGCTTCCGCATTCATGAAGGTGTATGCCGAGGCTGGGCTGAAGGATGCCGGCATCCAGCTCATCGGACCTGGCGACCTGACCAGCGACGAGGAGCTGCCGAACATCGGGCGCGCGGCCCTGGGCGTCATCACCGCCGGGCAGTACAGCCTGGCGGCGGACCGCCCGGCCAACCGCGCCTTCGTGGAGGCATGGAGGGCCGCCTACGGCTTCACGCCCGTGCGCCCGAACTACATGGCCGCCGGCGCATGGGACGGAATGCACGCGATCTGCACCGCAGTCGCCGCTACGGGAGGCAAGGCCGACTCTGCAGCCGCGATGCGCGCCATCTCCAATTTCAGCACGGACGCCAGCCCGCGCGGACCCGTCAGCATTGACCCGGCGACCCGCGACATCGTGCAGAACGTCTATATCCGCGAGGTCAGGATGCTCGGCGACGAGCCGGCCAATGTGGAGATCGAGACCATCCCGGCGGTCCGGGACCCCTGGAAGGCGCTGAACCCCGCATAGGCAGGAACCCCGCCATGGGCGCCCTCGTGGACATCCTGTTCCAGTCGCTGGCCTACGCGAGCGTGCTCTACCTCATCTCGGTCGGGCTGTCGGTGACGCTGGGGCTGATGGGGTTCGTCAACCTGGCGCACGGTATCTTCGCCATGGCGGGCGGCTACCTGGCCGCGGTCGCGGTGTCCGGCTACGGCGTGCCCTGGGCCGCGATGCTGGTGCTGTCCCCGCTGGCCGTCGCGACTCTCGCCGCGGTGCTGGAGCGCGCCCTGTTCTCCCGACTGTATGGGCGCGGCGAGCTGGACCAGGTGCTGTTCTGCATCGGCCTGGTGTTCATCGCCGGCGCCCTGGTCCGGCTGCTGTCCGGCCCGATGATGCGGCCCATGCCGCTGCCCCCGGCGCTGCTGGAGCACGTCCAGGCCGGGCCGTTCAGCTTCTATGCCTACAAGCTGCTTGTCATCGGCATCGGCGCGGGGGTCGCCGCCGGCATCCTGCTGGGGCTGGAGCGGACGCGGTTGGGCGCCATGGTCCGCGCGGCGGTCGAGAACCGGGGCATGGCGGAGTCCGTGGGCCTGCGGACCTCGGCCCTGTTCACCGGCACCTTCGCGTTCGGCGGCGCGCTGGGGGCGCTGGGCGGGATGCTGGGGGCCGACGTGTTCGGCCTCAACCCGGCCTATGCGCTGGACGTGCTGGTCTATGTGCAGATCGTGGTCGCGGTGGCGGGCTTGGGCACCTTGCGCGGCTCGTTCGTGGCGGCGCTGGGAATTGGCCTGGTGCAGACCCTGTCGGCCTACTACCTGCCGGCGCTGGGAACGGTGATGCTGTTCCTGGCGGTGTTCCTGCTGCTGCTGGCGCGCCCGCGCGGCCTGTTCGGGCGCATCTGACCGATGGATGCACCCGTTGCCCTGCCCACCTTCCGCGCGGCGCTGGCCCGCAAGCACCGGATGCGCCCGATGGAGGCGCTGCCGCTGCTGGCGCTGCTGGCGGTGCCGCTGCTGGGGCCGGAGTACTACGCGCTGGGGACACAGGTAGCCGTCGCCGCCATCTTCGCGTTGTCGCTCGACTTGCTGGTGGGATACGCGGGCATCGTCACGCTCGGCCACTCCGTGTTCTTCGGGATCGGTGCCTATGCCACCGGCATCGCCTCGGTCCGCGGCTGGGGCGAGCCGCTGAGCGGACTGCTGATCGGGGCGGCGGTGGCCGCGGCAGCCGGCGCGGCGCTGGGCGCCATCGTGCTCCGCACGGCGAAGTTCACCCTGCTGATGCTGACGCTCAGCTCGGTGTTCCTGGCCGGGGAGGCCGCCAACAAGGCGGGGTGGCTGACCGGCGGGGTGGACGGGCTGGTGGGCGTCAACACCTGGCCGCTGCTGGGTGCCTTCGAGTTCGACCTGTTCGGCCAGGTCGGCTACGCCTATGCCGCCTGCGTGCTGGTGCTGGCGTGGCTCGGGATGCGCTGGCTGGTCCACGCCCCGTTCGGCCAGTCGGTCATGGCGATCCGCGACAACCCCGGGCGCGCGACGGCTATCGGCGTGCCTGTGCTGACGCGGCTGGTGCTGGTCTATGCCGTATCCGCCGGGCTGGCAGGGCTGGCGGGCGCGTTGCAGGCCGAGATCAACCAGTTCGCCGGCCTCAAGGACATCAGCTTCGAGCTTTCGGCGACGGTGCTGGTCATGCTGGCGCTGGGTGGGGCAGGGCGGCTTTATGGGGCCATGGTTGGCCCGGCGGCCTACCTGGTCGCGCAGGACCTGCTGTCCAAGGACAACCCGGTGCTATGGCAGCTTTGGCTCGGGGTGCTGATCGTGCTGGTGGTGCTGTTCGCGCCGGGCGGCATCCTGGGCATCGCCGACCGCATCGGGCAAAGGTTGCGCCCCAAGGTTCGCCTGTGACGGCGGCGCTGCAGCTCGACGCCTTGGTAATGGGCTTCGGCGGCCTGGTCGTGACCAACGGGGTGTCGCTGGCGCTGGAACCCGGCGCGCGGCACGCCCTCATCGGCCCGAACGGAGCTGGGAAGACGACGCTCGTGAACCTCGTCACGGGCCGCCTGCGTCCGCGCTCCGGCACGGTGCGCCTGGCCGGGCAGGACGTGACGGCGCTGCCGCAGCACCGGCGCACGCGCCTGGGCCTGGTGCGGAACTTCCAGGTCACCAACCTGTTCCCCAGCTTCTACGCATTCGAGAACGTCGCCATCGCCATTGCCGAGCGCGACGGGCACGGCCTGTCGCTGCGGAGCCGGCGGGGCTTCGCGCCGCATGTGGCCGACGAGGCCGAGGCGCTGGGCCAGCGCATGGGCCTGGGCGCCATCGGCACGGCGCCCGTCAGCGGCCTGGCCTACGGGCAGCAGCGCCTGGTCGAACTGGCGGTCGCGCTCGCCCTGCGCCCGCGGGTCCTGCTGCTGGACGAGCCTGCGGCAGGGCTGCCGTCCGCGTACCATGCCATGATCCTCGGTGCGCTGGACAACCTTCCTGCCGACGTCGCCGTTCTCCTGATCGAGCACGACATGCCTTTGGTGTTCCGCTTCGCCCGGGAGATCACCGTGCTGGCGGAGGGTACAGTCATCGCCCGCGGCACGCCTGACGCCATCCGCGCGGACCCGCGCGTGCGGGCGGCCTACCTGGGGTCGCGCGGATGAACGCCGCGCCGCATCTTGAGCTTGCGGACGTGGCGAGCGGCTACGGCCCGACCCGGATCGTGGACGGCGTCAGCCTGAGCCTGCCCGCGGGCGGCGGCCTGGCGCTGCTGGGCCGCAACGGCGCCGGCAAGACGACGCTGCTCGGCACCATTGCGGGCCGGGTCGGGCTGCAGGCCGGCGCGGTCAGCCTCGATAGCCGCAGCATCGGGCGGCTGCCGCCCAGCGGGCGGTGCCGGGCCGGGATCGGCTTCGTGCCGCAGGAGCGGCAGATCTTCGGCACGCTGACCGTCGAGGAGAACCTGCGCGTGGCCGACCTGCGCAGGACCTGGACGGTCGAGCGGGTATTCGACCTGTTCCCGCGCCTGGCCGAACGGCGGCGGAACGGCGGCGCGCAGCTCTCCGGCGGCGAGCAGCAGATGCTGGCCATCGGGCGTGCGCTGATGGGGTCGCCGACCCTCCTGCTGCTGGACGAGCCGTTCGAGGGCCTGGCTCCGGTCATCGTGGACGGGCTGCTGGAGGCGCTGGCGCGGCTGCGCCAGGAGGGCCTGGCGATGATCGTCGTGGAGCAGCATGCGCGCCTGGCCCTTGACTTGGCCGAGCAGGCCATCGTGCTGGAACGCGGCCGGGTGCGGCTGGCGGGCACGCGGGATGAGGTCCTGGCCCGCTGGAACGAGGTCGAAGACATGCTGGCCGTCACGCACTGACTGCTCCTGAGCATTGGAAAGGAAGAACGATGATCGGACGCCGACTGTTTTGCACCTGCGCCTGCGCCTCCATTTTGGCGCCCGGCCGCCTCCGCGCCCAAGCTGCACCTGCCTCTGCCGGCCCAGCTGACCCTGCGCTGATCGAGGACCTGGTGGCCGCGAACCGCATCCTGTTCGACCAGGGGGTGGTGGACGGGTTCGGCCACGTCAGCGCCCGGCACGACAAGGACCCGAACCGTTTCCTGCTGTCGCGCAGCATGGCGCCGGGCCTGGTGACAGCGGACGACATCATGGAGTTTGACCTGGACGGCGCACCCGTTGATGCACGGGGCCGCGCCGTTTACCTGGAGCGGTTCATCCACGGCGAAATCTTCCGGATGCACCCGGCGGTGATGTCGGTCGTACACAGCCACTCGCCTGCCGTCATCCCATTCGGCGTCAGCAAGGTGGCCCTGCGTCCACTCTATCATATGAGCGGTTTCCTGGGTGCTGGCGCCCCGGTGTTTGAAATCCGCGATGCCGGCGGGCCGGCGACCGACATGCTGATCCGTAACCAGGGGCTGGGCCGCGCCCTGGCCACCGCGCTCGGGGACCATCCGGTCATGCTCATGCGCGGCCACGGGTCCGTCGTGGTCGGCCCCGGCATACGCCAGGCCGTGTTCCGGGCGGTATATACCGAGGTGAACGCCCGGATGGAGGGCGAGGCCCTGCGGCTCGGCGACGTCACCTTCCTGAACGAGCAGGAGGCGGCCCGGGCGATGGAGACCAATGCCGGCCAGGTGAACCGCCCCTGGGAGCTATGGCGCAAGAAGGCCATGGAAGGCCGCTGAACGAAACGGGATCAGGGAGGCTCCTCACGGACACCGACATCACCGTTGACGTGAACGGGACGCGGCACACGATCTCTGCCGATCCTCACATGCCGCTGCTGTATACGCTGTGAGACGGGCTTGGGCTGAACAACCCGCACTTCGGATGCGGCCTGGCCCAGTGCGGCGCCTGCAAGGTCCACCTCGACGGCGAGGCCATACGCTCCTGCGTCACGCCAACCGCGGCAGCAGAGGGCAGGAAGGTCGTGACCCTCGCCGGGCTTGGGTCGCCGGAGCATCCGCACCCGATCCAGCGGGCCTACATTGACGAGCAGGTGCCGCAGTGCGGCTTCTGCATCAATGGCTGGATGATGACGGCCGCTGCCTTCCTGGACAAGCATAAGGTCCCAGCGATGCCGAGATATGGGAGGCGCTGTCGTTCAGCTTGGCGGTGACGATAAGCGAGTACATCGCCGCAGCTCGGTCGCCGCCACGATCTGATCCGCAGAACAGAGGGCATAGCGTCGGCTGTCATGCAGACAACGCGACGGGTGAACGGGTCAGAAACATCGGCGTCCCCAGAACGTGGTAGGCAATTGTGGGACGCCTGACGTTTGTGGGACGCATTCTGTGGACGGGGGAACAACCCCTTGGCGGCAGATGCCGGAGCCGTCCAGAGAGCGGACGGTTGCGGGACGGCCAAACGAAATCAACGCTGTTCACTTTGGTTCTGGCCTAGCGTTGTCTGCATGACAGCCGACGCTAGGCCCTCAACAGCCAAGACTCCCTTCCAAGAGTCCCGGCTCGCTGCTTTACGGACGCATCCGGCAACGGCTGTCGGTGATGGCGATGTTCGCGCTGTCCTGGGCGCTGATGGGCGCGGGAATGCTGGTGCTGGCATTGGCGCCGACGTTGCCGGCGATGGTGGCGCTGATCGGGCTCGGCATTGGGCCGTCGCTGCCCAACTACACGGCTCACTGGCTCGGCATCGTGCCGCCGGGCTTGCGGGGCCGGGCGGCTGGGATGCTGACCACGGCGTTCTTTGCCGGGCAGTTCGCCTCCCCGCTGATCACCGCGCCGCTGGTGGGCGCCTTTGGGCTGCCGGGCGCCTTCCAGGCGCTCGCCCTCGCGCAGTTGGCCCTGGCGGGTGTCCTGGGCCTCGCGGCCCTGCGCGCTGGCCGTGCAGCGGCTGCCGCGTGACATCGTCCTCTGACAGGAGCCGTCCATGATCGTCATCACCGGAGCCACAGGCCAACTCGGGCGCTTGATCGTCGAGCAGCTCGTGCATCGCGCCCCTGCAGGCCAGGTGGGCGCCAGCGTCCGCGACCTGGGGAAGGCCGCCGGACTGCAGGCGCTCGGCGTCCGGGTCCGCCAAGGCGACTTCAACGACCTGGCGAGCCTGCGGCACTCCTTCGAGGGCGCCGAGCAAGTGCTGATCGTCTCATCCAACGCACGGGCACAAGGCGGAGACCCGCTGGCGCAGCACCGCTCGGCCACTGATGCCGCGCGGGCGGTGGGTGCGAGGCGGATCATCTACACCAGCCACATGGGCGCAAGTGCCACGTCGGCGTTCCCTCCCATGCTCGACCATGCCGCGACCGAGGACATACTGCGCCAGTCCGGGCTGGCGTGGACCGCGCTCCGGCATGGCTTCTACGCGGCCAGCGGCATTGCCCTGATGGGGGATGCGTTGAAGACGGGCGTGCTCGAAGCGCCGGCGGACGGCAAGGTGTCGTGGACGGCGCACGCCGACCTGGCGGAGGCTGCCGCGGTCATCCTGGCGCATGAGGGGCGATACGACGGGCCGACGCCGCCGCTCACCGGGGCGGAGGCGCTCGACCTGGCCGACCTGGCCGCCATCGCGTCGGCGCTGCTCCAGCGTCCGGTTTGCCGGCAGGTGATCGGGGACGAGGACCTGAGGGCGAAGATGGCGGCGCGCGGGGCACCCGGTCCCGCGGCCGGGATCGCGCTTGGCCTCTACGCTGCCAGCCGGAACGGTGAGTTCGCGCAGGTTGACCCGACGCTCGGGCGGTTGCTCGGCCGCCCCCTAACGACCGTGCGGGACCTTCTTGCGACGGCGATCCGCGGCTGACGGCGTGTGGGCGGTCCAGGAGCTTGCCAGAGTGTGGATGAGCGCCGGGCCGCGCGCGCCCATTCAGGCCAGCGCTGACCCCGCCCGCAGGATTTGCGCAATCACCGCGATCTCGTCGTACATCCGCCATTCCCGGATCACCTTGCCGCGCCGGAACTCGAAGTGCGAGGAGCCGAGCACCGCCACCGGCGCCCCGTTCACCTGCCCATAGGCGGGCACCCCGCTGTAGGTCCCGCGAAGCAGCCAGATGGCCGCCACGCGCAGGCCGAGGTCGGGGGAGTGGTGGGCCGAGAAGTCCCGCACCGTCACCTGCCCGTCGGGAAAGGCCGCCAGCAGGTCGATCAGCTCGTTCTGGTAGGGTGCGATGCCCATCGCCCGGCGCAGCCGAACGGACTGCACCACCACCGTGTCGGCAAAGGTCCGGGGCACCTCGTCCATGTAGCGGCCGTTCCAAACGCGGTCGAACATCTCGGCGACCATGCCGCACTCGGCCTCGAACCGCCTGGGCCGCTCGCCGGAGATGCCCCGGCGCACCGGGTCGGCGAAGGTCCCGGCAAACGCGCTGCTGCCTGCCGCCTGCACCGCCTCGCCCAGCACGGGCGACCGCTTCGCGAGCTGCCCGGCGATCTCGAACGGATCGAGGCCGAGGTCCTGCAGCACCGCGAACTCGTCGCGCATGACCCATTCCTCCACCACCTTGCCGCCCTGCACCAGGCAGTGCGCGGTGCCGCGGTTCACCCACTGCCGGCCGGTGGGCGGGCCGTAGGTCCAGTGGCCGTTGTGGGTGGCGTTGTTCAGCACGCGGTGGCTGCTGACGAAGCCGTCGGCCCCCCGCTGCTCCCACACCACGTCGGGCACCGTCAACTTGTTGGCTGGCCGGCTTGAGAGATGCGGCTGGGCCAGGTAGCCGGGCAGGATGACAACACCTGCTTGCCCCAGCTACGCCGGCTACCGCTTTCCGGCCGAGATCATCAGCCACG
>JAABUN010008634.1_pt1 | contig 10325 bp, 4 predicted proteins | sample 5559311 | NCBI WGS metagenome assembly JAABUN01 (sample SAMN10711877, study PRJNA513370) | rock metagenome | isolation source: Antarctica rocks | place: Antarctica: Victoria Land, Siegfried Peak sud
CGCAGCGTCCTGCGCACTCGCGCGGAGTCCAAGGTCGCACCGAGGGCTTCGAACTCCTCCAGTGCGCCGAGCAGGCGCGAGGCGGCTAGCGTCCGGTCTCTCCCCGATAGCAGGCACTGGCCATGGCGCTCACGCGCTCGCGCCGCCTCGTAGGGGCAGGTCAACCGGCGCCAGGCGCTGTCTGACTGGGCGAACCAACGAGCGGCCACGTCATGCCGGTCGCGGGCATCGGCCACCGCGCCGCGGCAGAAGGCCAGGGCGGCCATCGATCCGGGAGCATCTCGCCCCCGCAACCCGTCAGCGAGGCGGCGTACGACGTCTTCGGCCGCCGCCTGCTCGCCGCAGGCCAGAAGCCCGTCCACGGCGACAGGCGCGAGGGTGGAGGCGGACGCCCAGAGCTCGTGGTGACGGATTCGATCCAGCCCCATGGCGATGAGCTCGCGGGCATCGCCTGTCTCGCCGCGGGCTAGATGGATCGTGGCGAGCCCACTTGCGACCGCAGCGAGATGGGGGATGGTCTGCGCGTTTGCGACTATTCCCAGGACTGACCGAAACTGCTCGTCGGCGCGCTCCAGCTCCCCTCGAGCGAGCAGCAGCCGGCCGAGGGTCACCTGGTTGGCCGCCAGCAGCCCCGGCCCTTCGCGCGTGGCCTCAATCAGCCTGTGCGTCCTGGTCTCGAGACCTGCCCAGGCGCCCGTGCTCCACTCCAGCGAAGCCCGCACGGTCGCGAGGCCAACGGCGAAGCGGTCGTGGCCAAGCTCGCCGCGTATCCGCTCTCCCCGGCTCAGCAGGAAGTCCGCACGCCGATGGTGCCCCAGCTGCAGCGCGGCCTTCGCCAGGTACTTGCACCCCCGCACGAGCTCCAGTCGCTCCTGGACTGAGCCCATCTGCCAGGGCAGCTCCTCGGTCGCCTTCCAGCCCGCCGGGTCGCCGCGGTCGAGCAGGACGACAGCCCGCGCCGTCAGGGCTTCGATCCACAGTGCCGGATCACCGTGGCGGACGGCCGCTTGAAGCGCTCGCTCCGACCAGGCGAACCGGTGGTTATGACTGCCGTCCGCCGATCCCCACGTCGCGAGGATCGCCAGGGCACGAGCGGCGAGTCCAGGGCGCCGCCGGAGCTCTCCGCCCGCCCGAGTCAGCTCCCGATGGTAGGAGCCGTCCCCCGCCAACAGCAGAAGCCTCGCGAGGTGCAGCCGCAGCTCTCCGCGCGCACCGGGTGAGAGGCAGCCGTCGTCGAGCGTGCGCCGCAGGATGTGGATCGCCGGCTGCGGCACACGCCCGAACAGCGCAGCGTCGCCGAGCTTCACGGCCAGCCGGATGCGGGTTGTCCGAGGGACGTCGGGGGCAGCGAGCGCCTCCTCGAGGATCTCGGCAGCGGTCCGGTCGTCGCCTACCGAGCTTGCCGCGTCGGCGGCGGCCTCCGCGTAGCGCCGCCACTGCGGTGACCGGCCCGCCTGCTTGAAGTGATGAGCCAGGTGGGCAAGTGGCCGCGGCTCCGGCGCCGCTTGGAGCCCTCGTGCGGCGCACAGGTGCAGTCGCCTGCGCTCGGGTGTGGGGATGCTCTCGTAGACCGCCTGCGTCGCGAGCGCGTGACGGAGGCTGTAGTGCCCGGGTCCGTGCTCCGTGATCAGGCCCCCGCCGAGCGCTTCGACAAGAGCTTCGGTCGCCCGCCCGGGGCTCAGCCGGGCTACCTCTTTGAGGACATCCTCCGTCGCTGGCTCGCCGATGACTGCGCAGGCGCGCGTCACAGCAGTTGCGTCGGCACCGAGCCGCGCGATCCGCTCGAGCACGGCGTGGCCGACCCTCGGCGGGAGCTCCAGGTCGTGATCGGGAAACCGCCCGCCTCGCTCTGAGAGAAGACGAACGACCTCCTCCACGACGAAGGGGATGCCGCCCGTGCGCGTATGCAGCAACCTCGCGGACGGCTCGGGGAACCGATCGTCCTCGAGCATGGCCGCGGCCATCGCTCGCACCTGATCCACGGTGAGCGGTGGGAGCTCGATGGTGGTCTTCGACACTTCCGCGGGCGCCAGCACCGCGAGAGAGCGCAGCGGATGATGAGAAGCATCGAGATCCTCGGCGCGATAGGTGAGCACGATCGCGAGCTCCGTGAGCGGCTCGGCGAGAAGGAACGACAGGAACTCCACCGTCCCGCCGTCGGCCCAGTGCAGGTCCTCGAGCACGCACACGGTGGGTCCCTGCGCCTCGAGCAGCTCGCGAAGCGCCCGAAACGTCCGGTGGCGCTGTGCCCGCCGGTCGAGCAACGGGTCAGGGGCCGCTGGAAGATAACCACTGAGCTCCGGCAGCAGCGGTCTAAGCGTCCCTGCCAGCGAGGTCAGCGCTCGGCCCCGCACGGGCGCGCCCGCGTCTCGGAGCGCCTCGACGATCGGCCCCAGCGTGAACCGCTCGCGCACGCGATGGCAGTGTCCGAGCAGCATCCGTCGCTGGCCCGCGCCGCCGTCTCGAAGCAGCTCGCGCACCAGCCGGCTCTTGCCGATGCCGGCCTCTCCGCTGACCTCGACGAGCGCGGGCGGGTTGGTCGCGGCATCGAGCAGCAGCCTCAGCTGCAATTCCCGGCCTACCAGACGAACCTCATTTCACGATAATCGCAAAGCCGGGCGCCTCACGCTCCAGCAGTAGGTGCGTCGCACACCGAGCCGCGACGGCGTCACGGCTCGGCACGTTGGCCGCCAGTACCTCAGGGACCTGCTGCACTCGCTGGCGCGCACTCCGATCTCGGTGCCGGAGCTCGACGAGCGTGACCTGCAGCGCTACCTGGGGCCCGGCCGGACTATAAGTGCGCTAGCCGTGGGCCTAGGTGTGCAGCGTCGATACCGGGACCCCGAGGTACGTCGCGCTCTCGCGAAGCGTGAATAGCGCCCGATCCAATCGCGGATCGGCGGCGGAGAGGAGGTTCGGTGAGATCGCGACGGCCAGGCCCGGAGCGTACCCCAGTGGCGGCCTCCGTCTCGATAGCGCCATGCGGGAATCGCCGCCGTTGCCACAGGTCAGCGCCGGTCGTCTTCGGCCACGAGCCAGTCCTCGATCTCCCAGCGCAGGAACATCCGGCGCCGGCCGCGCTTGCGGGACGGGACGACGCCGCGGCGTGCCCAGTCCTCCACGGTGGTCTTGGGGACACCGAGGAGCACCGCCACCTCGGCGGCGCACATCACGTCGGCACGGGTGATTCCGCGCCCGCGTGGGCTTGCCGGGATCGGCGGAGCGGACGGGGTGAGCGCGGTGCGTGCGGTGGTGTTCTGTGCAGGATGCATGGTCAGAGCTCGAGGTCGTGGATGTCGCGGACAAGAGACGGAACGGGCGGGTCAAGGGCGGGCGCGAGCGGGTCGCGGTCGAGCGCCTGCAGTCGGCGGGCCGCGTTGGCCTCGGCCTGCTCGCGGCGCTGCACCTCACGCTCGATTGCGACCAGCCGTGCGGCCGCGGGCCCGTGGGAGGTGGCCCAGGCGGTGTCGGCGGCCTCGGCTTCGCGGTAGGTCGTGCGGGCGGCACGGAACGCGGCTTCGTGGCGGGCCTGCTCCACCTCGGCCAGCTTGAGCAGGCGCGTGGCCTCGGCCCGAGCGCCGCGGTCTCGGCGACCCAGCCGGCCGACGCGTTCCTGGAGCTGCTTCACGCGAGCCTGGATCCGCTCGAACGCCTGCAGCGTCGTCTCGAGCGCCTGGATCTCGGCGCGTGGGAAGCGCTTCGGTGGCGTGGCGACGCTGAGCGTCTGCCGCAGTCGTCGTCGGTCGTCGTCGAGCTGGATGCGCTGGGCCTCGGTCAGGGAGTCCAGGGCGAGTTCCTTCACGTTGCGGCGCTCGAGGAGCCGTGTGATGCCGGCGACGAGCGGGTCCGCGGGTGCGGGGAGCTCGGGGTCGACGCGCACGTCGCCGCGGGCGATGTAGAAGCGCGCCTCGTCGCGGTGACGCGAGAGCGCCGTGTAGCCCCACTCGCGGTAGAGCTCCTCGCTGCCCAGGACGAACGTGCGGTCGACGGTGGCGCCCTGGGCGCGGTGGGCGGTGATCGCGTAGCCGTGCTCCAGGTGCCCGGCGGCGAGGTACGACGCGTCGAGTCGGACCTGACGCCCGCCGTCGAGCACGACATCGACCTGGGCGGCCCCGGCGTCGATGGCTGCTACGACGCCGCGCTGCCCGTTGAGGATGCCCGCCCGACGGTCGTTCTTCGCTCCCACCACACGGTCGCCGGGGGCGTAGCGGCGGCCGGCGATCTGCAGCTCGTCGGCGACGAGGTCGCCCTGGTCCTGCAGGACGTGGCGAGCGAGATCGTTCAGTTCGCGCACGTCCTCGCGGCGGGCGGCGATCATCAGCCGGTCGCCGCCTGCGCGTACGAAGTCGTTGACGAGCGCGGCGCGCGTGGACTGGGCGGAGTCGGCAACGGTGATGCGCCCGTGCTCGCGATAGGCACGGGCCCACCGCTCGACCTCCCCGCTGCGGAGTGCCTCGAGCGCGGCGCGATCCCAGGGTTCGCTCTGGCGGCGGACCTCGTTCAGCCGGCTGCTCGGCATGCGCTCGGCGAGGGCGTGGAAGGCGCCGCCGGCCTGGATCTCCGGCAGCTGGCGGTCATCGCCGACCAGCACGAGCTTCGTGCGGGCTTGCGCTGCCGCGTCGGCGAGCCGAGCGAGGTCGCGGGTCCCGACCATTCCGGCCTCGTCGACGACGAGCACCCCGCCGCGCGGCAGGGATGCGCCGTCGGCGAGCCGGCCGAGCAGCTGGGCGATGGTCACCGAGGGGATCGCCGCCTGGTCTGCGAGCTCGAGGGCGGCTCGGGCCGACAGCGCGCAGCCGAGCACCTCGACGTCGGCTGACTGCCACGCCTCGCGGGCGGCGTCGAGCGCGAAGGTCTTGCCCGTGCCGGCGGCGGCCCGCAGGACGCTCACCCCATCGCCGCGAAGGCAAAGGTCGGCAACGACCGCCTGCTGTTCCTCGCTGAGCGTCCGGCCGGACAGCGCCTCGCGAACAGCCCGCTGGCGGACGAGCCCGAGGCCACTTCCGATGCCGGCGCTCGCACTCTCGAGCAGATCGTGCTCGGTCGCGAGCATCTGCCCGGTCGTGAACCGCGGCTCGCTCAGCCCGGCGGGAACGCGACCCGATGGCAGAGCGACCACCTCGTCGTCGGCGAGCATCGCGTCGGCGAGCCGCTCGAGCTCGTCGACCGACGCGCCGCGCGGCTGCGCCTCTGCGAGCGCCTGCAGCAGCTCGGCTCGACCGAACACGCTCTTGTCGCGCGTCAGCACCTCCTGCGCGACCTCGGCGGCGAACGGCACCGCTCGGTCGCCGGGCTCGAGCACCTGCCGGAGGCGGTCTGCGGTGAGCCCGTGCTCGCCGGCCCGGGCACGCCACTGCTCTCGCAGGAGGTCGACGCGGATGCCCGTCTTCGCCCGCCGTGTCTCGAGCGCCGCTACCTGCGCCGATCGCGCCGAGCGGCCGCCGTGTGCGGCCATGTGCTCGAGGATCTCCGCGCGGCGCTGTGAGAAGTGCTCGATCACCGCCCGCGGGACGCGGCGCAGGTCCGCGGTCCCGCGGTCGACCGTCCCCCACTCCAGCCCGAGCCGCTCGACGACCTCGCGCCGCAACTCGGCTTGGTAGAGAAACCCGGCGGTCCGTGCATGGCGGTAGAGGTGGCGTGCGTCGAGCGCAGTCCAGCGGTCATCCGGTCCAAGCGTCAGGTTCCCCGCGACGACGTGGGTGTGCAGCAACGGATCGCCCGCGCGCGACGCGCGGTGGCGGAAGGCGGCCGCGACAAACCCTTCGCCCCGCACCTGCACCGCCCCTCCCCTACCACGCCGTGCTCGGCACGCTTCCCGCTCGAGGTAGCCCAGCGCTGCCGAGACAGCTGCATCGTGCGCTTCGCCGAGCTGCTGCGCCACTTCAGGGTCGGCAACGCCCCAGAGCACGCTCACCGACTTCGGCGCCCGGAAGGTCATGTCGAAGCCGGCGACCGCACCCTCGCGCACCGGCTGACGAAGCCCGCCGCCGGCGAGCAACCGCTCGAAGTCTCCGGCCTGCACCTCCCCGGTGAGCCCCGCGGCAGCAGCAGCCGAGCCCATCCACACCCCGGCCTGCTCCCCCTCACCCGAGTAGTACTCCTCGCGGCCGTCAGCGACCTGGTCGGTGTAGTAGCGAGCCGCACCCGGCCCCGCAGCTATCTTCCCGAGCGAGAGCATCCGCGGTCACACCGCGCCCGTCGTGCGCAGCGCTGTGAGGGGCGAGAGGCGGTGGTCTGAAGGTGTTCCCACACCTCTTAAGCGTCACGACCACCCTCTTCGTTTACGCCCGCCTCGAGAGCGCCGCTAGATCGACCCAGAGCGAAGCCCCGGGGGCGGCACGGACGTGGTGCAAGTCTGTGCTCGACGAGTCGACCCCTGAGCTGGCGAACGGCATTTGCCTACGTGATGAACGGGCATCGTGGTGTCGGCGGACGAGGTGGCGGCGCGCGAGACGGCTCGAGCCGTTCTGTCGCACGAGCGCGTCAACCCGTTCCACCTGCACCCAGAAGGGGGCTCGTAGTTGTCGGCGCGGGCCAGGCGGGCCGTCGCGCGATCCCCTATTGGGCGGTCTCGCTCACGGCCAAGTGCGGTTTCACTTGCCGCAGGGCTCTAGCCTGCCGGTGTGATCACCGGAGAACTCAAGGGCAAGGTCGACCGGATCTGGGACGCGTTCTGGTCGGGTGGGATCGCGAACCCGCTGGAGGTTATGGAGCAGCTTACGTTCCTGCTCTTCGTGCGCCGCCTGGACGAGCTCCAGACCGCGAAGGAGAACAAGGCGAATCGGCTCGGCACGCCGATCGAGGCGCCGCTCTTCCCGGAGGGCAAGGACGAGCGCGGGCGCCCCTACGCAGATCTGCGCTGGTCGCAATTCAAGGACGTGGATCCGGCGCAGATGTTCGAGATCGTCGGCGAGCACGTCTTCCCGTTCCTGCGTCAGATGGGCGGGGATGACTCGACCTACTCGCAACACATGAAGGACGCCCGCTTCACAATTCCGACGCCCGCGCTGCTCGACAAGGTTGTCGGGCTGCTGGGCGAGCTGCCAATGGCCGGCCGCGACACCAACGGCGACGTGTACGAGTACATGCTGTCCAAGATCGCCTCGGCCGGGCAGAACGGGCAGTTCCGTACTCCGCGCCACGTCATCGAGCTGATGGTCCGTATGCAGGCTCCGCAGCCGAAGGACAAGATCTGCGACCCGGCCTGCGGCACGAGCGGCTTCCTCGTCGCGGCTGGCGACTACGTCCGCGAGACGCACCCGGAGGTGATGCATGACCAGCGAGCCCGCGAGCACTTCCACCACGGGCTCCTCCACGGCTTCGACTTCGACTCGACCATGCTGCGGATCGGCTCGATGAACATGCTCCTCCACGGCATCGAGCAGCCAGACATCCGCTACCGCGACTCGCTCTCGGAGGGCGCGGGCGCCGAGGAGGGGCTCTACACGCTGATCCTCGCCAACCCGCCGTTCGCCGGCAGCCTCGACTACGAAGCGACCGCCCAGAACCTCCAGCGGGTGGTCAAGACGAAAAAGACCGAGCTGCTCTTCCTCGCGCTTTTCCTGCGGCTGCTCCAGCCCGGTGGCCGCGCCGCGGTGATCGTCCCCGACGGCGTCCTTTTCGGGGCGAGCAAGGCACACAAGGAGCTGCGCCGGATCCTCGTGGAGGACCAGAAGCTCGACGCGATCGTGAAGCTCCCGAGCGGCGTCTTCAAGCCGTACGCGGGGGTCTCGACCGCGATCGTCTTCTTCACGAAGACCGAGAGCGGCGGCACCGACCACGTCTGGTTCTACGACGTGGCCGCCGACGGCCGGAGCCTCGACGACAAGCGCACCGAGCTTCTGCCGGAGGAGCTTCTCGGCTGCGTGCCCGAGCGGCCGCTGACCGAGGAGGAGCACGCGAAGAACAACCTCCCCGACGCCCTGGCGCGATGGGCAGACCGGGATGGCGGCGAGCGCGGGCGCACGCGGACGGAGCAGAGCTTCTGCGTCACGAAAGCCGACATCGTCGCCGAGGGCTACGACCTCTCGATCAACCGCTACAAAAAGATCGAGTACGAGGAGGTCGAGCATCGCGCCCCAGCCGAGATCATCGCCGAGCTTGAGCTGCTTGAGGACGAGATCCGCGCGGGGCTGGCGGAGCTGAAGGAGATGGTGGGGTGAAGTGGTCCGAAGTCCCGCTGTCGACCGTGGCCTCAATTCGGGCGGGCGGGCGGCTGGGCCTAAGCGGCAAAGACTTTGTCCCGCAGGGCGTGCCGGCATGGGGAGCCGGAGGTCAGAATGGTCTTGTCAGCGAAGCCGAAGGAGCAGGACCCGCGGTCGTGCTGTCGTCGGTGGGTGCGCGATGTGGCAAGTGCTTCTTCGTGGATGGCCAGTGGACGACCCTTGCCAACACTCAGTTGATTACTCCGGAAAAGACCAAAGTAGACCCCAGGTTTCTGTGGCACCAGTTGAATGACGAGCACTCGTGGCATCGATCCGGTACCGGCCAGCCGTTCATCAAACCCGCAGATGTCAAGCGGCGGCGCGTGCGCTTGCCGCCGCTCGACGAGCAGCGGCGGCTCGCCGCGCTCCTCGATCGGAGTCTGATGCTTCGTCTAACTCGCGAGAAGGCCTTATCTCTTGGATCTGGACTCGAGAGTGCTGCCTTTCGCGAGCGCTTTGGTGAACTTCATGCCGCGCACGGTTACGGCGTCCGCCGCTTCGGTGAACTGATTGGGGCTTCGAAAATCGGGCTATCAAGAGCATCCTCCGAGTTGCGAGCCGACCCAACCTGGGGAACGCCGTATGTAAGGATGGACGCGATCTCCCTGGACGGAACGATGGACCTTCGCGGGTTGCTGCGAGCTGATGCCGCGGCCGAGGAGAACCGTGAATACTCATTGCGGCCAGGAGACTTGTGCTTCAACACTCGCAACTCAAGACCCTTGGTCGGGAAGTGTGCTGTGTTTCGAGGGCAGGGTGCCTATTTATTTAATAACAACATCCTGCGTATTCGCTTGAGCGACGCGGCTCGGCCGGACTACGTGTCCGCGCTACTCCGGACGCGATACGGCCTGAACGAGCTGGAGCAGAGAAAGTCGGGGACCACAGCTGTGGTTGCGATCTACGAGAAGAATCTTCGGTCTCTTCCGGTGCCGCTACCGCCGATCGGTGAACAGCGCGCTTTTGAGGAAGATGTCGACCATATTGCGGGCGTCAGATCGCGCGGGGAGCGCGGCCTTCGAACACTAGATAGGCTCGTCTCTTCGCTTCGTCGACTCGCTATGCGAGGCGATTTGTGAGCCAGACGGGCGCGCTCCCACCCTCCAACTTCACCTTCCTCAAAGCCTCCTGGCCCGCGTTCGCCGTCGAGGCGAGCAAGGCCGAGCGGAACGTGATGGTGGATCCGCGAACCGCGTGCTTCTACGCGAGGCGGACGCTTGAGCTGGCGGTCACGTGCATCTACGACGTGGATCGGGAGCTGCGGCGGCCGTGGAAGGATGACCTGGCGGCAATGACGACCGAGCCGACGTTCGTTGCGGCGGTCGAGGTGCGGGTGCGGACGAAGATGGACCTGATCCGCAAGCAGGGCAACGCGGCGGTCCACCGCAAGAAGCCGGTCAGCCAGGAGGAGGCGCTCGCGGCGGTACGCGACCTCTTCCATGTCATGTACTGGCTCGCGCGGACCTACGCGAGGCCGAACGCCGATAAGCCGCACCCGAGTCTGAGCTTCGAGCCCGCCGCGATCCCGCGGCCGATGAGCGCCGAGCAGCGACAGGCCACCCGCGAGGCGCTCGCCAAGCGGGAGCAGGAGAACGAGGCGCGGGACGCCGAGCTGCTCGTCTCCAAGCGAGAGAACGCCGACCTGCAGGCCGAGCTCGAACGGGTACGCGCGGAGATCGCCGCGGCGAAGGCGGCGCTCGTGCCCGACGAGCACGACTACGACGAGGCCGAGACCCGTGACCGCTACATAGACCAGCTGCTGCACGAGGCCGGCTGGCCGCTCGAGGAGGGACGCGACCGCGAGTACGAGGTCAGCGGCATGCCGAACACCCAAGGCGTCGGCTACGTCGACTATGTGCTCTGGGGCGCGGACGGCAAGCCGCTCGGCGTCGTCGAGGCCAAGCGAACGAAGCGCAGCCCGCAGGTCGGCCAGCAGCAGGCGAAGCTCTACGCCGACTGCCTGGAAGCGCAGTCCGGGCAGCGCCCGGTCATCTACTACTCGACCGGCTACGAGCACTGGCTCTGGGACGACACCCGGTACGGGCCCCGGCAGGTGCAAGGGTTCGCCACGCGGGACGAGCTCGCCCTGATGGTGAACCGGCGGACCACGCGGCTGGACCT